>Ga0182793_1000021_pt1 | contig 166855 bp, 146 predicted proteins | sample Passage237A_FD_130498 | JGI IMG/M metagenome (GOLD analysis project Ga0182793, IMG submission 130498) | Cellulose adapted compost microbial communities from Newby Island Compost Facility, Milpitas, CA, USA - Passage2 37A (version 2) (version 2) ... | reverse complement strand
CTCGATACGGAGACCGGTAAATCGACGCCCATCGCGTCGATCTCGTCTGAAAAAGGCAGCCCTTGGTGGCCGTGATCGCGCGGCGGCGGGAAGGCCGCTGATTGCGTATTCACGCTTTCACTACACAGTTGCGGATAGTCGCGGCGGATGTCGGCGGGAGGGCGAGGGGACGGGGGCGCGGTTGACTCTGTTGGCTGCGCGCAACGGCCGGGTGGGTGTCCGTGCAACGAGCGACATCGCAGCGCATTTGGAATCGGGCATTGACCGCCGCTACGCGCGAAACCTAGCGTGGCCGGTTTCCACAGTACAGAACCCTTCCGAATCTTCCTCCGTGAACATCGAAATCAAAGACGTCTCCGAAACCCGCAAAACGCTCGTGGTCTCGCTCGACCAGGCCGAAGTCGCCGCCGAGCACAAGTCCACGGTGGCTGAAATCGGCCGTCAGGTACGCCTGCCGGGATTCCGTCCGGGCAAAGCTCCTGAGGCGCTCGTAGCCAAACGCTTCAGCAAGGAGATCGAGGAGGAATTTAAACAGAAGGTCGTCAACAAGGCCTACCGCGGCGGCCTTGAGCAATCGAAGCTCGACGTCCTCGGCGTGACCAATCTCGAGACCGGTACGGTCGAAGCCAATGCGCCCGCGCAAATTTCGATCACGGTGGACATCCGCCCGGCGTTTACGCTGCCGGAGTACAACGGCCTCGAAACCCAAATCGCGCCGACCGAGCCGACCGACGCGGAGGTGGATGCGGTGATCGAACAGCTCCGCGCTGAGCGCGCCGATTTTAAGGTTGCCGAGCGCCCCGCCCAAAAGGGCGACTACGTGAAGCTTTCCTACGAGGGCAAAATCGACGGTCAGCCGATTCTCGAAATCGTCGCCGACAAACAGATTTATGGCAAAGTCCCGCAGACGTGGGAAGAAGTGGATGGTGAAAACGAAGGTCTCATCCCCGGCCTCGGCAAGCAGCTGGGCGGTTTGAAGACCGGCGGCAAAAAAGACATCACGATTACGTTCCCCGCCGAGTTCGCCGCGGTGCCCGCCCTTGCTGGCAAGACCGCCGTTTATGCGGTGGAAATCCTCGAGATCCGTGAGCGTGTGCTCCCGCCGCTCGACGAAGCGTTCTACAAAGCGCAGCAGGTGGACGATCTCGATGGTTTGAAGGCCAAAGTGCGCAATAATCTCAAAGGCCGTAAGGAATACGAGAACCGCCAGTCGCAGCGCCGCCAGATCACGGAAGCCATCAACGCCAAGGTCGATTTCCCCGTTCCGGAAAGCCTCGTCGAGAGCGAGACCCAGAACGTGCTCCGCAACTTCATCGAGGAAAACATGCGCCGCGGCGTGCCGCAGGAGCAGTTCGAGAAGGATAAGAAGGAGCTCTTCGAAGGCGCCAAGAAAGCCGCCGCCGCCCGCGTGAAGACTCAGCTCGTGCTCGCGAAGATCGCCGAGCAGGAAAAGATCACCGTCACCGAGCAGGACATCGACACCTTCATCTATCGCGAATCGATGATGACCAACACCGCGCCGGACAAGCTGGTGAAGGAACTCACCAAGAACCGCGACCGCCTCCGCGCCATCCAGCAGTCGATCATTTTCGATAAGGCCCTTGATTTGCTCGTGTCTAAAGCTAAGGTCACGACCCTCGAACCGAAGGCTTAAACGACTGCAAACTTCAAGGAATCCGTGAGCTATTATCTACCGAGAGTTGTTGAAACGACTGGTCGCGGCGAAAAGATCGATTGGGATGTTTACAGCCGCTTGTTGAAGGATCGCATCATTTTCATCGGTTCGCCGATCAATGATGTCGTCGCCAACAACACCATTGCTCAGCTTCTGTTTCTCCAAATGGAGGATCCGAAGAAGGACATCCAGTTGTACATCAACTCTCCGGGCGGAAGCGTCACGGATGGCATGGCGATCTACGACACGCTGAACTTCCTGCAATGCGATGTGGTCACGTACTGCATCGGCATGGCGGCCAGCATGGCGACCGTGTTGCTCAGCGCCGGCACGAAAGGAAAACGTTTCGCGCTCCCCAACAGCCGTGTGATGATCCATCAACCGTCCGGCGGTGCCGGCGGTCAGGCGGCCGATATTGCGATCGCCGCCAAGGAAATCCTGCGCTGGCGCCGCGTCCTCAACGACGTGCTCGCCAAGCACACCGGCAAGACGGCGGAACAGGTCGAGAAAGATTCCGACCGCGATTACTACATGACCGCGGCGGAGGCGAAGGCCTACGGAATCGTCGATCACGTCTTCGAATCGCCGAAACAAACGGCTCTCAACAACGCAGCGGCCTGATCCGCGAACCCATTGGGGCCAAGCAAACGCTTGGCCCTTTTTATTTTATTCACGCGGAAAGGGAAAACGAACATGCCGCTTAACGGCTGTCTGATTGTGTCGTTACTGACAGGTTAAAGTCTCTCGACAGCGTCTTCTTTCCGAACTCACTTACCGCCTATGGCCAAATCCTCCCGCATGACCCTATGCTCTTTCTGCGGAAAATCGCAGGCAGAGGTGAAGAAGATCATCGCGGGACCTGGCGTGTACATCTGCGATTCGTGCGTCAACGTCTGCAAGACGATCATCGATCGCGAAGTGAAACAGCCCGCGGTGGACAGCAAGCCCACCGTGCGATTGGTGAAACCTTCCGAGATCAAACGCACGCTCGACGATTTTGTGATCGGTCAGGATCACGCAAAAAAGGTGCTCTCGGTTGCGGTGTACAATCACTACAAACGACTTCTCTTCGATGCGGCGCAGTCGCCGAAGGAAAGCGTCGCGCTTTCTCCCGAGTTCAACGACGTCGAAGTCGAGAAGAGCAACATCCTCCTCGTCGGACCGACGGGTTCCGGTAAGACGTTGCTCGCGCGTACACTCGCGAAGATTTTGGACGTGCCGTTTGCGATTTCCGACGCGACCACGCTCACCGAGGCCGGCTACGTGGGCGAAGACGTTGAGAACGTTGTCCTGCGCCTGCTCCAAGCTGCCAATTACGATGTCAAGAAGGCCGAGTGCGGCATCATCTACATCGACGAAATCGACAAGATCGGTCGCAAAACTGAAAACGTCTCCATTACGCGCGACGTGTCCGGTGAAGGTGTGCAGCAAGCGCTCCTCAAGATTCTCGAAGGCACCATTTGCAATGTTCCGCCGCAAGGTGGCCGCAAACATCCGAACCAAGAGTATGTGCAGGTGAACACCGGCAACATTCTTTTCATCTGCGGCGGCGCTTTCGTCGGTCTCGATCAAATCGTGCAACGCCGCAAAGGCCATCGCAGCGTCGGCTATTCGGCCATTCGCGATCAGCAAGTGACGGCGATGGATCCCGAGCAGATGATGAAGTCGCTCGCTCCGGAAGACCTCATTCGTTTCGGCATGATTCCGGAATTTATCGGACGTCTGCCGGTTGTCTCGGTGCTCGATCAGCTGCAGATCGCCGACCTCGAAAAAATTCTCCTGCGCACCAAGAACGCGATCGTGAAGCAGTACTCGAAACTGTTCGCGATGGATGGTGTGCGTCTGCGCTTCACCGCCGATGCGATCAAAGCAATCGCGCAAAAAGCGATCGAACTCAAAACCGGCGCGCGCGCGCTGCGCTCGATCATCGAGAGCTTGATGCTCGAAGTGATGTACGAACTCCCGCAGCGCGACGACGTGAGCGAAGTGATCATCGACGCCGCCGTCGTCGCCGGCAAACGTAAGCCGACGCTCAAGCGCCTCCCGAAAGGCGAGAGCAATCAGGACGCCGCTTAAACGCTCTCCGTGATTTGGAGATGACATGAAAAAAGCCGGTCTCATGACCGGCTTTTTCGTGCGAGCCCTGCGAGTGCTTACCAGTGGTGGTAATCGCCTTTTTCGAGCGAGAGCGCGAAGGCGACGAGGAGCTTCACGCAGTTTTCGACATCCTCCAAATCCACGATTTCGCTCGGCGTGTGCATGTAGCGCAGCGGAATCGAAATGAGTCCGGTGGCGACGCCGGCGCGGCCCATTTGAATCGCGCGTGCATCGGTGCCTGTCGGGCGCGGATCGGCCTCGAGCTGATACGGAATCTTGGCTTTCTTCGCGCACTTCACGAGGCGCTCGAAAACCTTCGGATTGATATTTGCGCCGCGGCAGAGGATGGGGCCGCCGCCGAGTTTGGTTTCACCGTATTTGCGGTTGTCGCAATCGGGATGATCGGTGGCGTGACCGACATCGACCGCGAGCGCGATGTGCGGGTTGACCGCATAGACTGCGGTGGTCGCGCCGCGGACGCCGATTTCTTCCTGAGCGGTCGCAACCGAGACAACTTTGGCGGCCAGTTTTTTCTCTTTCGCCAGGCGGATGAGCGCTTCGCCGACGGCGTACGCGCCGACTTTGTTGTCGAATGCGCGAGCCGTGCCGACGCTGCCGTGGATGAGTTCGAAACCTTGATCGTAGGTGGCGACGTCGCCGATGGAGACGCGTTCGAGCGCTTCTTTCTTCGAGCGTGCACCGATATCGATCCAGATGTCGTGGATCTCGGGCGCTTTCTTGCGATCAGCTTCGTCCATGAGGTGGATGGCGCGTTTGCCGGTCACACCTTTCACAGGACCGTTGGCGGTTTGGATAACGACGCGACGACCGGAGATCATCACGCGATCGTGGCCGCCGATGGTGTCGAAATAGAGAAAGCCGTCTTTGTTGATGTAAGTGATGATGAGCCCGAGCTCGTCCATGTGGCCCGCGAGCATGAGCACGGGATCGCCGGCGGGGTTGAGCGTCGCGAGGCGGTTGCCGATCGCATCTTTCGCGTAGTCGTCGGCGACGGGTTTGACGAAATCATCGAAGACTTTTTGCGCTTCAAATTCGTAGCCGGACGGCGAACGCGCCTCGAGAAGCGACGTGAGAAATTTGGGAGCTTGGTACTTGGACATGGGGGAAAGGGTTGGTGAAAGTGCCATGGCGGCAAATGTGTTTTGTCGCGGGAAGATCGAAGAGGATCGCAGAATGAGCAGGGCGCGAGAGGGCGGAGCGGGCGGCGCAGATTTTTCTTTGCGTTGAGGCGGGCGGGTGTGAGTTGCTGGACCTTTCACCATGATCATTTACCCAGCCATCGACATCAAGGGCGGCCGTTGTGTGCGCCTCACGCAAGGACGTGCCGATCAGGAAACCGTCTATTCCGAAAACCCGGCAGAGGTCGCAGCGCAGTTCAAAGCCGCGGGTTCGGCTTGGGTACACGTGGTTGATCTCGATGGCGCGTTTTCGGGTCAGTCGCAAAATCTCGAAGTCGTTCGCTCGATCGTCGCGCAAGGCATGAAAGTTCAACTCGGCGGCGGCATGCGTTCGCGCGAAGCGGTCCAACGTGCGCTCGATCTCGGGGTGAGTCGCGTGGTCATTGGAACGCGCGCGGCGGAGAGCGAAGAGTTCGTTAGCGAACTCGTGAAAGCCTTTGGTGAAAAAATCGCCGTCGGCATCGACGCAAAAAACGGCCAGGTCGCCGTAAAAGGTTGGGTGGATACGACGGGCACGAGCGCGCTCGGGCTGGCCCAGCGCATGGATGCGATCGGCGTGCCCACGCTCATTTATACCGATATTGGCACGGATGGCATGCTGACCGGGCCCAATCTCGCGGCGCAGGAAGCGATGTTGAAAACGGTGAAGTGCGGCGTGATCGCATCGGGCGGTGTTTCGCAGCAAGGCGATGTCGGCGCGCTCGCGGCGTTGGCGAAACGTTACGCGAATCTCGATGGTGTGATCATCGGCAAGGCGATCTACGAGAAACGCGTGGATCTCGCGACGGCTTTGAAGGACGCTCGAAACTAAGGGCCATTTTTGCTGTATCAGCGGGCGAGTGGTGGATCGTGGCTCGCGCGAGAATGAAAAAAAGCGCGTCAGTAACGACGCGCTTTTTCGTTGGGAAACTGCTTATGCGACGGAGCGCGGTTTTATTTTTTTGCCGGTGCCCACGCGTCCTTGAGCGTGATCGTGCGATTAAAAACCAAATGGCCTTCGCGCGAGTCTTTGGAGTCGGGCGTGAAGTAGCCGAGTCGCTCGAACTGGAAGGATTCACCCGGACGCGCGGTGGCGAGGGAGGTCTCGAGTTTGGCGGTGACGACCTCCAGCGATTTAGGATTTACGACGGAGAGGAAGTTTTCCTCGGCGCCGGGTTCAGGAACCGTGAAAAGGCGATCGTACAAACGTACTTCCGCATCGAGGCAGCGCGTGGCGCTGACCCAGTGGATCGTGCCCTTGACCTTGCGGTCCGCGTTGGGGCCGCCGGTGCGTGTGGAGAGGTCGGCGGTGCAACGCAGTTCGAGCAGATTGCCGGCGGCGTCCTTCACGATCTCGTCGAGCTTGATGATGCACGCGTACTTGAGGCGCACTTCGCCGCCGGGTTTGAGGCGGAAATATTTCGGCGGAGGAGTCTCGGCGAAGTCGTCGGCCTCGATGAAGACCTCGCGTGTGAGCGCGACTTTGCGCGTGGTGGGATTTTCGTCCTGAGGATTGTTGGTCGCATCGACCTCGATGACTTCGCCCTCGGGGATGTTGGTGAGCACGAGTTTGATCGGCTTGAGGACGGCGAGGCGGCGCTGGGCCGTGGCGTTGAGATCTTCGCGGACGGCGTGTTCGAAAACCGCGATGTCGGTGAGCGCGTCGAATTTGGTGACGCCGGTGCCCATGACGAAACGGCGTAGTGCCGGAGCGGATACACCGCGCCGCCGCAGGCCGGAAATCGTGGGCATGCGCGGATCGTCCCAGCCGGTGACGATTTTCTCGTTCACGAGCTGGATGAGGCGTCGCTTCGAAACGATCATGTAGCTCGGGATGAGCTTCGCGAATTCGTACTGATGCGGAAGCGGCCGTGGCAGATCGAGGCTTTCGAGGATCCAGTCGTAGAGCGGACGGTGGACTTCGAACTCCACGGTGCAGATGGAGTGGGTGATGCCTTCGAGATAATCGCTCAGGCAGTGCGCAAAATCGTAGAGCGGATAGATGCACCACTTGTCGCCGGTCTGGTGGTGAGCGGTGTGGCGAATGCGATAAATGAGCGGATCGCGCAGCCAGATGTTGGGCGACGCCATGTCGATCTTTGCGCGAAGCGTGCGGGCGCCGTCGGGGAACTCGCCTGCTTTCATGCGCGCGAAGAGATCGAGGTTTTCTTCGATCGAGCGATTGCGGAAAGGCGATTCGCGGCCGGGCTCGTTGGGAGCGCCGCGGTATTTGTCGGTGTCTTCGGGGCTGAGATCGCAGACGAAGGCTTTTCCTTTTTTGATCAACGCGACAGCGTATTCGTAGAGCTGATCGAAATAGGCGCTGGCGAAGAAAGGTTCGGAGTCAGCTGACGCGGGAACGGGCGCGAGATAATAATCGGGTTTGCCGTCGACCGACATCGCGGCGGGCGAAGCACCTTTGGGTTTGAATCCGAGGCAGTGATCGGCCCAGCCGGCGATGAGCCAGCGAACGTCTTCGATGATGGAATCAACGTATTCGACATCCTCCTTCGTGGGATTGGTGTCGTCCATGCGCAGGTTGCACTGGCCGTTGTTTTCGCGGGCGATGCCGAAGTTGAGGCAGATCGATTTCGCATGGCCGATGTGCAGGTAGCCGTTGGGCTCGGGAGGGAAGCGCGTGACGATCTTCGGGTAGCGCCGCTCGGCGACATGTTGTGCAACGATGTCGCGGATGAAATCGCTGGGCGCGGATGCGTTCGTGTCGGAATTCGCGTGGTTTTCGTCGGCCATGAAGAGCACGAGCTAACGACGAGCGGTGCGCGCGAGGCAATGGCTTTTGCGCGCGTGCGGTGCGTTTGGGCTCACGGTTAAACGCGAGCGGTGCTTTCGGCGGGTTGCGGTGCGTTCGCGTCGGACGAAGGTCGGCCATCGTGGGCGCGGGGCGCGCGCGGAGTGATGCCGTCGGCTTGTAACTCGCGGAGCAGCGACGTGATGTACGGGATAAGCTGCTTCTTGCGGCTGACGATGCCGGGCAGATCGAAGATCTCGTCCTTCTCGACGTGCGGATAAGAAATGCGGCTGATGAAATCGGCGTCGCCGCGCACGAGGAGGAGGGAATTTTGCGTGTTGATGTCCGTCACCAAGAGACAAGCGAACGCGAGATTTTCATCTTCGCAGAGTTTCTGGAGTGCGGTGCAGAGTTCGCGCGCGTGTTTCCAAAAGTTGCCGAAACCGAGTTCTTCGACCTGCGAAACGGCGAAACGAACGGTGTCTTCGTCGTAGATTTTGAAGTCGCTGCGGATGACTTTCTCGGGCGAGTTGGCGAGAATGACGGAGCCGGACGAGAAAATCGCATCGGCGAGCGCGCGGGGATTTTCACCGGCGATCCCGGCGAGCCACGAGAGGATGACGCCGTCTTTTTCGGTCGTGGTCGGGCTGTTGAGATGAAGCGTGTCGGAGATGATGCCGCTCATCATGATGCCCGCGATGTCGGGCGAGGGCAGGATGCCTTCGCGCCGGAAAAGATCGGCGACGATCGTGCAAGTGGAGCCGACGGGTTCGTTGATGAAGAGGATCGGTTGCTGCGTGTTCAGCGAACCGAGGCGGTGGTGATCGATGACTTCGGTGATGGTGACCTCGGACGCGCCGGTGACGGCTTGCGACATCTCGTTGTGATCCATGAGCACCAGCCTCGTTTTGACGGGCTTGAGCATGTCGGTCTTCGTGAGAATGCCTTGGAGTTTGCCGTGATCGTCCAAGACCATGAAAGCCGGCGCGGTCGAGGTGGCGGCTTTTTTGCGCAGATCGCTGAGGCGAAGTTCAGCGGAGACGGAAGCGAATTTGCGATCGATCATCTCGTCGATCGTCGACGCGGTGCGTACGAGCCAGGCGGTCGTGGCCGAGTCGAACGGACTCACGATCAGACTCACGCCGGCGGCTTTGGCTTGTTGGACCACCTCTTCATCCACGGGCAGGTTGCCGGTGACGACGAGCGCGCGGACGCCGATCTGAATGGAGCGTTGTTGGATGTCCCAACGATCGCCCACGATGATCACCGTGCTGCTGGCGGGGATTTCTTCGTGTTCGGAAACTTTGCCGAATGAGCGGACATCCATCGCGCCGATGCGCACGTAGAGGTCTTCGCAGACATCGGGATTGGTGATGTGGACGACGCGGCCTTTGAGTGCGCGCGTCACATGCGCAAGCGAAGTGCGGACTTTGCGCATCTCGCGCGGTTCGCGAAGGCGCGGGATGAAGTGTCCACCGAGTTGGAAAACCGAGAGCGTGCCGAGGAGGCGATTTTCGTTGTTGGTGACGGGCAGGATGCGGACGTCGTATTCGTCGATGAGCTCGAGGGCTTCGGCGCAAGTGGCGTTGGTGGTGACGGAGACGACTTTGGTCACCATCACGTCGCGGACGCGCGGCGTGACATCGCTCAGATAGAGGGGAAGGGGCTGGCGAAATTTGTTGAGGATCGTGTCGATGCGGGCGTTGGAGTTGCCGCAACGCGCCGCGACATAGCCGCGTTCGCCCCGCGCTTCTTTGAAAGCGGCATACGCGATGGCCGAGCAGATCGCGTCGGCATCGGGATTTTTGTGACCCACGACATAGGTGGTATTAGGCGCGGGGACGGAAGGGGCGGCGGTCATGCAAGGATCTGTGGCTGGGAAAATGTGAAGGTGGCGTTAGGAAAGCAACCTGAGGGCCTGGTTCACGGATAAATGGGGAGTACGGTAAGAATCGTTACGGATTCAGCGGCGTTTCGATGTGCGAAGACGCGGGCGCGTTGCGGGCGTCGGCTGTTTGCCGGCAGCGAGGAATGTATACAGCTATCAACAAAACGAGGAGTAACAGCAAGGTGAGTGCCTCAGTGCGACTGAAGCTGACGGGCGAACGCATGGCGCAGGAGGCAAGGCTGCCCCTCGCCGGGAGGCAAGTGTGGTTGCACGGGGGCGGTGGCGGAGGCTGGACAAATTCCAGCGGCTGTTCCTACCGTGCTTCGATGAAGATTTATCTCGATGGGAAACTGGTCGACGAAGCCGATGCGAAGATCTCTGTCTTCGATCACGGTCTCCTGTACGGTGACGGCATCTTCGAAGGCATCCGCATCTATCAGGGAAACATCTTCCGCCTCGTCGAACACATCGAGCGCCTCGAATATTCGGCCAAGGCCATCCTCCTGAAGATGCCGTGGTCGCGTCAGGAGATCATCGACGCCACCGTCGAAACCTGTCGGGCCAATAATCTCCAAGATGGTTACATCCGCCTCGTCGTTACTCGCGGTGTCGGCGATCTGGGCCTGTCGCCGTGGCTTTGCCCGAAACCGTCGATCTTCATCATCGCCGACAAGATCGCCCTGTATCCAGCCGAGTACTACACGAAGGGACTCGACATCGTCACCGTTGCGACTCGTCGCACCAATCCCGCGGCGCTTCCGCCCACGGTGAAATCGCTCAATTACCTCAACAACATCCTCGCCAAGATCGAAGCCCGTCAGGCCGGCGTGCAGGAAGCCATCATGCTCAACGACCAAGGCTACGTGGCGGAGTGCACCGGCGATAACATTTTCACGGTTCACAAGGGCGAGATCGTGACGCCCGCCGCCTCGCAAGGCGCGCTCAAGGGCATCACGCGCGATTCGATTTTCGATATCGCCAAGGAAATCGGCGTGCCGATCCGCGAAGCCAATCTCACGCGCTACGACGTGTGGAATGCCGACGAGTGTTTCCTCACCGGCTCCGGCGCGGAAGTCATACCCGTGGTGAAGCTCGATGGCCGCGAAATCGGCAACGGCACGCCCGGTCCGATTTTCCGCAAAGTGCTCGATGCTTTCCGCCGCCGCGTGCTCGTGGAAGGCGTTCGCATCTAAGCCGCGCGCATCCGCACGTTCACGCCAGGCGGGCAAACGTGCCATTTTCGCGCAGACGCGCTCGCGGACTGTGCGCCGATGGCACGCTTTTGGGGCCGGGAAAATACGGCCCTCGATGGAAGCCGAGGTCTTGCCAGCGGTGAACGCGCTGGCATGGTTGGTGCAGAAAGATGCATCCATCCATGCTCATCGCCCGTCATAATTTCAGTCCACCGTGTCGATAGTTGGGGTGGACGTGCTATATTTTATCCATGGCCAGCCCTCTTAAATGTGATCTTTGCTCGAAACCCGCGACGGTCCATCTCACGCAGATTGTTAATAACAAGATCCATAAGGTCGACCTTTGCGAAGCCTGCGCCCAAGCCAAAGGCGTGACGGACCCCAGCGGTTTTTCGCTATCGGATCTTCTCCTGAAAGCCTCGCTCAACCCCGAGGCCGCTTCGGAGACGATGCGCTGCGAGCATTGCGGGTTTACGCAAAACGATTTTAAGAAGCACGGCCGTTTCGGTTGCCCGCATTGCTACGAAACCTTCAGTGCCATGCTCGAGCCCATGCTCGACAACATGCACAAGGGCACGGTCCATACCGGCAAAGTCCCGCAAAAAGCCCTCGAACGAAAAAATCTCCACGATCGCCTCACGCAGCTCGAAGTGAGCCTCGACGATGCGATCAAATCCGAGCGTTACGAAGACGCCGCCCGCTACCGCGATGAAATCAACCAAGTCAAACAAGCCTTCGGAGCGAAGCTCGCGCGTTAAGCCCATGACGATCGCGTCGCTCATCGCTACGCCGTCCGAATTGACTGATACCGCCAGCAGCAAATGCGCGATCGTTCTGATGACGCGCATCCGGCTGGCGCGTAATCTTGCGGGCAATCCGTTCCCCGGGTGGGCGCGCGAAGGACAACGCGGTGTCGTTTTCGAAACGTGCCGCGAAGCGCTTGCGGCGACCCCGCAGATGAAGCGCGGCCTCAACGTCGCCATCGATGAACTCAGCGATCTTGAGAAACAGATCCTCGTCGAGCGCCACCTCATCAGTCGTGAACTCAGCGGCGCAAAATCCGCCGCGGGTGTCGTCATCAGCCGCGACCAGACGCTTTCGGTGATGATCAACGAAGAAGATCATCTCCGCATCCAGGTGCTTCGCGCCGGCTTCCAGCTCAAGAAAACCTGGAACGCCATCAACGACCTCGATTCCGCGCTCGAGAATGTGCTCGATTACGCGTTCTCGCCGTCGCTCGGTTACCTGACCGCGTGCCCGACTAATCTCGGTACCGGCATGCGCGCGTCGGCGATGATGCACTTGCCCGCGCTGGTCATTTCCAATCAGATGGAAAAAGTCGTCCGCGCGGTGAACCAGCTGGGCATGGTGGTCCGCGGTTTGTTCGGCGAAGGTTCCGACGCGAGCGGCAGCATCTTCCAGATCTCCAACCAAACGACGCTCGGCGAGTCCGAGGAAGAGATCATCAAGCGCCTCGGCAGCGTCCTTAACTCCATCATCGAGCACGAGCAAAACGCTCGCGCGAAGCTCATGGAGAGCGATGCCGCCAAGATCTACGACAAGATTGGCCGTGCATACGGCATCCTCCAGCACAGCCATCTGCTCAGCTCGGGCGAGGCCATGAATCTGCTCTCGTTGCTACGACTCGGCATCGATCTCGGACTTTTCCCCGACGAAAGCCGCTCGGTCATCGACCGGCTCTTCATCGAAGCGCAGCCGGGTCACATCCAGCACGCCAGCCAACACGATCTCGAAACCAACCAACGCGACATCCTCCGTGCGGAACGTCTGCGCGCGGAGTTTGCCGCATTCGCGAAACCTGATTTCTCTCGTAATAGTCAAAATTAACCAAACCGGCGCCAGGTCCACCTCATCGCCGATCAACGTCCTTTAAATTAACACGCCCGCTCTACGCCCACTCACATGGAACCCATGAACAACTTCACTCCGCGGGCCCAGCAAGTGCTGGCCCTCGCGCGCAAAGAGGCCGACCGTTTCCACCACAACTACGTCGGCACCGAACACATTCTGCTGGGCCTCATCAAACTCGGCCAGGGCGTGGCCGTGAGCGTCCTCCAGAAGATGGGGCTCGATCTCGAAACTGTGCGTGGCGCGGTCGAGAAACAAGTGGGCACCGGCCAGGAGACCAAGACCGCCGGCAGCATTCCTTACACGCCGCGCGTGAAGAAGGTTCTCGCGCTCGCGGGCAAGGAGGCCAAGGCGCTCAATCATTCCTACGTCGGCACCGAGCACATTCTCCTCGGCTTGCTTCGCGAAGGCGAAGGCGTGGCCGCCCGCGGCCTCAAGTCGCTCGACATCGACATCGAACGCACGCGCAACGAAATCCTCCGCGAGCTCGATCCGCAGTTCTCCGGCGGCGAGAGCGGCGCTTCTGGTGGCGGCGAAGAGGCCGCGGCCGGTGGTTCGTCGCCGCGCGGTGGCGCCGCCGATGACGGCAAGAAAGAGGTCAAGACGCCCGCGCTGAAGGCGTTTGGTCGCGACCTCACCGAACTCGCTCGCAAGGGCGAACTCGATCCGGTGGTCGGCCGCAAAAACGAGATCCGCCGCGTCATCCAGATTCTCTGCCGTCGCTCGAAAAACAATCCGGTGCTCATCGGCGAAGCGGGTGTTGGCAAAACGGCCATCGTCGAAGGTCTCGCCCAAGAGATCGCCAGCGGCCTCGTGCCCGAGATTCTCGCCGACAAACGCGTCATCACGCTCGATCTCGCGCTCATGGTCGCGGGCACCAAGTACCGCGGTCAGTTCGAAGAGCGCATCAAGGCCGTGATGGACGAAATCAAGCGCGCGAAGAACATCATCCTCTTCATCGACGAACTGCACACGATCGTCGGCGCCGGTGCCGCCGAAGGCGCGATGGATGCGTCCAACATTTTCAAGCCCGCGCTTTCTCGCGGCGAGCTCCAGTGCGTCGGCGCGACCACGCTCAACGAGTACCGCAAGTACATCGAGAAAGACAGCGCGCTCGATCGTCGTTTCCAAGCCGTGAAGGTGGAGCCGCCGTCGGTTGAAGACACCATCATCATTCTCAAAGGCATCCGCGGAAAGTACGAGGATCACCACAAGGCGACCTTCACCGACAAGTCGCTCGAGGCGGCTGCGAAACTTTCCGACCGCTACATCACCGGACGCTTCCTGCCCGACAAGGCCATCGACGTGATGGACGAAGCCGGTTCGCGCGCTCGTATCGCGTCTCTCAATCGCCCGACTGAAATCGAAGACCTCACGAAGGAGATCGAGGAAGTCTGTGCGAAGAAAGAAGAGGCTATCGCCAAGCAGCATTTCGAAGAAGCCGCGAAGTTCCGCGACACGGAGAAACAACTCCGCGCTCGTCAGGAAGCCGCGACCGAAGCTTGGAAGAAAGCTCGCGAAGAGAAACGTGTCGCCATCGACGAAGACCTCATGATGCAGGTCGTCGCCGACTGGACGGGCATTCCGCTCTCGCGCATGGAAAAGAAGGAAAGCGAGAAACTTCTCGGCATCGAAAAGGAGATCCAGAAAGTCGTCATCGGCCAGGATGTCGCCGCGACCTCGATCGCGCGTGCGCTGCGCCGTTCGCGTGCCGACTTGAAGGACCCGCGCCGTCCGATCGGTTCGTTCATGTTCGTCGGTCCGACGGGTGTCGGCAAAACCGAGACCGCAAAGCAGCTCGCTGCGCAGATGTTCGGCAATCAGGACGCGCTCATCCAAATCGACATGTCCGAGTACATGGAGAAGTTTGCGATGTCGCGCCTCGTGGGCTCGCCTCCCGGCTACGTCGGTTATGAAGAAGGCGGCCAGCTCACCGAATCGGTGCGCCGCAAGCCGTACTCCGTGATTCTCTTCGACGAAGTCGAAAAGGCTCACCCGGATGTGTTGCAGCTTCTCCTGCAGATTCTCGAAGACGGTCGTCTGACGGACTCGCTCGGTCGCGTGGTCGATTTCCGAAACACGATCATCATCATGACCTCGAACGTCGGTGCTCACTTGCTGCAGCGCCAGACCACGATGGGCTTCGGCGCGGTCGGCAGCGGTTTCAGCGACCACGAGAAGATGCGCGAAAAGGTGCTCGAAGAAGCGAAACGCGTCTTCAAACCGGAATTCCTCAATCGTATCTCGGACATCATCTTCTTCCGCCCGCTCGATAAGAACGACCTCGTAAAGATCGTGGACATCGAGCTCGAGAAGTTCGCGAAACGTCTCGTCGATCGGAAGATCACGATGGAGTTTTCGCCCGAGGCGAAAGAGCTGCTCATCGAGAAAGGTTACGACGAAAAAATGGGCGCTCGTCCGCTCCGTCGCGCCGTCGAACACTATCTCGAGGATCCGCTCGCGGAGGCGATCCTGCGCGGCGACATCAAGGACGGCGAAGCGGTCCTCGTGGTACGCAACGGCGATGTGCTGGAGTTTAAACAGCAAGAACCCAGCGAGCCGAGCGCTCCCGCCGATTCCGGCGCGCAGATCTAAGCGATCGCATTAACGATTCACAACAAAGCCGCCTCCGAAAAGAGGCGGCTTTTTCTTTTGCAAGATCGAATGTATTCACATCATGAATACATCATAGGGGCCTGATCTGCTTACGCGCGTGCGATGGCGATCGGGCTGATGGTCGGAATGTCTTTGGCCGGCGGCGTATCGTTCCAGCGTTGCAGTTCCAACGTGAACGTGGCGCCTTTGCCCGGACCATCGCTATGGGCGGTGAGCGAGCCGCCCATTTGTTTGGCGGCATTGGCGCTGGAGTGCAGGCCGAAGCCGTGTCCGTCTTTGCGCGTCGTGAACCCGTGCGAGAAAATCTTCGTGAGATTTTCCGCGGGAATGCCGACGCCGTTGTCGATGACTTTGACGAGGATGGTGTCGCGCGGCGAATTTTCGATGCGCAGCGTGAGGCGACGTTGCGACGGTTCTTTCACGTCCATCGCTTTCTTTGCGTTGCTGATGAGGTTGACGAGAATCTGCAGCACCTTGTGGCGTTCGGCGCGCGCGGGCGGGGCGACTCCGAATTCGCGAATCACGTGGACGTTGTGGCGGAGGAGCGCGTTGTTGCTGAGTTTGATCGCGTCTTCGATCGCTTCGTTCAACGCGAGCGGTTCGACGACGCCGGCAACGGATGCGTAACTCTGCTGGGTCCAGATGATGTCTTTCACGTGATCGATGCTTTTGAGCAGCGTGGAAAGGTCGGACATCGTTTCGTTGCGCTCCTGCTCGAGCGTGTTCGCAAGGCTTTCGAGATAAGCGGGGAGCTTGGCGGCGCGAGGATCGTTGGCGAAGAAGCCGGGCAGATCGTGCGCGTTTTCGCGGAGGAGGGCGCAAACTTTGAAAATGCTGGTGACCTTCGAATCGCGCAGACGATCGGAGAGGAGATTGGCGGTGACGTTGATACTTGTGAGCACGTTGCCGACGTTGTGAAGAACGCCGGTCGCGACCTCCGCCATGCCCGCTTGGCGCGTGGCTTCCATGAGCTGGCGATTGGCTTCCTCGAGCGCTTTCTGCGTTTCGACGGATTTGGTGACGTCTTTGCTGATGCCAAAAGTGCCGACGATTTTTCCGCTTTCGTTTCGCAGCGGCAGCTTGCTGGTGAGCACCCACGTGATGCGTCCGTCGGGCCAGGTTTCTTTCTCGAGACGATCGAGCATCGGTTTTCCGGTGCGGATGATCTCTTGTTCGTCGTCGTAGGCTTTGCGCGCGTGCGCTTCGTCGAAGAAGTCGAAATCCGTTTTCCCGATTTGTTGGGCGGGTTGGAGATTGTCGCGCGCGGCTTTGGCGCGACTGACCGCGAGGAAGCGCGATTGAAGATCCTTGAAGTAGATGTGGTCCGGGATGGCGGAGAGAAAGGCCTGGAGAAGGATGCTTTCCAATTGGGGTATGGGCGATCCCGAGCCGGTGGTGGCCGTCGGGACTGCTGGGGCGGCGTCGGACGTACTCATGAGTGAAAGGGGCTGCGCGTCGCTTTGCGGCTGGCTTGGAGCAATTCGATGTTTCGCAACAACGTCTCGCGAATGGCGGCCGTGGTGACAGGCTTGGAGAGATAATCATCCATGCCGGCGGCGAGGAGGCGTTCGCGTTCGGAAGGGAGTGCGTTGGCGGTGAGGGCGATGATGCGCAGGTGGCGTGGTGTGCGCGGATCGCGATCGGCTTGGGCGGCGCGAATCAGACGTGTGGCTTCGATGCCGTCCATGACGGGCATCTGTTCGTCCATAAAAATGATGTCGTAGGGCTGGCGTTTCAGCGCGTCGATCGCCTCGCGTCCGTTGTTCGCGAAATCAGCGCGGTAACCGAGTCGCAGCAGTTGATGGCCGGTGACGGTTTTATTGATGGCGTTGTCGTCCACGACGAGGATGCGGACGGCGTCGTGAAGCGTGGGAGAATCCTCCGCCTCGACGGCGGGATCGACCTCCGGGTGAGGCTTCTCCATCGCGCAGCGGATCGCTTCGACGAGTGGCGATGCTTTAACAGGCTTCAACAAACAGTAGCCGATGCAAAGCGACTCGAGTTGGTTGGGCGCGAACTTGTCGCCAAGAACGGTGAGCAAGAGTTTCGCCGGCTGCGGAATATCGGGCAGCGCGGCGATCGCCGCTGCGAGGGCGAGACCATCCATGCCGGGCATGTGATGATCGATCAGCACCAGATCGAAAGGCGAACCTTCCAAGTAGGCGTGTCGAATCGCGGCGAGCGCGGCGGTGCCGCTGTCGGCTTCTTCGTGCGGGATTTGCCGGTACGCGAGATGATGATGCAGGACGCGGCGACTGGTTTGGTTGTCGTCCACGATGAGTGCGCGACGCACGGGTTGCGGAAACGGAGCGGCACTGAGCGTGGACGTCGTGGGGCGCGCGAAACGCGCGGTGAATGAAAACGTGCTGCCGCGCCCGGCTTCGCTACGGATGCCGATCTGGCCGCCCATCATTTCGACGAGACGTTTGCAGATGGTGAGCCCGAGGCCGGTGCCGCCGTATTTGCGACTCGTCGAGCTGTCGGCCTGTGTGAACGGTTGGAAAAGGGTTTCCTGAATTTCGCGCGAGATGCCGATGCCGGTATCGGTCACGTCGAAGCGCAGCGTGCAATCGCGCTCCGATTTTTGTTCGCAGGAAACGTGGAGGAAGATCTCACCCGCCTCGGTGAACTTGATGGCGTTGCCGAGCAGATTGAAGAGGATCTGGCGGAGCCGGGTCGGGTCGCCGAAGAGACGCGCGGGGACGTCGGATTCGACGAGGAAAGCGAGTTCGAGTTTTTTGCTCGCGGCGGGTTGCGCTTGGAGATCGAGCGCGGCGTGAATCGCTTCGGTGAGCGGGAAGTCGATGTGCTCGAGCGTGACTTTGCCGGCTTCGATTTTGGAGAAATCGAGGATCTCATTGACGACGGAAAGAAGCGCTTCGCCGCTGCGACTGAGTGTTTGCACGAAATCGCGTTGAAGCGCGGTGAGCTCGGTTTGCAGGAGCAAGTCGGCCATGCCGATGATGCCGTTGAGGGGCGTGCGCACCTCGTGGCTCATGTTCGCGAGGAACATGCTCTTGGCTTCGTTGGCGGCTTCGGCGGCGTCTTTGGCTTTGTGGAGCTCGGCTTCGATGTTGGCGCGTTCGACGATCTCGGAGGTGAGTTTGCGATTGGCCTCCATCATCTCGGCGGTGCGCTCGGCGATGGCTTGTTCGAGCGAGCTGAGGCGTTCGTGGTGCTCGCGTTGGAGCGCCCACTTTTCGGTGAGTGTGCCGGCCATCTGGCGCACCTCGATATTGTCGAAAGGTTTTTTGAGAATGAGCAGTCGATCGTTACGACCGAGTCGGCTCAGAAGCTCGTCCCACGAATAATCGGAATATGCCGTGCAGATGACGGCTTGGATGTCGGGGTCGATTTGCCAAATGCGCTCAAGCGTCTCGAGTCCGTCGATGCCGGGCGGCATGCGCATATCGACAAACGCGAGCGCGAACGGCTGGCCGGCTTCGAGCGCGGCGCGAACTTGCGCGACGCCGTCTTCCCCTTGGAAGGCGGAAACCAGTTCGAAGCTGACGTTGGGAGAAGGACGACGGGCGCCGAAGAGCTCGGCCTCGAGATCATCGAGTTGATTTTGCTGGGCGTCTTTCCCTCGAAGAATGCGCGCGAAGTCTTCGTGGATGGCGTGGTTATCGTCGACGATGAGTATCCGGCGATTTTTTTCGCGCGTGGCGGAAGGCATGATAATCGAGGCGGATGGGGGCATGGGGACCTAGCTGGACGGACGCGGTGCATGGCCGCGTCTGACGCGAGGCAGTCGTACGATTAGGTCTCTTAATCGGCTAAGTCCCCGCTCACTTGAGTTTTTCGTGATCGGAGGGGAACGAAAAAGGCGGACCAGCGCAAGCGCCGGTCCGCCTTCAAGCGGGCGAAGATTAACGGACGATCAGACCGTGTAGGTCTTGAACGATTCGAGTTTCCAGAGCGGTTGGCCGGCCTCGGTCGCGAGCTCGTTGAAGGCCTCGATTTCGGCCTTGGTGAAGAGCAAGCCACCCGCAGCGGCGGTGTGTTTGGCCCAACCGGCTTCGATCTGGCCCGGAAGAATGCACTTCTCGTTGCCGTGACCGAGGACGTCGGCGAGGACGGCTTTCACGTTTTCCTTCTGGTTGCGGCCTTTGGCGAACGCGCCGCCGTTGATCGCGTCGGGATGAATGACTTGGAAGAAGAACACGCAGGTGCCCTTATCGCCTTCGGCCTGTTCCCAGCGATTACGGATGGTCGGGAGAGAGCCGCCGACAAAAGCGCCGACGATCTCGTTAATGAGCGAGAGACCGTAGCCTTTGTGCGCGCCGAACGGGATGAGGTATTTGGCTTTCGTCGGGTCGGTCGTGACGACGCCGTTTTCATCCACGGCGGCGTCGGGCGGGAGCTGTTTGCCTTCGCGGGCGAGCTGTTGCACGCGACCCATGGCGACGACGGAGGTAGCCCAGTCGATCACGATGGGGAAGCCGACGGCGTCGGTTGTGGGAAAACCCCACGAGTGCGGGTTCGTGCCGAGGGTCGGATACTTGCCGCCAAACGGCACGACCTCGGCAAGCGCCGCGGTGCAGTTGGTGTAGGCGATGTAACCGCGACGGGCGGCTTCCATCACATAACCGCCGCCCCAGAGATAGTGGAAGGCGTTGTCGACGGAGACGGTGCCGACGCCGTATTTGTCGGCGAGGCGGATGGCTTCATCGAGCGCGCGGTAGGCGGTGGATTGGCCGAGCTTTTTGTTGGCGTTCCAGATCTTGGCGGCCTCGAAACGCGAGGGCTTTTCTTCGATCTGCGCGCCGGGCACGCAGCCCTTCGAGCCGGAGCCGAAGAGATGATCGAGGTGGAGAGCCTTGATGCCGTTGTGTGTGCGGATGCCGTGGCGGGAGGCTTCTGCGCAGAAGCGCGCGCCTTCGGCGGCTTCGTCGGCGAGGTATCCACGATGTTGATACGCAGCTTGGACGAGCGCGTTGTGCTGGGATTCAGGAACAACGTAGTAGGTGTCGGGCATGGGAGGAGGAGTTTTGAGTTAAGACTGTAGAATTAAGAATGAGCGGCAGAGGTTCGACTGATGAAACCGCTGAAGGCGGTTGGTCATTCGTCGTTCCGCATTCGTAATTCTTACTTCGCCGACACCTCGGGATTGGCCTGAGCGAGAGGCTTCTGGCCCGAGAGATAGCGGGTGAGGTTTTCCACCGCGGCGCTCGCCTGGCGTTGCACGCTCTCGTGAGTGCGGGAACCGATGTGCGGCGTGACCACGACGTTGGGGAGCTTGAGGAGCGGGTGATCGGCGGGAGGCGGCTCTTGATCGAGCACGTCGGTGCCGTAGCCGCCGATCTGGCCGGATTTGAGGGCTTCGACCATGTCGGCGGTGTGAACGATTTCGCCGCGGGCGCAGTTGAGGATGATCACGCCTTTCTTCATCGTGGCGATGCTGCGGGCGTTGATCATGTCGCGCGTTTCGGGCGTCAGGTTCGTGTGGAGAGAAATGTAGTCGGCGGTGGTGAAGATCTCTTCCTTGGTCGCGGCGCGGCGGATGTCGTGCATTTTGGCGAATGCTTCATCCCAATACACGTCGAACGCGATGACCTTCATGCCGAAGGCGCGGGCGCGGATGGCGACCTCCTTGCCGATGCGGCCGAGGCCGACGATGCCGATGGTTTTGTCGAGCAGCTCGTGACCGGTGTGACGTTTCCAGCCGCCGCTGCGGGTGGAGTCGGTGTGCGCGAGGAGATTTTTCTCGAGCGCGAGCAGGAGCAGGAAGGTGTGCTCGGCGACGGTGGTGTGGTTGACGCCGGGCGTGAAGAGAACGGGAATCTTAAATTCGGTGGCGGAAGCGACGTCGATTTTATCGAGGCCGATGCCGTACTTACTGATGACCTTGAGGCGGGGCAGCGATTTCTGGATCACGGCGCGCGTGATGGCGTCGTCACCGCAGATGAACGCGTCGAACTCGCCAGCGAGCTCGAGCATACGCGACTCGGGAAGGGGGCCTCGTTCGCGGACGATCTCGAAGCCGGTTTTGGCCAGCATCTCGTGATGCACGCCGGGAGTATCTTGAAACGAGGTGGTGGTGAGAAGGACACGTGTCATAATGGGGAGGGATTTCAAAACCGAAGGGACCCTTCGAGGAAAGACAAAAGCGGCATTTAGGCGAGCGCCGACCAAGATTTTTTCGTTTATAATTATCTGATAAAAAAAGAGATGTGATCAGACGGGACCCCGTTTCGCGGCGAGCGAGGAAGTCCGGGCTTTCGCTGGCCGCGCGGCGTGCTTTGCTGAGCGCTCCGACCGACATGAAGATTTCGAAGAAATTGGAACAGGCCACCGTGCAATTGCGGCGCAAATTGGGGACGCGTGTTGTGACTTCGGAGGACGCGCGTTTCGCGGCGTCGTTCGACGGAAGCAAATTGTCGTTCCCGCCGGTGGCGGTGATTTTCCCGCGCAAAGAGGCCGACATCGGTGTCGTGTTGGAATTTGCCAATCGGCATCGCGTGCCGGTGACGGTGCGGGGCGGCGGCACGTCGTTGACGGGTTCGGGTTCGCCGGTCGGTGGCGGCTGGGTGATCGATGTTTCGAAATGGCAGAAGGTGGCGATCGATCCGGAAGCGGGGCTCGCGAAGGGGCAGCCGGGGGCGAAGATAGCCGCGATCCACGCGGCAGCGGAGGCTGCGGGCTGGTTTTATCCGCCTGATCCGGCGTCGAAACAATACTCCACGATCGGCGGCAACATCGCGTGCAACGCCGGCGGCATGCACGGCGGTCGTTACGGTGTGACACGCGACTTTGTGCTCGCGCTGAAAGGTTTTCTACCGACGGGCGAGTACGTGCGTTGGGGACGCGACACGAAGAAATTTTCCGCGGGTTTTAATCTGCGCGATCTTTGGATCGGCAGCGAAGGCATGCTCGGCGTGATCACGGAAGCGACGTTGAAATTGATTCCGTTGCCACCAGCGCGATGGACGTTGCTCGCGTCGTTCTCCGACGAAGTGGCGGCGTTTAAGGCCGTGAAAGTTTTGTTCGCGCAGCGCGTGCAGCCTGCGATCTGCGAGTTTCTCGATCGTCACAGCGTGCAATGCGCGGAGGCCAAAACGGGGAAGATCGTCTTTGAAGGTCAGGCGGGAAAACCGGTGATGTTGATCGAGCTCGCGGGCACGCCGAGCGAAGTGAACGATCAGAAAGCGCAAGTACTCGCGTGGGCGCAGACACATGCCTCGGCGTTTCGCGAAGCGCGCGACCGCGCGGAAGCGGAGGAACTCTGGAGCGTGCGCCGCAAGTGCTCGGGCGCGATGTTTGCGCTCGGCGATGCGAAACTCAACGAAGACATCGTGGTGCCGCTGCGCAGCTACGAAAAGTTCGCGGTGTTTCTCGACAAGCTCCGCAAAAAATCGCGACTGCCGATCCCGACCTTCGGCCATCTCGGCGACGGAAATCTGCACGTGAACATCATGTATCACCGCGATAATCACGCGGAGTATTTGCGCGCGGAAAAAGCCGTCGGCGAACTCATGAAAGGCGTGGTCGCGCTCGGTGGAGCGATCTCGGGCGAGCACGGCATCGGCCTCGCGAAATCGCCGTTTTTGCATCTGCAGCATTCGCCGGCGGAGATCCGCGCGATGAAAGCGGTGAAAGACGCGCTCGATCCCAATGGCATCTTGAATCCGGGAAAAATGTTCGAGGTGTTCAAGGTATGGGAGCATCCGCGTCTGAAGGTCGATCTGCCGTGGGATCACAAGTGACGCGCGGCAACGACGCCGACGAAAGGATTGTCACCTGACGCGGAGCCGCATCATCTGCGCGCATGTCGCAAACGTTTGCCCCCGCTCAGAAGAAAGCGTTGTTGATCAAACTCGCGATGGGCGGAGTTGCGCTGGTGCTCGTCGGCTGGTTCGTGCTGCGCGGACTCAATGTGCGCGTGTGGCTCGACGAGATCTTTGCGCTCATGCGCGAAGTGGGACCGTGGGCGTTTTTCGGCGCGATGGCGGTGTTGCCCGCGTTTGGATTTCCGCTGTCGCCGTTTTGGCTGACGGCGGGGCCGGTGTTTGCGCCGACGATGGGATTCGCCGCCGTTGTGGTCTGCGCGGGGACGAGTCTGTTCATCAACTTGGTGCTCACGTATTGGATTGCTCGATACGCATGTCGTCCGCCGCTGGCGTGGCTAGTGCGCAAACTCGGTTACGAACTGCCGCGCGTGAATCGCGACGATCAGATGGCGGTGACGGTGCTCGTGCGCGTGACGCCGGGGCCGCCGTTTTTTATTCAAGGTTATCTGCTCGGGCTCGCGGAGATTCCGTTCAAAACGTATCTGCTCGGTTCGTGGCCCATCGCGATGGCGTTTGGTGTGATGTTTATTTATTTCGGCGACTCCCTCGCGCAGGGCAAAGGCAAGCTGGCGTTGATCGCGCTGGGCGGACTCATCGCATTGGGAGCAGGGTTGCGCTTCGTGCGGAAACGCATGGCAAAGCGTCGCCGTGAAGCCGGTGTTGAATCGAGCGGGGAGGAAACACGCGCATGAGCTCGTGGCGAGAAGAGGCCGAGGCCGGCGACGAGCGCGTGCAAAGCGTGAGCGAGTTCACGCGACGTGTGAAAGTTTTGCTCGAAACGCAACTGCGTGCGGGCTGGGTGCGCGGTGAAGTTTCCAATCTACGCGCGCAGGCGAGCGGTCATGTTTATTTCTCGCTGAAGGATGCGGGCGCGCAGCTGTCGGCGGTGATGTTTCGCGGCGATGCGATGCGCCAGACAGTGAAGCTGCGCGATGGCATGCAGGTGATCGTGTACGGCGAAGTGAGCGTGTATGAAGCGCGCGGCCAGTATCAGCTCATCGTGCGCGCGGTGCTGGAGGATGGCGTGGGCCGTTTGCAGCGTGAATTCGAGGCGTTGAAACAACGTCTCGCGGAAGAAGGCCTTTTCGATTCGGAGCGAAAAAAATCACTGCCCGCGCTGCCAGCGACGATTGGTTTCATCACATCGCCGACGGGCGCGGCGGTGCAGGATTTTATTCGCATTCTCACACGTCGCGGCTGGCGCGGGCGGTTGATTGTGTTCCCTGCGAAAGTGCAAGGCGAGGGATCGGCGCGCGAGATGGTCGAGATGCTGCGCGTGGCGGAGTCGCTTGGTTTTATCGATCTGCTCGTGATCGGACGCGGCGGCGGAAGTCTGGAGGATTTGTGGGCGTTTAACGAAGAACCGCTCGTGCGCGCGGTCGCGGCGTGCAGCATTCCGATCATCTCGGCGGTCGGTCATGAAATCGATGTGACGCTTTGCGACTTCGCGGCCGATGTGCGCGCGGAAACGCCGAGCGGCGCGGCGGAGTTGATCTCGAGTCATTTTGTCGAGGCGGCCGAACGCGCGCAGGCGGCTGCGGAGGCGATGACGAATCTCGTGAGACGTCGGCTCGAAGCCGCGACCGAGCGCCTCGATCATGCGCGGAGTCGTTTGCGTCTGCTTTCGCCGCGCGCGCAGGTGGAGCGCGGTTTCCTGCGTCTGGACGATTTGCAGGCGCGTCTGCATTTGGCTGTGCGGCGGACGCTGAATCACAAACGACATGAGCTTGCTCTGCCGGCGACGCGTTTCGCGCGGTGTTCGCCGGAGTTTCGCGTGCAGCAAGATTCGCATCGATTGCTCGCGCTCTGGAAACGACTGCAAGCGGTGAGTCCGGCGTCGGTGTTGAAACGAGGCTTTGCGATCGTGCGCGACGAGACGGGCACGCCCGTGATGCGGAAGGGTTCGGTGAGCGACGGGCAGGCGCTTCAGATCGAATTTTCGGATGGCGTGAAGCGCGTTCGCGCCGAATAAAGAGCCGAAGCTTGTCCCAGCGGCGAATGATCGTGGAGCAATCAGCCACGAGTCATTGTCAACGACGTCATCCCTAATCCCGAGTCAGGAATCATGCGTGCACAACATGTTCTCTCATCCCGTCGATTTTGGTTCTTTGCAGCAGGTTTGTTGTTGGTGGCGACAGCGGTTTTGTTGTTCGCGGGGAAACGTGACGATCGCGCGACGAAGGCGATCGCGGCGTATGTGCTGGCGGTGGATGAAAGCAGCCGTCTCGGCGGATGGTTTGCCCGGCCGCTGAATCCGGTGTCGGTGATCACCGAAGGAGAAACGGTGAAAGTCCCCCAGGGAGCGAAGGTGCGTGTGCTGTTCCCCGACGGGCGCACGGAAGACATTGAGGGGGCGCAAACCCTTGCACCTACCGCACCCGCGCGACGTGGCGAAGTGATTGACCGACTACTGGCGGCGACGTCGGAAGAAATCGCGCGTATTGAGTTTTCTGATACAAAGACGGTGGTTGGCGATGTGCGGTTGGTGTCGCCGGCTGGAGTGACGCGTTTCACCAACCCGGAGATCGTTTGGATCACGCGACCGGGAGCGGAGTACGAGCTGGCGATCATTGATCCGACGGATCCGTATGCACCCCCACGCGTGGCGGACCATGCGCGCCCGCCGCTGAAGTTTCAGGAGCTGCAAGGGCCGCCGCAACGACGCCCGCTGATGCGAGACCGTTTGTACGAAGTGCATGTGCGCGAGCGCGGCAGTACGTTGATGTATGGTTTTGCGCGTTTGCTGGTGTCGCACGAAGCGGCGGAAGGCGAGCTTCCGGAAGCGCCGATGGATTTGTTGTGCGAAGCGGCGCAGGCACTCGCGAAACGCCCGGTGCGCGCGGGCGACGCGTGGCTGGCGTTGTCGCGCCTGCCGGAAGCATGGGCGAACACGGAGCCGGCACTGCGTTTACGCATGCACGTCGCGATCGAGCTCGGACTCGAGGAGGAGTTTGTGCGCGCGAAGAACGCCCTCGCTGCGGCCCAACGCTGAGGCGGCGCGGAGATTGACCGCGCGAGTGTCGCCCGCCGTAGTGGCGGCATGGCAACGCTTCAGGAACTGGTTAACTACTGTGACGAGCGGACGCGTCGCGCCGCGATCAAGGACGCACCGGGTGCGTTTAACGGTCTGCAAGTGGCGAACGACGGTCGTGTCACGAAGATCGGCGCGGCGGTGGACGCGGGATTGATTCCGTTCCAGAAGGCGGTGGAAGCGGGCGTGGATTTTCTGATCGTGCATCACGGCATGTATTGGGACATGCCGCGTCCGATCACGGGGCCGGTGTACGAGCGCATCGCCACGTTGCTGAAAGGAAACTGCGCGCTGTACTCGAATCACCTGCCGCTCGATGCGCATCCGGAGCTCGGAAACAACGCACTGCTCGCGCGCCAACTTGGACTCGACCCCTCACGGCCATTTCTCGTGCGCGACGGCGAACCGGTGGGGTGGATCGCGACGCACACGGAAACGCGCGCCCAACTTCGCGCGCGCCTGGAGTCGTTGTACGGACGCGTGGTTGCGATCGAATACGGCAGCGATAAACCGTCGGCCGTCGCCTTCTGCAGCGGCAGCGGCAACAGCGCGGTGCCGGAGCTGCTGCGCGAAGGGGTGGATACGCTCGTGACGGGCGAGCTGCGCGAAGAGTGGTTCAACACTGCGCAGGAGCAGAAGTTGAACTTGTATTTGTGCGGCCACTACGCGACGGAAGTTCACGGCGTGAAGGCGCTCGCGGCGGAGCTTTCGGAGAAGTTCGGCCTGCCGTGGACCTTCATCGCGACGGACAATCCGCTTTGAACGAACGCCGCGAAAAAACAGCTGCGTCGCACCGTTATTCGTGCATTGGATGACAAGCACCCACCCATGAAGAAGATCGCGATCCTCAACGGCCCCAACCTCGACCGCCTCGGCAAACGCGAACCGGAGATCTACGGATCGACGACACTCGCGCAGCTCGAGGAGCAGCTGCGCGCAGAATTTGGCGGTGCCACGCAGCTCGAGTTTTTTCAGTCGAATCACGAAGGCGCGCTGATTGACAAGATCGCTTCATTGGCCGACGCGAAGTTCGACGGCATCGTGATCAATGGCGGCGCGTTCACGCATACCAGCGTGGCGCTCCGCGATGCGTTGCTCGGCGCGCATCTGCCGACGATCGAAGTTCACATCTCGAACATTTATAAGCGCGAAGAGTTTCGCCATCAGTCGCTCACCGCGCCCGCATGCATCGCGGTGATCACGGGCTTGGGCCTCGAAGGTTATTTCGCGGCCGTGCGTTTCCTTTTGAAACGCTGAGATCTTTTAAGCGCGCTGTCCGAGCAAACGCGCGGGCAGCGTGAAGATCGCGACGAGGAGCGAAACGACTCCACCGACCAATGCGCCGACGATTCTGAACGGGATCGAAAGCAGCCACACCACCGGCCAGGCCAGCAGAACGCAGAAGGCGAGCGGCCAGCAAAGGATGAACAAGATCATCCAGCAGGTGAGTGTGAGGAGGACTTTCATGAGAGTGGCGCCGGGAGAATACTCCTGAGTCCGCTGTGTCGTTACAACGGATGCAGGTGAAATTTCGTCGCAAGCGGCGCTCAGTTTTTCCGCGTCGAAACTTCGATGACGTCGTGCGGCGCAGCCTCTTTCTGACCGGCGGGGCTGACGCGGATGAAGCGGGCGTTTCGGCGGAGATCGGCGAGCGTTTTTGAACCAAGATAGCCCATGCCGCTTTGGATGCCGCCGATGAGATTGGCGAGGACATCGTCCGCGTAACCGGAGACTTCCTTGAGCGCTTCGATGCCTTCGGCAGTGAGCTTGCGCGTGGTGTCGTTTTTGTCGTGGCCGTAGCGCGCGGCGGAGCCGGCTTTCATGGCCGTGAGACTGCCCATGCCGCGATACTGCTTATACAACTTGCCGTTGATCTCCATGATTTCGCCCGGAGCTTCGCGGCAACCGGCGAGGAGACCGCCCAAGATGACGGCGTCGGCCATGGTGAGCGCTTTGACGATGTCGCCCGATTTGGTGATGCCGCCGTCGGCGAGAATCTTGACGCCCTTCGCCGCCGCACCTTTTGAGGCGACGTGCAAAGCCGTGAGTTGCGGAATGCCCACGCCCGCGACGATGCGCGTGGTGCAGATCGAGCCAGGGCCCTGGCCGACTTTGACGACATCGGCGCCGCAATCGGCGAGGAACTCGACGCCCGCGGCGCTGGTGACATTGCCGGCGATGATGGTGATCGAAGGAAACGCATCGCGCACCATGCGGACCATGTCGCCGACGCCGGCGGTGTGCCCGTGCGCGGTCGAGATGGCGATGGCGTCGATCGACTCATCCATGAGATTGCCGACGTGCGTGATGATCTTGTCGCGATCGAGTTCGCCGGAGGCTTTGCGGATCGGAGCCAGCGCGGCACCGACGACGAGGCGGAAATGTGCATCGCGAGCGGGCTTGCGGCGCGATTTGGCTTCGGCGGTGATGCGTTCGACGTCGGAGCTGGTGACGAGACCGCGCAGATGTCCGGCGTCGTCCACGACGAGCATTTTGTTGATGCCGATGTGTTGATTAAAAAACGCGTCCGCGGCTTTGATGGGATCCTTGGCGACGTTGCGCTCGTGTTCGGTGACGAGGGAGGTGCGCGCGGTCATGACATCGGCGACCTTCTTGGATTTGTAGCGCTCTTTGACGAGATTGCCGGAGAGGAGGCCGACGAGGATGCCGTTTTCGTCGGTGACTGGGAACGTGGAGAACGAATATTTCTTCTGCTCGATCATCGCGAGCACATCGCCGATGAGCGAACTCGGAGAGACCGCGATGGGATCTTGGATGAGACCGTGGATGTGACGTTTGACGCGCGCGACCTCCTTGATCTGGTCCTTCGGGGTCATGTTGTAGTGGATCAGACCGAGGCCGCCGTTGAGGGCCATCGCGATGGCCATGCGCGACTCGGTGACCGTATCCATGTCGGACGACACGATCGGGATCTGGAGCTTCAACGTCTCGGAGAGCGAGGTGGAGATATCGGCGTCTTTCGGGAGTATTTCCGAGTAAAGGGTGGCCAGCGACACGTCATCGAACGTGAGTGCCATGGGCAAGTTGGCGTGGAAAAACGCATCGGCATCCAAATAAAACTCGCTGTCGATTGCGTTGATGGAGGACGTGGCAGCCTTGGTCATAGATGCCGTTAGCGGATTAATGCGGGGGCGCAAAATCACAAGGGGAAATTCCGACGACTGCGCGTGAGCGGGCGCGCCGAGGCGGCGTTGCTCATTCGAGCGCACCGGCTTGGAAATTTGCGTTGCGTGCAAAATGGGGCGCGTAGTGTGGAAGGGTGAAGTACCGCTTCGAGTTTCGACGTTATGCGCTGCCGTTTCGTCAGCCGGTGCGGACGGCGCACGGAATATGGTCCACACGTGAAGGCGTTTGGGTGAAGTTGACACGCGAAGACGGCCGCGTCGGTTACGGCGAAGCCGCGCCCATCCACTGGTTCGGCACGGAAACGGTCGAAGAAATCGTGGAGCGGTGTCGGCAAATCGGCGAACACGCTGAAGACGAACGGCTCGACGCTCTCGCGGAATCGACGGGGGTGCTTCGCGGAGCGCTCGCGATGGCCAGGCGCTCGCTGGAAGCCCCGGAAGAAAGTGGCGCGGATTATTTGCCCGTGGCGGCTCTGCTTCCGGCGGGACGCGCGGCGTTGCCGATTGTGGATGCCAAAGTCGAAGCGGGCTTTCGCAGTTTTAAGTGGAAAGTCGGCGTCGCGGACGCGGCAGATGAACTCGCGCAGTTGGACGATCTGCTCGGACGACTTCCCGGCGGCGCCAAGTTGCGCCTTGATGCGAATGGCGCGTGGGAACCGCGCGTGGCGGAACGTTGGTTTGCGCGTTGCGCGGAACGCCCGATCGAATGGATCGAACAACCGCTGACGGAGAATCGCCGCGAAGCGCGCGATTGGCTGCTCGGGCTCGCCAACGATTATCCGACGCCCATCGGTTTGGACGAATCGGTTTCGTCGGATCGCGATGTGGATCGCTGGCTCGATGTCGGCTGGCCGGGGTTTTTTGTGATCAAACCTTCGCTGTTGTCGGATCCGCCGGCGGTGATCGCGCGACTGCAGGCACGACAAGCGCGCGTGGCTTTTTCATCCGCGCTGGAAACCGCGATCGGCGCGCAAGCGGCGCTGCGACTCGCGCTGCAGACGGGCGGAAATTGCGCGTTGGGTTTTGGCGTGTGGCCGCTTTTTGAAGATGCGCGCTTCGACGGACCGACCGCGGCGCCGTTTGTGCGCCGAGAGGATGTCGAGCGCATCAATTCGGAGGTCGTATGGAACGCGCTGAACTGATTGCGATCGTCGAGTCCACGGGTTGCGCGCGCGAGAGCGGAGGACGCTGGTTTCTGTGCGATCCGCAGGCGAGCGAAACAACGCGCGCGGAACTCGCGGCGATCTTGGAGCAGTCGCAATCGCTACCACTGCAAGGGCCGCGCGGCTGGCTGTGCATTCCGTCGGGTGGCACCAGCGGACGGCTGAAGTTTGCGATGCACGACGAAGAAACGCTGGGCGCAGCTGTGGCGGGTTTTTGTCGGCATTTTGGATTCGCGCGTGTGAATGCGGTGGATGTTTTGCCGCCGCATCATGTGAGCGGATTCATGGCGCGCGTGCGCAGCGCGGCGACGCGAGGAAAGCGGATCGAGTGGGCCTGGAAAGCGCTCGAACGCGGTGAGCGCCCCGAGCTGCCTGAGACCGAGGATGGTTGGGTAATTTCGCTCGTGCCGACGCAATTGCAGCGGCTGCTGAGTTCGGCCGAAGCGTGCGTGTGGCTGAGGGCATTTCGCGTGATCTTTCTCGGCGGCGGACCGGCGTGGCCGGAGCTGGCGGAGCAAGCGGCGAAGGAGAAACTGCCGATCTCGATTTGTTACGGAATGACCGAAACAGCGGCGATGGTGACTGCGCTCGTGCCCTCGGCATTTGCGACGGGCGTGCGCACCTGCGGGCAGGTCATGCCGCATGCGCGCGTGAGGATTGTCGATGAGAATACAGGGCGTGAAGTGTCCGCCGGAGAAAGGGGATTGGTGCAGGTGGGGGGCGGGAGTCTGTATCGCGGTTATTTCCCTGAACAGCGGCGTAGGGATTTTTTGGATACAAACGATCTTGGCGCGCTCGACGAGAACGGACTGAAAATTTTTGGACGGCGTGATGCGGTGATCATCACCGGAGGGAAGAAAGTATTTCCGTCGGATGTGGAAGAGGCGCTGCGCGCGACGGGGTTGTTCGATGACGTCGTCGTGATCGGCATGGCCGATGCGGAATGGGGACAGCGCGTGGTGGCGTGTCATCCCTCGCAGGCTCGTTCAATCGATATCCAAAAAATGGATACAGCGCTGGCGGGTCTTGCGGCCTATCAGCGTCCCAAACAGTTTTTGGAAATCAAAGACTGGCCCCGCAATGCGCAGGGCAAGGTGAACCGGGATGCTTTGCGGCGTGCGGCGGAGACCGCAGCGACGAGCAGCGATCAGTGATCCGAGGCCGGGAGGTCGCCCACCCAGGCGGCGAGTTCGGGCGGCAGCTCGGTGCGTTCGCGGGTATCGCTATGGATGCAGACGTGACAAGTGCGGACGTGTGCGACGACTTTTTGCGGCGTCGGATGCCGGCGCGTCATCTCGAAATCGATCGCATAGGTTTCGGGCGTCAGGCGCGAAGGCGTGACGGAGACTTCGATGCGATCGCCACAAAAAAGTGGACGCAGATATTCGGCGGAGCTTTTCGAAACCGGAACGACGACGGTATTTTGAGAGAAGAAAGCGCGGACGTTGATGCCTGCGGCAGCGAGCGCTTCCTCGTACGCCTCGTGGCAAATCGCGAGGTAGTTGGGAAAGAAAACGACCCCGGCGGCATCGGTGTCGGGGAAGTGAATCGTGCGTTGGTAAACGAAAGCCATCGTGCGAAAGAAAGCAGGAAGCGCGCTAGATGGAAAGACTGCAGCGAGCGGGCTGGGGAGGCCTAGTTTGCGTCTGCGGTTGCGAGTGACGAGGCAGGTTCAGACTCCGCGATCGCGCGCAGCGGCAAGCTGACGGTGCAATGCGTGCCCATTTCGAGCATACTTTCGATCGTGAACGAACCCTGCATGAGTCCGATGAGGCGGCGGCTCAACAGCAGGCCGAGACCGGCGCCGGCGTAGGCGCGCAATGCCCCGGTTTCTTGGAAAGCGTTTTGGAGCGCGGTGAGTTTTCGCGAGGGAATGCCGATGCCGGTGTCTTCGATGTCGAAGACGAGTTGTCCGTTCTCGCCGGTGTCGTCGGGCAGCCAGCGTGCCGCGAGGCGAATGTGTCCGCGATCGGTGAACTTGATGGCGTTGTCGAGGAGTTGGTGGAGAATCTGGCGAACGCGCGGCGCATCGCCTTCGACGCTCAAGTTGTGCGGGCAGTTTTGTTCGACCCGGAGTTCGAGCTTCTTCCTGACGATGGTGGGACTCGCGTGTTCGACGAGCTCGTGAATGAGGCGCGCGGGCGACCAAGGTTGGCGATCGAGGATGAGCCGTTTTTCGTCGATACGACGGAGATCGCCGAGGGCGTTAAGCATCAGGAGCAGACGTTCGCCCGCGGTGGAGATTGTGGAAAGATAACGACGCTGCTCGGGCGTGAGTTTGGTTTCGGAAAGGAGATTGGAGAAACCGAAGATCGCCGTGAGAGGAGTGCGAAATTCGTTATCCATCGCCGCGAAGAGTTCGTTCTTGGCGTGGTTGGCGCGATGCACGGACTCGATCACTTGCTGCAGCGCGCGCTCGGTGTCGCGGCGTTGCCAGGTTTCGGCACGCAGGAGGATGAGCGCGGTTTCGCGGGAAAGAAAAACCGCCACAAGGATCAGCATCGCGGCGAGGGCGAGTGCGCGTGCGGAGACGACGCCGGCGATCCAATTCTCCGCGGGATAGTCGATGCCGACGCCGGCTTCGATCCGGCCTTGATCATCGTAGATAGGCGTGAGCGAAGAAACCCAAGTGCCCCAGCGGTCGGATTCCAGCGTGGCGTCGAACGCCGTTTCGCCGCGCAGCGCGGCGAAGAAATGCTCGGTGGTTTCCTCGTAAATCTCGCCGATCGGCGTGCGCGCTTCGCGATAGCCGTCGAACAAGCCGTCGCGGTTGTAGTCGGTTTCCGAATCCACGATGAAAACAACGCGGCGGTCATCGTGGCGGCGAAACGTGTAGATGTCGGAAATGAACGGATTAACGCGCAGCCAGTTTTTCTGCGCTTCGATGATGCGGAGATAAACCGGATCATCGGGTGGTGTGTCGGGACCGATTTGCGCATGACCGAGTTTTTGCAGCTCGAGCGCGTACGTGGTGCCGAGATTGGTATAGGCCAGTTGCAGCGAGCGCGAGCGCATCCAGCCCGCGCCTTCGGCTGCGGCGAAACCCACGATGATAAAAGCGCCGGCGATAAACCACGTGGTCTGCCCCAGACGGCAACCGGAGCGACGCCGACGCACGAGCGTCTGACACAAGGCCGCCGCGGCCACCGTGAGGGCGGCGAAAAGTACGCCGTCGAGGCGATAGGAGAGGAGCGTGTGCAGAAACGTCATTGGCCCGCGGGCGTGCCCGCAACTATCCTCACAAAAGTGCGGACAGTTGCCCGGTGTATCGACTCGTCGGACGAACGACTAAAGCGCCAAGGTGGCCAGACGTTGCGTGAAAACGTCTTCGGTTAGCACGGGTTGCGACGGTTGCGCATCGAAAGTGACCGGAAGCTCGATCCACGATTTGCAACCGCCCATCTCGGATGTGCGGGCGAGGGTGATCGGAGTGAGCAGGGCATAGACGCGAACAACCAGCGCGTGTATGCCCGCGGGACGGCTCCACTCGAAACGTTCGCGCACGGTCGCTTCGGTCCAGTGATGATGCGGATCGAGGCGGGCAACATCGCCCCAGCGGTCAAGAAAGACGGATTTCGCGACGTCCGCGAAGTAGCGTAGGGAGATTGTGGATACGTCGTTGCTTGCGTCCGTGAACCAGCGGGCTGCGGCGGGTTTGGTTTTCTCCTGCTGCGCGTGAAACTGCGTCGGGAAAAGCCAGAAGCGCGAGGCGTTTATTTGAAAACCGCCGCGTCCCTCAGCGATGCCGCCCTTGCGCAGAATGAGGATCTGTTCGCCGGCGCCGAGTGCGTTGACGATGATCTGCCATTCTTTGAACGCGGGAGCGGATGCCGTCATGATTTCGGTGCGTTTTCGGGAAGCGTCGTTTTCCCCAGCTCGGCGATGCGCCGGTTGTTTTTGGCGATGCGCGCGTCGGTCTGGTTCATGCGGTTGCGGGTGTTTTCGAGAAGCTTGGTGGTGTATTCGCGCAGCGCGTCGTCTTCGGTTTCTTCCAAGGTCTTCGTGAATCGGGGAAGATTTTGCGTGTCGTTCAGCAGCTGGTTGCGGAGGTAGCGATTATGTTCGCGATAGCCAAAGGCGAGCACGTCGCGCAGCGGGAGCCCGTTGATCTGTTTACACAACGGATCGTAGGGATCGAGCGCGGTCATCGGACGCAGGCGCGGCGTATAGTCCTGCAGGAAACGAATGACGGTGACGATTTCTTCCTGATCGGCTTCGGAGAAGTCGTCGCGAGTGTGCTCCCACCACTGGCTCAGATGGTGAGGGGTGGAGGCTTTGACTTTTCGATCGAACGGATCTTTCGGAGCGCAGCCTGTGAGCAGCGCGAGCAATGCGAGAACGAGGATGTATTTCATGGGGTACCGCCGGACTAGCAGCGGATTCCATGAGTGCGCCGGGAAGGCGCGAGCCGAAAATCACTGCGCTTGTTTAGCGACTTTGAACTCAGCGGGTTTTTGGCCCGGAGGAAGCGCGAGCAAATCGTAATCCTGATAACCGGTGATCTCGACATCGACAAACGAGCCGACGGGCAGCTCGCGCGGCACATACACGCGGCCGTCGATATCGGGGGCATCCGCTTCGCCGCGGGCGACGCCGGGTTCTTCGACGAGCACGCGAATCGTGCGGCCGACGTAGCGTTTGCTGACTTCGCGAGCGATGTCTCGCTGGAGCGCCATGGTGCGGTGCCAGCGGGCCTCTTTGACTTTTTCCGAAAGCTGATCGGTGCGTTTGGCGGCTTTGGTGCCTTCTTCCTGCGAATAACGGAAGACGCCGAGACGCTCGAACTGCACCTCGCGCATGAACTCGCAAAGCTCATCGACGTCGGCGTCGGTTTCGCCGGGGAAGCCAACGATGAACGTCGTGCGCAACGCGATGCCGGGGATGCCGGCGCGAATGCGTTTCACGAGATCGCGGATGTAGGCGGAAGACGTTTCGCGCTGCATCTCGGTGAGCATGTGATCGCTGATGTGTTGCAGCGGCATGTCCACGTAGCGGGCGACCTTCGGGCACTCGGCGATGGTCTTGATGAGCTCGTCGCTCCAATGCGCGGGATGCGTGTAGAGCAGGCGTATCCAAAAATCTCCTCCAATCGCGTTGAGCTCGCGCAAGAGCGTGGTGAGCGCGGTGCCGCGCGAGGAGTCGACCGGCGTGCGCGGATTGGGACGTTGTTCCCACGTGTCCATGCCGAAGTAAGTCGTGTCCTGGGAGATGAGATTGATCTCTTTGACGCCCTCTTTGACGAGCTGACGCGCTTCGGCGACGACGCTCTCGACGCTGCGCGAACGGTGACGTCCGCGGATCTGAGGAATGATGCAGAACGCGCACGGGTGGTTACAGCCCTCGGCGATCTTGATGTAGGCAAAATGTTTCGGCGTGAGGCGGAAACGCGGCGTGTCGTAATCGGGGATGTAGGTGGAGCGACCTGTGACGAAGTTTTCGGGGAGGTCCTTTTTGCCGCGTTCTTTTTCGTAGATGCCCTCGATGATGGGCGCGACCTTGGTCACTTGATCGAGACCGATGAACGCATCGACCTCGGGAAGCGCATCAGGGAGTTCCTTGGAGAAACGCTGCGACATGCAGCCGGCGACGATGAGCTTTTGCTCTTTGCGGCGTTTGCGCATGCCGCGGTTTTCGTGCTGCTCGAGGATGGTGTTGATCGATTCTTCCTTGGACGCGTTGAGGAAGGAGCAGGTGTTGACGATCACGACGTCGGCTTTTTCCGCATCGGGTATGACCTGCATGCCGGCTTGGTGAAGGTGGCCGACCATGATCTCGCTATCGACGAGGTTCTTGGCGCAACCGAGGGAGATGAGACTGACTTTGATCATGGCGTGCGGGCGACGGGAGGGAAAAGGAACAACGGTCGCGAAGACGAGGGACTGAAACGAAAAACCGCGGCCGAGAGCCGCGGTTAAAAGAGTCGAGAATGTGCTGCGGGCTTATTTCTTGGCCGACTTCTTGGCGGATGCCTTGGCGGCGGCTTTCTTACGTTTGAGATAAGCGATGCGGCGCTTCTTCTTGATGATCTTGTTGTATTGTTTGCCCATGGGAAAGGTGTTGAGAGGCGAGAGAGTGCGAGAATCGCCGTAGCGGAGTCAAGAGCGTGTCGTGTGGGGGCGCCTACGGCCAGCCTGCGTGCGGATGTAAGGGAGTCCCCGAACGTGAAGAGGAATGTCGGGACTAATGAAATTTGCAGGAGGAATTTGGGAAGCAGCCCATCAGGTCCGGCTTGTCCTCGCAGCGATTGGTTCCCCGTCATCCCCATGAATACATCCTTCTCGGATTCTTGTTTGCTTCCGCACAAGCCGCGACCACGCGCCTTGTTCGCGTTTACCTGGGCTATATTGAGCGCAGTCGTGTTCGCGTTGCTGCCGGCATCGCGAGCAGCGCAGACGATCAGCGTCACAAAAACCTGCATGGAGGGTCAGCCCGCGTCGGTGAGTGGCACGAGCACGTTCACGATCTCCACGCCACAAGTCATCGAGTGGTCGGCTTCGTACACGTTCGGATCGCCGTGCAATGGAAACGACTTCTACCTGCACACCGATCCGGGCAATCTCACGGCGATCCCGCTCACGACCAGCGGCGGGTTGGGCGGCACGCATTTCCTCAATCCCGGCACCTACCATATCAGTATCAACTATTTTGGTATGGGCGGCGGAACGTACAGCGTGACGTTCAACCGCACCGCGACGATCGGGCTTTCCACGTCGACGCATGATTTCGGGCAGGAGCTCGAAAACGATTCCTCGTCCAACAAGAGCATCACGGTCACGAAGACCGGCGATCTCGACGTGAACAACATCACCGCGGCTCTGGAGGGCGCGGACGCGGCGTATTTCAGCCTAAGTTCATTGCCATCGCCGAGCGATGATGCGCCGACGTCGTTTAACGTGAGGTTTAACGCCGGCACGATCAGCGGGTCGGCGCCCCAAGTTCTTCGCAGCGCGGTTGTTCGCGTCAAAGGCATCAGCGATCCCGTGGGTACCCCGGTTCCGGATGTGCTCCTTACCGTGAAAGGTACGACGGTGAAACGCGTGCCGGACATCGATTATCAAGGCACGACGCCGTCGACGATCCGCGCGAATCATGTCGCGGGTGAGACCGCGAACTTTACCGCGCGTATCAAGAATCTGGGTACAGAAGCGCTCACGTTTACCGCACCGATCCAACTGGTGAACGATAGTGCGGGAAATGCCTTTGCGCTTTCGGGCGTGCCGTCGATATCGCCGTTGGCGCCAAACGCCACGCGCGACATCGCCATCACCTTCACACCGCCGCCGACCGCGAATCAGGATCAAGTGTTTGCCGGACATCTCGTAGTGAGCTCCAACGATCCCGACGAACCGGTGTTGTTGTGCAATTTCACCGCGACGGCACATGAGCCGAGACCGAAAATCCGCATCGAACCGCAGAACCTGCTTCTCGACTACCGCGAGGTCGAAATCGGTTTCTCGTACGATCTCGGTGTGATCGTCCACAACGACGGTGACGCTCCGTTGGTCTTCAACATCACCGAAGTAGATCCCGCCGATCCCGATCGTCCGCAATGGTCGAATCTCGAAACGCAGACCGGCGTCACCGTGGCGCCCGGAGGAAACAGCGTGCACAAAATGACGTTCACGCCGACGATCGTGGGCGGGCCGTATTCGATTTCGTTGAGCGTGGTGGGCACGAATCACTCGACCTTGCCGCCGCCGGCGACGGTGATGCTGACGGGCAAATGCCTTCCCCCGATTCCGATCAACAGCGTGCTCGTGCTCGATCGCAGCGGCAGCATGGCCGACTCCGCGGGGCCGGTTTCCAAGATCGCCGCACTCGGCAACGCCGCGAGTATCTGGACGTCGCTGTTGCGTTTGGAGACGTCCGGAAATCCCGGACTCGGCGATGCGCTCGGTCTCGTGAAATACAATCACACGAACCAAGAGTATAAGCCGCTCCAACTCCTCACGGCCGCGTATCGCGATGATATTTTGAACAATCTCGACTCCGCCGCGCTGGGCGATCTGGCGCGGTTGAAACCGGATAATGACACCGGCATCGGCGGCGCGATGCAGCGGGGCGCCGACATGTTGCGAAACAATCCGTTGGAAGCTCCGGGCACGCCTGAACGCAAACACGTGCTCGTGGTGATGACCGACGGAATGGAGAATCGCACACCTTCGATTAGCGACGTGCTCCCTGGTATCACCGCCGCGGATACACGCTTGAAAATCTATTCGCTGGGCTTGGGCGATAATCTCGAGTTGGCGAAGCTGCAGTCGATCACGAACCAATCGCCCGAGCACGGTTTCCATCAGGTGACCGGCGATCTCTCGGGCGCGCAGCGTTTCGATCTGAACACGTTTTATTTCAAAATCTTCGTGGACAGCATCGACTGGCAGCTGGTCGTCGATCCCACCTTCGCCGTGGATCTCAGCTCCACGGCGGCCCAGCTCGTGGATACGGCGGATGTATGCAGTTCGGATCTTTCCGCGATTTTCCTGATCATGGATGAACCGGGACTGCGTCCGTACTACGACCTGCATCTGATCGATCCCAACAACAACGTGATCGTCGTCGGCACGACGGTCGGCGGCGTGCCGGTGCAAGTGAGCGAGCGCGACAATTACCGCATCATCAAGGTGGTCTTCCCGGACCTCGCATTTGCGTCGAGCTATGTGGGCGAATGGAAACTCATGCTGGTGCCGAACGGAAAATGGAAACCGCGCACACCGGGCGCCGCCACGCACAACGTTCCGCCCGCGGGAGGAAACGATCCGCTCTTCAACGGCTACAACGGACTCGTGCCGATCGGCTTCGGCGCGGCCGTGGCGTCGAATTATCGTTTGAAGGCCAATGCCATCGCTTCGCCCAACTACGAACCTGGCGCGACCATCACGCTCACCGCGGAGTTGTCTGATCGCGGCTGGCCGTCGGTGACCGGCACGGTGACCGTTGATGCGACGAAACCCGATGGCTCAACCGTGAGCGGCATTGTACTCTACGATGACGGCACGCATGGCGATGTGGCCGCTGGCGATGGCACGTGGACGGGGAAGTTCGCGCAGACGACGCAGCAAGGAAGCTACAGATTCTTCTTCAACGCCATCGGTAGAAACGATCGCGGGGAACTCGCGCCTCGTCAGGCGACGCGCTACGTTTCGTTGACGCCGCCGCCGCGCGATCCGCCCGGACGCGGCGACGGTGACGGCCGTGGCGATGGTTGCCTGCCGTGCCCGCTGCTGCGCTGGCTGTGGCTCATCGTGGTCGCGCTGCTGGTGTTGATCGTGATCCTGCTGCTTCGCCGTCGGCCATAGGCCGTCGTGATTAATTGAGGAAAGCCGTCCAATTCCGGACGATTTTTCTCTCTGAGAAGGAGCCCTCATTCGCCCGCGTGCGGATGAGGGCTTTGCGTTGAGCGTTTGCGCGCTGGATTTGTGACCGCGGATTCTGGCACAATGCGGCGAATGACTCTCGCCGATTATGGTTGGACGGATGTCCTTGCTCAGACCTTTGCGCCGTACGCTGCCCAAGGCCTGGAGCCGGCGCGCGTCGTTTGCGAGCTGCGGCGAAAATTCTACGCGGTGCAGACAGAGGAAGGCGAAGTGCTCGCGGAATGCGGCGGCGGTTTTTTCCACACCGCCAGACGCCCGGATCAATTTCCCGTGGTGGGCGATTGGGTGGCGGTGAAAAAACGTCGCGGCGAACCGCGCGCGGATCTGTATGCGGTGCTGCCGCGCACGACGAAGTTTTCACGACGCGCCGCGGGTTCCGAAGAAATCGAGCAAATCGTCGCGGCGAACATCGACACGGTGTTTCTCGTGAGCGGGCTCGACCAAAACTATAACCCGAAACGCATCCAACGTTTCCTCGTCGCCGCGAAGGAGAGCGGTGCGGAGCCGGTGATTCTTTTGAACAAATCGGATCTCTGCGACGATGCCGCCCAAGTGCTCAAAGAAATCGAGACGCTCGTGCCGGGCGTACCGGTGTATATGACCAGCGCGGTTACTCGCAAAGGACTCAAGGCACTTGGTGCGAAATACGTGCGTCCCGGGCGCACGCTGGCCTTCATCGGATCATCGGGCGTCGGAAAATCGTCGCTGATCAATGCGCTCGTCCGGGACGAAGCATTGCCTGTCGGCGAAGTGCGCGAGAAAGACAGCAAAGGCCGGCACACGACGACGCGCCGCGAGCTGGTGATGACGCCTTCCGGCGCGCTGGTGATCGACACGCCGGGCATGCGCGAGCTGCAGCTTTGGGGCGTGGAGGAGGGTGTCGACGAAGCTTTCGAGGATGTCGCGGCCGTGGCGCTGCGTTGCCGTTTCACCAACTGCACGCATGGAAACGAACCGGGCTGCGCTGTGCGCGAAGCGCTGAAGAGCGGCGAACTTTCTCCTTTGCGCGTCGAGAGCTACAAAAAACTGAAGGCGGAACAGGCCGCGAGTCTGCCGCCACCGAAAAAGCCCGGTGCGTTGGCCAATAAACCCAGCCGCCAGCGCAACGCGGAACACGCAAAACCCTTCCGTCATCGTTTCTACGACGACGAATAAACGGCGCGATGCGATGTATCCGTTTATCGGATACCTATTCGCGATTAAGCACGCGATCGGCGGCGAGAACGAGGAACAGGTAGTCGACCGTCGGCCCGCCGAGGCAGTACTCGGTTTGCTGCCAGAGAAACGGCCAGTGGAGCATCTCCGGGAAGTCGGGACGAATGAGCGCGGTTCCCGAGCCGATGCCGCCGGGAATGTAGGACCAATCGGCGCGGTTCACACCGTAGGCCGTCGTAAGCGAGTGGGCGCCGACGCCCGAGGCAAACGATGCGGTGTTGGGGCCCGGATGACAGCCGAGCACAAAATTCAGCGCTTTGAGCAAATACGTGTCGGGAAAAATATCGGGAAACGCGGTGTGCAGGAAATATTGGCGCATGCCGAATTGTTGAATGCCCCAGCCGGCGCCCCAGATGTCGGGTTTGTACGGCAGGCCATACGGCGTTTCGCGACCGTGCGCATCGACCTGCGCGCGATAACGTTTCACCGCCTCGCGCAGCGTTTGTTTGAAATCATCGTTGTCGATGTGAGGCAGCGCGCGAGCCGCGATCCAGCCCGTGTGTTCGACGTGTTCGGCGATGAGCGCGGCGTGCGCGACGATCCAATCCGCGTATTCGCGGTCGCCGGTGGCGATCAACAACTCCGTCGCGAGCGAGAGTCGTCCGAGCGCTTGGGGTTCGCGCGGATCGCGCCAGAATGTTTGCGCGATCGTGAGGCAATCGCGCGAAAGCTCGGGATTAAAATCCTTCAGCGCCCGTGAAGCGGCCGCGAGTTGCGCGGCGACGGCGAGTTCGCGGCGCGGATTGTCTTCGGTGAAGACCCAGCGATCGTCGGCGGGCGAGCCATCGCCGGACTGATGAACATGATTGTCGGTCGCGCTGACGGCGTCGCCGAGCATCACGTACTGACGAAGCGTGGGTTCGATGATGCCGCGGTAGAGCCGGCCGAGTGCCTTGTATCCAGAAACCAATGACAACGCGCCGTGCTCGATTTGCTGGAGGATGTCGGGTTTGCCGTCGGGCTGATGGATTTCGACCACGCGTTTCTCCTGATCGATCGTGGTGTTGTCGTAGGTGACGTTGAAACACTCATAGGCGAGCGCGAGTCCGCCGAGGGTATCGGCCAGGGATTCGACGCGGAGATCGTAGTCGCCCGCATCATGCCAACCGCCGCGATTTAAACCCGGCACCGGTTCCCCAGGCGCAAAGCGCGTGAGCGTGGACGGTCCCTGAACATAGCCGTCGAAATGGTTGTGATTGACCGGCGCCATGCGGGCGTCGTCGAGGTGACAGCAGTCGTGCCAGACGCGATAACGATCGTTGATGCGCATGTGGCACATCTGCACGGGGAGAAAATACTCGAGCGTCGGCTGCCAGACGTGGCGTTGAAAAATATCGCTTCGAATCTGGAACACCGATGTGCGAAAGACTCCGTACTCCACGAGGTACGCGCCCGGTGCGGCGATCTCGGTGAAGTCGAATTGAAGATAACGGTAGCGCAGAAACTTTCCCCAGACCGGTGGTTGTTTTTCGAGAACCGTTTCCAGTCCCGAAGGCGTGACGCGCAGCAATCGCGCCACCGGTTGGTCGCTCTCGCGCGCATCGGTTTCGATCACCGCGATTTTTTCCTGACGCGGATGATAACCCACCTGGGAAATCTGTACGACGGGCGCGGACTTCCAGCCGGGAATCACGTGCGGCGTGACGAGCCACTCGATCGCCGCGTGCGCGACATCGCCGGGCACGAGCGCGCGCACGACGAACCAGCCGTTGGTGTGTTGGGCGCGACCATCGAGTAATTGTAGTTCGCCGCCGCGCACGGCTTCGATGGCGAGACGTTGCTCGGAGATTTCCGGAGCGATCACCAAACGTCGTCCGGTCGCGAGCGGCGCGAGTTGATAATCGCCGTGAGCATCGATCGCACCCGGTCCATTGGGCTGACGCGGAAAAATGCCGGTTGTTTCGCCGGCTTGAAACGAGCGTCCGAACAAGATGCCGGGAAAGAACTCCATGTTAAATCCGACGCGACCGACCCACTCCGCCGGCAGCGGCGAATCGAGATCCACGAAGATGCGAAACGCCGCGCCTTCGGGCCGTACGCGCACGACGTAGCTGAAGTGGAAATCTGGATACACGATCGGATTAAAACCGCGGCGGTCTTTTTCCGGATCCGGATACTGCATGCGCACGCTGATCTCGCCGGTGGTGCGATCGACGACGCGCGGACCGACCCTGGGCACGGGCTGCCACTGTCCGGGCGTGGGATCGAGCCGTAGATCGCCGTTGGTCGCGACGCGCAGCCCGTGCTGGATGATGCCGACGCCGCCCTGATGACTCTCGGGATAAAAGTCGTGCGCGAGCATCACGTTGAGCCCGGGCATCTCGAGATATTCCTGGTCGTTGAGCGTGAGGGAATCGGGAGCGGCGTTTGTCATCGAAGAAACGAGAAGTCCCAGCGCCGCCAACAGACGGCGAAGACGTGTGGCCGGGCGGGAAGTTTTCATGGGGAAAGAGGGGGAAGGCACCGCATACCTCGCGCGCGAAACAGACAATGCAAAGACGCGTTTCCTCAACTGTTGGAGAAAGGATCTCATGAGCGCGCGCGCCCGGTTCGCCTATACTGATTACGCGGCGCCCCCACTCGAAACCGCACGGTACGAAAACCGTTTCTGCACTTCTCCCCAACAGTCATGGACCGACGCGATTTTCTTCTCACAACCACGGCACTTGCGGCCGGCGCGCTGCTGAATGCGCGTAGTGCCGCAGCCACTACAACGACGAAGATGAACCAACCGAAGATCCCGCTCTGGCGCGGCTTCAATCTCACCGAACTCACCGGCGGCGAACGCGGCCGACGTTTTCGTGAGTCTGACTTCGCGTTGATGGCGGAGTGGGGGTTTAATTTCGCGCGACTGCCGCTCTCGTATTGGGCCTGGTCGTCGCCGGGCGATTGGATGACGATCGATGAAGATGCGATCGCGCCGATCGACGAGGCGATCGAGTGGGGCCGTCAATACGGCGTACACGTGAATCTCTGTCTGCACCGCATCCCCGGCTACTGCGTCAATCAACGCGAGCTCGAGCCGCATCTGCTCTTTGACAGCACGCCGGACGCGATGGCGCGGGCGTTGGACGCGGCGGTCCATCACTGGCGATTTTTCGCGAAACGCTATCGCGGCGTTTCGCCACAGCGGCTGAGTTTCGATCTTTTGAACGAACCGCCCTTCATGGCGGATCACACTCGCTACCTCGACGTGGCAAAAGCGCTGGTGACGGCGATCCGCGAGGAGAATCCAGAGCGATTGATCGTCGCGGACGGCGCGGACATCGGACAAACGCCGGTGCCAGGACTCATCGATCTAGGTCTCGTGCAGAGCACGCGCGGCTATCTGCCCAAGATGGTGAGCCACTACACCGCGACGTGGGTGCCGAAGAGTGAATTTGAGTCGTTCGAAACACCGAAGTGGCCGATGACCGACAAAAACGGCGTGCGCTGGGATCGCGAAAAACTACGCGCGGAGTTGATCGAGAAATGGAAACCGCTGGTCGCGAGCGGCGTGCCCGTCCACGTGGGCGAATGGGGCTGTTACATCAAGACCCCGCACGACGTGGCGCTCGCGTGGATGCGCGATCTGCTCGCGCTGTGGAGGGAGATGGGCTGGGGCTGGGCGATGTGGAATCTGCGCGGCAGCTTCGGTATTCTCGACAGCGGGCGCGCCGACGTGGCCTACGAGGATTTTCGCAGGCACAAGCTCGACCGAAAGATGCTCGAGCTTCTCCTGGAAAACTGAATACCGCGCGATCGATGACGAACCGTTTTTCTCCAATGAATCCACTTTCTGGATACAATAGTCAGGGCGCGAGAAAATTTTCCGTCATGATGCTGGCGCTTGCGTTGCCCATGCTGCCGGAAGGTGTCGCCGCCGCCGAACAAACGCCTGCGCGCGGTGCGATGCAGGAGCGTCTGGCGGCCCTGGCGACGAGTGCGGACGACGAGCTGCGAAACAACATCCTGCCATTCTGGCTGCGATATGCGCCCGACGACAAGAATGGCGGTTTTCACGGCGCCGTGGGCGTCGATTTGAAACCTATCCCCCATGCGCCGCGCGGTGCGTTGCTCACGAGCCGCATTCTGTGGAGCTTTTCCGCGGCGTATCGAAAATATGGAGACGACGCCTATCTGGCGATGGCGCGACGTGCGTACGATGATCTCTGGACGCGTTTCTGGGACCCGGAGCATGGAGGGCTTTATTGGACCACGGATGCGCAAGGGAAACCGCTCGACGCCACGAAGCAGATCTATGCGCAGGCGTTTGGTCTCTACGCGCTCAGCGAATTCCATCGGGCGACGGGAGAATCGGAGGCGCGCGAACGTGCGATCCTGTTGTTTGAACTCATCGAGAAACACGGACGGGATCCGTCGGGAGGCGGCTATTGGGAAGTTTTCAGCCGCGAATGGAAACGAGCGCGGGCGTCGCAGAGTCATGTAAACCGCGTTTCCACGAAATCGCAGAACACGCATCTGCACGTGATGGAGGCCTACACCACGCTGCTGCGCGTCTGGCCGGACGAACGTGTGCGGACGGCGCAGCAGGAGATGGTGGGGATCATGCTCGGGCGTATCTGGAATCCGGATACGGGTCATCTTCACTTGTATTTGGACGATGCGTGGAAACCGCAGTCGCAGAATTTTTCGTATGGGCACGATATCGAGGCTGCGTGGTTGATGACGGAAGCGACGAGCGTGCTGGGAGACGCGGCGCTCGATCAACGGGCGCGTGCCGCGGCGGCGCAGATTGCGCAGGTGACGCTCGCGGAAGGGCGCGATCGCGACGGTGGCATCGTGTATGAAGGTGGTCCGAAAGGCGTCATCGATACGCATCGCGAATGGTGGCCGCAGGCGGAGGCGGCGGTGGGATTCCTCGATGCGTATCAGATTTCTGGAGACATGCGTTTCCTCGAAGCGTCGGAAGCGAGTTGGGCGTTTATCCAAAAGCACCTCGTCGATCGCGCGGGCGGCGAATGGTATCACTCGACCCGGCCGGACGGCAGCGTCTCGCGGGAGCCAAAGATCAGCCTGTGGAAATGTCCCTATCACAACACGCGCGCGTGCCTGGAAATCATCGAACGCGTGGAGCGCATTCAAAAACTGAATACGCCGCGATGATAGAGCGCGCAGCGTCAGGGGAACAGTGTTTCGGCGGCGGTGATCTTCCCGGCTTCGCGCTCGAAGCGGTGGAGCGGAATTGGCGGATTGCGATCGAGCTTTTTGTGCAGAGCCGGATCGGTGCGCTTGAAAAGTTTCAGGTCGTTCAAACCGCTGGCGTCGCACGCGAGGAGATCGGCATGCGCTTTGTGCACGCGGGCGCGTCCAAGCACGCGGCTTGAGCCTTCAGGAATGTCGGCTGCGGACGGACGTAGGTTTTTGCGTTCCAGCACGAGCACGCTGTACGGGAGTGCGCGCAGATCGACGCCGGCGCGCTGGCCGAATTTCACCCAATCGGAGTCCGCATAGATGCCGGCGGGCGCGGGCGCGAAGAAGTGGCACCAGTGTCGCTCGTTTTCCGGCGCGAAGAGCGGACAGTTGAGCGCGTGCGTGCAGGGTGCGATGATCGTGAAGTCTTCGCGAAGTTGATCGCGAAAGCTCGCGAGATCGCGGCTCACCGCGTGCGTGCCGGGCTCGATCCAGACAACGGCGTCGGCGCGGGCGATGAGGCGACGAAGCTCGCTGCGGGCGGCTTCGGGCAACTCGTTGAGAACGTGACTGAGGAGAAGGGTGAACGGAGTGCCGGGGGCGGGCGGTGTGAGCTCGGCGACGTTGAGCGAGGGAAATTTCTCCCGCGCGGTGTTGGCGGCGAATTGGCGCGCCAGCGGCGAGTGATCCCAGACGAGCAGTGTATCGAAATTTTCACTACCGAACGCCGCCAGCACACGGCGGCCGGCGATGCCACTGCCGCAGCCCCAATCGAGCAAGGTGCGTGAAGGCGGCGTCCATCCGCGGCGGCGAAGCTCGGCGAGCACGGCGTCCCATTTCCATCCAATGCGTTCGGCGTAGGTGAGATCGTAGCTGGCGAGATCGGAGAGCGAGCGCCAGTAAGGGCCGTTGGCGGCGGTGCCGGAGAGAAAGCCGTCGCGAAGACGATCGAGGGCGGACCAGTCGAGATCGGACCAGGTCATTTCACGCGAAGCTTTTGGCCGACTTTCAAGCGGTGAAATTCAACGTCGGGATTCAGGGCGAGCAGTTCCTTGGGACTGATTTTGTACTCGCGAGCGACCTTGGAGCCCGTGTCGCCGGGGCGGACGGTGTGATATTCGGGCTGCGACGGCGCGACAGGTTCTTCGGCTTCCAGGGAAGGTGTTTGGATTTCGAGATGTTGAACGGCATCGCCGTTCCGAACCGTGAGGATTTGCTCTTCGGATTTGTACGATTCGACCGTGAATCCGGCGAAGGACTCGCCGACAGCGGTCCAACCCGTGTTTTGAGTGTCGGTGTCGAGGAGGGCGAATTGCTGGCGTCCGGCGAGTGTGATGGCGCCGACGAATTGGATTTCGGCGCGGGCGGTGAGTGTCACGAGAAGCGCGGAGAGGATGAAAAAGCGCATGGCGGAGTATTTTATCGGAGGGGGAAATCGAGATGCGTGGCGAGTTGGTGGTGGCGGATGCCGTAGAAGGCGGCGAAGTCGCGAATCTTTTCGGCGGTGGCATCGGTGGGCGTGCCGCGATCGCGTGTCTTGATGGCGGCGATCATGAGGTTCTTGGCGGTGTGTTCGGTCGAGATGAATTCGAAGACTTTTGTCTTATAACCCGCCCATTCGAGCAGCTGTGCGCGGAGAGCGTCGGTGACAAACTCGGCCTGGCGTTCCTGAAAAATGCCGTGACGCAGCGCGTCGGCGAGGACGGGCGGTGCGGTGAGTTGAGGACGCAGTTCTTTCTGACAACAGGGAGAAACGACGAGCAAGCGCGCGCCGGCTTGAATGCCGCGATGAAGCGCATCGTCGGTAGCGGTATCGCAGGCGTGGAGCGCGATGAGGATATCGAGCGTTTCGAGCGGTGCGTCGGCGATGGTGCCGGGCGTGAAACGGAGATGGGCGAGTCCGTTTTCGCGCGCGATGCGATTGCAGAGATCGACGAGTTCGGGACGCGCTTCGATGCCGGCGACTTCGGCGCGTGCACCGAGAAATGCGGCGGTGGCGAAGGTGAGATAACCCTTGCCGGAGCCCATGTCCGCCACGCGCAGCGGGGCGGAAGTACCCGGCTCCACGGGCGAAGTGCCAAATGACAGCGAAGGAGGTTCGGTGGCGAAGGCGGCGTCGAACGGCTTGGTGGCGGGGATGAGGTTGGCGTCGGCGGCGAGGTGACTGAGCAGTTCGACGAATTTATTTATCTGACGAAATTTCGACGCCATGCCCTCGCGCGGTTGGCCGCGATCGTTGGTGACGCCCAGTGCGCGCAACCACGGAGCATCGGCCGGAATCAGGTACGCGCGAGTGCGGTTGTGGGCGGCCGCGGAGGACGCAGAGGCGGAGGTGTCTCGCGAAGAAGCGACGGACGCAATGTTGGAAGACGAGGCGGGCGGAGTGGGCGCGGGTTTAACCCGCTTGATCGAGAGGCGCGCGCTGCCGTCGTCGGCGGTCGCGAGCTGTGCGGTTTGTGTGGTCGTGAAGAGATGCGCGTCGAGGAAGTCGGTGCCGACGAGGCGATCGAGGAGCGCGAGTGCTTCGTCGTGCGGGAAGTTTTTGGTGATGTCGCGCGTCGCGTGGCGGTAGAGAAAGCTCAAATGCGGGCCGGACTTCAGCACGACCGGGCGGACGAAGAGATTCTTGAGCGAAGTATCGGCGCCCCGATGTTTCCCGAGGGTGAGTTTCGAGAGAGCGTTTTCCGCGAGAGAACTGCGGAGGAGAGAAAAAAAGCGATCGCGTGCGGACGGCTGCGGCATGGGGGGATGGCCGCGCAAGAACGCCGGGAGGGCAAAGGGAAATTTTCGCCGCGGAGGTGCGGAGAGCCGGCTGAAACGGTGGTTAATTCTGACCTACCAATTAAAACTCGCTGCGCGCCAGAGTTCGCGGCCGGAACGGTAGGTGGCGAGGACGTCGGCGGGGGTGACTCGGCCGACGATGCTTGCGTGAATGTGGCGCGTGGCACGGAGGTGTTCGGCGTGGAAATCGAGGACGACGAAAGTCGCGGGGAGTCCGTGCGCGAGATAACCGAAGTGGTCGCCGCCGAGCGCTGCGCGGATGTTGCTCGTGGCCATCTTGAGGATCGCGGCGGGATCGGGCTCGCGTGGATCGCCGGCCTGGGAGCGGGCGAGTTTCCAGGCGAAATCGAGTTCGGCGAATAGCGCGGGCGAGTTGAGCATGCCGTTGTCGGTGCCGATGAGCAGGTTCACGCCGGCGCGTAACAAATCGGCCACGGGCGGGAGCGGGAGTCCAAGCGTGGCGTTGGCGCGGGGATTGATGACGGCGGTTTTTCGCGAACGCGCCATCAGGGCGATCTCGTCGGCGTTGGCGACGGTGAGGTGCACGATCAAATGCGGATCGAACACATCGAGCGCGCGGGCGAGATCACCGCGTCCGGAGATGGCGAGGGAGGTGTCGCGATAGCCGGCGTTTTCCAGGCAATGAATCGCGCGGAGTTTGTGGCGCGTGGAGGTGATTGCGGCGATTTCGCGCCAGGCGGGATCGGTCAGGTCGTTGATGGTGCTTTCAGAAAAACCGTCGGCGACTTCGAGGATCGCGAGAAGTTCGTCGCGTGCGGGAGCGGGCAGCGGTGCGCTGTTGGCGCGAAGTTCGTCCGCGGAAAACGGAGGGCGATCGAATTGGCTGAGGATGATCGACTCGATGCCGGCGGTGTTGGCGGCGGCGCGGAGAAGGCGGGCGCCGGCGAGGCCTTGTTCGCGGAAATCGATGTGACCGACGATGCCGCAGCGCGCCATGTAGCGGAGATGCGCGAAGAGATGTGGGAGATGTTCGTCGGCGGAGAGGCGGGCGAGTTCGCGGTATTTATAGCCGTCGGGACGAAAGAACGCTTCCTCGAGCGTGAGGCCGGCGGCGCCATCGGGCAGCGCGGAGTCGCCGAGATGCGTGTGGCCGTTGTACATGCCCGGCATGACAACGAGCGCGCCGTCATCGAGTTGGTGGCAAGGCGCGTCGAGCTCGATCGCGGTGATGGAATCGTGAACCCAGGCAAAACGTCGCGCGCGATGCGGCACCAAGTCAGGGCCGTGAAGAACGATACAATCGCGGAGTTCGGGCATGGCTCGGCGCGGCGTCAGCCGCGCCGCGAGTTGAGGGTTGAAGGATACAGTTGAAGGAGATCAGCAAGTGGCGGGCCGAGATGTGGGCACTGAGGTAGTTAGTAGTTGGTAGTTAACCGTTGGGATGCAGCCGGCGGGGCGGAAGACGCATGCGACCAACTACTCATTACTCATTACCAACTACTCCGTCGACGATGGCGCGAGGACATCGGCGACGGTGAGGTTTTTTTTGAGGATGTTGAGTTCGCGCAGTTGGTTGAGCTGCGTTTGGAAACGTTCGGGGGAGAGGCGGCCGATTTGGGAGGCGTCGGTGGCGTCGCGGCCGACGACGAGTTTTTCGTCGATGATCATCTGGCGGGAGAACGCGAGGAAGTCGTCGGTCGCGCCGGGGTTGACGGCTTTCATGAGCGCGTGGGCGGGCGCTGGATCGCCTTCGAGGTAGTCTTGCCAGCCGCGAACGTAGGCGCGGTAGAACGCGCGGGCGGCGTCGGGGTTTTCCGCGAGCCAGGTTTTGTTGGCGATGACGGTGACATAGGCGTCGAAGCCGGCATCCCACGGATAAAGGTATTTCGTTTTCACGGTGCCCTTGCTCTCGCGGGCGACGTTGAAGGGCTCGGCGATGTAGAAGGCCTGTTGGATGAAATTTTTGTCGGCGATGAAGTTGGCCAAGGAGAAGTTTTGCGGGATGATGCCGAACTCGATTTTGTATTTGTTTTTCAAATACGCCAGGAACGCCCACTCGGGTCGCGCCATGACGGTTTTGCCGTCGAGCTCTTCGAAGCGCGAAAGGGGATTGTCGGCGTGCAACATCAGGACGGACGGATCGTGCTGAAAAACGGCGGCGAAGTTGGTGACGGGCACGCCCTGAGCGATGGCGAGGATGGGGTTGGTGCTGTCGGCCTGGCCGAATTGCGCGTGATTGCTGGCGACTTTTTGCGTGGCGAACGCGTTGGGGCCGCCGGGGATCAACGTGACTTCGAGACCCTCTTCGCGGAAGAAACCGCGCGCGAGCGCTTGATAAAAACCGCCGTGCTCGGGCTCGGCGACCCAGTCGAGCTGGACCGTGATTTTGGTTGGCGATTGAGCGGAGCGGGACGAGTCGGCGGAGGAATCGTTGGCCGGCTTTTTCCCGCAAGCGGAGAAGAGGAGCGCCGGGATGATCAGGAAAGGGACGGTGCGAAGCAGAGACATATGGCTTTGGACAGGATGGGCGGGATTAACGAAACGGGGATGGGGAACGCACAACGCTCAACGTTTAACGCGTAACGTTCAAGTGAGTGGATGAAGGTTTCCGGCCATGCGGGAGGGCGCTGCGGGAGGGAACACCGAAGCTCCCGGCGGTTGGAGAAATTTTCGTGGCTTTCGTGAGTTTCGTGGTTCTCTGGGAACCGTGAACAAAAACGAGATTGCCGATGTGCTGAACGATATCGCGGTGCTGCTGGAATTGAAGGGCGAGAATCCTTTCAAGACTCGCGCGTATCAGACGGGTGCGCGCACGCTCGAAGCGTTGGAAGAAGATCTGGCGGTGGTGATCGCGGAAGGGCGGTTGGGAAAAATCAAAGGTTTCGGCGAAGCGCTCGTGCAGAAGATCACGGAGCTGCACACGACGGGACGATTGAAGTTTTATGAAGATCTAAAAGCCAGCGTGGCGCCGGGACTGGTGGCGATGCTGGAGATCCCCGGCCTCGGCGCGAAGAAGATCAAAGCGCTCAACGAACAACTCGGCATCGACACGATCGAAGCGCTCGCGAAGGCGTGCGCGGAAGGGAAGATCGCGGCGCTGCCGGGCTTTGGCGAAAAATCGCAGGAGAAAATTCTGGCGGGCATCCGCAATCGTGAGGCGTACGCGAAGCGGCATTTGCGCGCGTTGGCGTTTGATGTGGCGGAGCCGATCCTCGCGGGATTGCGCGAACTGCCGCAGGTGCGTCGCGCGGAGCATGCGGGAAGTTTGCGACGCGGTATGGAGACGGTGGGCGACTTGGATTTTATCGTCGCGGCGACGGAGGTCGCGCCGGTAGTCGAGTGGTTTGTGTCGCGGCCCGGCGTGAAAGAAGTGACGGCCCGCGGCGAAACGAAAGCGAGCGTGCGCTACGAAAGCGGTCTTCAGGCCGATCTGCGCATCGTGCCGGAGGATCAGTTTATTTTTGCGCTGCATCATTTCACCGGCTCGAAGGATCACAACGTGCAGATGCGTCAACGTGCGCTCGCGCGCGGCTTGAGTCTGAGCGAGTGGGGCCTGGTGCCGGCGGAAGGCGAAGGCACGGTGAAAGCGAAAGCGGCGGGCGGTCAGGATCTCGTGATGGACGAGATCGAGTTGTTCGCGCGACTGGGGCTGCGCTTCATCCCGCCGGAGTTACGCGAAGGACTCGGCGAGATCGAAGCGGCGGAGAAAGGCGGGCTGCCGCAATTGCTCGAACCAAGCGATCTGCGCGGCGCGTTTCACAATCACACGACGGCGTCGGATGGCCGAAATACGCTCAACGAAATGGCGGCCGCGGCGGACGCGCTGGGCTGGGATTATCTCGGAATCGCGGATCACTCGAAGGCGAGTTTTCAGGCGAACGGTCTCAACGAAGCGCGCCTCATGGAACAATGCGCGGCGATCGATGCGTTGAACGCTTCGGGAAAATTTCGCGTACGTGTGCTCAAAGGCACGGAGTGCGACATCCTCGCGGATGGACGCCTGGACTTCGACGATGCGACGCTCGCGCAACTCGATTACGTGGTGGCGTCGGTGCACAACGCGTTTGCGCAGACCGAAGAGGTGATGACGGCGCGCATCATCCGCGCGATCGAATCACCGCGCGTGCACATGCTGGGACATCTCACCGGCCGCCTGTTGCTCCAGCGCGAAGCTTACGCAGTGAATGTGGGCAAAGTGATCGATGCGGCGATCGCGAATCAGGTGGCGATCGAGTTGAATGCGAGTCCATGGCGGCTCGATATGGACTGGCGTCATTGGCGACGTGCGGCGGAGCGCGGTTTGTTGTGTGTGATCAATCCCGATGCGCACGACACGGCCGGACTCTCGCACGTGGCGCACGGTGTGATCGCTGCGCGCAAAGGCTGGCTCACAAAAGCGCATGTGCTCAACACACGCACACTCGCCGATGTGCTCACGTGGTTGAAGCGGTGAGCGCCGCGGCGTGGTGCGGCGTTATCGTTTCGTGATTTTTTCGACACGGACGGCGCAGGCTTTGTAGCTCGGCTGGCGCGAATGCGGATCGAAAGCCGGAAAGGTGAGGCAATTCACCGTGCTGAAATGCATCGGCAGATAAATCTGTCCGGGCTGCACGGTGCTGGTAATGAACGCGAGCGCTTCGGCTTCGCCGCGGCGCGAGCGGACGCGAACACGATCGTGCGCGGAGATGCGCAGACGCGCGGCATCGGTCGGATTGATTTCCACGTAAAGCTCGCGCGGCGCGAGTTTGCGAAGGACGTCGCTCTTGTCGGTGCGCGAGCCGGTGTGCCATTGCGCGGACGAACCGCGACCCGTGAGAAGAATTAACGGAAACTCCGCATCGGGCGGCTCTGGCATGGGACGCGGTTCATCGAAAAGAAAACGCGCGCGCCCATCGGCGGTGAAGAATCTGCCATCGGCGAAAAGACGACGACCGCGTGGCGGCTGAGCCGATTCTGGAAGGTCGGATGCCGAAGGAGCGGAGGTGGATTTGGCCGCGTCCTCTTCTGTATAAGGCCACTGGATACCGCCGGCGCGATCGATGTGGTCGTAATCGCGAATGCCGGTGAAGTCGCAGGGCTGCCCGCGGGAAAGTTCCTTGAGAATCTGGAAAGTCGCCGCGGGCGAGGTCCAACGCTCGAAGAGATGACCGCAGCCCCACGCGCCGGCGACGAGTTTGAAAATGGCGAAGTCGCTGAGCGCGAGACCGGGCGCGCGCGAGACTTTTTTCACGATGCCCAAGCGCCGCTCGGAGTTGATGATCACGCCGTCCTTTTCGCCCCAGCCGGCGGCAGGCAACACGAGATCGGCCATGCGCGCGGTTTCGGTCGTGGCGTACATGTCCTGCACGACGAGGAAATCGAGTTTCTCGCGGAGCTCGGGAAAACGTTTTTGGTTGATCCACGAGTGCGCGGTGTTGGTCGCGATGATCCAGAGCCCGCGAATCTCGCCGCGATCGATGCCGTCAAGAATCTGGTCGTACGCCCAACCGGCTTGATCGGGGATGACCGCGGGATCGAGATCGAGCACGCGCGCGACATGTTCGCGATGATCGCTGCGCGTGAAATCGTATCCACCGATCAATGACGTCGCGTTGGCGAACAGACGCGACCCCATCGCGTTGCACTGTCCGGTGATCGAGTTGGCGCCGGTGCCGGGACGACCGATGTTGCCGGTCATCAGTGCGAGATTGATGATGGCCTGCGCGGTGCGGGTGGACTCGTGGCCTTGGTTAACGCCCATCGTCCACCAGAACGAAACACGTTCGCGCGTGGCGATGATCTCGACGAGACGTTCGATCGTGAAGGCCTCGATGCCCGTTTCGCGCACGATACGATCGAGCGTGAACGGTTTCACGAACTCGGCGAATTCGGCGAAGTGCGCGGTGTGTGCGTCGACAAATGTACGATCGATCGCGCCGCGCGCGATGAGGAGGTGGGCGATACCGTAGAGCAGCACGAGATCGCTCTTGGGCTGAATCGGCAGATGCAACGTGGCGGCCATCGCGGTCTCGGTGCGACGAGGATCGATGACGACGATCTCGGGATCGCGTTGGTTCATCATCACACGCTGCCAGAGAATCGGATGCGCGATGCAGGGATTGGCGCCGATGAAGATGAGCGCGTCGCTTTGTTCGAAATCGTCGTACGAGAACGGCGGCGCATCGAAGCCAAAGGATTGTTTATAGGCGACGTGCGAGGTGGCCATGCACTGGCGCGTGTTGGAATCGATGTGGCGCATGCCCATGCCGAACTTCGCCAACGCGCCGAGGAGCGCCATTTCCTCCATGACGATCTGCCCCGTGCCGAGGAAGGAGAGCGCGGCCGGACCATGACGCTGTTGGATGCCCTTGAACGCCGTGACCATCGCATCGAGTGCGGTCGGCCAATCGACGGGCTCGAGACGACCGTTCACGCGATTGCGCAGCAATGGCGTTGTCGCGCGATCAGGCGCGGCGAGCGGCGTGAGCGCCTCCCAGCCCTTGGGGCAGGCCATGCCCTGATTGACCGGATAATCGCGATTCGCGGACAGATTGATCGCCTGACCCTGTTCGTTGAGATGGACTTTGAGCGAGCAACCTGTGCTGCAAAAACCGCAGACCATGTCGGTCGTGCTGACGGGGGCCAGACGCGACGGAACGCGACCGAGACCAAAATCGCCGGGACGCAACACGAGCTCGCTGGTCATCGGTCCCTGGCGGGCGTGAAGGAGATCTTCGAGAGGTGAAAACATGAAAAAAGGGAGGGCGTTTCAGGAGATGACGCCGGGCATCTTCGGTGCGACGACCGCGCGGAAATACAGATAACGCTCGGCGAGTTCGCCGGTGGCGATCATCGCAAACACGAACCACGCGAGAAACGGTTGTCGTGGAAAATTGGATACAAGAAGTGCGCCGATAAAAAGCGCGGCCAGCGGTAGCGCGACGCGCATGCCGTGGACGGTTCGGAAATATCCCGTGAGCAACCGGGCTGTTTTGAGCGGCGCCGTGGGAGTGTCGTCATCGCTGTCGAGCGGACGGAGCACGCGGATCTCAACGGCGAGTTTGAGAAGAATGACTGCGGCAAGCGGGAGGAGCTGGGTTCCCGTTGGATCGATGGCGAAGTGAGCGGCGGCGCCGAGGACAACGGCTGCGCCGAGGAAACGCGGGAAGGTTTGCGATGCGCGCCAAAGATCGCGGCGCGTATCCACGTAGATCATACACGAACACACAAGGGCGACGACACCGAGCGCGGCGGACGCGGCGACAAAAACCTGACGATGCGCTTCCAGCTTGGTGAGCGGCGCGGCGATGAGCGCGGGAACCGGAAGGGCGGGAAAGGCTGTGGGGAGAGCGCTGAGGAGGGTTGTGCTGGCGAGTCCGAACCAGAGACCGAAGAGGATCGCTTCGCGACTGAGCCAGGAACGGCGCCAGCCGAGGAAAATGCGCCACGCGCGCAGCGGCTGTCCCAGATGGAAAACGCTGGCGAACAGCCCGGCGGCGCCCGCGAGCCAGCCGAGCAAAGTAAGAGGCGTGGCGCCGGCTGGCGAAAATGCCGCCGAGAGAAAACAGCCCACCGCCAGCGGCATCAAGGTGAGCATAAAAACAAGCGGCCAGTGGGGATGCTGAGGGCGCAGCGAGGCGGCGTCGGCGGCGATGATTTCGGGCGGTATTGAGCGATTGGATACAAACCGTGTTGTCGGCCAGGTGTATTCGGGCGAAGGCGCGCCGCGAAGAAAGTCGGAGGTGTCGAGGACAAGATTGCCGTCCACATGCGTGGTGACGGTGACGATCTTGATCGCGTGCGTGGGACAGGCCTGCACGCAGGCGGGCGCCTCGTCGTGGGCGAGGCGATGGTGGCACATGTCGCATTTGCGGACGATGCCGAGGCGCTCGTTGTATTTGGGAACGTCATACGGGCACTTCAGTACGCAGTACTGACAACCGATGCATTGATCATCGAGATGACGAACGATGCCCGTGAGCGGATCTTTCTCGTAGGCGAGCACCGGACATCCATTGAGACACCCAGGATCTGCGCAGTGATGGCAGGCGGTGGTGACCGTCTGCTGAAACGGATGCGAGCGTGTGCCTCCGACGAGAAGACCCACGTCGCGCCAGGTTTCTTCGTGATCGAGACCGTTGAGCGAATGGCAACCGGCGACGCAGGCCTTGCAGCCGGTGCATGCATCGAGATCGACCTCGAAGGCGTATTGCTCGCCGGGACCCGGTTTTGAAAGCGGAATGAGGTCGCGGTAAACGGGCGCCATCGCCGGGTCGGGCGGATTGTCGTGCGTTTGAGAAAAGCGCGCGACGGGCGTCTGCAGGCGCTGCTGTGCGGCGAGATATTCGTCGATCAGCGTGCGCGTGCTGTTGTGGTTAGGTGCGACCAAGGAAGGGTGAAAGGTGAAGAGTGAAAGGTGAAAGGACGTGAAGGAAAACTCCCGCGTATTCAGCGATTCAATACACGTCGCGGGCGTAGCGGCGGGAGGCGCGCAGGGCCTGCACGTGTTCGGCCGCCTGCCCGGGTGTTTTCTTGCCGGCGATTTCGATCACGCGGTGCAGGGCGGCATCGACATCCTTGGCCATGCGCGAGGCGTCGCCGCAGACATAAAAGTGACCGCCGTTTTCGAGCCAGTTGTAGAGCTCGATCGCGGCCTCGAGCATGCGATGCTGCACGTAGATTTTTTCCGACTGATCGCGCGAGAAAGCCGTGTCGAGGCGCGTGAGCACGCCGGACTTTTGAAACGCCGTGAGCTCGTCCTGATAGAGAAAATCGGTGGCCGCTTTTTGATCGCCGAAAAAGAGCCAGTTTTTGCCCTTCGCTCCGGTGGCGGCGCGCTCTTGCAGAAACGCGCGAAACGGCGCGATGCCGGTGCCCGGCCCGACCATGATCATGGGCGCGTCGGGATTGGCCGGTGGGCGAAAAGCTTTGTTACTGTGAACAAAAACGCCCACGCGCGACTCACCGGGACGTGCGCGCTCGGCGAGATAAGTCGAAGCGACGCCTTTGCGCGGACGGCCATTAAGTTCGTAGCGAACAGCGCCTACGGTGAGATGAACCTGACCCGTCGCGGCCTTCGGACTCGAGGAAATCGAGTAGAGCCGCGGCTGGATCTTTTTGAGCAGCGCTACAAATCCCTCGGGCGTGTATTTTTTGTTTGGATACGCATGAAGGACATCGATGACGTGATGAAACGCGGCTGCTTCGACTCCTGGTTGCGCGGCGGAAGCGAGCAGATCAGGCGAAGGACGGCCGAGATCGTAAAACGACGTGAGCGCCTGACGAAGCGAGACGGGCGCGTTGTCGGGACCGGGCACCGCTTCCTCGCCGTCGAAGCCCAGCAGCATAAGAACATCGGCGACCAGCTCGGGACAGTTTTGGGGAACAACCCCGAGCGCGTCGCCCGCCTCATAGATCAGACCCGAATCGCCGAGATCGAACTCGACATGATGGACCGCCTTTGCGGAGCCGGCGCCGTTGAGCACGCGGCTGGTGAGGAGCAGCGCGGGATAAGGGTTCTTCTTTGAGTAACGAACCTCGGAATCAGCCGGAGCCGGCGCAACGCTTGTCGCGGTCGCTTGTAGTGGAGATTCGGATACGGAGCCGCGGCTGAAGGCCGTCAGCGCGGCGTCGAGCCATTGGTTAAACCTTTCCTCGTATTCGACGTCGCAATCGACGCGCGGCGCGATGCGTGTGGCGCCGTGTTTTTCGAAACGTTGGTCGAAGTCCTGGCCGCAGCGGCAGAATTGCGCGTAGTTGCTGTCGCCGAGCGAGCAGACGGAGAACTGGATGCTCGCGAGACTCGGCACTGCGTCGTCTTTGGCGAGCGCCTCCCAGAGCGCGCGGGCGTTGTCGGGCGGTTCGCCGTCGCCGTAAGTGCTCGTGATGATGAGCACGTTTTTCTCCGAGGCGAGATTCGCGAGCTGCGTTTGCGCCATGTCGAGCACGGTGGAGGCGAAACCGCGTTTGGAGGCTTCTTTCGCAGCGCGCTTGGCGAGACTTTCGGCGGTGCCCGTTTGTGAACCGAAAAGAATGGTCAACGGCTGAAGCGTGGGTGCGGCGACGGCGGGCGTCGGAGTCGCGGATGAACGTGAGAACAAACCGGCGAAGAAGCCATTGAGCCACGCACGTTGCTCGGGCGAGAACGGCGCGGATTCGGGAAGAAGAGGGATCGATTGCGTGGACATCGAAGGAAATGGAGGTGTGCGCAGATTGCGGGCGGCGTGATTACGACGAGAAAAACTCCTGAAGCTCTTTCACCGAGTGGCGGCGGACCCATTGGACGAAGGTTTCACCGCGCGATTTTTTGTCGGAGTAGGTGCTCAGAATTTTCCGAACGAGGTCGGGCACTTCGGTTGCGCGGACGCCTTTGAAGAGCTCGCGCGCGACGCCTTGCTCATTGTCCATGCCGCCGCCGAGGACGACGTGATAGCCCTCGGAGCCGTCGGCGAGTTTTGCGCCGACGAAACCGATGTCGCCCGCGTAGTGCTGCGCGCAGGAATGCGGACAACCGGTGAAGTGGATGTTGACGGGCGAATCGAGGCGAAGCGCCGGATCGATTTTTTTGATGATCTCAACCGCGTGCGCCTTCGTGTCGGCGGCCGCGTATTTGCAACCGCGATTGCCGGTGCAGGCGATGACGCCGGCGGCGATGCTGCCCGCCTCGGTGAAGAAACCCATGCGGTGGAGCGAACGCTTCACCGTTTCGACAAAAGCGTCGGCGATGTGCGGGATGATTAAATTCTGCCAGACAGTGAGGCGGATTTCGCCTTTGCCGTAATTTGCGGAGAGATCGGCGATCGCGTGCATCTGTCGCGGCGAAAGACGTCCGACGGGAATGCCGACGCCGATCGCATTGAAGCCGCGCTGAGACTGGCGGGCGACACCGAGCCAACCGTGTTTCACGACGGGCTGGCGAGGCTCGCAGGCCTCGGCGGGAAGCCGCACGAGCGGGAAGGCGAGTTTCTTCTGCGTTTCCGCGATGAACTTTTCGAAACCCCATTGATCGAGGACGTATTTCAGCCGCGCCTTTTTTCGATTAGTGCGATCGCCGTGTTCGGCAAACACGCGTATCATCGCCGCGGATACGGCGACGGCCTCGGAAGGTTTTATCAACAAGCCGGTGTCGCGCGCAAAGTCTTGATGGCCGGTGATGCCGCCGAGCAGAACACGAAAGTAGACGCCCGGCTCGACGGAGGATTGATGGGCGGCTGAGAGCGATTTCTCGGTGACGCGGCAGGCGATGAAACCGATGTCGTTGGTGTCGGCCGCGGCGGAGATGGAGCCGCCGTTGTCGAACGCGACGTTAAACTTGCGCGGCAGTCCGTAGAGATCGCGGCTGTTGAGGATGTAGTGGTGAAGCGCCTTGGCGAACGGGCGCACATCGATGAGCTCGGAGGGATCGAAACCGCTGTTGGGCGAGGCGGTGATGTTACGGATGTTGTCGGCGCCGGCGCCGCGCGACGTGAGACCGAGCTCCTGGACGCGCGTGAGGACTTTGATGATGTCGCGCGGTTTGAATTCGCGGATCTGGATGTTGCCGCGCGTGGTGATGTGCGCGTAACCCCCGCCGAGTTCCGCGGCGATGTCGGCGAGACCGTGCATCTGCGTGGCGTTGAGCTCGCACGCAGGAATGCGCAGACGAATCATGAAACTGTCCTGCGCGGGAGCGACGTAGAAGAGCCCGTGCGTCTTGAAACGGTACGTGTTTTCCGCGTCGGGGAATTGATTGTTCTCCGCGTGGCTGAGCAAACGCTCCCAGGCGTCGAGCGGGTCTTCATCGTATTTCCAACGTTCCTCTTTGCAGAGATCGCCGAGCGGCGTGCCGTGAAACGTTTCCTCCGCGGAAGCGCCGAGATTGGCGGAGGACGCATCGCCCGGCGTGGCGGTGATCAAGCCGGCGCTGTTGGTGCCGACAAAGGGGACCGCGCCGGAGGCAAACACGCCGGCCATGAAGCCCTGCAGGTATTCTTTTTGCGCGGGCGAAAACGGCTGGGCGGTGGAAAGAAAATCGGGAGTGACGGACACGCTTCACCATTCAGCACTCGCGATGCCACCGCCAACGAGGTGAGCCATTGGCGGGCTGAATAGTTTTGGTTGAAATGATGAATGTTGTTCATCGTTCCGCAGCGGCGAGATGATTGTCCGCATAAAAACAAAACGCGCCGGACAAAGCCGGCGCGAAGCGGAGCGGAAAGGCGAATCGCTCAGAGCGTAAGCGTTAGTTGCAGATACGCATAGGTGGCATCGCGTGAGCCGACGGTGCGCAACGAATCTTTGATGTATCCACCGCGGAAATACCGACTCAGGCCGAGTTCGAATTGCGCGTAGTGCGTGATGGACCAGCCTGCGACAAAATCGAGTTCATAACCGAGATCTTCGGAGTAGTCCGGATTGATGCGATAACCGCCACCGCTGCCGACAGCGGCGCCGGTGAAGTTGCGCGGGATGCCTGCAACGTTGTACCAAAAATCGGAAGTGCGTGTCAGCGATTGCACATGACCCTCGAGCGCGAGCGTGAGCGTCGACTTGGGTTTCACGCTGAGCGCTAGCCGCAGATCGCGAAGATTCTGAAGGCTCGAGAGATCCATGTAGCCGTAGAAAAGGTGGTTGGTCGGGAAGAGATTTTGGAACGTCTGGCTCTTGTCGTCGGTGGCGTCTTTGTCGCCGCTGCCCTGGCTATAAATGAGCGCGAGACGCGGTTGCCCGGCGACGTCGGACCATGTGTGGCCGAGTTGAAGAATCATGGCCCAGGCTTCGTGATCGAGACGCGACGCGGTGAGCGCAGCAGACGGTGCGGTTGCGGGAAAAACGGCGGCTCGATTTCCGGTCTGATACATCAACTCCGCGCCGTAGTCCCACGGGCCGTACGCGTTGGGCTTCGATTTGATGCGCAATCCCGCGGTGTAGATGTCCTGCGGCGCGGGGAAACGGAACGGAGCGGCGACACCGGACCAATCGTCGGTGACGATGCCGCGCTGCGTGTTGCGCGAGAAGAGATAGGCTTCGATGGGATTCTTCGCGGAGACGGAGGGGAAATTGAGATAAAGGCCGGAGAACGTGTCCTGCGGATTGAATGCGTTGAGATTGTTGTGGTCGTTGTACACCACGCCGCCGGTGAAAAGATCGGCGCCGAAGAACGCGTTTTGCCAGCGCAGCTTGATCGCGTCGAACGTGCGCGCGTTGTTGTTCCAGCGGAAATGGCCGACGAGGCGTTGATCGCCGTAGGCGAGTTCCTGGCGTCCTATTTTTATGGATACAGGGAACTCCTTGTGGTTGCCGATGAAGACAAATGCCTGATGAAGATCGATCGGCCCGTCGCGCTCGGCGAGACCGCGGCCGGCGGCGGCGCCGGCGTAGCGCTCATCGTCGAACGAGTAGCTGGAACGACCCTCGACGGTGAACGCGAAGAGCCGGCTCGTATAAGCGACGCGCGGCATGAGACGGACGAGATAGTAGGCGTTGTCGTTGTCGTCCTGCGGACGCGTGGAGAAATCCCAGTTGGAGCCGGCGTCGGTGAAGCCGGCGTTTTCTTTGTATTCGTAGCGTCCGCGGACATTCACGCCGATGTCCCAGGCGCTCAGATACACATCGCGGGCGCGAAGCGTTTCGTTGAGAAATCCGGGAAAAGGACGGGGAGGCGGCGGGGGAGCGTATTGGGCCTGCAAGAGCGGAGCGCCGAGAAGCGCGACAAGGACGATCTGACGACAGGTACGTGCGATGCTCATGGTGTGTGAGGATTGAGGAGGAAGCGACTTTTCCGGGCATGGCAGAGCCCGGCACGCGGAGGCGTTCCGCGCGGACGAAGACGAAGGTGTATTCAGTTTTTAATTACGCCGGGACGGCCGCGTGATGATGGCGGTGGGCGCGCACCTCGAGGAATGAGATCAAGTGTTCGCGCAGCGTGGTGTAGTCGGGATGCGCCATGACGGACTGGCGGTCGCGCGGACGCGGGAAATTGACGGACATGATCTCGCCGATTTCGGCGGCAGGACCATCGGTCATGCAAACGATGCGATCGGAGAGGAAAAGCGCCTCGTCCACATCGTGCGTGACCATCAGCGCGGTGATGCGATTTTTGCGCCAGAGCTCGATGAGCACCTGTTGCAGTTCGTAGCGCGTGAGCGAGTCGAGCATGCCAAACGGTTCGTCTAGCAGGAGCATCTTGGGTTTCAGCGCGAATGCGCGGGCGATGCCGACGCGCTGACGCATGCCTTGGGAAAGTTCGGCAGGTTTTTTGTCCATCGAGTCGCCGAGACCGACGACGGTGAGAAAATACTCCGCGATCTGGCGGCGCTCGTCGCGGCTTGCGGTGAAGAACACCTGTTCGATTCCCAGCATCACGTTTTCCAGCGCGGTGAGCCAGGGCAGCAACGACGGTGATTGAAACACCATGCCACGATCGGGACCAGGGCCATCGAGTTCTTTGCCGGCGAGCACGATGCCGCCGGCGGATATCGGGTTGAGACCGGCGACCATCATGAGCACCGTGCTTTTGCCGCAGCCGGAGTGACCGATGATTGAAACGAATTCGCCCTTCTCGATCTTGAGATCGATGTTCTGCACGATCACGGCGGGGCCGGTGGGCGTGGGATAAACTTTTTTCAGTCCGGAAATTTCGAGATAGGCGCTCATGTTTCGACGGTTTCAGTTTTGATCTCGCTGCGACGCACGGGCCGACGACGGCCGATGAAGATGGATTTGCGCGTGAGATCTTCGGGCTCGATGTCGGGCAGAACGAGCGAACGGGTGATGGTGGTTTTCTGACTGCCCGCGGCTTCGAGGAGATAGTCGATGACCTGCGCGCGCAGACGTTTGAATTCCGGGTTCGTGGAGAGCTCGGCGCGAATGCGCGGACGCGGAAGCGTAATCGGAATCGCCGGGCCGAGCGTGGCGCGCGGACCGGGTGTCAACGGGATGACGCGGTCGGCCATGAGAATGGCTTCGTCGGGATCGTTGGTGATGAGAACGACCGTGCGTTTGTCCTGCTCCCAGATCTGCAGCGTCTCTTGCTGAAGTTCGCCGCGTGTGAGCGCGTCAAGCGCGCCGAACGGTTCGTCCATCAGCAGAATGCGCGGCGAAGTCGCGAGCGTGCGGGCGATGCTCACACGTTGACGCATGCCGCCGGAGAGCTCGTGCGGTTTTTTGTCACGCGCACGGGTGAGCTTCACCATCGCGATGTGGCGCTCGATGTGTTCGCGACGTTTGGTGGCTGGCCAGTCGGGGAAGAGATGATCGACCGCGAGCGCGATGTTTTCGTACACGGTGAGCCACGGCAGCAGGGAGTAGTTTTGAAAAATCAATCCACGATCCGGGCCAGGGCCTTCGATCGGTTTTCCCTCAAGGGTCACCGAACCGGAATCGGGTGAGACGAGTCCCGAGAAAAAATTGATCAGCGTGCTTTTGCCTGCGCCGGAGAAACCGACGATGGCGACAAATTCTCCCTCGGCGATGTCGAGTTGGATATTATCGAGCACCTCGGTGCGCTGACCGCCCGACGTGTAAGCTTTCGAAGCGTTTTCGATGCGAAGAAACGACATGATGGAATGCGTCAGGCGGTTTTGAAGCGCTTCTCGACCACGCTCATGAGTCGATCGAGGATGAAACCCACGAGGCCGATGGTGATGATCGACAGGATGATGTGCTCGTAGATGAGCGAGTTGTATTCCTGCCACAGGAAGCCGCCCACGCCGGGACGGCCGGTGAGCATCTCCGCGGCGACGATCACGAGCCACGCGATACCGAGACTGAGGCGGAAGCCGGTGAACATGTACGGCAGCGTCGCAGGGATGAGGATCTTGAATAGCATCTTGGTGCGCGAGAGCTTCAGCACGCGACCGACGTTCAAATAGTCCTGCGGCACGGCGCGCACGCCGACGGCGGTGTTGAGTACGGTGGGCCACATCGAACACACCGCGATGGTGAAGAGCGCGGCGAGTGTTCCCGTGTCGCGACCTGCCTCCATGAAGATGATATACCCGAGCGGCAACCACGCGAGCGGTGACACCGGCCGCAGCACTTGGATGATCGGGTCGAACATCTTCGTGAATACGGGCGAGAGCCCGAGGAAGAAGCCGATGGGCACACCGATCGCGAGAGCGATGGCGTAACCGACGGCGACGAGCCCGAGCGACATGAAGGTGAAGCGCAGCATGCCCTGATCGAGCTCGCCGCGTTTGGCCATCGGCTCGACGATGTACGGCCGGCTCGCTTCCCACGTGTCGCGGATATCGGGCAACGCGGGGACAAGTCCCACGCGCTCTTCGGAGATGATGTTTCCCTCCTCATCCGTGGAGACGATTTTTTTGCCCGCGATCATCTGCCAGCCGGCGAGGACGATGAGGAGTCCGATGAGGGGAAGAACGAGCCAGTCGAAACGAAAAGACTTCATGCGTAATGATGTAGTTAATATTTGAATACAATGAGCCGGCCGTGCGCCGGACCTCCCGCTCAGCCCTTCATGCCATGAACCTCGAAACTCGTGGCGTAGGCCTCGGGATCGGCGGGATCGAAGGTCTTCCCATCGAAGAGCGTTTCCGGCGAATCGTCGGGACCGCCGTGGGTCACACCGATTTCCTTCATGGCTTCTTCGTAGATGTCGGCGCGCATCACGCGTTTGACGACGCCGTCATAGTCGGGCGTGCCCGTGACCATGCCCCAGCGACGATATTGGGAGAGGAACCACTTGGCGTGTTTGGCCTGCGGATAGTTGCAGTTACGGAGGCTGAAATGCATCGGCGATGGATCGGTGATCTTGCGGCCGTCGCCGTAATCGAGATCGCCGAGCAGACGTCCGAGAATGATGCGCTTGTCGCAGTTGATGTAGGTGGCGCGGGAGACGATTTCGCATTGCTCGGGACGATTGTTCATATCGTCGAGCCACACGGAGGCCTCGTGCAGCGCCTTGAGCACGGCTTTGACGGTCTTCGGATTCTTGAGCGCGAACTCCTCGGTGAAGGCGCAGACTTTTTCGGGATGATCTTTCCACATGTCCTGCGTGGTCACGGAGGTGAAGCCGATGTTGTCGGCGATGGAGCGCGCGTTCCACGGTTCGCCGACGCAGAAGCCGTCCATTTTTCCGATCTTCATGTTGGCCACCATCTGCGCGGGCGGGACGGTGATGAGTGAGACATCTTTATCGGGATGGATGCCGCCGGCGCCGAGGTAGTAACGCATCCACATCGCGTGCGTGCCCGGAGGAAACGTCATCGCAAACGTGAGCGGTTCGCCGCGTTTTTTTGCCTGTTCGGCGAAAGGTTTGATGGCGCGCGGATCGGCCCCGACTTTGCCCTTCCACTCGGCTTTCAACGAGATTGCCTGGCCGTTGCGGTTCATGATCCACGGGATGATCATCGGTTTGCGCGGCGAACCCTGCAGGCCCATCGTCGAGGCGAGCGGCATGCCGATGAGCATGTGCGTCGCTTGAATGGAGCCGGTGGAAAGATTGTCGCGGATGGCGGCCCAGTTGGCGCCCTTCGTGACCTTTGAGTTGATGCCGTATTTTTTGAAAAAGCCTTTTTCGTGCGCGATCACGATGGGCGAGCAATCGGTGAGCGCGATGATGCCGAAGTTGATATCCGTGACTTCGGGCGCCTCCGAAACAGGCGCGACGGTGGAGGCCCAACTGCGGCGGCCCAAGGCGGCGAAAAGAGCGGCTGCGCCGGCGCTGCGGGTGAGAAATTGGCGTCGATTAAGCGAGGAGTGTGGTGACGGTTTCATGAGAGATCGTGTGGAGTGCGTGTTGAAAAAGATCTTCGCGGAACAATTGCGCAGGGAGGCTCGGTGAAACGCGCGTGACGGAAAGCAGGCCGGCTTCGACGAGGCTTTGCTGAAGCATGCGGGCGCGTGCGATGGTGGGCGCATTTGCGCCGTCGCGGTGAAACACGAGGAAGCCTGGATGCGTGTCGTGTTGATCGTGACCGCGATCGAACTCACCGCGCAGGCCCGGCAGGATCACGCGCGCGGATTGGTTGATGTAGGCGGAGCCGGAAAGAAGATTGGCGAGCGCTTCATGATTAGCGGGATCGTCGCACCAGGCGCAGGCTTCGGTGAGCGCGGAGATGAGCGCGGCGTGTTCGCGCGATTGCGCCGTCGCGAAACGTTCGGTGACCACGAGGACTTTTTCCACGAGGGCGGGTTGGAGCTGCGCGCTTACGGCGGGGCACCAGCCGGCGTGTTCGCGCACCGCGAGGGAGTTCCACGGTTCGCCGGCGCAGTAACCATCGATCGTGCCCGCGGCGAGATTGCGGAACATCTGCGCCGGCGGCACGACGACGATGCGCACATCGCGATCGGGATCGAGACCGCCGGAGCGCAGCCACGCGCGCAGCATCAGATGATGCGAGGAAAACATGAACACCACGCCGAAGGTGAGCTTGCGTTCGCCGACGCGACGCCGCGCTTCTACGCGGAGATCGGCGGCGGTGCGCACGCCGGCTTCCCACAAGCGCTCCGACAGCGTGATGGCATTGCCATGAAGATTGAGAACCAGCGCCGTGAGAACCGGCGCCGCCACGGAATCGATGCCGAGGCGCATGCTCCACAACATGGGCGCGGGCGCTTGGGCGGCATCGAGTTCGCCGTAGATGATTTTTTCGCGGATGGTCGCCCAACCCACTTCACGATGCAGTTCGACCTCGATGCCGTGACGCGCGAAGAGACCGCGCGACTCGGCGACGGCGAAAGGCGCGGCATCGGTGAGCGCGAGAAAACCCACGCGCAGCGGGCGGCGGAGCGGTGTATCTGGTTTTGTGGATACGTCGGGCATGACTGCCCGGATGTTCAGCGCGCGTCGTGCCACGCCCGCGTGGTGGCCCGATTACTGCTCCTCAAACATTTCATCACGATAATGAACAGCGCTCATCCATGAGGACCGTTCTCGACAGCCGGCAACTACTCGCATTTTCCACCGTCGCCCGCCGCGGCAGCTTCACACTTGCGGCGAAAGACCTTTACCTGACGCAGTCCGCCGTCAGCCACGCCATGAAAGCGTTGGAAGAAGAACTCGGATGCCGACTTCTCGATCGCGTGGGCAAGCGCGTGTTGATCACGCAAGCAGGCGAGCAATTGCTGCGACACGCGGATGCGATTTTGCGCGAGATGGAACTCGCGCGCGGCGGACTCGATACGCTCGCGAATTGGGGGCACGGTCGCTTGCGGCTCGGTGCGAGCACGACGGCGTGTCAGTACATCGTGCCGACGGTGTTGCGCGAGTTTAAGCAGAGCTTTCCGAAGTGCGTGATCAAAATCGCTCCTGGCGATCACGGCGAGCAGCTCGAACTTTTGCGCAGCAATCAAATCGATCTCGCGATCATGCTCGAGCCGGTGGGGCAGGGAGAGTTCACGTTCGTGCCGTTGTTTGAAGACGAACTGAAATTTCTCGTCGCGCCGTTGCATCCTTGGGCGCGCGCGGGCCGCGTGGATCGCGATGCGATCGCGACGGAGACGCTGATCTTGTACAACAAGAACAGCTACACGTTTCGTTTGGTCAGCGAATATTTCCGCGAAGAGAAACTCGCGCTCACGAACTTCATCGAACTCGGGAGCATGGAAGCGATCAAGGAGCTGGTGAAAATCGGGCTGGGGGTCGGCGTGATCTCGCCGTGGATCGCGCGCGCGGAGTTGCAAGCGGGCGCGCTCGTGCCGTTTCCAATGGGACGGCGAAAGCTCAAACGGCGTTGGGGCGTCGTGTATCTGCGCGGGAGGAGGCTGCCGCTGGGCGAAGAAACGTTTGTCGGCCTGTGCCGCACCGTGACGGAAGGCTTCGGCGAGTGATGCGCGAAAAATGATCGCGTGCTGCGGGCGCAAAAAAAACGCCGTCGAGCGACGGCGTTTTTCGAAAACTGGCGCAGCCGTAGGGAGTCGAACCCCAAACCTTCTGATCCGTAGTCAGATGCTCTATCCAATTGAGCTACGGCTGCGTTGAAAGGAGGCGAGAAAAAGCAATGATTCGCGAGGAAGTGCAAGCGAGAATTTTCACGTTTTTGCGAGAAGCGCGGAAATGGTTTGGGCGACGCGAGGTTCCTGTTGTCAGCGCGGGGTGTCGGTGCACGATGCGCGGGCATCTTGGGACTCCTTGATCGCCATATTTTCAAGAACGTGCTCGTGACCTGCCTCGGAGCGGTGGGTTTCTTCACGTTCATCATGATGGCCGCGAACGCGCTGAAGGATTTGGTGGGCCATTTCCTCGCCGGGCGATTGTCGCTGGGAATGATGCTCGAGTTGTTGGCGCTGTTGTTGCCCTACGTGGTGATGTACGCGCTGCCGCTGGGGATTTTATGCGGCGTGCTGCTTGTGCTCGGGCGTATGTCGGCGGAAAACGAAGTCACGGCGATGCGCGCCGCGGGGCTGAGCCTCACGCGAATCGCGCGACCCGTTTATGTGCTCGGCGTGGTGGGCATGATCTTCGCGCTGTACGTGAATCTGCAGATGATGCCGCAGGCGCGCGTGCGCTACAAACAGGAGCTGGTCGATGCGTTGCGAACCGATCCGCGCATGGTGCTCGTGCCGAAAACATTTATCCGCGATTTCCGCGGTTTGGTGGTGTACGTGGGCGAACGCGTGGGCGAGGAGTTGCGCGATGTGTGGGTGTGGAAACTCGATCACGATTCGCGCGTGGTGTATTTTTTGAAAGCGCAGCGCGGACAACTCTCGTACGACGATGCGGAGAACAGTCTGATTTTCACGCCGACCGATGCGGTGATCGAAACGCGCGATCCGGATCAGCCGGAAAATTTTCGCGAGATGCCCACGACGGCGCCCTACGAAAGCACGAGCGTGAGATTTCCCATCGGGCAGTTGTTTGGCCAGCAGTCGATCAGCCGAAAACCCGACTGGCTCACCTTGCCCGCGTTGTTGGGAGAAATTCGTCGTTTGAGCGAACCCGTGCCCGCCGACGCGGAGCCGGCGCGCGTGGCGGCGCTCACGAAGCATCGCATCGTCTTGCAGGATAAACTCGCGAAGGCGGTGGCGGTGCTGGCGTTTGTGTTGGTCGCGGTGCCGCTCGGCATCAAGGTCTCGCGACGCGAAACCTCGGCCAATCTGGTCGTGGCCGTGATCTTGGCGCTCAGTTATTATTTCCTCAGCGAATCGGCGAAGTGGCTCGAAGCATATCCCGCGATCAGACCGGACCTGCTGTTGTGGTTGCCGAATCTGGTATTCATCGCACTGGGCATCCGTTGGATGCGGCGTGTGCAAGGCGCATGAAAAAGCCCGCCTCGGCAAAGGCGGGCTGAAAGCGCTGTGTCAGGCAGCGGCGCGGAAGAGGGATCAGGTTTGAACGAGATGTTTTTCCGCGCGGGTGGTGGAGCTGTATCGACGCGCCTTATACAGCTTGGCGCGGCGATGGAGCATGCGATCGAGTTTGTCGATGAGGAGCGACACGGCCTTGTGGCACTCGTCGGACGCCACCACGGCGTTGAGCGTGGGCCCGGTGATGGTGATATGACCTTTCGCGAAAAAACGTTTTGCAACCGACTGTTTCGGATCGCACTCGAGTTCTACGCGTATGCGCGATATCCGCTCCTCATGTCGGAACAATCGCTGGGTTTTTTCTTGGACAAAGGTTTTCAGGGAAGGGGTGAGGTCGAGGTGGATGCCGGAGACGATCAGTTCGTTCTGAGGAGTATGTCTGTTCATGGGACCTTCGTTGGTTGTTGTATTGACTAACGGGAAAATGAGCCGCCTCCCTGAGCGGATGTTTTCCTTCGACGATGCGCCGATGATGCTAGCCGCGATATTCGCGGTCGGGGCGTTTTCCATGCACGGGAAACGGTTCATGGCGCGTGAAGAAAAACTGGTGCGAAACCCGTCTGCTTGCAACCCCGTTGGCGGTGTTTCGCTCATATCTTTCGTTGAGCTTATCCCGGGCCAGAATTGCCGCGAAAGGCGCGCCGGTTGGATGAAATTTTTTTCACCGACGATGAGAGCGGAGCTGGAGGGCGCAGCGAGGCTCATGACACCTACAAACTTCGGCGCGAAACAGGCACGGCTTGAAGAGGATTCGCGCGATGGGCGAAGTTTCTCGGGGTTCTGGGCAGGCTCCCGGTGCATAGGCTGGGGAGTTGACCGTAGGAGTGCGCGGTGAGTTCCGATTACGAAAAGCCCATCGGTCCGTGGCGTCGCCGGGAAGCGCCTCAGACCGTGCACAAAATCACGGCGGAAGAGCTCGCGCGTTGGGTGCTCTCGGCTGACGACGAAATCATCGCGATCAACAAGTCGGGCGAGCTGCCGTGTCATCCGTCGAAAGACGGCCCCTGGTCATCGCTCGCGGGCGCGGTGCGGGAGTATTTTGGCGCGGAGGCGGCGCATCTGGTTTTTCGACTCGATCGCGAGACGAGCGGTGTGGTGATTTTTGCGCGCAACGCCGCGATGGCGCGTCGACTGCAGATGGCCGCGCAGAATCGTCGCTACGAAAAAACCTACCTCGCGTTGATGACCGGCGAGTTGAACGAGGCGGTCACGGTGGATCAGCCGCTCGGCGACGATTACGATAGCCCGGTGGCGATCAAGAGTCGCGTTGTATCCACGGGAAAACTACAGCAGGCGGTCACGCATTTTTGTCCGCTTGCGGTTGCCCGGGGCTTCACGGTGGTGCGTGTGACCACGGAAACGGGACGGAAACATCAAATCCGCGCGCACGCGCAATGGCTCGGGCATTCGTTGGTGGGCGACAAAATCTACGGACCCGACGCGCGGTTGTATTTGGAGTTTGTCGAGCACGGGTGGACGCCGGCCTTGCAGGAAAGACTGCTGATGCGCCGGCAGGCGCTGCATTGCGCGGAGATCGATTTGCGACGCGCTGGCGTCGATCGGATCTATCGTGCGCCGATGCCGCCCGACATGATGGCCTTTTGCGGCGAATACATGGGACTCTCGCCGGAGGCTTGCGCGAGGTTTTGACAGGGAGCGGGGGATGTTGCTTGCTGGCGGGCTCGCGCGACGAGACCGCCGCGCGAGTTTTTCACCATGTCTCACGTTCGCGTTCGTTTCGCTCCCAGCCCGACCGGCTTCTTCCATATCGGCAGCGCCCGCACTGCGCTCTTCAACTGGCTGTACGCGCGCCACACCGGCGGCACGTTTGTGCTCCGCATCGAAGACACGGATAAGGAGCGTAACAGCGAAGAGTTTCTCAACGTGATCTACGACAGCCTTCGCTGGCTCGGGATGGATTGGGACGAAGGTCCGCACAAAGGAGGCGATTACGGACCTTATCGTCAGAGCGAACGCTCCGCGATCTACGAAGAGTATAAACAAAAACTCCTCGCTTCCGGCCGTGCTTACGAGAAGGACGGCGCCATTTGGTTTAAACTGCTCGGTGAACGCTACGAGGTGTACGACGAACGTCGCAGCAAGACCGTCGAAAAGGTAAGGAATACGCCGGCGGTGATCGATGATCTTATCCGCGGCCGCGTGGAGCGGCTGGAGGACGAGGACTTCGTGATTTTCCGCTCCGATGGAAATCCGGTTTTCCATTTCGTGAACGTCGTCGATGACATCGCCATGAAGATCACGCACGTGATCCGCGGCGAAGATCATCTCTCCAACACGAGTAAGCACGTGGAGCTCTTTCGCGCATTTGGCGTGGAACCGCCGAAGTTCGCGCACATCCCGCTCATCTTGAAACAGAATGGGCCGGGCAAAATGTCGAAGCGCGACCAAGGCGCGTTGATCGAGGAGTATCAGCGCCGTGGATACTTGCCGGAGGCATTGGTGAACTTCCTGTCGCTGCTCGGCTGGAATCCCGGCGACGATCGCGAAAAGATGCCGATCGAGGAGATCATTCGCCTGTTCGACCTGCCTGGCGTGAACCAGAGCAATGCGCGTTTCGACGACAAGAAACTCGCGCACATGAACATGTCTTATCTGCTGGCGCTGCCGCCGGATGAGTTCGTGCAGAAAGCGCGGGAGTATTTCGCGAAGCACGGTGTATTTGCCGCCGGAGCGCATCCTGCCGAATCGTATTTCCGCGACGTGATGCTGATCAGTCAGCCGAAGATCAAAGGCCTTGAGGAACTGCCGGCGTACACGAAGTATTTCTTCGTCGAAGACGACAAACTCGTCATCGACGAAAAGGTCCGCGCCAAAGTCCTCGGCAAGGGCGATCCGAAGGCTCGCCTTGGCGAACTGATTGCCGTGCTCGGGCAAGCCGACTTCACGAACGAGAGCGCGCTGGAAGAAGCCATCAAGGGCGAAGCTCAGCGCAATAATCTGGGCTTCGGTGATTATCAGGCGGTCGCGCGCCTCGCGGTCTCAGGCACCAATGTCGGTCCGGGGCTCACGTCGATTTTCCGCGTGCTCGGTCGCGAACGGACGCTGCGCCGCTTGGAATTGTTGCGCGCATCGATCGGCGCCTGATCGGCAAAATAAAACACCGACGCAGAGATCGCGTCGGTGTATTCAAACTTTGGATGCGAAGCTCGGCGTTAGTCGCCGAGCTTTTTTCCTGTCATGAGGTAGTTTTGCACGTAGTCGCGAACGGCTTCGGCGAGAGGCGTCATGGGACGGTCGTAGCCGGTGGAGCGAATGCGTGAGATATCGGCTTTCGTGTAATACTGATACTTTCCACGCAGGACTTCAGGCATGTCGATGAAGTCGATCGCGGGCTGGCGGCCGAGCGCGGCGAAGATGGCGTGGGCGAGGGTCAGCCAAGTGTTGGCTTCGCCCGAACCGAGATTGAAGAGACCGCCGGCGTTGGGGGCGCGATCGGCGAAATGAATGGTCATTTCGACGGCGTCTTTCACGTAGAGGAAATCGCGCATCTGCTCGCCGTCTTTGTATTCGGGCTTGTGGCTTTTGAAGAGCTGCAGACGGCCGGTGCCGAGGATCTGGTGATAGGCTTTGTTCACCAAGCTGCGCATGTCGCCTTTATGATCTTCGTTTGGACCGAAGACGTTGAAATACTTCACGCCGACGATGCGGTCGAGGAAGCCGTGGCGCTGCGCATACAGATCGAAAAGATGCTTCGAGTATCCGTACATATTGAGCGGACGGAGCGCGTGAAGATCGGGCGAGGTGTCGTCCATGCCTTGCGCGCCATCGCCGTACGTGGCGGCCGAGGAAGCGTAGATAAAGCGGCCGTTTTGCGCGAGCGTCCACGCGGCGAGTTCCTTGGTGAGTTCGTAATTGTTGTCGGCGAGGTAGGACGCGTTTTTTTCGGTCGTGGCCGAACAAGCGCCGAGGTGGAAAACGGCGGAGAATTTTCCGAAAGCGTCGGCGTTCGATTGCAGGCGGCTGCGGAAGGGGCCGGCTTCCACATAGTCGGTGAAGCGAAGCGGAACGAGGTTTTTCCATTTTTCATCCTGCCCCAGGATGTCGGTCACAAGGATGTCGGTGACGCCGCGCTGATTTAAGGCGTGGATAAGGGCGCTGCCGATAAAGCCGGCGCCGCCAGTGACGAGGATGCGACCATTCAAGTGACTCATGAGGCGACGAAACTAAGGATCGGCCGCCCGTAAAGACACGGAAAATTTTTAGGCGTGAAGCCGCGTCGAGCGCCGACGATCACGAGTTGAAAATAGCTTCGGGTAGATAACCCGTGACCGTGGTGAGCGGCATGTTGACGAGCTGGCTGATGCGCAGATCGAGCACGACGCTGCAGAGCACATAAGCCACCTCACGGCTGATCCCCAGGCGCTTGGTCAGATAATCGATGGCGCGGCGGACCACGCGTTTGCAGGCTTCGCGCGGTTGCTCGTCGGATTCGACGAAGAGATGCCAGGGCGCGGTTTGATAACGCGGCGGCACGAGCGGGTTCGGACAGATCGCGTAGGGAGCCGCCAGAGGCGTGTTTTTAATCAGGTTTATCTGCAGCGTCACGGTCATGGGCGCCTCCATGCCGTTGATGCAAACTTCGCCATCGCCCTGAGCCGCGTGGCAATCGCCGACGAGCAACCCGCCGCCGGGGATAAAGACCGGCAGATATAGACGCGTACCCGCGGTCATATGACGCACATCCATATTGCCGCCGAATGGTCCGGGAGCGCGGGTGCGAAACTCGCCGGCCTCGGCGCGTTGTACACCTATCACCCCCGCGAAGGGATGGAGATCGAGGGTCACGCCGGGGATGGAGCGCGTCTGGTTTCGGTCTAGCTTCCAGATGAATAGAAATTGTTTACTAAACTCTTCCGATAATAAACCAAGGCCGGGAGTAATACTCGTCCATGCCCATCCCTGATGTTCATAGGCGATGATTTTGATCTCTAAACGATCGCCCGGTTCGGCTCCGCGGATGGCTATAGGACCGGTGAGTGCGTGGACTTTAAGCGGGTCGAATAACTTCTCGAAATCCTCAGAAGACCATCCGGGTTTCACCTGATACCCGCTGGAATCGGCAGTCCGGATGCTAATGGTATCCCCCGGATTTATGGTGATACGGGGAGGCTGGGTATTATCCCATCGATGTACTAAAACGGAGTCATCCAATGTATGATGGGAGGCCGTAAACATAGGGAAAAATGGCATTATCCGGTTTAGGCAGAATGGCCTATTATCCGGCATGTCCTGTCTATAATTTCATATAGAGCTTGCGAAAATGCGATAATATTTATTTAGTGGCCTTCCTTATGGTAATCGAAGTTGTCAAAGAATTGGAAGCAGCCAAAGCCAAGGTCCTCGAGCTCGAGCAATCGCTCGAAAAAGAGCTCACTCAAAAGCTCGCTCGTCTGCCTTACGAATACGGGTTCGATGATCTCGCCTCTTTCATCAAGGCCCTCAAGGCCGCCGCGGGTGCCCGTCCGGGCCGCCGTGGCGCTGCCAAGAAGGCCGCCGGCAAGCCGGGCCGCAAGGCCGCTGGCAAGCGCGGCAAGCGCGCGCGCATCACGCCGGAAGTGAAGGCCCGCGTGAAGGAGCTGGTGAACCAGGACAAGACCGGTGCGCAGATCGCCAAGGAACTCGGCATCTCGCTTCCCAGCGTGCAGAACATCAAGAAAGAGCTCGGCCTCGTGAAGGCCCGCAAAAAGTAATCGTTTTCGCACGACGCTCTCCCAAGCCCGCGGTCATCCCGCGGGCTTTTTTTTTCGCCCTTGCGAGTGCAGGTGAATTCTTAGCCTCGCGTCATGGGCTACATCCAAGCCAACACCAACGGACGCCTGCATCCCGCCGACGAGCCATCGCTCGCACCGCTCAATCGCGGCTTTCTTTACGGCGACGCCATCTACGAAGTCTGGCGCACGTATCACGCGACAATCTTTGCGTGGGATGAACATTGGGCCCGTCTTCTACGCTCGGCCGCGGCCCTCCACATGACGTTGCCGTTTACGCAGGCGGAAATTTTCGCGGAGATTCGTCGTACGGTGGACGCGTTTCGCGCGCGCGAGCCACACGTGGCGGAGGTATATATCCGTCTGCAGATCGCGCGTGGTTATGGTCCGATCGGACTCGATATCGCGCTCGCGGATCGCGCGGAGTTCGTGCTGCTGGTGCAGGAGAATAAACTTTTCTCGCCGAAAAAATTCGAAGCGGGTTTGTCGCTCTCTGTCGCGCGATCGTTGTTTCGCAATGCTCCTGACACGCTCAATCCCGCGTGGAAGACGGGTAATTATTTGAACAACATCTTGTGTCTTCGCGAAGCGCGCGCGCGCGGTGCCGATGAAGTGGTGATCCTGAATCGCGCGGGTAACATCACCGAAGCGGCGGTGAGCAATATCGCGTTCGTCCGCGATGGCGTCGTGCTCACGCCGCCGCTTTCCGCCGGTATATTGGAAGGCATCACGCGTCAGGTCTTGATCGATCATATCGCGCCGACCGCGGGTGTGAAAGTGGTCGAAACCGATGTGCGACCAGAAGAGCTCGGAACGATGCAGGAAGCGTTTTTGCTTTCGACGACGAAGGATCTCTCGCCGATCGCGTCCATTGATGAACAGCGTTTCGCGCTCGGGGAAAATACGCTGACGCGTCGCTTGAAACGCGTGTTTGCCGACTATGCAAAAGCACACGCCGACGCGCGGCCGGATCTGAAGCTTTGGTGAGCGCGAGAGCGTCGCGTTTTAGTAACGATTCATGCCGGGCTCGATTTGCAGGGCCCAGGCATCGATGCCGCCGGCGACATTGCTGACGTCGGTGAAGCCGTGACTCCGCAGAAACTCGGTCACGCGCATGCTCCGACCGCCGTGATGACAGTGAATGAGCAGATGTTTGTCGCGCGGGAGTTCGTCGATCTGCTCGGGAATCTGGCGCATGGGAATGTGCGTCGCGCCTTCGATGCGACAAATAGCGACCTCGTGCGGTTCGCGCACATCGATGAGCAGGACTTTATCGGGTGAGCTCTTGAGCAGTTGATGCGTTTCTTCGACGGATATTTCGAGAGGGACCGAGTTGTCGGACATGATGGAAGAAGGAGCCGGTGTTTGGCAGGAAACGCATTCGAGTTGAAGCGTGTGAATGCGCGGATGCGAGCCGCAGAGCGGACAATCGGGATCGCGCGGAAGACTGATGGTATTGAAACGCTGACTCAGCGCGTCGTACGTGAGCAAGCGTCCGAGAAGCGGTTCCCCAAAACCCGCGAGCAACTTGAGTGCTTCGAGCGCTTGCAGGCTGCCGATCACACCACACAGCGCGCCGATGACGCCGGCTTCCGCGCAGTTGGGCACTTCGCCGGGCGGTGGCGGCTCGGGAAATAAACAGCGATAGCACGGACCGCCGCGCGCGGGGTCGAAGACAGCGACCTGTCCTTCGAAACGAAAAATGCTGCCATAAACGAGCGGCTTGCGGGCGAAGAACGCCGCGTCGTTGTTGAGATAACGCGTGGTGAAATTGTCGGTGCCGTCGAGAATGACGTCGTATTCAGAAAACAACTTCACGGCGTTTTCCACGGTCACGCCTTCCGCGTGTGTGTTCACCCGCACAAACGGATTGATCTGCGCGAGACGCTCGGCGGCGGATTCGACTTTGGGGCGTCCGACCGAGCGCGAGTCGTGCAGCAGTTGCCGCTGAAGATTGTGTTCTTCCACGCGATCGAAATCCGCGATGCCGATCGTGCCCACACCGGCGGCGGCGAGATAAAGCGCCGCGGGACTGCCGAGGCCCCCGGCGCCGATCACCAGCACGCGCGACGCGGCGAGACGGCGTTGGCCGTCGAGTCCGATTTGATCGAGCAGGATGTGGCGGCTGTAGCGCGAAAGCTCGGCGGGCGACAGATCGGGCAATGTCGTGGCGGACATGGCGGGAACAGACATGCGAAATTCGCGATGTCGCAAATGAATTTGCGCCGTGGGGGCAACAGCCCCATACGTCGCCGCCACCTACTTATGCCGCAATCATTCGTTGTCATCATCGCCGGAGGGAAGGGCGAGCGCTTCTGGCCGCAGAGCCGCGCTCATCGTCCGAAACATTTGCTGCCGATCGTGGGTAACAAACCGATGCTCGCTCAAACGCTTGATCGCGTGCGTCCTCTTGTTCCCGCCAAGAACATTTTTGTCATCACCAGTGCCGTGCAGGAAAAAGCCGTGCGCGAGGTGTGTGCGAAGCTTCCCGAAGAAAACATCATCGCGGAACCTGTCGGTCGCGACACCGCCCCCGCCGTGGCGCTGGCCGCGGCGCTGATCGAAGCGCGCGATCCCGAGGGCGTTTTTGCGGTGCTGCCCGCGGACCACATCATTCACGACGCCAAGGCCTATCAGCGCGATCTCCGCGCGGCCTTTGCGGCGGCTGCGTCGTCGGATGTGATGGTGACGATCGGCATCGAACCCACGGAACCCGCGACCGGATTTGGTTACATTCAACGCGGCGATAAGTGGCGGAATTTCGAACGTCGTCCGGTGTTTAAGGTTCGTCGTTTTGTCGAAAAGCCGTCGCTCGATGTCGCGAAGCAATATCTCGCTTCGGGCGATTACGTGTGGAATGCGGGCATGTTTGTGTGGCGCGCCTCTGTAGTGTTCGCAGCACTACAAGCGCACGCGTCCGAGCTCGCGAAGGGCATCAAACCCATCCGCGCCGCGCTCGCGGAGAAACGTCCATTGGCGCCGGTCTTGAAGCGCGTGTATCCGAAGCTCGTGAAGATCTCGGTGGACTACGCGCTGCTGGAGAAGTCCGCGAACGTGGTGGTGCTGCCGTCGTCGTTTGACTGGGGCGATGTCGGTTCGTGGCCGGCGGTGCCGGATCATTATCCGAAAGATCCTGCGGGCAATGTCACCAAAGGCGCCACCGTCATCGAGCAGGGCAAGAATAACATCGTGTTTTCGTCGGAGGGTCATCTCACCGCGGTGCTCGGCATCGACGACTTGATCGTCGTGAACACACCCGACGCCACGCTGGTGGCACCAAAAGCGAAAGCGCAGGAAATCAAAGCGGTGTTGAAACGCATCGAAGCGCTGAAGAACGGCAATAAATGGCTGTGAGCCTGTTTGTCGTGGCGCGGTGGATACATCGCGCCGCGACGAAGGGTGAGTGTGCGAGATATGAAGTGCCTCGGCATCGATTATGGAGAGCGACGCATCGGCCTGAGCTTTGGCGACGAGATCGGCGTGGCCACGCCGTTGCCTGCGTTGATCGATAGTGATCCGGAGAAGCGTTGGACAGCGCTCGGCCAGTTGATCCGTCAACGTCGCATCACCGACATCGTGCTCGGCTATCCGCTCAACATGGACGATACCGAAGGCTTTAAAGCGAAGGAAGTGGATAAGTTTGCCACGCGCCTTCGCGCCGAGTTTGGACTCCCCGTGCATCTCGTGGACGAGCGTCTGACGTCGTACGAAGCGGAGTCGTCCATTCCGAAATCGAAACGTCGCGATGTGCGGGCGAGCGGGCTGATCGATTCGCGAGCCGCGACCATCATCCTGCAGGATTTTCTGGAGCAAACGCTGACATTGCCGCCGCCTCCGGAGGAGTTGCCATGAGCGATGCGGATCCGCGTGGACCGCGCGCGCCGCACGTGCCGGAGCCGTTGCCGCCAGGCGTCACGCGGTGGAAATGTGTGTGCGCTTACGATGGCACGAGCTTCGCCGGTTGGCAGAGTCAGCCGGGCGGCGTGGCGATTCAGGATGTGATCGAAGCGCGCATCGAAAAGATGTTTGGCCGATTGATCCGCATTCATGCGAGCGGTCGCACCGATGCCGGCGTGCACGCACATGGACAAGTGTTTCACTTCGATGCGCCGTGGAAGCATGGCGCGGAAAAACTGCGCGCCGCGCTGCGCGTGGGATTGCCGCCGACGATTCAGATCAAGTCGGTGACGGCGGTGGATGAAAATTTCCATGCGCGTTTTTCAGCGACGGGAAAAGTGTATCGTTATCATCTGCACGACGGAGATGCCGATCCCTTCACGCGGCCGTATGCGTGGGTGATCGAGCGACCGATCGATTGGGGGGCGATGGCGAAGGCCGCGGTGATCTTGCAGGGCAAATACGATTTCCGCGCGTTCTCCGCGCTCAACGGTCCGCCCAAAGAAGACACGGTGCGCGATCTGCGACGCTTCGAACTGACGAAACGCGGACGGCGCGTGCATATCACGGCGGAGGCGGATGGGTTTATGTACAAGATGGTGCGCAGCCTCGTCGGCGCGCTGGTCGCGGTAGGCGACGGCCATCTGAGTGCAGACGATTTGAAGGAGTTGCTGGAAACCGGACGACGTGTCGCGCGCGTACAAACGGCACCGCCGCAAGGCTTGTTTCTGATGCGCGTTTTTTATTGAGTGCGCGCATGGCGATCGGAGCGGGGAAGCGTGTGTTTGCGCGAAGCTGGTTGGCGACCGGTGTGGATATCGCGTTTCCGCCGGGCTGTGTGAATTGCGGCGGGCTCGTGGAAAATTCGGATTATCGCACGCTGTGTGTGCGCTGCGCGGCGAAGTTGGATTTTGTGGAGTCGCCCGCGTGCGTGACCTGCGGCCATCCGTTTTATGGCGAAGTGGAGGGCGAGCGCATGTGCCCACATTGCGAAGGTTTGCATCCCGCCTACGCTGAAGGACGCACGACGGTGTTGTTCAAGGGTCCGGCGCGTGCGTTGATCCACGAACTGAAATATCATCGCGGTCTGTATGTGTTGGCGGATTTGGCGGAGATTTTTCGGCGGTCGTTGCGCGTGATGGAGTTTGTGCAGGATGCAGTGCTCGTGCCGGTGCCCCTGCATCCGCGCAAACATCGCGAGCGCGGTTACAATCAGAGCGAGTGTTTGGTGGACGCGTTGATACGTGCGACGGAAGGCCGGACGCGTTCGGCGCAATTGTTAAGGCGCGTCGTCGACACGGCTTCCCAGACCGCGTTTGACCGAAAGGCGCGGCGGACAAACCTGAAAAATGCCTTTGCACTGCGGTCGGGCGCCCCCATAACGCCCGGACACCGTTACATTCTCGTCGATGACGTTTTCACTACAGGTTCAACGCTCAACAGCTGCGCAGGCGTGCTACGCCGTGCAGGCTGTTTGAACCTTGGCGTCCTCACGTTCGGTCACGGTTAATCCGCCTCCTGCCATGTCGATGTTCAGCAAGCCGAAGTATTCGACCCTCGTCCCTAAAAAGAAGGACATCCCGAAAGGCCTCTATACGAAGTGCCCGATTTCCGGAGAGATCGTCTTCAACAAGGAATTGGAGGACAACCTGATGGTGGTCCCGAAGTCGGGTTACCATTTCCCGATCGGCGCGCATGCGCGCATCGCGTCCTTGCTGGATGAAGGCACGTTTAAGGAAACCGACGCGAAACTCCGCTCGGCGGACCCGTTGAAGTTCGTCGATTCCGCGCGTTATCCGGATCGCTTGAAGCGTTATCGCAAGGAAAGCGGACTGCCCGAAGCTGTGATCTGCGGTACGGGTAAGATTCACGAAATCCCCGTGTCGCTAGCGGTGATGGACTTTCGTTTTTGCGGCGGCGCGATGGGTTCGGCCGTGGGTGAAAAAATCACGCGCACGATCGAGATCGCCCTGAAGAAGAAGATTCCGTGTTTGATCTTCAGCGCTTCCGGCGGCGCCCGCATGCAGGAAGGCATTTTCTCGCTAATGCAGATGGCGAAAACCAGCGCCGCGCTGGGACTTCTCGCTGAGGCGCGTCTGCCGTTCATCTCGATTCTCACGCATCCCACGATGGGCGGGGTGACGGCCAGTTTTGCGACCTTGGGCGACGTGATTCTCGCCGAGCCTGGCGCGCTCATCGGTTTCGCCGGTGCCCGTGTGATCAAGGACACCGTGAAACAAACGCTGCCGACGGGATTCCAGACGGCGGAGTTTTTGCAGCAGCACGGCCTGATCGATCAAATCGTGCATCGTCACGAAATGCGCGATCGCATCGCCGATCTGCTCACCGTGCTGTATCGGCGCAAGCAGCCGGCGTCGTCTCGCGCGGACTCGTAATGAAATTTCCACTACGCCGGCGCGCTCTCTTCGGAAAGCATGTGCCGGCGGAAATGTGATTCACCGGTTCGCCGATGGCCCAGGTGCTTAATGACTACGCCGCGGTGCAGGATTACCTCTTTGGTCTGAAGACCAAGGGCGTGAAGTATGGCATCGATCGCATGCGCTTGTGGGTCGATGCGCTGGGCAATCCGCAAAAAGCCACGCCCGTGATTCATCTCGCCGGCACGAATGGCAAAGGCTCCACCGCAGCGATGCTCGAAGCGATTTTTCGCGAAGCGGGTTGGCGCACGGGGCTGTACACATCGCCGCATTTGGTGCGCTTGGGCGAACGCGTGCAGGTGTCGCGACGCTTGCTCACGGAAGCGGAGATCGTCGCTTACACGAATGAACTGCGCCCGATCGCCGAAGACGTTTCGCGCGAGAGTCCGGACGATCACCCGAGTTTTTTTGAGTTCATGACGGCGATGGCGTTTTGGCAGTTCGCCCGGCATCGCTGCGATATCGCGGTTGTGGAAACCGGCATGGGCGGGCGTCTCGATGCGACCAATGTGGTGATGCCGGAGGTTTCGGTCATCACGAGCATCGGCTTGGATCACTGCGAATTTCTCGGCGATACGTTGGAGAAAGTGGCCGCGGAAAAAGCGGGCATCATCAAACCCGGGCGTCCCGTCGTGCTCGGGCTGATGCCGGCCGAAGCGGAACGTACTGTGCGCGAAATTGCTGCGGCGCAGAACTCGCCGGTTTTCAGCGTGCGTGAAGCGCTGGGCGAATTTTCCGACAAATACCCGCACACCAATCTCCCTGGCGATTACCAGCGTGTGAACGCCGCAACCGCCGTGTTGGTGTCGCAGCTTTTGGCCTCCAAGTGGCGCCTGACCGAAGCCTCGGTTCGGCGTGCGCTGCAAAAGGTGCGCTGGCCGGGCCGCTGGCAGACGATGCAGCTCGGCGGACGACGCTTGATCCTGGATGCGTCGCACAATCCCGAAGGCGCTCAGGCGCTCGCGGGCAATCTGGAGCGTTTGGTCACGGACGAAAAGAAAGCGCCCGTGGTGATCATCGGTGTGCTCGGCGCGGCGCGGGCGCGTCCGTTGCTGGAAACGGTTTGTCGCTTCGCGCGTGAAGTGCATCTCGTGATTCCGCAGCAAGCGCGTGCGTGTTCGTTTGAAGAACTCGAGGTGTTGATACCGGCCAGCTATCGCGGTGCTGTGAAGCGGGCGAGCGTGACGGAACTATTTCCAAGTCCGCAACAAGCCTGCACGGCGGCCGGTCCGGATGATACCGTGGTGGTCACGGGCTCGATTTATTTGCTCGGCGAAATCCTCGCCAGGATCGAGCCGGAGCGCGGAGCGAACGAAGCACGTCTGCAGGATTTCTAAGACGCGCTTCGAGAGAGAAGCGACGGGTTACTTCTTATACCACTCGCCGTTTTCGCGCTGTATCCAAACTCCGGATGCGCTGTTCGCGGCGATCTGTTTTGCGCGGGCGATGCCGACGGCTTCGGCGGTCGCGCCGGTCCGCGAGGCGAGGGCGGAATAAACCGCACGACGATCGGCGTTCTCGGCATCGCACACGGCTTGAGCATCTCCGGAGGCCTGACGAACTTCGAGGAAGCCGCGGTTGTTTTCGCCGAGGGCACCGGCTTTTTTAAGCGTATCGATCTGGGGGATACGTTGCTCCATACGTGCACGGACAGCACCGAGATCCTGTGCCGGCAACGTGGCGCAACCGAGCGTGAAAGCGGAAACGAGGAGAAGACGGAAAAACAGGGATTTCATGGAGCGGACGGAAGCGAGAGCGTGGTGGATTTTTTATCGAGGTCGCCGAAAAAGTCGTCGAGCGCGCGATCGACCTTCACGTTGACGTCGAGAGTGACATGAATCGGGTCCACTTTGACGTGGATGCAACCGGCGAAAAGCAAGGCGCCGCAAAGCAGGATTGGATAGCGAAGCATGACGGGGAGGTTCTTTCTTGAGAGTGCCGGCGGCAACGAATGTTTCCGGTTAGTGGAGGCTGGTGGAAAAATCCTGCGTGAGGCCGATGTTGAGCAAGGCAGAAAGCGGCCCTGCGACGTTGATGGTGAAACTGACTTTTTGGACCGCGCCTTCTTTGTCCAGCGGAGTGGCTTCGAGTTGAACGCGCGCGCTGCGTCCTTCGCCATCGCCGTCCGGCGTGAGTGTGATGTTCATCGAATCGACGCGGAGTTCGGTGTGGCCGAGTTCGATCGCTTGAAGCGCATCGTAGCCGCGATTGCGGAGAGAAAGCGCTTCGCCGATTTTTCCCGGAAGAAATTGGAAACGTGCGGGTATCGAGGCGGTGAACAATCCAGGTGAAGGCGAGAGACGAACAATGGTGGGCTCGAACTCGTCCAGAAGGAGTTTGCCCATGCCGATTTCGATGCCGCGCGCGGTGTCGTAACCGAGGATGATTTCGCCGTGCAAACGTCCGCGAGCATCGGAGAGCCCCGACGGCACGAGCGCGGCGACGTCTTGTACACCGATGCGACTGATGCGGAGCGGCGCGCGCAACGAGAAGGGAGTAAGGTTCACACGGAAGGACTCGCGGTTTTCGAGAAAACCGCCGGCGATTTCCAAGAAGATCGTGTCGATTTGAAACACCTCGGCTTCGGTCAACAGACCGCGAATGCGCAGACTGCGCGCGCCGAAACGCGATGTGGTGATCGTTTGCACGCTCAGCTCGGCATGATCGGGACTGCGTAGGGTGAAGTCGGGCTGCAGATCAAAGTTTCCCGTGATCGCTATTCCGGCGAGAGCCCAGCCCGCGAGCGGATCGCTGAAATCGCCTCCTGTCATGGAAACGTGGATACGGCCGCGTGGACCGTTGTCTTCCCACGTGCCGCCGCCGGTCAGCGTGAGTTGTCCGTGAGCGACGAGATGCGACCATTCTTGTGACAAGTGCTGCGCGATGGCGGATGTCCACGCGGCGAGGCTGATGCTACCTTTCTCGATCGCCCACGAGGCTGGCCGTGTTCGAGTTTCGGCGATCAGGCTCGCTTGAAACTCCAGTCCTTCGCCGACGAGGCTAAGGGTGGTGCGATGGTCGCCGTTGTCTGCAGGTGCGCCGGTGATGATCCACTGCAGCGCGTTGAAGCCGGCGATGTTGGTTTGGCCGCTCAGCGTGCCCGTGAATCGAGTCCAGTCGGGTGCTGCGCCTGAACCGAGTGTGAGAAAGAGAGCGATGACTACGTACGCGGGCCGCACGAAAACGAGATGCGCAAAATCGCGCCGCCTGGCTAGCGGCTAATTTTCGGCAGCGGTTTGACGACTGCGAGATGGGAGGCGGCTTCAAAGCCCCGCTCGCGGAAAAACTGGCGCGCGCTTTCCAGCGCCGAGGGGAGCAGCACGATCACCGAACCTCGGAACGCGTCGATTTGCTGCAGCAGATAAGAGATCTCCACATTCGCGTAGCGATCGTTGGAATCCTTCACGTCCGTGCGTTTGCCGAAAAACGCATCGGCTTCGTCCAAGATCAAAATCGCGTTGGAGCGCTCTGCGCGCTCGAAGATGATGCTGAGGTTTTTCTCGGTTTCGCCGATGTATCGGCTGACGACCGTGCCGAGATTCACGCGTTCAATAGGGCGCTGTTGGGCGGCGGCCAACTGCTGCGCTTGCGCGAATGCCTGTTCGCGAGTTTCGGCCGTGATCAGAACGCGTTCGCGCGCGATGGCGGTCTTGACCGCAGCGGGACGAACAGGAGAAAGCGATGCGGCTGAAACAGCAGGCGTGGGGTTGATGGCGGAGGTCTGGCGGGGTGTGGCCATGCAGACCACGGTAGCGATGGCGCTCGGTGGAGCAAGCAGCTCAGCGTGAGCGGCGACGAGCGCGTGTGCGTGCTGCTTTCTTTGCGGCGCGAGAACGCTTCGGGTTCGGCTTGGCTTTGCCTTGGCCGATCGCGCGATCGCGGCTCGCCTTCTTGCGTGTGGTGGCGGAAGTGCGTTTGCCCGCGCGCACATCGACACCGGAGCGGCGCGCTTCGGACAGACCGATGGCAACGGCTTGTTTGCGAGAACGGGCGGTGCCGCTGCCGCGTTTCATTTTGCGCATCTCTTCACGAATGAATTCGCCGGCCTGTGTGGTTGGTTTCTTTCCCTGACGTTTGGCCGCGCGTGCGCGTTGGACGGTTTTTTTGGTGGGCATGAGTTAAACGATGTTGGGGTTTTCGCCGCTAACGTGTTGGCGAAGTCCATCGCGCGCCATCGGTGCGCACCCCGAGAAAAACATCCGGCAAAAACCGCGGCGGCAGATGCGCGTGAAAGTTGACGCGCGGCGACGCGGCTTTCCCCTTGTTGCATGAATCTCTCACTCGGATTGCAGCGGACATTTTCTTCCCCGCAAGAAGGCCTGAAGGCCGCAGTGGCTTTGAATCAAGGGGGCGAGATCCCGTGGTTCGGTTTGGGCGTGTATCAACTTCCCAACGACAGCAGCACGGTGAAACTCGTGCGTTCGGCCATCGCGCATGGGTATCGCAGCATCGACACGGCGAAAATTTATGAGAACGAGCGCAGTATCGGCGAAGCGATCCGCGAGTGCGGCGTGAAGCGCGAAGAGCTTTTTGTGACCACCAAACTGTGGAACGACGACATGCGTTCCGGCGAAGTGGAGGCCGCGTTTGAACGGAGCTTGAAGCTGCTCGGTTTGGACTACGTCGATCTCTATCTTCTGCACTGGCCCGTAAAAGGGCGCATCGTGCCGTCGTGGCGAGCGCTGGAAAAATTGCAGCGGTCCGGTCGCATAAAAGCGATCGGTGTGAGCAATCATCTACGCGAGCATTTGGATGAACTGCTGGCGTCGGCGGAGATTGTTCCCGCGGTGAATCAGATCGAGTTTCATCCGCGTCTGCAGAGTCGCGCGCTCGTGGAATTTTGTCAGGGAAAAGGGATCGTGGTCGAAGCCTGGAGTCCGCTCATGCAAGGCGGCGACGTGTTGCGCGATCCGGTGTTGGAGGAGATCGCGCGCGCGCACGGAAAAACCGTGGCGCAAGTGATCCTGCGCTGGATTTTGCAGACGGGCGTGGTGGCGATTCCGAAGTCGGCGCGCGAAGAACGCGTGCGGGAAAACGCCGACATCTTCGATTTCACACTCAGCGAAGTCGAAATGGCGGCGATCAGAGGTTTGGATCGCGGACAGCGCGTGGGACCCGACCCGGCCAATTTCGACTTTTGACCGAGTCGGCGTATCCACAATTTGGTTACGACGAAGTCGATGCCGACTGCGGCGCGCTGGGGGTGAGTCCCAGTGCCAACGAACGCAGGTCGTATCCGCTGGGTTGTTGATACACGCGCAAGTCGAAGATGCTGATGACCGAAAGCAGATGGTCGAAGATGTCGGCCTGCACGCCCTCGTGGAGCACCCACGCGGTGTCGCGCGTGAACACGTAGATCTCCAACGGCAAACCCTGCGCGGTGGGCTGCAGCTGGCGGATCAGGAAAATCATGTCCTGGTGAATGCCCGGATGTGAACGCAGGTAGGACGTCACGTAGGCGCGGAACGTGCCGATGTTGGTGAGGCGGCGTCCGTTGCCGAGGACGTTGGCGTCGTCGCCGAGACGTTTGTTATCTTCGGCGATTTCGGCGAGCTTGCGTTCGAGGTGCTGGCGGACGTGGCCGATTTTTTTCCAGCGCTCGAGCATCGCTTCGTCGGCGAAGCGTATCGACTGCATGTCGATAAAGATGGAGCGCTTGATGCGACGTCCGCCGGTTTCGAACATGCCGCGCCAGTTTTTGAAGGAGTGGGAAATGAGATCGTAGGACGGAATCGTCGTGATCGTTTTGTCCCAGTTTTGAACCTTCACCGTGGTGAGCGACACATCGATGACGAAGCCGTCGGCGCCGGCCTTATCCATTTCGATCCAGTCGCCGATGCGGACCATTTTGTTGACCGAAATCATGATGCCCGCGACGAAGCCGAGGATGGCGTCGCGAAACACCAACAAGAGAACCGCTGTGAGTGCGCCGAGACCGGAGAGGAGATAGAGCGGCGTTTTGTTGAGAAGAATGGCGAGTCCGAAGATCACGCCGACCAACGTGGCGATGAGCTTGATGGCCTGGATGAAACCCTTGATCGGGACCTCCTTGGCCTGACCGCGCTCTTCGGAGAGCGCGTGCAACGCGTTCAGCAGCGCGTAAACGACGGAAAGGCTGATGACGATGAGGTAGAGATTAACGACCGTGCTGACGCCGGAAAGAACGGCGGGGCTGCCGCCAAGCGCGGCGGGGCCGAGGGCGTTGATGACGACAGCAGGCGCGAGATGGGAAAGGCGCGTGAAAACGCCGGCCTCCAGCATGGCGTCGTCCCAACGAAACCGCGTGGACGCGACGATGCGCTTTAGCACGCGGAGGATCACCTGTTTGGCGACGAGATTAACGAGCCAGGCGAGGAACAAAAGGGCGACGAGGGCGACGGCGGTCGTGCACGCCGTGGCAGTGTCTTCGGAGAAGCCTCGCGCGAGGAGGGAGAGCCGGAAATTATCGAGGAGGTCTTCCATAAGCTGAAACGGAAGATGCAAGGCCTGTGTGCGGGTGTCGTCAATGCCCTGCGCCCGGCATAAAAACGCGCGCCCGAAAGAGGCGCGCGTGAATGTGTGACCTTGTGTATCCGGTTAACGAATACGTCTGCTTTTAGAGCGCGTGGATGGCGCTTTTACTGACGGCGAGACCGGCTTCCTTGACCGCTTCGCTCATCGTGGGATGCGCGTGGACGGTGCGGGCGAGGTCTTCGGCGCTGCCACCGTATTCCATGTGCGTGACGACTTCGCTGATGAGTTCACCGGCGCCGCGCCCGATGATCTGAGCGCCGAGGATTTTGTCGGATTTCGCGTCGGCGATGATTTTCACATAGCCATCGGTCGCATCGGCGGCGATGGCGCGGCCGTTGGCGGCGAAATTGAATTTGCCGACGTTGATCGCGAGGCCCTTGGCCTTGGCGGCGTCTTCGCCGAGGCCGACGCTGGCGACTTCGGGATCGGTGTAAACGATCGCGGGCATGAGGTCCCAATTGATGTGGCCGGCTTTGCCGGCGATCCACTCGGCGACAGCGACGCCGTCTTCCTCGGCTTTGTGCGCGAGCATGGGACCGGCGACGACATCGCCGATGGCCCAGACGCCGGCGACGTTGGTCCGGAGCTGTCCATCGACCTTGATGCGTTTTTTCTCGTCGAGCTCGACACCGGCTTTTTCGAGGCCGAGTCCATCGGTGAATGGACGGCGGCCGACGGCGACGAGGACTTTGTCGGCGGCGAACTCCAGCTTCTGGCCATCGCGTTCGGCGGTGAGCACGCCCTTGGCGAAACCGGTGACCTTGGCGTTTACCTCGATTTTCAGCCCTTGCTTTTGGAGCAGGCGGGTGAAGTTGCGCACGATGTCATCATCGTAGGTTGCGGCGATTTTCGGGAGAAACTCCACGACGGTGACGTCGGCGCCGAGACGCGACCCCACGGAGCCGAGTTCGAGGCCGATGACGCCGCCGCCGACCACGATCAATTTCTTCGGCACTTTATCGAAGGCGATGGCGTGGTCGCTCGAAACGATCGTCTTGCCGTCGAACTTGAGGAAAGGCAGCTCGACGGGAGCGGAGCCGGTGGCGACGACGATGTTTTTGGCGGTGAGTTGTTGGGTGTCTTTTTCGCCCTTCACCTCGACGGTGTTGGCGGAGACGAACGACGCGGTGCCGGTGACGACGGTGATCTTGCGGGCCTTGGCGAGCTGGGCGACGCCGGCGGTGAGTTTGGCGACAACGCCGTCTTTCTTTTTGAGAAGTGCTGGGAGATCGAACGCAACGGAGCCAAGCTTGATGCCATGTTCGGCGGCGTGGTTTTTCGCGAAAACGAACTGCTCGGTCGAGTGGAGCAACGCCTTGCTGGGAATGCAGCCGACGTTGAGGCAGGTGCCGCCGAGCGTCGTGCGTTTCTCGATGAGAGCGACCTTGAGGCCCAGCTGCGCGGCGCGGAAAGCGCAGACGTAGCCGCCGGGACCGGCGCCGATAACGATGAGGTCGAAAGATTGCGGAGCGGAGGAAGACATGGAGTTGGTAATTGGGAGTTGGTAATTGGTAGTTGGCGGGCGGTGAACGCGGGACGAGTTCCCACAAATTACCAAACACTAACTACCAACTACGCGCGGCTGAGACGGACTGATATCAGACGGACAAGAGCAGCCGCGCAGGGTCTTCGATGGCCTGCTTCACTTTGACGAGGAACGTGACGGCTTCGCGACCGTCGACGAGGCGGTGGTCGTAACTGAGCGCGAGGTACATCATCGGGCGGATGACGACCTGGCCGTTAACGGCGACCGGGCGGTCGTTGATGGCATGGAGGCCGAGGATCGCGCTCTGGGGAGCGTTGATGATCGGCGTGGAAAGCATGGAGCCGAAGATGCCGCCGTTGGTGATGGTGAACACACCACCGTCGAGATCGGACAGGGTGATTTTTCCATCGCGCGCCTTCTTGGCGGCGTCGGCGATGGATTTTTCGATTTCCGCCATGCCGAGTTGATCGCAGTTGCGAATCACGGGGACCATGAGGCCCTTCTCAGTGGAGACGGCGACACCGATGTCGTAGTAGTGATTGTGAACGATGTAATCGCCCTCGATCTGCGCATTGATGCAGGGGACTTCCTTCAAGGCGTGAACAACGGCCTTGGTGAAGAATGACATGAAGCCGAGTTTGAAGCCGTTTTTCTTCACGAACTCGTCCTGGTACTTTTTGCGCAAGTCCATGACGGCCGACATGTCGACCTCGTTGAACGTGGTGAGCATCGCGGCCTGATGCTGGGCTTGCACGAGGCGCTGCGCGATTTTCTGGCGCAGAGGCGTCATCTTCTTGCGCGTCTGACGCTCGGAGGACGAAGCGGCGGAAGTGCTCGGCGCGGAAACAGGGCCGGCGGATGGCGTGGAAGCGGGAGCCGCGGCGGTGGGCTGAGGCGCGGCCTGGCGCGTTTCGTTCGCGGCGAGAAGATCGCCCTTGGTGACGCGTCCACCTTTACCGGTGCCGGTGACGGAGGCGGGATCGATGCCGGTTTCGGCGGCGACGCGACGAACGGCCGGAGATTGTTCGGCGGATTTGGCGGCAGCCGGTTCGGCGGCGGGAGCAGCGCCGCTCGCAGGAGCATCGGCGGAAGCGGTGACGCTGGGATCGATCGAAGCGACCACTTCGCCGATTTTCACCTCGGCGCCTTCGGCGACTTTGAGGGAGATTTTGCCCGCGCTTTCCGCAACGCCTTCCGAGGTGATCTTGTCGGTCTCGAGCTCGAAGAGCGGCTGGTCTTTTTTAACGATGTCGCCGTCTTTGACATGCCATTTGGCCAGCACGCCGGTGCTGATCGATTCGCCCATCGGAGGGATTTTAACGTCGAGAAGAGCCATAGTGAAAAAGGAGTCGCGGGTTCAGATGTGGGTTACGCGCGGGGTGCAGGGAGAAGAGGCGACAGCAGGATGTGCGGATTGGCAAGGCGGCGGAGCAACGAGCTGCGCGGAAAAAGCGGCGCGTCTCGTTGCTCATCGCTTGCACGGCCGCTCAACGGTTGAACGCGTCGCGGAGCAAGGCGGCGAGTTCAAGCTTGTGGACGGCGAGCGCACCGACGGCCGGAGAAGCGGCGGCGTCGCGTCCCGCGTACTGCGGTTTGCGTCCGAAGATCTCTTCGAGCTGCGGCGCGATATAGGTCCAGGCGCCCATGTTTTGCGGTTCTTCCTGAACCCACACGAGACGCGCGTCGCGGCCGTATTGATCGAAGAGTTGGGCGAGACGATTACGGTGGAGGGGATAGAGCTGCTCGATGCGCACGATGGCGGTGTCGGTGCTCTTCGTTTTTTCGCGGTAGGCGACGAGGTCGTAGTATACCTTGCCGGAGCAGAGGAGGAGTCGCGCGGGTTTTTTCGGCGCTTGCGGGTCGTCGATGATCTCCTGGAACGAGCCTGTAGTGAAATCTTCGATACGCGAAGTCGCGGCGGGATGACGCAGGAGCGACTTGGGCGACATCACGATGAGCGGCTTGCGGAAGTCGCGCTTCATCTGGCGCCGCAGCGCGTGGAAGATCTGCGCCGGTGTGGTGAGATTGACGACCTGGATGTTGTCCTCGGCGCAGGCTTGGAGGAAACGCTCGAGACGCGCGGAGGAGTGCTCGGGGCCCTGGCCTTCGTAACCGTGCGGGAGGAGAAGGACCATGCCGCTGTTGCGCTGCCACTTCGATTCGCCGGAAACGAGGAACTGGTCGATGATGACCTGCGCGCCGTTGGCGAAGTCGCCGAACTGCGCCTCCCAGATGCAGAGCATCTGGGGGTAATCGAGCGAGTAGCCGTAGTCGAAACCGAGGACGGCGTTTTCGGAGAGGAGCGAGTTGTAGACGCAGAAACGTTCCTGCTTCTCGTCGAGGTTGAGCAGGGGTACGTATTTTTCGCGCGTTTCGTAATCGTAGAGAACGGCGTGGCGGTGGCTGAAGGTACCGCGTTCGCAGTCCTGACCGCTCAAGCGCACGGGCGTGCCTTCGAGCAGCAGCGTGCCAAACGCGAGTGCTTCGCCGAAGCCCCAATCGATCGGGCCGCCTTGGTTGAACGCGGCGAGACGTCCGTCGAGCAGACGTTTGATCTTGGGATTGAGTTTAAAGTCGGCCGGGACGCGGGTGAGGCCGCGGACGGTTTTTTCCAACAACTCCTGGCTGACCGCGGTGGGGACTGGCGAGTGTTTGTAAGCTGGTTGGAAGATGGCGGTGGAGCCTTTGAACTTCTCCGCGGGATCGCTGCGGAGCGCGGCGGCTTCGGCGGCTTTGGCTTTGGCGAAAGACGCCTCCATCGCGGCGGTGTATTCGGCCTTGATGGCGTCGGAGTCTTCCTGCGTTTGCGAACCTTCGGCGATGAGTTTCGCCGTGTAGATGGTCGAGACCTGCGGATGTGCGGCGATCTTGCGGTAGAGCGTGGGCTGCGTGAACGCGGGCTCGTCCGACTCATTGTGGCCGTGTTTGCGGTAGCAATACATGTCGATCACGACGTCGCGCTGGAATTTCAGGCGGAACTCGAGCGCGAGCAGCGTCACGAGACAGACAGCCTCGGGATCGTCGCCGTTTACGTGGAAAACGGGCGCTTCGATCATCTTGGCCACGTCGGTGCAATAACGCGACGAACGCGAATCGCTCGGCAGCGTGGTGAAACCGATCTGGTTGTTGATGACGAAGTGAACGGTGCCGCCGGTGCGATAGCCGGCGAGCTGCGAGAAGTTGAGCGTCTCCGCGACGATGCCCTGACCGGCAAACGCGGCGTCGCCGTGGATGAGGAAGGGGAGGACCTTGCGGCGCTCGGTGTCACCACGGATGCGCTGGCGCGCGCGCGCCTTGCCCTCGACGACGGGATTGACGGCTTCGAGGTGGGACGGATTGGCGGCGAGGCGCACCTCGACCTTTTTACCCTCGGAGGTTTCGAGAATCGACTCGTAGCCGAGGTGATACTTCACGTCGCCGTCGCCCCCGACCGCGTGCGGAATGTAGTTTTCCGAGAACTGCTCAAAGAGAACATCGAACGGCTTGCGAAGGATGTTGGCGAGAATGCTGAGACGACCGCGGTGGGCCATGCCCATGACGATCTCTTCGACGCCAAATGCCGGGCAGGCTTCGAGCATCGCGTCGACGGCTGCGATCATGGTTTCGCCGCCTTCGAGCGAGAAGCGCTTTTGGCCGACGAACTTCGTGTGGAGGAATTTCTCGAACAGCTCGGCCTTGTGCAGGCGGCGGAGGATGCGGCGCTTTTGTTTGCGCGTGAAGGATGGCTGGAGGCGCGAGGGCTCCATCTTATCCTGCAGCCAGCGACGGATCTCCGTATCCTGAATGTGGATGTACTCGACGCCGATGGTGCGACAATAGGTCTGGCGCAGGTTTTCGATGATGTCGCGGAGGCGCATCTGGCCGCCGCCGAGGTAGTGACCGACGTCGAAGGATTCATCGAGATCGGCTTCGGTCAGCCCGAATTCGGAAAGCTGCAGGCGCGGCGAAGGCGGGGGAGGCGGGCTGAGCGGGTCGAGATGGGCCTGGAGATGGCCGATCGCGCGGTAGTGATAAATGAGGCTGTGGACCTGGGATTGTTTGAGGCTGTCGATGATCGGCATGCGCTCTTCCGTGGGAGAACCGCCACCCAACGCCGCCGCCAAGGAGCCACCGTTGTTATTGCCGAGCGTGAAGCCTTGAAAGAAGGCTCGCCACGTCGGATCGACGGACTCTGGATTATCGAGCCAGGATCGGTAAGCGGCCTCGATGAGGTCCGCATTGGCCCGGGTTGGAATCGTCAATGAATTCATGGAAAAAAATTCGTAGCAATCGTCTGATACCGTTTATGTAACGGGCAAAAAGGCATGCCTTATTAATAGAGATTATAGTGAAAGTTGTTTCTCAAGATAAGCCGAAGCCTCTAATTCTCAAGATGAAACACGGTCTTAATACTGCGTGTATGAAATCCTTGGGTTGTTTATAACTGTTTGAATTAACGGTGTTAATTACGGCACGTTCCTTATATGGAAAATGAAATCAAAGGGGCGCTAATCGCTCTCTTCTCTGGGATAAACAGCGCTGATGGCGGGGCGATTGTCCGGGAGACCGCGCGGCTGGACGCTTTGGCGGCGGCGAGTCGCGGTAAAATCGATCCGCGGTTACAGCATTTTCTGGAACGGCGCAGTTACGACAAAGCCCGCAGGTTCTTGGAGGGTGTAAACAACATCCCCGCGGGCGTTTGTGGTGGGCGAGGCAACGCATCATGAGCTCTCCCAAGCAAACCGGGAAAATCGACGTAAGTGGCGGCCAATCGCTTGGTCAAAATCCCTTTGGTGCGCTCGCCGGACTCTCGCTGCCGCCGGGGCCTGCGCCGACACCTCCCAAGCCAGAGACGTCTGCGGCAGCGTCTCCTGTGAGTAAGCATCGCGGGCGCGTGGATATTTTTCGGGAAAAGGCTGGGCGCGGTGGCAAAACGGTCACGGTTGCGGCGGGTTTCACGGGCATCAGCGCCGACGAAAAGGAGAAACTCGCGAAAAAGATGCAGAAAGCCTGTGGCGTTGGCGGCACGGTGAAAGACGGCCGCATCGAGATCCAAGGCGATAAACGCGACGAGGTGGCGCGTATATTGACGGAAGCGGGTTTCCGTCCGGTGTTCGCCGGCGGTTGATCGCGGCTTTATAAAATTATCTATAAGCGGAAAGCCGTCACAAACACCGGAGCAATGCGCCGTATTACTTTTCGCGGCGCATTGCATGCAATTTCTAGTCGCGGGTTAACGATCCGGCGTGGCCGGCGGCGCCACCGCTCCATTTGAGTTTGGTGCGCACGACGGAGAAATGTTCGTAATCGCGTCGCTGGATGAGCGGGAGGCGGATCGAGGAGAGCGAGATTTCGATCGGACTGCCTTCGCAGGTGATCAGATTGCGTTGTCCATCCACGCCGACGAGAAGTGGTGAGTTTTTGACGCGGTTGAAGACACGCAGGGTGACATCGTGACGGAAAATGATGGAGCGATTGCTCAAGGTGTGCGGGCAGATCGGCGTCATCGCGATCACTTCGGCACCGGGGTGAATAAGCGGGCCGCCGGCCGAAAGGTTGTAAGCCGTTGAGCCAGTCGGCGTGGCGAAGATGAGGCCGTCGCTGTAGTAGTCGGTTACGAACTCGCCGTCCGCGTACACCCCGAGACGCACGAGGTGGGAATTGCGCTGGTCTTTGATAAGGACGTCGTTGAGCGCGAGGTCGTGCTGTCCGGGGCCGGTCGAGCAATCGAGCAGCGAGCGCCAGGCGAGCTGGTAATCGCCTTTGAGCAGTTCGGGAAAATGCGTGCGGATTTCGTCGGCCGAATACGTGGTGAGAAAACCGAGACTGCCGCGGTTGACGCCGATGATGGGCACTTGATGGCGCGCCGATTCGCGGACGACGCCGAGCAAAGACCCGTCGCCGCCGATCACGCAGCATGCGTCGCAGCCTTTCAGCCAGTCATCCGGGAGCGGAAACGTTCCCGTCACGCGTGTCGCGATACCATGCTCCTGCGCGGCGGCCACCAAGGTTTCGGTGAGTTCGGGGGCGCCGCTTTTTTGTTCGTTAACGACGAAAGCGAGGGAGCGAATGGGCTTCGGCTGCATGTGTGGGAGTTAATGCACGGTTCTGCGCGCCAAGGGAAGACGGGAGGTGCGCGGGCTCACGCCCGGCGCAGTCCGAGGAGAAACTCGCGGTTGCCGTCCGTGCCGGTGATGGGCGAATCCATCGAGCCGATCAAGCGGGCGCCGGCGAGTTGTTCGAGGGAGAAAGTCGTGATGTCGGCGAGTACCGCGTCTTGGACGGCGCGATCGCGGATGACGCCGCGGCCTTTGTCGACCTCGGCTTTGCCCGCTTCGAATTGCGGTTTCACCAAAGCGATGAGGATGCCGCCGGGCGCGACAAACGGCCAGACCGCGGGTAAAACGGATTTGAGCGAGATGAACGACAAATCCATCACCACCGCGTCGAAAGACGAACGCGGCAGATCGCCCGCCTGCAGATGGCGCGCGTTGATTTTTTCGAGGTTGGTGATGCGCGGATCGGCGAGCAGACGCGCGTGAAGTTGCGCGCGGCCCACATCGACGCAGACCGCGCTGGCCGCGCCCGCTTGAAGTGCGCAATCGGTGAAACCTCCGGTGGACGCGCCGACGTCGAGGAGGTGCGCGCCGCGCAGATCGATGGAGAATTTTTCGAGAAAGCCCGCGAGTTTTTCGCCGCCGCGGCTGACGAAACGCGGCGGTTGTTCGACGACGATCTCGATATCGTGGGGGAATTCTTTGCCCGGTTTATCCAGACGCTCGGTGCCGTGCAGAACGCGTCCCGCCATGATCAGCGCCTTGGCTTGCGAGCGCGACGCGGCGAGCCCGCGAGCGACGAGCAATTCATCGAGACGTTGTTTGGAGGCGGACATGCGACCGTGAGGTGAAACGCAAAGAGGCGCGAACGCCAAGACGCGAGGCAATGATTCTCCGCGCGCTCACAATTTCTGGCGTCCGGGGGACCAGCAAGTGGTGCGGCTGGCGATCTCTTCGCGGCGGAGAAGGACGCCGGTTTTGGGGCATCGACCGCCGTCGGTCCAGCGATGAGGAAAGAGCCAGGTTTTCGGAGGATCGGGCGGCTCGGCGGCGTCGGATTCGCTGATGATTTCGAGGGCGCGACGGGCAACCCAGCGCGTTTCGCGATGGAGCGCGCGGATTTCGTCTTCGTTGAGCGAACCGGCCGCACGGCGCGGATGAATCTCGGCGCGCCAGAGAATTTCGTCGGCCATCCAGTTGCCGATGCCGGGAAAACACTCCTGCATAAGCAGCACGCTTTTGATCGGCGCGCGCGCGCGGCGTCTCAGAAATTTGGATACAACTTCGATATTGAATGCGGCGGAGGTGACAGCTGGCGCGAGCGATGACCACCAAACGGGCGCGCCCGGACCGATGTGAAACTGGATGCGGCCAAACATGCGGTGATCGCTGAAAACGAGCGTTCGTTTGGCTTGAGCGAGGACGAGATGGTCGTGTTTCCGCGGCGCGAAATCGGGCGGCTGGCAGGTGAGTTCTCCCGTCATGCCGAGGTGCACGCCGAGCCAGACGTCGCCGCTGAAGCGGAAGAGCATTTGTTTGGCGGCCGCTTCGGAGCTGAGAAGTTTGATGCCGGGCAGCGTGGCTTCGATCAGCGTGGGCGAGCAGGTTTTGAAAACGCCGGCGCGCGCGTGGAGAAAAGCGCGCTCGATGCGCTGGCCGATGCCCGGATTCCAACGGCGGCGGTAGAATTCGACCTCGGCGAGTTCAGGCATGGCGATGCGCGAGAGAGCGGTTCTGAACGACGCGAGAGCGTTTTCGCTTACGTTAGCGTCGCTGCGAATGAGGCGAAGTCGTCATAGATCGCGAGTCCGGGAAATGCGAAGCGTCCCCAGGCGGCGCGGTCGAGTTTTCCATTTGCGATGGCGGCGACGCCGATCCCGGCGGCGAGGCCCGCTTCGACATCGGTCTCGCGATCGCCGACCATGATGCACTCGCGGGGATTGAGGCTATGGCGCGCGATCATCTCCTGGATGAAACGCGGCGAGGGCTTGCGATACACGGCCGGTTGATCGGGCGTCTCCGTCGCCATGCAAACGCCGTCGAACAGTGGAGCCGGCAGGCCGATCAGTTCCTCCATGCGCGCGTTTACGCGCAGCGCATCGTCGAGCGAGTAGTAACCGCGACCGACGCCGGATTGGTTGGAAAAAAGAAACAGCCGATAACCAAGATCGCGGGCGCGTATCAGCCCGTCCACTACACCGGGCAGCAGTTCCACGCCGGCGGGATCGGAGAGATAGTGTTTGTCGACGATGAGCGTGCCGTCGCGATCGAAGAAAAGCGCCTTGGCCATGGACGCGGGTTCTCAGGGCTGCCCCGGCTGCTTGTTGAAGCGGATTTCGACGAGGCGATCTTGTTTGAGATTGTAGATGAACTGGAAGTTCGCGGGCGACGATCCGGCGAGCTCGACGGCGCGCGTGTCCGGAGTGGCGGGCGAAAGGAATTCTTCGCGTGAGACCGACGAGGGCAACGCGGCGACGCCCATCACGAAGCGGTTGTCCAGCGGACCCGCGGCCGTGCAACGCACGAGGTATTCAGAATACGGATACGGCGGAAGATTTTGGCCGAGACCGAAAACGCGCTGGTCGGGGTTGGCGAGGCGGTGGGCGATGGCGCGCTCGATTTTGGCGACCTCCTCCGCGGTGGGCGTCCATCCGGGGTTGCGGCCGACGGTCGGCGCCGGGATGACAACGAGGCCGGCGTGCTGGACGGACGTGGGCGTGGCGCATCCGGCGAGGAGAGCGAGAGAGAGAAGAAGTGCAGCGGCTTTCATGGGTTTGGGAGGAGAGTACTTATTTTTTAATATATGCCAGCAGTTCGTCAGGAGAAACGGTGGCGGTGCCGAGTTTGCCGACAACGACGCCGGAGGCGGCATTGGCAAAATGCGCGGCGGTCTCGATACGTGCGCCCGCGGTGAGCGCGAGCACGAGCGACGCCAGGGCGGTGTCGCCCGCGCCGGATACGTCGAAAACCTCGCGTGCGGCGGTGGGGATAATTTTGCCGAGCTTGCCGTCGGTCGAGAGCAGCATGCCGTCCTCGCTCATGGTGACGACGAGGTGACGCGTGCGATAGCGAGCATGGAGACGCGCGCAGACTTCGTTGGCGGGGAACGGTTGATGCGGATCGTGTTCGATGCCGGCGAGCTGAAGCGCTTCGCGACGATTGGGCGTGATCAAATCGAGATCGGAAAACGCGAGCGCGCGCTTCGGCTTGGGATCGAGGGCGATGAATTTGCCCGAGGTGCGCGCGAGACGCGCGATGATGGCCACGAGCTCGTCGGTGAGCAGACCTTTGGCGTAGTCGGAAAGAATGACCGCATCGTGGTTGCGGATGGCTTTCGCGAAAAGCGGTTCGATGCGCGCGGGATCCACGCGATAGGCCGACGGTGCGGATTCGCGATCAAGGCGGCAGAGCTGCTGGTTTTGGACGAGAACGCGCGTTTTGAGAATCGTGGCGCCGCCGCCGGGCGTGGGGAGCGTGGCGATTTTTTTCGAACGAAGAATCGAAGAAAGCCGTTCGCCCGCTTCGTCGTCGGCGAGGCGTCCCGCGACGGTGCAACGCGCGCCGAGCGCGGCGAGATTCAAGGCGACGTTGGCCGCGCCGCCGGCGGTGTAAGTGTCGCGGGCGATATCGACGACGGGCACCGGCGCTTCGGGTGAGATGCGCGTGGCGTCACCCCAAATGTAATGATCGAGCATGATATCGCCGATCACGAGGACGCGGAGGGCGGAGATTTTCTTAAGCAGCGCGCGGGCGGCGGGGACGGTGATCATGAAGGAAAGCCGGAGTTCGAAAAGGGGACGACGTTAACGAATTTCCCAATCGTACGGGGCGGACGACAAAAGTTTCGCGCCGGTGGCCGTGACTTGAACGACGTCCTCGATGCGGCAACCGCCGAGGCCCGGATAATAAAGACCGGGCTCCACGGTGACCACCGAACCGGCCTTCAACTTGTAATCGACCGTGCTGACGCGCGGCGCTTCGTGCACGGCGAGACCGAGGCCGTGACCCGTGCCGTGGAAAAAGCCGACGGAGCCGTTGGACGTGTGTTTGGTTTCGTACTTATGCTTCGCAAAAACATCGAGGCACTGCTGGTGCACGGTGCGACCGTTGACGCCTGCGCGGATCTTTTTGAGCGCGGCTTTCTGCGCTTCGCGCACGGTGGCGACGAGGGCGCGTTGCGCGTCGGACGCGCGCCCCTTGAGGAAGGTGCGCGTCATGTCGCCGTGATAGCCGGTCGCCTGCACGCGCGGAAACACATCGACGATGATAAGCTCGTTGGCGCGAAGCGGACCGCTGCCGCGATGATGCGGGTCGCACGCCTGATCGCCGCCGGCCGCGATGGTGTCGATCGACAACGCACCGGCTTCGAGGCAGGCGCTTTCGATGGCGAACTTAAGACGCTCCGACGTGAGCGGTGCGCCGCGATAGACCAGTTTGCCTGCGGAAATCTTGCTCTTGCGCAGCACCTCGGCGGCGGCGGCGATGCCGAGCGCGGCGCAGCGATTGCCCTCGCGAATGGCTTCGGCCTCGGCGGGCGACTTGATCTCGCGCGCGGGAAAAATGGGACCATCGGCCACTTCGAGCACGACGCCCAGATGGGTGAGGCGGCTGGCGAGCCCGGCGGGAAAATCCTCCGGTATCACAAAAGTGGATACACCGAGCTCGCGAGCGACGAGCGCGACCACTTCGGCGACGCCGACGCGCTGGCCGGGGTATTGTTCGCGGGCCAGCTGCAGATAGCGCTCGAGCGGGAGGACCGAGGTGAACGCGGACTCCTTTTTAACGCGGCCAAACTCGAGCGCGTTGATCACGGCGATTTTCTTTCGCCCGAAACCGATGGAGACGAAAGCGTCGGGAACGTGGACGCGGCCGAAATAAAGCTGGTCGGCGTTGTGAGCGGAATCGGCGTAGAGAAGGATCGCGGAAGTAGGCACGTGAGAAAGGGAAAGGAGTGGACGTGATTTCAGGGAAGGTCGAGCGTCGGAACACGTTGCGCAGGACAACGCGGCGAACGAGGCGAATCCGACTGCGAGGAGACGTTCATTTTTTGATCAACTCGATCTCGAAAAGCCGCGGCCAGTTTTTGCCGGTGACGAACAGCCGCCGCGTGGCGGGATCGTAGGCGATGCCGTTGAGCACGTCGGTGTCGGGATGGCGGTCATTGGCGGGCAGTAAGTTGGTGAGATCGATGATGCCGGTGACGCGGCCGCTTTCAGGGGCGATGCGCACGATGCGCGACGACTGCCACAGGTTCGCGAAGATCTCGCCATCGATGTATTCAAGCTCGTTGAGCTGCGTGACGGGATTTCCCTCATGCGTCACGGTGACGGTGCGCGTGACGGCAAACGAATCGGGATCGAGGAAACGAAGTTGCGCGGTGCCATCGCTGAGGATCAACGAGCGTCCATCGGTCGTGAGCCCCCAGCCCTCGCCGGAAAAGGCGAACTCGCGCACGGGCGTGAACGACGCGAGATCGTAGACGAAGCCTTTGCCGCTGCGCCAGGTGAGTTGATAAAGCCGGTTGCCGAGAAGCGCCAGGCCCTCGCCAAAATACTCGGCCGGCAGATTGAGTTTTTTCAGAACCTCGCCGGTGGCCGGATCGACCTTGCGCAGCGTGGAGCGTCCGTTGAGGCCGGTGCTTTCGTAGAAAAAGCCGTCGTGAAAAAGCAGCCCTTGCGTGAATGCCTGCGGATCGTGCGGGCGTGCGTCGACGACGCGGTAGGTGTATTCAACAACTGGATGCGTCGCCGACCCGGTCCGCCCGCAACCGGCGGCAAACAACAGCGCGAGCGATAACCAGACGGCGGGCGTGCGCGGCAGGCGCTTCGGGAAGATGCGAAGACGTGCGAGCGCGGAGAGCATCGCGGCAAAAGATCGGCGGGCTCGGCTCAATCAGACGGATTTGCGGCCGCGATTGCCGTAGGCCTCGTCCTTCGGGATTTCGTTGTCGGTGCGCAGCATGAGGACGGGGACTTTGGTTTTCACCCAGAGATCGGCTTCTTTGAAATGTTTGGCCGGCACATACTCGAGTGCTTCGCCGACGGTGCTGGCGGGATGCAGGCGGCCCTTGCGGGTGGCGTTGTATTCGTAGACGGCCTTAAAAATACGGTCCTGTGTGGTCGCGACGCTGTCGTTTTCGGGAATTTGCAGGACCCAGCCGACAAAATCGTGTTCGGGCAGATGGCCATCGGGATCCGAGATGAGGATGGCCCACTGTTTTTTGAGGGGCGGCGGTTTCTCCTCATTGGCCTCGGCCTGCGTGAGGATGTTCATTTCCTCGACGATCTGGCGAAGCAATTTGGGATCGACCTCATTCTTTTTGAGGATCTCTGCGACTTTGTTGACGTCGATTTTTGGCATGGTGCGGCGGTCGTTTTTGGCCCACGAAAGGGCCACGTTCTCCTGTGAGCGACAAGCCAAACATGCAGCCCGCTTCCCATCCTTTCGGAAAAAGCACCGCGCCCGCGCAGCGCGATGACGAGTTGTTCGATGTTGTCGATGAGCACGATGTGGTGATTCGCCAGGCGACGCGGCGCGACGTGCATCAAAACGGCTGGCGGCATCGCGCGGTGCACGTGCTGGTGTACGAACCGTGCGGGGGAGGGCGCGTGTTTCTGCAAAAACGGTCCATGCAAAAGGATATCGCGCCGGGTTGTTGGGATTCGTCGTGTTCCGGGCATCTCGATGCCGGTGAGGACTACGCGGCGGCGGCCGTTCGCGAATTGAAGGAAGAAATCGGGCTCGAAATCAGCGGGCCGGAAGCGCTGACGCCGCTGATCAAACTCCCGGCGGGACCGGAAACAGGTTGGGAGTTCGTGTGGATCTATCGGCTGGAGTCGGCCGGACCGTTTGCGCTGCATCCGCAGGAAATCGAACGTGCCGATTGGTGGTCGATCGAAGACGTTACCCGGGCAATCGCGGAGCGGCCGCGGGAATTTGCGGGAGCCTTTCGCCATCTTTGGTCGCTCGTCGGCGCCCGCGCGTCGTGAAAAACTGGATACGGCGCCGGTCTTCAGCGATCGCGCAGGCGTTTGATTTCCTCGAATTGCTTGGGGGAAATGAGCCGACGAGGCACGCGACGTTCGGCTTCGCCGATGAGTTTGTCCCAATCGTCATCGTTGGGCGGACCGTACGGTTCCCACGACGAGTGATGACCCTGTTTGCGTTCCCACGTGATATTGCCGCCGTGGATGCGCACGCAGACCTGGAATTTGCCATTCTCGTCTTTGGACCACCAACCGAACTCGATGCTCATGGGCCGCGCATTTAGGCGGCGACCTTGGTTTGCGCCAGCGGAAACTCGGCAATCGACGCACCGCGACGGCGCGGGCTTGCGTGGTGGGAGCGCGCAGGCTCTTGTCGGCGCATGGCCCTTTTTGGTTCGCTCTCCACCCTCCGCTCGCAGCTCGTGCCGCACGCACATTTCGACACAGCGTTTGCCTACCTGGAAAAAGTGCTGCAACCGGGCAGTCCGGAACAGGCACGCGTGCTGGCGATCCCGGTGGGCGTGACCGAGCGCATCGAACTTGCCGGCGGCGCGTTTGCGATGGAGCAGGTTTATCTCACCAAGCCGCGCGAACAGGGCTTCTTTGAATCGCATCGCGCGTACATCGACGTGCAAGTGATCGTGCGTGGTGAAGAGCTGATGGAAGTCGCCGACGTGGCGAAACTCGCGGTGAGCGAAGATTTCACGCCGGGCAAGGATCTCATCAAATATCAGATGTACAACGCGGCCTCGATCGTGCGCGTCGGCGCGGGCGAAGGCGCGGTATTTTTCCCGGTCGATGGCCATATGCCCACACTCGCGTTGGAAGCGCCGGCGCCGTTGTACAAGACCGTGGTGAAAATCCCCGTGTTTGCCTGACGGCGCACCCGCCGAATGAATTATCGGCATCAATTTCACGCGGGAAATTTCGCGGACGTGATGAAGCACGTGTTGCTGCTTCAACTCGTGCGCGGGATGCAGCGGAAAGAAAAAGGTTTTCTCTATCTCGATACGCACGCGGGGCGCGGACGCTACGATCTGACCACGGCGGCGCGGGGCGACTCGCTTGCGCGTAAACCCGAGCATCCCGACGGCATCGGCCGGCTGGCGAATGCGACGAGTTTGCTGGCGCCGCTCGCGGATTATGTGGCGTTGGTGCGCGCGTTCGATGGCTCGGCGCCGACGGAGCCGTTGCGCTATTATCCCGGTTCGCCGTGGATGGTGCAGGCGTTGGCGCGTCCACAAGATCGACTGGCGCTGTGCGAAAAACATCCGGAAGAAGTCGAAGAACTGCGGGTGGAGTTCGGTCGGCAGCGACGCGTGTCGATTCACGCGATGGATGGCTATCAAGCGATGCGCGCGATGCTGCCGCCGCCGGAGAAACGCGCGTTGGTCCTGATCGATCCGCCCTTCGAGGCACAGGATGAATTTCGTAACATCCTCGACGCCATCGAGGAAGGCCTGCGCCGCCTGCCGGCCGCGACGATTGGCGTCTGGTATCCCATCACGGCGCGTGCACGCGTGGACGAATTTCTCGATGCCCTGGTGGCGTCGCAGCCGCCGACCTTCACCGCCGAGCTGCTGATCGCCGGGGAAGAAGCGCCCCTCAAAATGAAGGGCTGCGGGCTGCTCGTGATCAATCCCCCGTGGCAGATCGATGCCGAGATCGTGCCGAGTTTGGATGTGCTCGCGGGCATGCTTTCCCAAGCGCCTGGAGGATTTGGACGGCTGCGCTGGTTGGTAAACGAGCGGTAACCCGCGATTTTTTGATCAAAAACGTTCTGCGATACTCAACGACGCTCAAGATTCGCCGCGAGCGGCCGATGCTTTGATGTTCGTCCGCTTTGATTAACCCCCCGATGAAAGTCCTCCTGATAGATGACGACGTCACCACGCAAAAGGTGATGCACCTGTTGGTGGAGAAGTCGGGCTTCACGCCGGTCATCGCCAAGACCGGCGAGGAAGGGCTGGCCATTGCCACAGGTCCCGACGCGCCGCCGTTGGTCATTCTGGATTGGGTGCTGCCCGACATGGATGGACCGACTGTCTGCAAAAAACTGCGTGCCGCGAATCCCCCGCTGCGTCCGTACATCATGTTTCTCACGATGAAGCGGGAAAAGACCGAGGCGGCCGAAGCGCTCGATCTCGGTGCGGACGATTACGTGACCAAGCCGTTTAACGTCGTCGAGTTGCAAGCGCGACTGCGCGCGGCGCGGCGTTTGTTGGATTATCAACGTGAACTCCAGAGTCGGATCGACGCCAGCGAGAGCTTGGGACGACGCAGCGAACTGCTCACCGAGATTTCGAAAAATCCCGAGCCGCCGCGCGCGCCCGAGCCAATTCTGACACCGGCACCTGCGCCCGCGGACCCGCTTCATTTTTCGGATCAGGAAATCCGCTTCATTCTGTCCGCGACTTTGCTGGAAATGCACCTCGCGCTCGAAGGCGTGCAGCTGCACAGCACCGATTCGCCGCGCTTGGTAAAACGCGGGGATTACTGCTCCTGGGACGCGCTGCTTCTCGTGAATCGCAAGCTGTGGCTAGACGCGTTTGTGGCGGTCGAACCCGACGGCATGCTCGCGCTGTTTGAGAAAGCGCTTGGCCGAAAGCCGGAAGATCCGGCCGAAGGTCGTTATTTCCTGGCCGAGATGGCGCGGGTGGTGGCGCAAGGTCTGCATCGCGCGATCACGATTCGCGGCGATATCGCGCGTCAGCCCATGATGTCGCGTACTGCCAAAGTGGATACATTCAATCCACTGCCGCCGTTTCCACCGGAAACCAAAGTATACGATCTCATCGTGGACGGCACCTCGGTGCGTCTGTTGCTCGTCGCGCAGCCTTGCCCGGTGCAGGCGTTGCCGGCCACCGCCGTGCGTGAACTCGATCTATTGGCCGAGCCATTTCCGCCGAAGGAAATCAGCATGGTGCCGATGCTGCCCGAAGGAGAGGTTTTCACGCCCCGTTTCATCGAGAAGCTGGTGCATCATGTGGAAACCTCGCAGATCGATGCGCCGGTGAAGGTGCACCGCCCGACGCCGTTCACGCACTACTTCTCGCGTCTTGGTTGAGCGGATTGAGCGACTAGCCGATTAATCGCGGAAGAAAAACGATGGCGCCAACAATGGCGGCGCCTATGGCGGCGAAAAGAACGCCCGCGGCGGCGATGTCCTTCGCCTGTTTGATGCGTTCGCGGTACTCCTGCGAAATCTCATCGGCGAGAAATTCGACGGCCGTATTCAATGCTTCGGCGCTCCACACAATCGCGATCGCCACCACCAGCGCGATCCACTCGCCGGCGGAAACGCGAAAGCTGAAACCGGCCGCGCAAACCACAACCGTGGCGACGAGATGGATACGGGCGTTGGGCTGCGTGCGAATCAAAGAGCGGATGCCCGCGAGCGCGTGACCGAAGCTGTGTATCCGTTTTTTCATGACAGCACGCGTCGCTGTTTAGCCGAGCAACTCAGCGGCGAGTCCCCAGCGGAGATTGTGCAGCGAATGGTGGAAACCCTGAAAACCGCCGAGCTCCGCGACTGCCGAGAAGACGGCGAGCGCCGCAGGAAAAACGTCGGCGCGCGCGGCCGGCAAACCCGCGATCTTGCGACGCTCTTCCAGCGACATCGCCGCGGTTTCCTCAAGCAACGCGCGCAGAGCGGACACGGGAAGAAAGGCGCTGCTCGTGTGAAGCGGCCGGTCTTGCCGCGCGGCGAAGATGGCGCGCGCGGTGGTAAGCGTGCCGCCGGTGCCCACGGCCTCGGCGCCGGCAGGAAGATCGAAAGCAAAGGACGACGTCGCGAACGTCGTGCGCGTATGGTCTTGGATGTTTTGTCGCGCAGTGACGGAAACAGGCGCGGTGGTTTCGGTGATGAAACGTTCGGTCAGACGCACGCAACCAAGCTGAAAACTCTGAGCGCGAACGATGCGATGCTCGCGAAAGGCGAGGGCTTCGAGACTGCCTCCACCGAGATCGAACACATAAAAATTCCGCAGGTGTTCGAGCGCGCGATCGCAGGTGAGACCGCGTCCGATGAAGTTGGCCTCTTCATCGCCGGTGAGGATGCGGATCGTATGCCCCGTGGCCGCCGCTACGCGCTGACGGAATTCCTCGCCATTGAGCGCATCGCGCACCGCGCTGGTGGCGACGAGCACGATTTTTTGCGGAGAAACTGGAACGACGTCCGCGAGCAGTTCCTGAATCGCCGCCAGACCGCGCACCATGCCCTCTTCAGAAAGACGCGGCTCCGCGCGGCTGATGCCGGCGCTGATGCGCGCGTCGATCGTTTTGGAAAGCACGCTTTCGAGACGACCGGTTGCCGCGCGCTTGGCGACGAGCACTTTGATCGAATTGCTGCCGATATCGATGATGGCGACGGACGACATGAGATTTAGAGCCGGAAAGTTTCGGGCGCGATGAGCACGGCAAACTCGCCCTTGAGGCTCGTGCGCGCGAGGCGATCACGAACCTCGCCCGCCGGACCGACGAGAAAGGTCTCGTGGATTTTTGTCACTTCCTTGGCGATGCAGACCACGCGTTCAGGTCCGAGCACGGTCACGATCTCGTCGGCAAATTTGTCGATGCGATGACAGCTCTCGTAGAGCGCGAGCGTGTAGTCGAAATCTCGATACTTCTCCAAAAACGCGGAGCGCGCGGAGGTTTTGGGCGGAAGAAACCCCGCGAAAAGAAAACCATTCGTCGGCAAGCCGCTCGCGCTGAGCACGGCGGCGATCGCGCAAGCGCCAGGCACGGGAATAACCGGGAGGTTTCGACGCCGACACGCGCGCACGAGACGAAAACCTGGATCGCTGATGGCGGGCGTGCCCGCGTCGCTCACGAGCGCGATGGATTTTCCCGTGGCAAGTTGCTCGGCGAGTGTTTCGGCGACCTCGGTTTCGTTGTGATCGTGATAAGCGGCCAGCGGACGATGCAGCCCGAGACGCGTGAGCAGCGCGCCGGTCGTGCGTGTATCCTCGCAGGCGACGAGATCGACGCCGGCAAGGATGGCGCGTGCGCGTTCGGTGAGGTCGGCGAGATTACCGATCGGCGTGGCCACGACGTAGAGGTGGCCGGGCTGGACGATGAGAGATTGGTTGGTCGCGGGAGCGGACATGCGGCGGCGAAAGTGCCGGAAGCATGTGCAGGATTTTCGCGAGGGAAAGCGCGCGCTGCGCGATCAGAGATAAAACATGCCTTTGGCGAGAAGCACGATGCCGACCATTAACCCCGCGACGATGCGGTGCGTGTAACGAAAACGACAAACATCCATCGTGCCGCGTTTGGCCGCGCGCAGCGACGTGACGAACACGCCGAGCACGGTGAACGCGAGGCCGACCTTGATGGCGAGCAGGATGCCGAAACGCGTCTGGAGGAGGTTGGGGCGCGTGGAGAAATGCACCCAGAACATCGCGGCTCCGGTGAGAAAAAGCGTCGCGACCACCCACGGCATAAAACGACGCACTTGCTGCGGGATAGCTGCGGCAAGTTTTTCGCCGAGCTCGGGCGGAAGACGTTTTTCGAGTGGCTCGATCACGAGCACCTCGAAGAAAACGGCACCGACAAAGATCAGCGCGCAGAGCAGGTGAATAACGAGAAAGAGACCGTAGAATGGCGCCATGGATAGGAAGGCGACGGCGTCGGGATCGACGCTGTGCTTGGGCGCAAGAATAGGCCTTTGCACGCGAACGTGCTTTGATGGAAATCAAGCGGGCTAGGAATCGACGCGTTCGCGCTGCCTTCTGCCTGCGAGTGTGAATGTGAGGGCGAAAACTCCGGCGGCCATGCAGACGGCGCCCGCGAAGAGGAGAGTGTTGATGTGAACGCCGCCGGACAGACCGAACCAACTGGCGAATGTGGGATACGCCAGCGTCGCTTCCGTAAGTGCGGCGCCCATCAGCAAGACCGCCGTGCCGATGCGGGCGATGCGGTTCCACCGGATCCACCCCAACTCGATCGCCCATGCGATCAGCAGTGGCGTAACCACGGCGAGAAACACCCAGTGAAGAAAACCGATGACGAGAAAACGCTGATTCGTGAACGCCGCGAGTGTGGGCAGCGCGCCGGCAATTTGGAGCGATAGTTTTAAGATGAAGGCGCAGCCGGCCAGAAGCGCCAAACGGCGAGCGGCTGGAACGCGAAAGAGCACGTGCGCGGGCGGCAAACTACGAAAGAAAAGCAACGCGCCCGCGAGTTGGATGATACCTCCCACAAACGCGGTCCAAGCGACCCAGTCGGGCGGCGACAACCACAACGTCGAAAGCGCAAAGGTGAGAATCGCGCCGACGCCGAGGCAGGCGAGTGCCGGACGCGCTTGTTGTGGTTTGGCGGGATGACCCTGTTGCGCGGCGCGATGCCAGAGCGTCGCTTGGAGGAAGAAAGGAAACCAGCCGTTGTACTGGCAGTGGAGGTAGAAATAGATCGCGAGCGAATATGCGGACGAATCGCGGAATCCGGTCGCCGCGAGTGGACCAAGCGCGAGCGGTCCCAAAGCGGAAAGGATGAGAAACAGCAGCGCGATGCGCAGCGTGGCGCGGGACGCAGGATCGGTTTCGGGCTGTCGCCAGAGCCGCCAGCCGAAGATGGCCGAGCCGATGAGATGGAGCGTCGAGAAGGCGATGCTTACGGAGCCGTATCCTTGGAATGGATACGAAAACAACATGCCGATGACTGCAAACTGAAGAAAGACGAAGAGTCGCGAGTGGTGAATCGACGGCTGACGCTGGATGAAGAAACAGACGCCGAGCGCAAAGAAGGCATTAAAGACCCAGCCGAGCATCGCGATATGCGAATGGGTGTGCAGCAGATAGGCATAACGCATGGCCGACGTCGGCCAAAGTGTCAGCGCGCGGAGCCCTACGCCGAGGAATGCGGCAACCAAGAAGAAGCTCCAGGCTGTTGCGAAGAAGCGATTGGGCTGGGGCGCGGCGAGCATGAGAACGCAACAAGTCCGGCAGGAATTTCAGAACCTGCCCAGGCCTGCTCCTCACGTATCATGATAATGAATACGGAGAAAAGAGTATTTCCCACACGCCAGGTTCGCGCTCGCGCGATTGGTGGGAAAAACCTTTGGCGCCGAGAAAATCGTAGAGCGGCACGGGTTCGAAAGGCGCGGTCAGTCGGAGCGATTGTCCGGGTTGGAGTTGAGACAGCGCGGTGAGGATCGCGGGCATGGGCGGTTTGCGTTGTTCGCACAACGGACGGACATCGAGATCGAGAGGAGGAATTCCGGCGGGCATGGGACTCACGATAACACAACGCGAGGATATCGCCTTGATTCAGCTCAATGCACGCAGCGAAACTGCAGGCATGTCCTCACCTGATTTGAATGCGCTTCGCACGACGGCGATCATCGCGACGCTGAGGAAAAGCCGGATGTTTACCGATTTGCCGGCGTCGGACATCGAAGCGATCGCCGCGGGGTGCTCGTTGCGGACATTGGCGAAGGATGAAATGTTGTTTCGCGAGGGTGAACGCGCGGAAGGTTTTTACGTGGTGCAGACGGGAAAGGTGAGCATCTTCCGCGTGACGCCCGATGGCCGTGAACAGATCATCTGTATTTTTGAAACGGCGGAGAGTTTTGCCGAAGTGACGCTCGCGACGATGGAGACGTATCCCGCGAACGCGATCGCGCTGGAATCGTCGCAGGTGATTTTGGTGAGCAAAGGACACTTCCGGGATCTGCTTTATCGCAAACCCGAGCTCGCGCTGCACATGCTTGCGTCGATGAGCCTGCATCTGAAGTTTTTGGTTCAGACGATTCACGACCTGAAGGGCCGGCAGATCGAGGCGCGTCTGGCCGAGTGGTTGTTGCGACAAAGTCCGGAGCCGAGCGGCGCGGAGCCGGCGGTTTTCGATTTGCCGGTAAGCAAAAAAACGCTCGCGGGACAGCTTGGAGTGACGAGCGAAACGCTCTCGCGCACGCTCGCACGTTTTCGCAACGAATCGCTGATCGAAGTGCGCGGCCCGACGATCGTGATGCGCGATCCGACCGGACTGCGTCGCTACGCCGACGGCACGAACTGATTAACCATCGATTCGGCGTCGCGCGCCGAGCCAACCGAGCAGCCAGGCGAAACCCGCCCAAGACGTGAGGGAAACGGCGAGCCAGGCTGGCGCGTGAGCGATCCACCACGCAACGAGTTGACCGGCGCTGATGCCGCTGAAGGCGGCGTTTTCGACGGAGAAAAGAACGGTGATGCGATAGACGTCGAAAGGATTGAGCATCAGCAGAGCGATCCAGAGATCGGGCGAGTTTTGCACCCATTCGGAACCGGCGAGACCGATGAGGAGGAGGTCCATGCCGAAAAGCAGTACGAACCACAAAGAGATCGCGGCGATGAGACCGCGCACGCTGTCGCGTATCCAAAACCCCAATGCAAGACCGGCGAGCGCGCACACGACGGCGACTCCGGCGGCGCCAACTGTCGCGAGCGTGAGTTCGGGCGTGAGGCCGCCGATGAATGCGGACGGCGCGCCGAGGAGGAGTCCGGAAAGTCCCGTGAGAATAACGAGGGCGAGTGTTTTTCCCGCGAGCCAGGGACCGGTGCCCGCAGGTTGACCGAGGAGCCAGACGAACTCTTCGTTTTCGGCGTGAGCGGAGCTCAGACCGAGCAGAAGCGACGAAAGCGAGATGGCGTACAGCAATGCGTGCAACAACCACCAGGCCGCGCCGCGCGAGAACTCATCGCCCGGCGTGAGCAGCGGCAGAAAGCCCGCGGCGAGCACGAGCGTGAGATGCGCGTAGAGAAAACGGTTGAGCCGATGGCTGAGCCATTCGCGACGAAGCGCAGCGACAGCGACCGTGTTGAAGGAAGGAATGGCGGGGGCGTTCATGCGGTTCTGGCGGCGAGCACGGCGGGCGTTGGAAACGGCACCGTGGACTCTTGAGCGGGGCGGGAGAAACGTGCGCGCAGACGATCGGGCGGAATTTCGCCATGGGCGCGCCCATCTTCGACGAGGATGCAGCGATCGGAACGACCGTCCCATTCGCCGAGAAGATGCGTGGCGATCAGGATGGTGCGACCAAGCGCGGCCTGACGACGGAGAAAATGTTGCAAGGCTTCGCGCCAGTGCGGATCGAGACTCAAACCGGGTTCGTCGAGCAGGAGCACGGGCGCATCGGCGAGGGCGAAGATCGCGAGCGCGAGACGCTGACGAAGACCGCCGGAAAGTTTCGAAGTGGGAACGTCCAGGTGACTGGACACGCCCCATTCCTCGAGTGCGGCGAAAGCGTCCGCATCGGGACGCCCACGAAGACGCGCGTAAAATGTGGCCGTTTGCGCCGCGGTGAGACGCGGATGAAAACGCGGCGATTGCGGGAGAAAGGAAAGATGCGCGAGCGCGGCTCGGCGATCGTCGCGGAGGTTGTATCCAGAAATGGATACAGAGCCGGCGTCGGGCGTGGAGAGACCGGCGATGAGGCGCAACGTGGTGGTTTTTCCCGCGCCGTTCGCGCCGACGAGAAGCGTGATCGAGCCGGGATGCACCGCGAGATCGAGACCGTCGAGCACACGACGCGAACCGAAACGTTTGCGGAGTTGAGAAGTGACGATCATGGCGGTGAGAGAAGAGGGTGAGGATCGCGAACGCCGGGAATGCCGGGCACTTCGACGCGCGCGTGAACGAAGCGGAGGAGACGCTCGCCAGGACTCGCGGAGAGCAGACCGATGGCGGGGAACGAACGTCGCCATTGGCCAAACAGATCGGGCTCGCGGTGCGGCAGGTCGGAGACGCCGTCGCGATTGAGATCGAGCGCGAACGAGCCCTGCCAGTGATTGCCGCGGCCATCGACGGACCATGTGTTGGCGGTGTTGCGACCCGTGGTTTCGACCGGGTGAATGTTGCTGAAAAAGTGGTTGGCGTAGATGCGGCTCTCCGAAGTGCTGTCGCTCAAGCGAAGGCCGACGTAATTTCCGCCGATGCGATTGTTGCGCACGGTGAGGCCGGTGGAATTTTCGATGTAGAAACCGAGCGTGTTGCTCTCGATGAGGTTGTTTTCGACGAGCGTGTTGTCGACGGCCTGGAAGAGAATGCCGTAGGCGCGGTGGCTGCGATTGGCGACGAAGCGATTGGCGCGAAGCACGATGCCCTTCGAGTACATGAGGGCGGAGCCGGCGGCGTTGTCGGTGAAGGTGTTTTCTTCGAACGTATTGTCGTCCGAATACATGTAATGGAGGCCGTAGCGGACGTGCGTAATGAGGTTTTCGCGGACGACGGTGTTGTCGGCGAAAGAGAAATAAATGCCGTCGCGCGTGCCACCGATGGTGTTGCCGGTGATGAGATGGCCGGAGGAGTTCCAGAGATGAATGCCATTGCCGCGGCGGTCTTGCACGAGATCGGCGCCGCAGAGTTCGTCGGAGCCGGGACGCAGCTGGTGCATCAGCGGATCGCGAACGGCATCGGACGCGGCGGTGATGCCCTCGCCGAGGATGGTGTTTTGGGTGATCTCGCAATCGTTGGCCTGGCGGATGTAGATGCCGTGGAGGCTGTCGAGAATGCGGTTGTTGCGAATGAGCGCGCGCGCGCCGGTGATGTGGATGGCGGCTTGATCGCGCGCGAGATCGCGGCCGGAACCGCGAATGGTGAAACCGTTGATCTCGACGTCGGGCGCGGTGATCGTGATGACGTGCGTGCGGTTATCCCCGCGCAGAGTCGCGCCGGGACGGCCGAGAACGCGCACGGGTTTTTCGATCACGAACGGCCCCTCGTAATCCCCCGCTTCAACGATCAACGTCGCACCGGGTTCCGCTTCGGCGAGACGCGCGCGAAGCTGTTCGCCGAGAGAAGATGCGAACAGCGAGCTGACGCTGAAAAACAGAAACGTGGCGAGAAATCGCGGCATGAAGATCACGGCATTTCTTTTCGCGAGAGCCAGAGCGCGGCGAAGAGAAGAACGATGTAGATGCCGAGCATGTAGCCGCCGATTTGGGGAAGGCTGGTCTGGATGAAATTGGCGATCTTTTGGCTCCCGATCATCACGGGCGTGAACGGCTCGATCGTCATCGGTGCTCGTGGATCGAGATGATGACCGTAGGAGTAGAGCCGGTAATAGAAGTTCCCCAGCGAGAAGGCGGTGAAGTAGAGAAACAGCACGCCGAGATCGATGATGTTGGCCATGCGTCCGAACACGACGGCGCGAAGCGTGAGCAGAATAAAAACGCCGAGCGCGAAGGGGATCCATTTCATCTCCACGAAGTCGGCTTCGCTCAGCGTCTTCATGCCGATGTAGTGGTTGAGGCCGTTGATCTCGTGAAGGTCCTGACCGTTGTTTCCGCCGACGAGCTTGTGGCTGTAGATATCGAGCGAAAGACCTTCCGCATACTGCGGCGCCACGAGATGGATTTTCCAGAGCGGCAGAAAGATCGCTGCCACCAACGCACCGGCGGCGAGCAAGAGCAGCAAGCGCGACCAGATGTTGAGCGGACGTCTCAGGAAGAAAATTTCGCGGCGAAGGAATTCGTGCATGACGAAGGTCGGACAAAGGGCGGACGCGGCGGAGAGTTCACCGCGTCCGCAATTGAAGGGTGTGTTATGGATTGGCGGCGAGACCCTCAGCCGGTTTCACCGCGAGATAGCCCTGCATCTCCTGGTGCAACGCAGAGCAGAAGTTGGTGCAGTAGAACGGGAACACGCCCGGTTTGGTGAGCTTGAGACGGATGGTCTTGGTTTCACCCGGATCGATGACGACGTTCACGTTTTGTTCGGCGATGCCGAGCCCGTGGATCATGTCGGTCGTCTGTTCGATGTTGGTCACGTGAATGACGAGCTCATCGCCGACTTGTGCATCGATGCGGTCGGGAATGAAGCGACTGCGAATCGCGATGACCTTGGCTTCGACGCGATTGCCCTCGCGGACGACGCCGGTCTCTTTGGCGTCCCACACGGCATGCGGGTGTTTGCTTTCATCGCGCGGATAAACCTCGATCGCGTTGACGGTGTCGGCGCGGATGATCTGCGCGAAGTGCGGTTCGGGTTCCGTGAACGCTTCGTAGAGCATCGTCATCTTTTCACCGGTGATGTCGATGAGCTGGCTCGACTCGGGCTGTGAAGGACCGACGGAGAGGTGGCGGCCCTTGGAGAGCTTGTTCATCGCGACGAGGTAATCGCCGTAAGGCTTGGTCGTGTCGCTCGCGCCGGTGACGAGGTGGCCGATGTTGTAGTGAACATCGATCTTATCGAGGACGACCTTGTTGAGGTCGGCCTTTTCTTCGTCGGACCACGGCGGCAGTTTCCACTTGGCGACGACGGATTCGATGAAGAGCGAGGTGTAACCGTTGCCGCGGCCGTCGAACTGCGTGTGCAGAGGGCCGAGGCCGACGGGCACCGAACCCTCGAGCGCGGACTCGTAGCGGATGATGGGCACGCCGCGGAAGTCGCCGTCGAAGTCCTTGTTGTCGATCGCGGCCTTGATCTTGTGGAAATCGAATACGGAGACGACGGGCTGGAGTTTGCCGCCGGCGGCGATCCAGCGACCGCTCGGGTCGGTGTCGATGCCGTGAGGCGATTTCGGAATCGGCAGGAAGTAGAGGATGCCGGGCGTCTTGGCGGGATCGATCATGGGGACGCCCCCGATCATCTCCACGCGGCCGTCTTTCACGGCTTGTTCAGCAGCGCGCCAGTTGACGACCGCGCCGAGGTCGCGCTCGGCCTGCGTGGCAGTGGCCTCGAGCGTTTCGTGCGCCATCTCGGTATTGTAAGAGGTCCAAAACGCCCAGCCTTCGCTCGGACCTTTGCCGGTGGAACCAAGATCCCAGTCGAACGGAGGCGTGAGAATCTGCCAGCCGATGGACATGGTGCCGTCTTTCGGGGCAACTTTGATACCGCTGACCATGCCGTTGAACTCTTTCGCGTAATCCTTCGGATCGGCGTAACGACCTTTCGGAAGCGGTACGGAAAAACGCGTGGCGACGAGCACGTATTCGGTGTTGTCGGTCACGAAGGACGAACCGTGATTGCCCGAGGAGTTGGGAATCGGTCCGATGATCTGGCGGGTTTTGAAATCGCGGAGATCGATGCGAGCGACGCGATTGTTGGCGGCGTCGTTTACGAAAAGATATTTCCCGTCGTACACACCGCCGGTCTTGGAGAGGCCGGGGTGGTGAACATCGCCCCACGTGTATTCGCCGAGCATCTCCTTGGTTTCCTCGTCGAATCCGTATCCAGTGGCCGGATACGGAGCGAACACCGGAATCGTGGAGATATGGCGCATCGACGGAATGCCCGCGACGTACACCTGGCCGGAATGACCGCCGGAATAAAACAGGTAGTATTTATCCTTTTCGCCGGGCGGCACGAAGGTGCGGGAGGCGGCGTTGTCGGAGGAGCCTTTGCTGGAGCTGGCTTTCTGGCCGGGAGGATTGCAGCCGGCGAGCACGGCCAAGGCCAGGGCGCCGATCGCGAAGGACGGAATGCGTTTGTGAGTATTCATGGATTGGATACGTGGCGGATCAATCGACGATCAGGGTGCCCTTCATGCCGACCTGGAAGTGGCCGGGGAACGTGCAGAGGAAGTTGTAACGGCCGACCTGCTTGGGCGCGTAGAACAGGACGGTGTCGCTTTCGCCGGGTCCGAGGAGCTTGGTGGAGGCGATGATGCGGTCGCGGTAGACGGCGGGCACATAGTCGTCCTTAACGGCCTGAGCGGCATCCGAGACGAAGTCATTCAACTTGATGCGATTGTCGACGAGCACCCAGTTGTGGCCCATGGAGAACTTGGGCATGGTGCCAACGTTCTTCAGCGTGAGCGCGATGGCTTCGCCGGCCTTCACGCGAATTTCGGTGACGCTGAACTTCATCGCGTCATCAGCGCCGACTTCGATCGCTCGCCCCTCGGTCGGGACTTCGCGGGCGGGCGCGGACGGCGCCGGTTTCGCGGGCGAGGCCGCGCCGTCTTTTTCAGAGCGGCCGCAAGCGGTGAAAAAAAGAACCGTCGAAACGACGGCGAGTCGGAGGAGTGTGGGTGTTTTTTTCATGGAGGATGACTGCGGTGACGTTACTGCACAGGTGACAGGCGTGCCTTGATTTGCATCAAGCGAAGTGCTGATCGGGGAAGTTTCCCGTTGCTTGGGGCGCAGCGCGGGGAAAGAGGTGGGGATGACGTTTGACGCGTTTGCAGGACTGGCTCAGTTGGGGATGCCACCGTCCCGCGTGCGCGAACATGGCGCAGTTTAGAACGAGAAAGGTTCCACGCAAATGAAGCTCCGTTTTTTCCTGATTTTGCCGCTATGCACATTGCTTGCGGACATGCTGTTTTCCGCCGCTGCAGAGCGTGAATTTCAAGTCACCGGCACGGTGAAGGCGCGGTTGGACGACGGGCGCGTCGTTATCCAACACGAAGAAATTCCCGGCTACATGGCGGCGATGACGATGCGGTTCACGCCGCCCTCGCCGTCGGAAACGGAAGGCTTGCAGGCGGGCGATCGCGTGAAATTTCGCTACCGTGTGCGCGAAGGCGGCTCCCTGGCCGATCGCTTCGAAGTGACGGCGCGGGCAAAACCTGAATCCGTCGCCGCGCCGGCTGCTCCCGCGAAAGCACAGCGCCCGACGCGCGTTCGCGCCGGAGATGCGGCGCCGCCGTTTTCTCTGCTCAATGAGCGCAACCAACCGGTATCCAACGAATCAATACGCGGGCGATTCACGGTGGTGACATTTATTTTCACCCGCTGCCCGGTGCCGGAGTTTTGTCCGGCGATGGCGCTGAAATTCGGCGGAATCCAAGAAGCGGTCACGTCCGACGCGTCGCTGGCCGGCAGCGTGCGACTGCTGAGCGTGACGCTCGATCCGGAGTTCGATCAGCCGGATATTCTGGCCGAATACGCCAAATCCGTGGGGGCGAAGCCCGAGATCTGGAACTTTGCGACCGGCGAAAAAGCCGAGGTGGATGCGCTTGCGAAATCGTTTTCGGTGTTTGCCGAGTTTAACGGCGTGACGCTCGATCACACGTTGTGCACGGCGCTGATCGGCCCGGACGGACGCGTTATCGAAATCTGGCGCGGTAACGCGTGGAAACCCACGGAGATCGTCGAAGTCATCAAACGCACAAAGGAGAACGGAAAATCATGACGGTACAGCACGAACCAGAGCGGTCGCGTTTTGTTGTTCTGACAGGCGAGGAAGAGGCTGTCCTCGAATACGAGCACAGCGGAAGCGGCGTGATTTTCACACATACCTTTGTGCCGCCATCGCTGCGTGGGCGCGGTCTCGCCGAGGAACTGACGCGGACGGGTTTGGAATGGGCGCGGGAAAATAATTTGGAAGTAGGTTCCACCTGTTCGTATGTCTCGCGTTTTCTTGAGCGTTATCCCGAGTACCGCGGGCGGTAGCGAAAAAATGGATACATCGCTTCGCGAAATCGGCGGGGGTTGATTCATGTCAAGGCGGAGGGGCTGAAAGTGCGGTAGCGTGATGGCATGTCATCACGCACGCTTATTGCCGCCGAAGAGGCGAAGACTCTGGTACTGGCCGAGGCCGCGCACACGTCGGAGGCCGGGATTGTCAGTCGCACCGTGCTGCAAACCGATGAATTGCGCGTCGTGCTGTTCGCGTTCGCCGAAGGTCAGGAATTGACCTCGCACACGAGCCGCCGCCGCGCGGTCGTGCAGATTCTCTCGGGCGAGTGCGAGTTTCTGTTCAACGAACAATGGCGCCCGCTCACAGCGGGCACGTTGCTGCATCTCCCGCCTGATCATCCGCACGCGGTGCGCGCGTCGAAAGGACCTTTTTCCATGCTCCTCACCCTCGGGACGGAGCGAAACCTCAACGCCTAAAAATATGAGCCAGACTGCTGAATCCATCGATCTCACCCAATTCGACGTGCGCCCGATCCCGTGCCGCCAAAAGCACAAGATGATCTTTGAGCGCTGGGACGCGTTGCCTGTCGGCGCGCATTTTGTCCTCGTGAACGACCACGATCCGGTGCCGCTGTATTATCAGTTCGCCGTGCAGTTTCCCGGTCAATTCACGTGGGAATATCTCGTCACCGGACCGGATGAGTTTCACGTGAAGATCTCACGTGTGGCGGCTACGCCGAACGCCGCACCGCTCGTGCCGCCGCCGGCGGCGGCTCCTGCAGCACCTGTGAATACGACGGAACTGGATCTGCGCGGACTGGAACCGCCGGAGCCGATGATGCGCATCCTGACGGCGGTCGTGCAGCTTTCGCCCGGTGCGAAACTCCAGGCTCGCACGGATCGTCGACCGATCAATTTGTATCCAGAATTGGATACGCGGGGTGTCCGCTACGAGAGTGAGGAACAACCCGATGGCAGCTGGATCACCCGCATTGCCCGCGCGTGAGGTGCGCGCGACATCCGGCTCCGCCGCCATGCCGTTGGTGGGCGGAGCGCGGCTGCCGCTGGCGTTTATCGGTGGCGGCTTGATCGCGTTTGCCGCGGCTCTGGCGTGGCAGGCGACGCGACCGACGTTGCTTCTCACGCCGTATCTGCACCCGCACGTGGTGGCGCTCGCGCATCTGTGGCTGCCGGGATTTTTGCTCAGCGTGACGATCGGTGCGTTTTATCAATTGATGCCCGTCGTCACCGGGGCGCCGCTGCGCGCGAGCGATCGAGGATTGTGGCTTCATCTCGTCGCCCATCTCGCGGGCGTGAGCGCGATGGTCGTCGGCTTCACGCGCGGCCGCTACGATTGGGTGGGCGTGGGCGGATTGTTTGTTTCGGCGGGAGTGTTGTACTTGGGCGTCGTGACGTGGCGCACTTTTGCGCGCGCGGCGAAACGCGATGCGCCGGCGTGGAGTTTTCCGCTCGCGGCGGGCTGGTTGGCCGCGACGGTGATCGCGGGCGTGCTGCTGGCGTTTCATAAACGTCATCCCTTTCTTCCGCTCTCGGCGGCGGATTTGTTGAAAGCGCATGCGCATCTCGGACTCGCGGGATTTTTCCTGACGCTGCTGCAAGGCGTGACCTTTCAACTCGTGCCGATGTTCACGATGGGCGAGCGGAGGAAACCGCGGCTCGTGTGGGCGGGATTGATTGCAACGCAATGCGGACAAATCGCGCTCGCACCGGCGCTGACGTGGGGCTGGACGTGGGCCGGGTGGATGGGCGCGGCGTTGCTGACGGGCGGCGTGGTGTGTTCGGGCGTGGCGTTGGTGGCGACGTTGGGAGCGCGTCGCCGTCGGAGACTCGAGCCGGGATTGCTGGCATTTATGATCGGCGCGGTGTTGCTCGGCGTGGCACTCGCGACAGGACTCACGCTGCGGGCGATTGATGGCGTGTGGCCGCAGGTCGTGACGAGTTATGGTCTGGTGATCGTGCCGGGCGCGCTAAGTTTGATGGTGCTCGGAATGGGCTGCAAAATCGTGCCCTTTTTGGTGTGGATGCGTGCGTATGGGCCGAAAGTCGGCAAAGAGCCGGTGCCGCTGGCGACGGCATTGGCGTCACGAAAATTTGAATACAGCTGGCTGGCCGCGCACATGGTCGGACTGGCCGTGTTGATCGTCGCGGTGATCGCTGCGAACGCTTTTCTCGCGGGCGCGGGCGCGTGGCTGCTGGCGGCGGGAGGCCTGGTGTTGCTGATCAATTTTGCGGGTGTCTTCGCGCATTTGCGGACGACGAAACGGAAAACGATTTCCCTATGAAAACCGATGTGAACGAAACCGAAGCGGCGCTGCGTGAAGCGTTCAAGCGGGTGTACGATCCCGAGTTTGGCGTGAGCGTGGAGGATCTCGGGTTGATTTATGCGATCGACGTACACGCGGAAGGCGTGGCGATCACGATGACGTTGACCTCGATGTACTGTCCGGCGGGCGAAGTGATTCTTGACGGCGTGAAATCGGCCGCGGAGGCGATCGTGGGCGAAGGACGCGCGGACGTCTCGCTCGTGTGGGATCCGGCGTGGACGCCCGAACGATTGAGCGCCGAGGCGCGGCGCTCGCTTGGCTGGGACGAAACGCGGATCGAAGAATGAACGCGGCGTTGTAGTGGAAATATCACTACAACAAAAAAGCCGCGGCAGACTCCAGGGGAGCGCCGCGGCCGGAAAACCGAGTCCTCCGTGAGAAACGGAGGCTGTCGCTGGCTCAGTAATTTTCGGGATTACCCATGCCGGGGATGCCGCCTTCCCAGCTGGCGGGACGCGTCCAAGGAATGGAAGAATCCTTGGCGGTCTTGGTCGTGCAGCCGGAGAGGATGGCGCCGAGGGCGATGGTGAGCAGAACGAGCAGGAGCTTTTGCGACTTCATTGTTATCGAGAACAGAACGGACCGCGCGGGGTGAGGCAAGGTTGCGCTTTTTTTCGCGGAGGCTCAGACGCCGTAAGTGCTTTCGAACCAAGGCGTGCGTGCGGTTTTAGTCACGAGGCCGTTGGCGGCGAGATGCTCGAGAATCTTAAACGTGAGCTCGGGATCGGCGTTGATCTGCGTCGCGAGCGCTTCGGCGGTGAAGGAACGACCGGCGGCGGCCTTGAGCGCGGCTGCGATGGTGAGCTTGAGCGCGATGACACCACCGGCGGCTTTCTTGCCGGCTTCGACGCCTGGTTGGTGATAGGCGTTGATGCCGATGAGCGAGGCGTAGAAACCGACCACGCGTTCGTAGAGACCGATGAGAATGCCGATCGAGCGCGCGGAAACATCGGGCAGCGTGATGGTGATCGAGCTGCGATCTTTTTCGCTGAGCGCGGTGCGCGTGCCGAGATAGAAGCCTTGCAGATAATCACCGGAGGTGACGCCGGGTTCGACTTCGAGCGACGGACCTTCGCGGTCTTTGAGGACTTCGATGAAGGTGACGAAGAAGTTGTTCACGCCCTCGCGAAGCTGTTGCACGTAAGCGTGCTGGTCGGTCGAGCCCTTGTTGCCGTAAACGGAAATGCCTTGGTTCACGACCTCGCCTTTGAGGTTGAGCTCCTTGCCGAGCGATTCCATCACGAGCTGCTGGAGGTAACGCGAAAAGAGGAGCAGGCGGTCCTTGTAGGGCAGCACGACCATGTCCTTGGAGCCGCGGCCATCGGTCGCGTAGTACCACATGAGCGCGAGGAGCGCGGCGGGATTTTCGGAAGTCGTGGTGTTGCGCGTGACGACGTCGATCGCGGCGGCGCCATCGAGCATGCCTTGGATGTCGAGGCCTTGGAGAGCGGCGGGCAGAAGACCGACGGCGCAGAGTTCGGAGGTGCGACCGCCGACCCAGTCCCACATCGGGAAACGCGCGAGCCAGCCTTCCTTTTGGGCGGTTTGGTCGAGCTTGGAACCTTCGCCAGTGACGGCGACGAAATGTTTGGTGTAATCGAGACCGGCGGCTTTGAAGGCGGCGGCGGCTTCGAGTTGGCCGTTGCGGGTTTCGGCGGTGCCGCCGGACTTGGAAATAACAACGACGAGCGTGGTCGCGAGATGGCCGGAGAGCGAATCGAGCACGTAGTCGATACCGTCGGGATCGGTGTTGTCGAAGAACGCGACGCTCATCTTGTCGGTCGCGGGCTGGCCGAGAGCGTGGTTGACGAATTGCGGGCCGAGCGCGGAACCGCCGATGCCGATCACGAGCAGATGGGTGAATTTCGCGCCGCCGGACGTGGTGATGGTGCCGGCGTGAACCTTGGCGGCGAATTCCTTGATGGCTGCGAGCGTGTTGGAAATGGCATCGCGCAATTCCTGCGTGGGAGCGAGATGCGGCGCGCGGAGCCAGTAATGGCCGACCATACGCTTCTCGTCGGGGTTGGCGATGGCGCCTTTTTCGAGGGCGGCCATGTCGGCGTAGGCCTGCTGGATGGCGGCTTCTTTGGACGCGAAGAAATCATCGGGGAAGGGGATCCTGCTGATGTCCAGCGAGAGGCCGAGCTCGGCGTGGTGATAGTGGTATTTTTTGAAGCGGTTCCAGCTCATGATAAGAAAGGGAGGCGAAAGGATGCGTTTGGAGAGACGGTTGCAGAGAAAAAAGCGCGGCCGACGAATGAAAACAATTGGGGAGGTGCATGAACGGGAAGCCGCCTAAGCGCAATGGCGGAAGCAAAGGGCCGCGCGGGAACGCCGGCGGATGCGGATGAACGCTTCCGCGGGAAAATGCCCCGAAAACCAACGGGCCGGCGACGCCAGGCGTCGCCGGGGCTGTGTCAGGAGGCGCTGCTGTTTCGCGCGCGATCAGGATCGCCGTGCGGGCAACGCGCGAGGGCGGCGTGCAAGTCGTCGGGCCGGGTGGGCTTGCTGATGTAGTCGTCCATGCCGGCTTCGAGACAGCGCTCGCGGTCGCCCTGCATGGCGTTGGCGGTCATGGCGATGATGTAGATGCCGGACGTGGCGGGGTTCTGCCGGATGCGACGGGTGGTTTCGTAACCGTCGAGTTCGGGCATTTGGCCATCCATGAAAATGACATCGTAGGTGGCGGTTTCGAGCGCCTTGAGGACCTCGAGACCGTTGGCGGCGATTTCCACGACGTGGCCGAGATTGCGCAGCTGCAACGCGGCGACGCGTTGGTTCACGATGTTGTCCTCGGCGATGAGAATGCGCAGCGGGCGCGTGGTGGGCGATGTGCGCGGTGCCGGATCTTCGTCGGGCGGACTGGAACGCGACGGGTTCGAGCCGGATGTGCCGGTGCCGGAGTTGAAACCGATGCGGACGCAACGCAGCAATGCCCCGAGCAAGTCTTGCTGGCGGATCGGTTTTACCAACATGCGCACGACGCCCGAGGAGGAGAGTTCTTCGCGCGTGACGCGGCGATCCCACGACGTGAGCAGGACGATGCGTGCGCTGGAAATCGTCGCGTCGGTCTGGATTTCGCGCGCCAGCATGAGGCCGTCCATCTCGGGCATCTGATAATCGGTGAGCACGAGACGGTACGGGTCGTTGGCGGCGGCGGCTTCGCGCAAGGCCGCGAGCGCAGCCGGACCATTTGTGACCGGTTCGCCGCGAAGTCCCCACGAAGCGCAATAGTGCAGGAGGATTTTCCGGTTGGTGGCGTTGTCGTCCACGATGAGCGCGCGCAGACCGTTGAGCGCGGTGATGCGGGCCGGTTCGTCGCGAGCGACGCCGTGCGGTTGTTTGTCGAGGCGGACGGTGAACCAGAAAGTCGAACCACGGCCGGGCGTGGAGCGAACGCCGATGTCGCCGTCCATGAGCTCGACGATCTGACGGGAAATCGCGAGGCCGAGACCGGTGCCGCCGAACTTTCGCGTGGTCGAGGAATCGGCCTGACTGAAGGGCTGGAAGAGACGCGACTGCGCGTCGAGATCGAGGCCGGGGCCGGTGTCGGTGATGTCGAAATGCAGACGGACATCGCGATCGGTTTCGCGTTCGAGGGCGACGGCGACGACGACCTCGCCCTTTTCGGTGAACTTGATGGCGTTGCCGATGAGGTTGACGAGGACCTGGCGGAGACGCCCCGGATCGCCACGCACCCAGCGCGGCAAACCGGCGGGCAGGTAGGAAGCGAGTTCGAGGCCTTTGTCGGAGGCGCGCGCGGCGAGAAGTTCGAGCGTCGATTCGACGGTTTCGTGGAGGTCGAAGTCGATCGTTTCGAACTGAAGTTTGCCGGCTTCGATCTTGGAGAAGTCGAGGATGTCGTTGAGGACGGTGAGAAGCGATTCGGCGGAGTTGCGAATCGTCTCGGTGAAGTCGCGTTGTTCGTCGGAAAGACGCGTTTCGAGCAGGAGATTGCTCATGCCGATGACACCGTTCATCGGGGTGCGAATCTCGTGCGACATGTTGGCGAGGAAGGCCGATTTGGCGCGCGTGGCGGCTTCGGCGGCGTCGCGTGCGCGGCGAAGTTCTTCTTCGATTTGTTTGCGCTCGGAGATGTCGCGCGCTACGGCGAGAACGCTGTGCGGACGGCCCGGCTGCACGAGTGTGCGGGCGGAAATTTCGACCCAAGTGATGCGCTTGTCGGGCGACTGGAAACGCGTCTGGCAAGTGATCGCGATTTCGTTATCGGATTTAAGCGTGAAAATCGGCAGCGGCGGGAAACGATCCTGAGGCGCGAGCAGATCGTTGAAATGACGTCCGATCGCTTCGTCGCGTGAGAGGCCGGTGATGCGTTCGCCGGCGGGGTTGAAGGACGTGATGTGGCCTTTGTCGTCGAGCGTGAAGATGAAGTCGCTGGCGTTCTCGATGATGTTGCGATGGCGCGCCTCGAGGACGGCTTCTTTTTCGAGCTGTTGGCGGATCTGCTCGGTCTGCTGTTTGACGCGGCGGCGTAGGATCGTGAGCCAGACAACCACGAGCAACACGCAGGCGAGCAAAATCGCGGCGGCGTAGAGCGCGCGGGCGGTGGTCCACCACGAGGGAGCGGAGAGAACCTCGATATCGTTTTCCGAACGCAGACGCAGGTGGAAGCCGCGCGGCTGACGGTACTCGTCGTGCTCGATCTGATAAATGCCGGTGAGCCGGACCTCGGCGCCGATCGAAGGACGTGTGAAATCGCGTTCGGCGAGGCGCGCTTCAAACGAGCCGGTGGCGGTCTGAATGAGCAGACGCGTGTCGTCGTTGCGATGACTCGATTCCAGCAGATGGCCGGAAACGTGCACGAGACGACCGTCGAGCTCGTCATTGATTTCGTCGAAGGACGTCAGCGGCGTGGGCTCGGGACTCAGGCCCCCGCCGATGCGGCGATAGACGGTTTCACGGAGAATAAGACGCTGACCCTCGCGGCCTGGAAGACCCGAGAGTTCAACCAAATCGCCCGGAGTGACCGGCGTGGTGCCGCGTGTGAGCGCGAGCAGACCGGAAACACCGTCCTGAATCTGGATATAGCGACCGGGGACCTGGTGGACGACCTGGCCTTTGATGCGGACGCGTCGATTGAACGATTGCAGCGGGCTGAACTGGCGAAGATTGGCGATGGTGCGGAGCGGAACCGCGAAGGGATCGGCCGCCGCGGGTTCTTCGACCTGCACGGCGTCGTTACCCGGAGAAAGGAGCCAGACGCGCGTGAGCTCGCGGCGCTCGTTGGCATCGACGACGCACACACCGCTCGTGCGGACATTGGAGCCGACGAGCGCATCGAGTTCTGAACTGTGCGGAAGTTGAACAATGAATTCTCCCGAGGTGCCGGTGAGCGTGAGCCGCGTCCAAGGACCCTTGTGAACGACATCGCGCAGATAACCGCGCATCTCGACCCATTGACCGGCATCGGTGCCAGTCATCGCTTGCTCAAGTGAGATAGGGCGCGCGACGGGAACGGACGTCTGGCCGAGGCGCTGAATGTTGTCCGCGACGACCTCGGGGGCGAAGGTGCCGGCGGTCGTCACGCCGGTGATTTCGACGAGATTGAAGAGAAGATCGCTGGTCGGAATATCGCCGCTGGGGATCTCGACGCGGAGACCGCCGGTGGTGTCTTGCAGGTAAATATAACGCGTGGTGTTGCGCGACCAAGTGACGACGCCGGTCAATTTAACAGGCGTGCCATGTGCGGCTTCTTCCGGACGGAGATCGAGGACCTGTTCGGTGAGGCGGAGAACGCTGCGCTCGCTGGTGTCGGCTTGTTGGGAGATCGCGCCGGCGCGTGTGCGGAAAAGACCGTCGCGAAGAATCCATTCGTTGCCGCGCACGAACGGCGTGCCGACCGCTTCGATGGCTTCGCCGATGCGAATGGGCAGCGTTTGTTTGGTGAGCAGTTTGACCTGGCCGGTGCTGTCGCGAAGCGAGACGGATTGGCCGCGTTCGCTGGATTGAACGGTGCCGCTGACTTTGACCGGAGCGTCTTCGGGGAGGAAGGGGAGCCGCTCGATTTCGGTCGTGGGAAGGGTGAAACGCGGATCGTCACTGTTGCGCGAAAGGATCTTGATGTTGTCGGAGCCTGTCATCCACAGCTCGATCTGGATGAGTTCGCCGACGCCATTGGTGCGACCGGCGTAGATACCTGTGGCGCGCACACGCGTGTCGAGGAAGTTGGGGATGGATTCGCGTCCGGGAATATAGAGGCGCGCGCTGACGAGGATGCCTTCGGAGATGAGTTCCAGCGTGTGGTGCTGGGCGTCGTTGCTCATCTGCCGCTGCACGTAACCCTCGATGTGGACGACTTGGTTTTGGAAACGACCGGCATCGGCGACGATGCCCGCAGTTTCCATCGGCTCGGGACGAGGATGCGTTCCCAGGATCGTGACCTCGCACTGGGCGAGCGAAAGCCCTTCGGCGGGCGTCATCCAACCTTCCGCGAGGATGCGATGTCCCGGTCGCAACGGCCAGCGTTTGGGGCCGGTGCCGACGTAGTAACCTTTCCCATTGGCATGCGCCCACGCGATGTTCCAGTCGGGATCGTAGTGATCGATCTCCAGCACCAGCCGCACGCGATGGGGCTTTTTGTGAGCATCTCCTACGACATTCCAGAAATCATGAATTTCCGTGATGACTGGCTCGGATTCGGACGGTGCGGGGGCATTGGGCTGACCGTGAAGTGTGGGCGCGACGAGACCCAGAAGGCCTGTCAAAAAACACAAACGACAGCACCAGCTGCGGAAACTTCCGGAGACCGAGGGCGGAAAGAGAGACATGTGAACAAGAGCGCCACGACGAGGGTGCCGGACAGGTGTCAATTATCGGCAAAAAGAGGGATGACTTGAGCCGTGAGCGGGCGCGTGTCCGGGCTGAATCGCCGGGCCTTTTAGGCAACCCACGGAATGTTAATTGTTTGGTTCTGTCGACGAACAAAGGCGTCGGCGCGATCGCGTCGCTTCAAGCAAGCGCGGCGATCTTGGCGCGCAGATGGGTGGTGCGGAGTTTCGATTCGCTGTTGCGCACCGCCATGGCGTAGGCGGCGGGTTCGCCGACGAGAAAGACCTTCTTTTTTCCGCGCGTGATCGCGGTGTACAGGAGGTTGCGCTGCAACATCATGAAATGCGCCTTGAGCAGCGGAACAATGACCACCGGGTACTCCGAGCCCTGCGATTTGTGGATGCTGATGGCGTAGGCGAGGGCGAGATCGCTGAGTTCGCCGCGGTCGAAGGTGCTGATCTCGCCGTCAAAATCGGCCGTGATCGTGGCGTCTTCGGGCGAGACCTCTTTGATGGAGCCGATGTCGCCGTTGAAGAGGTTCTTGTCGTAGTTGTTGCGGAGCTGGATGACCTTGTCGCCCGCGCGAAATTCTCCGCCGGGCCCGCGCACGGATTTTCCGCGAGGATTGAGCGCGGCCTGCAGCTGCTGGTTGAAGTTACCGACGCCGGCGACGCCCTTGTGCATCGGCGCGAGTACTTGTACGTCGCGCTTCGGATCGAACCACGGGTAATGTTTCGGCACGAACTCGGTGCAGAGCGCGATCGTTTTGGCGAGGCAGTCCTCCGCGGAATCTGCGATCACGAACGTGAGATCGCTCCACGCTTGGATGGAATGGAGATCGGGCGTGCTCGGCGGAAGCGACGGATCGCCGCCGTTGATCGCGTGCGCGGTGGTGACGATCTGACTTTGGCCTTTCTGGCGATAGATGACATTGAGGCGCGTGACCGGCAGCGAAAGCGTGGCATCGGTCGCGGTGGCGGAGGCGATGATATCTTTAAGGACATTGCCCGCGCCGACCGAGGGCAGTTGGTCCGTGTCGCCGACGAGCAGCAGATGTGCGCGCGAAGGAATCGCCTGAAACAGCGCGGCGGCGAGACGCGTATCGAGCATCGACGCTTCGTCGACCACGAGGAAATCGGTGGCGAGCGGTGCGGAGTCGTTGGCGGTGAAACCGCCCCTGGCCGGATCGTACTTGAGCAGGCGGTGAATCGTGGACGCAAAACCGCCGGTCGTCTCGGCGAGACGTTGCGCGGCGCGACCTGTCGGCGCGGCGAGATGCACGCGGACTTTTTTGGCGCGAAGAATTTCCACGAGCGCGCGCAGAATCGTGGTTTTGCCCGTGCCCGGACCGCCGGTGAGAATGGAAACCTTTGAGAGCAACGCGTGCCGGAGCGCGGCGCGTTGTTGTTCGGCGAATTCGAAACCGGCTTTCTGCTCGGCCCACACGACCGCGGCGTCGGTTTTGATCGGCGGTAATCCGCTCGCAACCTTCGTGAGGCGGACGATGGCGGAGGCAATTTTTTGTTCCGCGCGGTCGTTGTGCGGGAGCTGGATCAACGCGGAGCCGGGCAGGGGATTTTCGACGCCGGGCGCATGCGCGATGAGTTGTTTTTGCTCCACCAAGGCGGCGATGCGCGCGACCACGCGATCATGCGAAGTCTCGAGAAGCTGCGTGGCGTGCGCGGCGAGATCGGCTTCGCGCAACGCGGTGTGGCCTTCCTCCTGGAGCGTTTCCATGGAGAAAAGCAGTCCGGCGTCGATGCGCGGCGCGGCGTCGTTCGCGTAGCCGAGATTGATCGCGATTTTGTCGGCGGTCTTGAAACCGATGCCATCGATCTCGCGCGCGACGCGATACGGTTCGCTGAGCAAAATCTGGCGCGCCTCGTGACCGTAGCGGCGCACAAGTTTCACGCATTGCGCGGTGGTGACACCGTACGTTTGGAGGAAAATGTGGATCTCGCGCAGCGCGCGCTGATCGTCCCACGCCTGCTTGATGGCGGCCGCGCGCACCTTGCCGATGCCGGGCACGCCGCGCAATCGCGCCGATTCCTCGCTGAGCACGCGAAACGTGTCGGTGCCAAACGCGTCCACGATCTTGTTTGCGTAAACCTTGCCGATGCCGGGCACGAGGCCGCTGCCGAGGTACTTGCGAATGCCATACACGCTGGACGGCAGCTCGGCTTTGAACGACTCCACCTTGAACTGCTCGCCGTGTTGTGCGTGGCGCGTCCACGTGCCGCGGAGATGCAGCGTCTCGCCGCATTGTGCGCCGGGCAGCGGGCCGGTGATGGTGACTTTTTCGTCGCGACCTTCCGGGCGAAACTCGGCGATGGTGAAATGCGTTTCCTCGTTCAGGAAAATGATGCGCTCGAGGACGCCGGTGAGCGTGTCGGTCGTTGGAGAGGAAAAAGCCACGGTGGACAAAGAGAAGAGTGCGGGAGCACGAAGCGGGGCAAGGCTGGGATTGATCCACGACGCGCGTTCGATAGGTTCGCGAGCCATGACCGCGCCGACAGAACTCGCGAAGATCCTGCCGCTTATCCAGCTATCGATCAGCCCGGTGATCCTGATTTCAGGTCTCGGTGCGCTCGTGATTTCGATGACGACCCGCATGGGGCGCATCGTGGATCGTTCGCGCAATCTCGCGGGACTCGTGCGGCAGGCGAAGGGCGACGAGCGTGCGCATATCGAGCATCAGCTCGAGATCATGTTTCGCCGCGCGCGCCTGATGCGGATCGCCATGTCGTGCATCATCGCGAGCATTTTCACCTCGGGCACGTTGATCCTGCTGCTGTTTATCGGACAAGTGCTGGAAATCGAAATGGCGCGCGTGGTTCTCGGCGCGTTCATGGTGAGCGTGCTCCTCATGGTCGCGGGATTGGGCGCGTTCATCCGCGACGTGTTTGTGTCGCTGCAGGCGCTGAACATCGAAGTGACGCGCGCCCTCGGCCACGAAGTGGATTAAATCCGCCGCGCGCGTCGTCGCGTATTCAAGAAATGGAGACAAGCTCCAGCCCGAATACCTCGCGCGCGAGAGCGATCATGTCCGGATAAACACCGTCGGCCTTCGCTGCGCGCAGTTCCTCTTCGGAATGCGTGCCCGTGGTGACGCAATAGCAGGGAAAACCACCGTTGTGCGCGGCGAGGATGTCGTACGGCGAATCGCCGATCAGGCAGGTCGTCGAAGCTTCCGCCGAAAGTTCGCTGAGCGCGTGTTCGGAGAACTCGGGATCGGGTTTATACCAAGGCGTGTCCATCGCGCCAAAAACACCATCGAGCAGATGATCGACGCCGAGATGCGCCATCAGCGCGCGAGCGGACGGACCATGTTTGTTGGTGAACACCGCGCAGCGCACGTCGCGTTCTTTCAACGCTTCGAGCAACTCGCGCGAACCGGGAAACAGCGCCACGCCGTGAAGCATCGTTTCGTCCCAGTATCGACGGTAGATCGGCAGTGCTTCGTCGAAACGATGGGCGTGCGCTTCGCCGAGCAAACGTTTGATGGCGACTTCAAGTCCGGCGCCGATGGCGCGGCGAACTTGCTCCATGGTCGGCTCGGGCAGTCCGAGTGTGCGCATGGTATGCACATGCGAGCGGTGGATCGCGGCGAAGTGATCCAAGAGCGTGCCATCGAGGTCGAAGAGGACGGTGCGAAACGGTTTGTTCACGAATGCGGAACATTGGGCGGCACCGCGCCTCTGAAAATGGTAAATTTTTAGGGTTTTTCTTTCACCTGCTGTCTCTACAACCGAGCCGATGCCATCTGTTCCCGAGGTCATTTCCGCTCAAGCACAAGTGCATGAAGCTGACGGCAAGTGGATCGTGACGGTTGCGGGGCGTTGGCGGATCTCGGAAGAGCGGCCGCACTGGCGGCGATTGATGCGAAAACGCGAGCCGAAGCCGGTGCGTATTGAGGTGGGCGAACTCGTTTCATGGGACAGCGCGTTGCTGCTTTTTTGGCGCAGCGCGCGCGCCTGGTGCGAAGAGCATCACATCGCGCTCGACGATTCCGCGATGCCGGAAGACGCGCGCACGTTGATGAAGCAGCTCGATTCCGTGCAGGTGAAAGAACCTGCAGGCGAACGCGCGCCGGATTTGTTCACCGCGGTCGGTCTCGCGACGGCCGAGTGCCGTCAACGCGTGAAGGAAATCGCGCACTTCGTGGGCGAATGCACCCTCAGCGCGATCTCGGTCGCACGGCGTCCGCATCGTTTTCGCTGGCGCGATGCGCTCGCCGAGATGCAGCAATGCGGCGCGTTGGGCCTGCCGATCGTCGGACTGATCAGTTTTCTTGTCGGCGTGACGCTCGCCTACACCGGCGCGATCGTGCTGCGCCAATACGGCGGCGACATCTACGTGGCGGATTTGGTGGGGCTTTCGATGGTGCGTGAAATGGGCGCGATGATGACCGCGATCGTGCTTGCGGGACGCACCGGGGCGGCGTTTGCGGCGCAGCTCGGCAACATGAAGGCCAACGAAGAAATCGACGCCATCGAAACGCTGGGCCTGCGCCCGGTGGAGTTTCTTGTGCTCCCGCGCATCCTCGCGGTGGCGTTGATGACGCCGCTGCTCACCCTTTACAGCAACGCGCTCGGCATCATCGGCGGCATGGTGATTTCGCTCTTCATCCTGTCGATTTCGCCGACGGCATTCTGGGTCGAGATGCTGACGATCGTGGACATGTCGGACGTGATGACCGGCCTCATCAAAGCGGCGACCTTTGGCCTGATCGTCGGCCTGTCCGGTTGCTTGCGCGGTCTGCAAGCGGATCGCACGGCCGCGGGCGTCGGCCGGGCCGCGACGTCGGCGGTAGTCACGGCGATCCTGCTCATCATCATCGCGGACAGTTTGTACGCGGGAGTTTTCAACATTCTCGGATGGTAACGCCCACCAACAACAACTCCGCGTCGCAACCGACACCCGCGATCGAAGTCACGGGGCTCGAATGCGGCTACGATGATCGCACGATCCTGCGCGATGTGACGTTCTCCGTGGATCGCGGTGAGATTTTCTTTGTCATCGGTGGCAGCGGTTGCGGCAAAAGTACACTGCTGCGGCATCTCATCGGGCTGCGTCGGCCGACCGCGGGCACGGTGCGCTATTTCGGAGAAGATTTTGTGGCCGCAGATCCCGCGCGCCGGCGCGAACTGCTCAAGGGTTTTGGCGTGTTGTATCAAAGCGGCGCGCTGTGGAGTTCGCTCACGCTCCGCGAAAACATCGCGCTGCCACTCGAAGAACATACCGATTTGACGCGCCGCGAACGCGACGAAGTGGTCGCCATGAAACTCGCGCAGGTGGGCTTGGCCGGATACGAGAATTATTTTCCATCGGAGATCAGCGGAGGCATGAAGAAACGCGCCGGCCTCGCGCGCGCGCTCGCGCTCGATCCGGGCATCGTGTTTTTCGACGAACCGTCCGCCGGGCTCGATCCGGTCACCTCGCGGCAACTCGACGAACTCGTGCTCCAAATCCGCGATACGCTCAAAACCACGCTCGTGATCGTGTCGCACGAGTTGGAGAGCATCTTCAGCATCGCCGACCGCGTGATCATGCTCGATCGCGAAGCCAAAGGCATCATCGCCGAAGGTCCTCCGCGAAAACTCGCGGCCGAGAGCGACGATCCTCGCGTGCGTGAATTTTTGAAGCGCGGAGATGGCAGCAGCTCAGAAACCCGCGCCGAATGATTGTGTCATGCCTCTCGAACCCTTGAATCCCACGTCTCACGTCCGCGCGTCCGCGCATCTCTTGCAGCCATGAAAACCAGAATTAATCCGGCCCTCGTCGGCGTCTTTGTCATCGGCGCTCTCATCCTCGGCGTGGCGGCGCTGCTGACGTTTGGCGGGGTGAACTTTTTCTCCAAACCGCAGCGTTTCGTCGTCTATTTCGACGAGTCGGTCGGCGGACTCGATCTCGGCTCGCCGGTGAAACTGCGCGGACTTCGCGTGGGCCGCGTGGTCGATCTCACCGTGCGTTACGATCAGGAACGACGCCGCTCGCTGGTGGCGGTCGTTTGCGAATTTAGCCGCAACGTGATGCGCGATGCGCGTGGCGCGGAGATCGATGTTTCCAATCGCGATCAATTGCAGGCGCTGGTGGACAAAGGACTGCGCGCGCAACTCGGCGTGATGGGTATCGCGACGGGTTTGCTGTACATCGAGTTGGACTTCGTGGACGAAGAGGACGACGTGCCGATCGTCGTCGCGACCATTCACGACCCGCGTTACGTGGAAGTGCCGGCGATGCCATCGGCGATCGCGGCCGCGCAGGCGAGTGTCACCGAAATTCTGGCGAATCTACAGCGCGTCGATTTCCCAGGACTTGCGCAAGACGTGCGCGCGCTGATCACCGACACGCGTCGTCAGCTCAATAAAATCGACATCACGGAAGTCACGGCCGAGTGGGCGAAAGCGGGACGGGCCGTGACGGCGTTGGCCGAGTCGCCGCGTTTCGAGGAGACGCTCGTCAATCTCAACGGCGCGATCAACGACCTGAAGAAAACGCTGGCCGGCATCGATCAACAAGTGGTGCCGGCAGGCGAGCAACTCGCGGCGGTTTTAGAGCAGGCCAAGGGCACGTTGAAGACATTTGAGTCTGCGGCGGCCAACGCGCGTGCGTTCATCGCGGCGCAAGGCGGCCTCGGCGAAGAAGCGACGCGCACGTTGATGCAGTTGTCGGACGCGGCGCTTTCCGTGCAACGGCTCAGCGAATTTCTCGAGCGCAATCCCAGCGCTCTGATCACGGGGCGCAATCCCGGGAAATGATCGAATGGGTAGTTATTTTTTGAATACCTCGATGAAAACGAAACCCTTTTCTCCCGCGACCTCTTCGGGCCGCCTGCGCTTACGTTTCCTGCCTGCTTGGGCGCTGATGGCGGTGAGCGCCGCGATGTTGGGCGGATGCCAGGTGCTGCCGACTGCATCGCCGGATGCGACTCGCTTCTACGTATTGTCCTCGACCCAGCCGACGAATGCCGTCGCGGAGCCTGCCGAGCGGCGCTGGCAGGTCGCGCTCCGCGCGATCGACCTGCCGGGATATCTGCGCGCGACCAAGAGTATTGTCGTGCGCGAAGGCGGCAATGAACTGCGTTATCAGGATTTTAATCGCTGGGCCGAATCGCTCGACGCGGGCATCTCACGTCTGCTTGTCGAACGTCTTCGTCGGGAACCCTCGGTACGAGGCGTGACCGCATATCCAACGCGTGGGGACATTCCGGCTGACTACGAAGTGGTGGTGCGCGTGGTGCGTTGCGAAGGCGTGGCGGGCAGCCCCGGCCAGGTCCGCTTCGAAGCACTTTACTCGATCCTGGCGACCGATGGAACCGGACGCATCGCCGAAGAAAAAACCTACGTTGCGCCTCCGGTGACCTGGGATGGCCGCGATTTCTCCGCGCTCGCGGCCGCAGTGAGTGCAGGCGTGGAGGAACTCGCCGCGCGCATCGCCGCCGATCTGCCGAAGTGAGCGTTCAGCGCGTTAATTCGCGCTGCATGGCGGCCAAGGCTGTATCCAGACTTTGGATATCGATCGGCTTGATCAGATGCGCGGAAAAGCCGGCTTCGCGTCCGCGCATGATATCGCGATCCATGCCATAACCGCTCAAGGCGATGCCTTTCAACTGACGTGTATCGCGAAGCTGAGCCATGAGATCGTGGCCCGATCCGTCGGGAAGCCCGATGTCGGAGATGATGAAATCGACCGCGTTTTCACCGATAAGTTGAAGCGCTTCGTTCATCGATTTTGCGGAAACGACTTGGTAGTGACGCCGTGCGAGCAGATGCATGAGCGCCTTGCGGGTCGGGTCGTGATCTTCGACTAACAGCACGCGGTTGAATCGGGGCGGCGGTACCGGAACGCTCATCGGCGAGCGCGAACCAGAAGTGCCGGTGGGCGCGGCGGGACGATCGCAGAGCGGGAAGCGAAGGATGAAGGTGGAGCCTTGTTCGCGTCCGACGCTTTGGGCCTCGATGGTGCCGCCGTGAAGACTCGCCAGCTGGCGGGAAATGGAGAGCCCGAGGCCGAGACCTCCGAAACGGTGCGAGCCAAACGCGCTGGAGGCATGTTCGCCCTGCCGGAACGACTCGAAGATGCGTGAAAGCTCTTCGGGCGTGATGCCGATTCCGGTATCCGAAATTTCGATACGAAGCAGACGGAATTTTTCTTCGATCGAAGATCGTATGGCGATTTCGCCGCCGGCGGGCGTGAATTTCACGGCGTTTTTCAGGACGTTCCAGAAGATCTGCTGCAGACGCGCGGGGTCGCCGTTGACCACCGGAGATTTTGCGTGGAGATCGAGTGTGAGGGTGAGATCGTGTTCCGTGAGCTCCGACGAAAGCGTGGTGATGGTATCGTTGAGCACCACATGGACGTCGACCGGGTGCATTTGCAGCGACATCTTGCCGCGTGTGATGCGTGTAAGGTCCAGAAGATCGTCGATAAGGCGCGCTTCCAGGCGGACGTTTTTTGCGATGGTGTCGAAACGATCACGCAGATCAGCGGGCAGCGCGGGATCGCTGGCCGACTCGCTCGCGATGAGCAGCACTGGATTAAGTGGTGTGCGCAACTCGTGCGAAAGCGCGGCGAGAAATTCGTCCTTTGCGCGACCCGCGGCGATCGCTTCGTCGCGTGCGCGCATAGCTTCGATCTCGGCGTTGCGACGCAGCGTGATGTCCGTGTAAGCGGCGACGACGCCGACCACTTCGCCAGACGAATCGCGCTCGGGCGTGTAGACGACTTGGTGCCAAAGCGGCGGCGAGCCAGCGGGAGCGATATTGACCTCAAACTCCACGCGTCGGCCGGTGAGCGCTTCTTGAAAATGCGGCTGGATGCTTGCGAACGCGGCCTGGCCCTGCACTTCAAGCGCGGTTTTGCCGACGATATCGCTCGGTTTGAGCGAAAAGCGGTCGGCGTAAGGAACGTTGACGAATTGATAGCGATAATCGCGATCGAGATGCGCGAGCAGGACAGAGGCGTGGTCGCTCACGAGACGGAGTTGTCGTTCGGCCTGACGCACGACGTTTTCGTCGCGTTTGCGTTCGGTGATGAGACGTGTGGTGCCGACGAGCGCTTCGACTTGTCCGTCGGGTCCGAAGACCGGGCTATAGATGTATTCGTGATGCTCGATTTTTCCTGAGTGCGAAGGCAGCGGCGCCTCTCCTCGCACGGCGCGACCTGTGGCGAAAACCTCGCGCATGTGCGCTTCAAGCTGATCGGCGATCGCGGGAGGATAACCGAGCGAACGACAGGTTTGGCCGACAATCGCTTCGAGCGGACGACCGAGCAGTTCTGCGAGCGGGCGATTGACGTAGAGGAAACGCAGATCGTGATCGAAAGCGTACGCGAGGTCGCGGACGTTGGAGAGGATGGCGTCGAAGAGATTCGATTGCTCGCTCAACGTGCGCGTCAGCTCGGCGAGCTGCAGCTCCTGTTGTTTGCGCGTGGTGATATCGTACACCGAAATCGTGAGACCGTGGTCGAATGGCAGCGCTTGCACCTCGGCCCAAAGTTGGAGCGGCGGATAGTAGTGCTCGAAGGTGACCCGCTTCCGCTCTTTCATCGCAATACGATATTGTTGACCCGCGATGGAATCGCCGATGTCGGGAAAACGCTCCCACAGATTGGCACCAATCAATTGATCCGGTTTCGAGTAAATCGGCGTAACGAGCCGCATGTATGCACGATTCACATACGTGATGCGCCACTCGAAATCCACGGTGGCGAGGGCTTCCGTCATATTCTCAAGAACATTGCCGATAAACTGCGCGAAATCCGGTGCGCACTTTTTCTCCGATTCGGAAGAAGAGGGGAGCGGCGGCATATGGTCGGTGCAGGAGGAGGTTGCTCCTCGTTCCCGACACTGTCCAGCCGCGCATCATTCCATCGATGCAATCGCTGTTCTAACGATGGAGTGCACTTCGCATCGTGGTCCACGTGGAGCAAACTCCACGCGCGTCATGAACGAAAAAGGGCTCGAGTCCGCGCGAGCCCAGCAGCGTCAGCGACTCCAGAAGTTGTATTTGGCGATCGCATACAGCGCGCGAAAGCCGTCGCGCCAGCCGATCTTTTTGCCCTCGGCGTATGTACGGCCTGAATACGACACGCCGACCTCGTAGATGCGCAAGTTTCGACGCGCGACCTTCGCGGTGATCTCGGGCTCGAAGCCGAAGCGGTTTTCCTTGAAATCGATGCTCTGAATCACGTCGCGCCGGAACATTTTGTAGCAGCATTCCATGTCCGTGAGGTTCAGGTTTGTCGCCATGTTAGAGAGCAACGTGAGGAACTTGTTGCCCACGCTGTGCCAGAAGTAGAGGACGCGATGCGGGCGGCCGGCGAGGAAACGGGAGCCAAAAACGACATCGGCTTTGCCGGCGACGAGCGGTGCGAGCAAATCGGGGAGCTCGCACGGATCGTATTCGAGGTCTGCGTCCTGAACGATGACAAAATCTCCCGTGGCGTGTTTGAATCCGGAGCGGAGCGCGGCGCCTTTGCCCTGATTTTTCTCGTGATAAATGATCTGGGACACGAGGGGCGCGATTTCCTCGCGGAGGATATCGCGGGTGCCGTCGGTGGAGAAATCGTCGACTATGATGATTTCCAGCGATTCGACGCCGCAATTGTGGACCGCATCGACGATACGACGGATGGTGTTTTTTTCGTTATAGCAGGGGATGACGACGGAGAGGGTCGGCATGAGAAAAGGAGACGCTGGATGAGAGAAGACGGTGTAAGCAATCCTGTGTTTGTCCGAGAAGCCATAAGCAACTCAATCCCAGATGCGAGTCGCGTGATCGAGGGCTTGAGCGAGCCGTGGATTCACCGGGTAGACAAAGCTAACGTCGGGGTGGATCCCGTTCGTTTCCAGATCGTCGTTTGTCCGATGACGGTGAGTTTTTCCCAGCCTGGGAATTTGTTGATCAACGAATTTGCACCGGGCGTTTCATCTGCCTCGAAGGGGAATGTGGCCGCATAGATCGGCTGCCCGGTATGGCGCGCGGCTGTTTCGATTTTTGTGAGTCCTCCTTCGGCGAGAGTATCCCAGCGCACGAGGGTAAAGTCTGTGTAGAAGAACAGTGCTCCGCTCGTCTGCATGGTCAGCACGATGGCGTTTTCGGGAAGATGCTCCCGCATCCATGCGCAAGCTGCTGCATAGTGTATCCGGTCACGCTGATGCAGCGTATATAGTTTTCGATTCCAGTAGATATTTGAGACGAGGATGACAGCCAGAAGTACCGTTGTAAGCACCTGCGAGCGCTTGTTATCGAATCGGAAAGGCGCGGCATTGCGGCGATCGGCTAATTGAGAGGCGACCGTTAGGATCGTGAGAATGAATGACGGAAAAGCGGGAAGAATAAACCGCAGATACCACCACGTTTCCTGGGTGAACGGATAAAACGCATAAAATGTGGCAAAACTTCCCCACCAAAGGAACAGCATCCATCCAACGCGAGGGGAGGAAATGAGCAGTCGAGGAAAGGCGAACAGCAGGATGGCAAATGGCGTGAGCAGTGCGGGCAACCAGAGGAGGTAATGTCGCCAGCTTCCAAGAAAATGGGGCCATCCCATGATTTCCAAAACGTTCCCATATCCTGAGGCGAAAGGATGTCCGTAGGCTGCTTGGTTATAGGCAGCCCAGAAAATGGCTCCGGGCAATCCAGCGAGGCCGAACAGTAACCAATTCCGCCACGAAAAACCGAGAGCGAGCGCTATAGCGAAGATCAGTAATGCGTTGGTCGGACGAATGAGAACCGCCGCGGCGAACGCCACGCCGGCGGCCAGTGCCCACACGCGGCGCGTGCGGCTTTGCCATGCAAAGAGGATTGTCGCGGCGCACCAAACCAAGGAGGGCAGATCGCTCATCAATTGAAGCGAATACATTACATAAAGCGGGCACAGCGCAGATAAGATCACGCCCACGAGAGACCAACGGCGTGTGAGACCGAGACAGCGGGCAAGCGCGTAGATAAGCAAAGGTCCCGCGAGCGCATGGAGCCCCATGGTGACACCGGCAGAAGCATTCCACCCTGTGATGATCGCGACACCTGCCGTTAATAGCGAGAGGCCCACCGGGTAGGTTGGGACCATTTGGTCGGTGCCCGAAGGGACATATCCCAAGGGAACGTAGGTGAAAGGGGAGAGTTCGGGATTTGATGAAGGACTGGCGTCGCCGATCATCCTCATCGGTTCGTGGACACGCCCCGACGCGATTTGCTTCGCATGATTGAGATAGCCAGACGAGTCGGCGCCACCAGCCACGGCGTCCATCTTGAAGATGAGCAACAACGCGAAAAAGGCCGTCAGCAATACGAGAGCGAGCCGGGCTTTCTTGTGATCGATATCTTGTGGGTCTGACCGCGAAGGGGAAGTGGTGGAAACGGTGGTGGATTCCATTCTTGATTTGGAAAAGAGATGACTGTGCGCTGACGCATTTCCGTGGCTAGCCTCAAAACACGACTCCAGACAGTTCAGACAACATTGCCCAAGGTGGCGTACGCTGCGACAATAGCGCTGTTTCTCTGGTTGGTTGCCGGCTTTTACCTACCGGGAAAAGGATTTTCAGCGCTTATCATTTTCGGAGATAAAATGCAGGAGCGGGCGCTGCCAGAACTCAAGGTTCTGGAGCCTTACATGGATGCCGATTCATACGGGTATGACGGACAGTTTTATGCGCAGATAGCCATTCGGCCGGAGCTGCGTAGTGAAGATTTGAATACGGCGGTGGATAATTTGCCTTACCGAGCCCGACGGATTTTACTGTCCTGGACAGCGTGGGCTTTGGGCGGTGGGGAACCGGCCCGAGTGCTGCAAGTTTACGCGCTGCAGAACGTGGTGTGTTGGTTGGCCTTGGCGGCGCTTTTGCTGCGTTGGTTCCCTCCGACCAACTGGGAAAACTACGTGCGTTGGGCGGGAACCCTTTTCTCGTTCGGTATGTGTTTTAGCGTGCGAGGATCGCTGCTCGATGGTCCCAGTTTGCTCCTGATTGCGATCGGCGTCGCCCTGCTGGAACGTGGTCGATCATGGTCGGCGACGATCGTGCTCGGTCTTTCTGGATTGATGCGCGAGACCAATATTCTTGCGGCGCCGGCACTGGTTGAACCGGAAAAAAAGCCTGTTTCGGAATGGTTTTGGATGTTGATGCGCGCGGCGCTCGTTGCCGTGCCGCTCGTTTTATGGCTCTCGTATCTGTATTGGGTCTTTGGCGCGCATGAGATGGGAGGCACAGGAAATCTCAATGCGCCGTTCACCGGTTTCGGGCAAAAATGGGCCGATACATGGACCGCCGTATCCACCAACGGTCTTACCGAGGCGGTTTTTTCGAGCCTGGTCACGATGATCGCGCTTACGGTGCAGGCATCGTATCTCGTGTGTGCTCCTCGGTGGAAGGAGGCGTGGTGGCGGATAGGGATCATGTATGTGATGTTGATGGCGATTTTGGGATACGCGGTTTGGGAAGGATCGCCAGGCGCGTCAGGACGTGCGCTGTTGCCGATGTCGCTTGCGTTTAATGTGCTGCTGCCGCGTGGACGCCGGTGGTGGCTTGTTTTGTTACTGGGAAACATCACTGTCTTTTCCGCGTTTGGAGCGTTTAAACTACCGGGAATGCAGAGCTATCGGGTCACGGGGCAGGAAGCGTTGGTCGCCTCGGAAGCGCGCGAGTGGACGGTGGTCTTCGATGAAAATTGGTACGCTGCGGAACGTTCGCGCGGCGAGTATTGGCGGTGGAGCTCAGGCGATGCGGCGATCACGATCCTCAATCCGCATGAGCAGGCTGTGATCGCGGAGGTGAGTTTCGGGCTGCGCAGCAAGATCGAGCGCAACATTCGCGTGTTCGTTGCGGGAAAAGACGAACCGCTTTGGACGGGGCGCGTGAGCGATTCGGTGACGCGCGTGTCGTTGCGTGGATTGTGCATCGATCCGGGCGAAACTGTCTGGCGTTTCGAAACGGATGTGCCGGGGCAACCGCCGGGACCGCACGATCAACGTCCGGTGGCCTTCAGCCTGCGCAATCTCGAATTCGATCTGCGGGCGAAAGCGGACTAGAACGTTCCCATCTGATCCCCCCTGTGGCTGGGCGCTCCCAGTGGGTTGCGCGAAGACTGCTGACCGCCCTCGATCACCAGCTCGCGATCGCTTCCAAGCGGCGGCGATAGCGAGCGCCGATGACTTGAGGCGAGAATTGTTGCTCGATCGTTTTCTGCGCGGCGGCGCCGAGACGCGCGGCGAGTTCAGGATTGGTGTGCAGCTTTTTCATCCAATCCGCAGCGTGCTCCACCTCGGGATCGGCCCAGGTTTGTCCCTTGGCGTACGGGCCGTGGGTTTTTTGAAGGGTCACGAGCGTCGCGCGCACGGGACAGCCGTTCGTTTCATTGAGAAATTCGGTGGTCGCCGACCAGTCGGTGGCGATCACGGGCTTGCCGAGATACATGCACTCGGCCACCGCGAGACCGAAGCCTTCGCTGCGATGCAGCGAAACAAAACAATCGCACGCCGCCTCCAATGCGTAGAGATCGGAGCGCGAGAGCGAACGATCGATCAGGATGGCGCCGGGGATTTGGGCGATCTCCGCGCGCAGCGCTTCGAGTTCGGTTTCGTTGCCGTTGATGCCATGCACCTTGATGACGATGCCGGCGCCCGATCCCGCGAGACCGGACAACTTGAATGCATTGAGCGCCCCCCGCGGGTTTTTGCGCTCCGAGTAGCTGTGAAGATCGTAGAGGAAGAGAAAAAGAAACTGATCCGCGGGCAGGCCGAAGCGTTCGCGTAGTTGTTTTTTGGATTCAACCGGACGTTGAAACGAAATCGCGTGCGGCATCGTGATGACCGGCAGCGGCGATTTGTCGGCGATGGCCGCGCGCACGAACTCCGACGGACACCAGATCTCGTCCATGTAATCGAAGTACGGCACCCACGCATCGGGAAACTCCGGCAGCTCCCACGCCCAGTAACCGACATTGTATTTTCCCGCGCGAAACTCGCGGCCGTGATGATGATCGATATCGGCCACGGCGGGCGCATCGAGGTGAAACACATTCACGGCGTGCGGATTTCGCTCCTGAAGAAATGGCGTGAAGCTGTTGTCGCCCTGACGTGCTTTGCACGGGAGTTTCAGCGCGATAGGCGCGGCAGGAATGAACGCCGCATCGGCCGCGCGAATCATGCAACGCGCCGATTCGCCCACACCGAGCTCGGCGGAAAGAAAACCGACGATGTTTAAGCCGAGCCGTGCATGTTTGCGCGCGAAGACCGGCGAGTAGGGGCTGTGTCGGTTGGAAAAATCGTAAACAGTCTCGCCATCGGCGGACACCGAGCCGATGCGAAGCTGACGATTGCGGTGTTGCGGGCGGAAGCGCTGAAGTCGCGCGGCCAGTCTCCAGTTTTCGAATACACGACCGGCCCAAGCGAGCGTGTTGGTGACGGCGACGCCTTTGAGCGCGAGGCGAAGAACGAAGCCGCGCTCAGCGAGATCGAAGGGGACCTTGCAGGTGAAGGTCCACGGGCCTTCCTGCGCGGGTGCGATCGCGCCCACTTTGGCGTTTCCGAGAAAGACGTCTAAAGACGGCAGCTTGTCCCGTGATCCCGCTGCATCGGGATGACGACGAAGATGGCCGCGGATCGTGAGCTCTTTCAACTCGGCCAGAGGCGGAAAATGGAGTTCCGCCTTCTCACGAATCCACGCGGACTCCAGATCGAACTCGTCGAAGACGAAACCCACATGACGGGTCGAGTGACGGACAAACACGCCGTCGGAGGAGGCACTGGGTGAGGCAGCCATCGCGCGTCAAAAAAGAAGCTGTGTGCTAGCGAACAAGCCGTGCATGGCAAAGGCTTTGTCATGCAGATGACGCAACGGTTCGCGAAGACGGTTCATTTTTGAGCGGATCATTGAGGATTCGCGCGGTGCTGCGCGGGTGATTCTTTTCCGAGGAGTTGTTCCCAGCGCGCTTCTTCAACATCGAGTGCATCAGCGATGAGACGCAGCGCGGGTGTGGGCGGACGTCGAGTCAAGTCAGCGGCATGAAACGCGATCTGGAGACTTTCCCACGGCGCGAAGAAAGCGCTCCCGGCCGTCGCCTCGCGGACGAGATAATCGCGACAACGAGCACGCGCGCCGAGCTCACTGAGCTGGCGACGCCAGCGGTGCGTGAGAAGGCGCGAGTTATGTTCGTCGCGGAGCCGACGTCCGGGCGAAGAACTCACGTGATGAAAAACCACGCTGCGAAGAGCGACGGCGATCTCGCGTCCGGCGGCGCGCGCTTTGAAGCAGAGATCGATGTCTTCGCCGCCGTTGACGAACGCTTCGTCAAAGCCGCCGAGCTGTTGCCAGAGTGAGCGCGAAATCAACAGGCACGCCCCCGTGACGGCGGAAACTTTTTTGATGCGAGCAAAGCGCGATGGTGGCGTGCGGTCGTGTTCCGGTTTCCCCGTGCGACCGATGACGATGCCCGTGTGATCGATTTCGCCACTGGCGACCGCACGCTGAACATTGCCGATCACACCGGCGCGTGTGCCGAGCGATGTGTGAATGTCGAGCATCGGCCCGAGCCAGCGAGGGGTGAGCACGAGATCGTTATTGAGCAGCACGAGCAGATCGCCCGAGGCCTGCGCGACGGCGCGATTGTTGGCGGCGGCGTAGCCAAGATTGCGTTCGTTGAGAACGACGCGAATACGAGCGGAGCGGATCGTCTCGAGCCACTCGCGCGTGCCATCCGTGCTGCCGTCATCGACGAAAAGGATCTCGTGATCGAGACTGTCGGGCAGCGTTGCCTGCAATGACGTCAGCATCGCCTGCGTTAGCGGCAGACAATTGTAGAGCGGAATGATGAACGAGACGCGCACGAGCGCAGAGTTTTGGACCGCGAATGGACGCGAATCGACGCGAATTTATGGCGGACGGTGCGGCGCATCGTGCCGGCGCTCAGAGCGCCGGTGTTAAACGGAGGATGCGGATTTGCCGGCGGGCCGCCGGCGCTGCCGCCCTCGTGTGATCACACGAGTTTCTTGAGATAGGCGCCGTAGTTGGATTTGCCGAGGCGGGCGATCTGCGCGTCGAGCTGGGCGCGATCGATCCAGTGTTGGCGGAAGGCGATTTCTTCAAGGCAGGCGATTTTGAGGCCCTGGCGATTTTCGATGACTTCGACGAATTGACCGGCGGCGAGAAGCGAATCGTGCGTGCCGGTGTCGAGCCACGCGGTACCGCGTCCGAGGAGTTCGACGTGGAGTTTGCTGGCTTCGAGATAGAGTCGGTTGAGATCCGTGATTTCGAGTTCGCCGCGCTTGGAGGGTTTGAGGGATTTCGCGAGCGCGACGACATCGCGATCGTAGAAATAAAGTCCAGGAACCGCGTAGTTGGATTTTGGATGCGCGGGTTTTTCTTCGAGCGAAAGCACGCGTCCATCGGCGGCGAACTCGACCACGCCGTACGCCGTGGCGTCGGCCACGTGATAACCGAAAATCGTGGCGGCATCGGTGCGCGCCGAAGCCGCGGAAAGAGACGCGACGAGATCGTGGCCGTAGAAAAGATTATCGCCGAGGACGAGCGCGGAAGGCGTTTGGTTGTCGAGGAAGCCGACTTGATTTGCGATGAGGAATGCCTGCGCGAGACCGTCGGGACTCGGTTGTTCCGCGTAGCTAAAAGACACGCCGAACTGCGAACCGTCTCCGAGCAGACGGCGGAAAAGCGGGAGATCTTGCGGTGTCGAAATGATGAGGATCTCGCGGATGCCGGACAGCATCAGAATCGACAGCGGATAATAGATCATCGGCTTGTCGTAGACCGGCATGAGCTGCTTGCTCACCGCGATCGTGAGAGGATAGAGGCGGGTGCCCGACCCGCCGGCGAGGACGATGCCTTTGCGCCGCCGCGCGGAGGCATCGTCAGTTGAAGTGGGGAGTTGAAGTGGAAGAGAAGACATGGGGTGCGGTGTCAGCGTCGAGGGATTTGATGAGGCCATGAATCATACGTGAGATCTCGCGGAGCTCTTGGACAAGGTGCGGGCCGGTTTCGGGAATGATGTAATTGAGAGGATGGCGCGGAGGACTTGGGAGCGAGTTTCGCCCGCGGAGCCTTTCGCGTAGCCGAGGAACTGTTTGAGCTCTGCCTTGCTCACAGGCTCGGCGCCTTCAGCGATGTTGTCAGCAATGCTATAGCCGGAGCGCGTGAGCTGATCTTTGAAGCCCCAATCGCGGCATTCGGCGAGCAAGCGATAGGGTTCGATGCTCAAAGCATGGGCGCGTTTCCATACATCGAGTTTTTCGAACGATTCCTCCATGGGAGCCATCGATGACTTCAATTTCAACTTGCTGCTTCGACACGCGCGCCGCCATTAGCCCTTCGCCCCGAGCCGTTCGCGCGCATACCGCGTGGCGGTGATGTCGGCGGCCCAGTCGCGGTGGGTGAGATACCAATCGACGGTTTTGGCGATGCCGGTGGCGAAACTTTCACGCGGTTTCCAGCCGAGCTCGCGCTGGAGTTTTTCGCAGTTGATGGCGTAGCGGCGGTCGTGGCCGGGACGGTCGGCGACGAAAGTGATTTGTTCGGCGTAGGATTTGCCGTCGGCGCGCGGGGATTTCTGATCGAGCAGCGAGCAGATCGTTTTCACGATCTCGATGTTCGGTTTTTCGTTCAGACCGCCGATGTTGTAGGTCTCTCCGACGCGTCCTTTTTGAAGCACGAGCCAGATCGCGGCGGCGTGATCTTCGACATAGAGCCAATCGCGGATTTGTTGTCCGTCGCCGTACACCGGCAGCGGTTTTCCCTCGAGCGCGTTGAGGATGACGAGCGGGATGAGTTTTTCGGGGAAGTGGAACGGGCCGTAGTTGTTCGAACAATTGGTCGTGAGCGTGGGCAGCTTGTAGGTGTGCTGATACGCGCGCACGAGATGATCGCTGGCGGCCTTGGACGCGGCGTAAGGACTGTTGGGCGCGAAGGGCGTTTCCTCCGTGAAGGCCGGATCCGCGGGTGCGAGCGTGCCGTAAACTTCGTCGGTCGAAACGTGGAGGAAACGGAAGTTCTCTTTTTTCGGCGAAGGCAGTTTAGCCCAATAAAGCCGCGTGGCGTTGAGGAGGCGGAGCGTGCCGACGACGTTGGTCTGCACGAAGGGCTCCGGCGAATCGATCGAACGATCGACGTGCGACTCGGCCGCGAAATTGATCACGGCATCGATCGCGTGATCGGAGAGGAGTTTTGAAACGAGCGTGGTGTCGCCGATGTCGCCGTGGGCAAAAACATAGCGTGGGTCATCCGCGAGGTCGGCGAGGTTGGCCGGGTTGCCGGCGTAGGTGAGCGCGTCGAGATTGACGAGTTTGGTGAGTGGAGAACCGGTTTCGGTGAGGCGCTGGCGGATGAAGTTGGATCCGATAAAGCCGCAGCCGCCGGTGACGAGAATGTTCATGAGCAAGATAAGAAGCGGAAAAGTCGGGAGGTGTTTCAAGCTTTCTGCCAATTGCGCAGGGCTTGTTCGACGGCGTCGCGGACGGGCGTCATGTGGATGCCGACGCTGGCGAGTTTGGCGGACGACATCACGCAGTTGGAGCGCGGAGTTTTCGCGGCGATTTTCATAAACTCCTCTTCGCTGGCGAAGAACTCGTATTTCTTCGGGTGCACGCCGCTTTTCTCGATGAGCGAAACCACTTCGCGCGTGGTGACGTGACCGGGGTTGGTCACGTTGTACGTGCCGAAGGGAACGCGTTTTTCCCAGCATGCGAAGGTGGCGGCGACGAACTCGTGCAATTGCGAGATCGAGTTTTCGGCATCGAGGAGCTTCGCGTAGCGCATCAATTTCGTGAGGTAGTTGCGCGGGTTGTCGACGTTGTCGAAAGGGATGCGCAGGCGCCAGATGTAGAGGTCGGGTTTGCTGGCGAGGACTTCTTCACCGAGCGCCTTGGTGCCGCTGTAGAACGAGCAGTTATTGGTGCGGAAGCTGAAGTTGGGCGCGTCATCCTCCGTGAATCCGCTGCCGTCGGGGCGAGAGCCGGTGTAGATGCAGCCCGAGGAAACGTGACCCCAGGGAACGCCGGCTTCGGCGCAAGCTTGGGCGATCAGGCCGGGAAGAACGGCGTTGCCAAACAGGCACTCGGTTTTGTGCAACTCGCAGGCGTCGACATTGGGTTTGCCGGTGTAGCCGGCGGCATTGATCAGAAATTCGGGGCGATCCGCTTTAAGCGCCGCGGCGAGTACAGCGGGATTGGTGTAATCGATTTCAGCCCGCCTCAGATTGCGAAATGGAATGTTTTTGCGCGTGAGCAGGGCCTGATAAGCCTGCCCGACGTACCCGGAACCACCAAGAAGATAGATCATGTGAAGGGAGGGAGGAAAACCGCCCTAGGAGGGCAAACAAGCGTTAAGTGACGGCCGCGAAGATGTTCACTGAGCGGAAGCAGTCGCGTGGCCGAAGCGAGATTTGAGCCAGTCCGGGCGAACTTGTTTCGCAGAAAAAAGAAAACCGCCGTCTCCTTTTTCCGGGGGCGGCGGTTCTTTTCCGGACGGTTGGTCCGGGTTCTGCGATCACCGTAGCGATCGTTGTTCGCGCGGAAGCGAACGAGGCTAAAGTCCGCGCTGCCGAGGATTCGTCAAACGGAGGGCAAATTTTTTTTGTATTTTCTGTGTGGGGTTGCCGGGAGTTTTCACTCGCGCAGCACAAGAATGATCACCGCACACTTGTTCTTTTGGCGGGCTCCCCTAAGGGATGCACATGCTTCCCTTCAACTTATGCACCGGTCTGGTCCAGAGGCTGGTGAGCGCCCTGAGTTTGGCCGCGATGGTGTTCTTCTCCGCTTGCGATAGCTCTCGCGAAACTACGTGGACGATGATCAATGTCTGCTCCGACGGACATCAGGCTGACTCTCATTTGCTGTCGTTTGCCGATGGCACGCACGCGATGATCGATGTCGCCGATGGCTTATATGCGGAGGGGAGGACGCTCGACTATTTGCAGAAGCATCGCGTGAAAAAACTGCGCCTCGTGGTGATCAGTCATTTTCATGCCGACCACTACGGGAGTCTGCGGAGCCTCATTGCGGCCGGCATTCAAATTGAACGAGTCGCCATCAATCTGCCGGGCGATCGTCGTCTCGCGGATCGAGAGCAACCGTGGGGATGCAACTGGGAGGATGTGCAATCCCTGCTCGCGTTGCTGCGCGATAAACAAATTCCCTACTTCACGCCGAAAGCGGGCGAGCGATTGCTCGAAGTGAAGGACGGCGAAACGCTCACCACGCTCGATGTCGTTTGTCTCTACGACGGCATTAACACGCCGGTCGGTGAGACGGATATTAACGATACGAGTATCATTGTGCGTTTCACACATGGAGACACCCGGGTATTGTTCGCGGGAGATTTGAATCTGCCGTTGGGCACCTATCTCGCGACGAGCGATTTCGATTTGAAGGCGGATATTCTTAAAGTGCCGCATCATGGCACCGAAGGCGTTGCGCCCAACGAGCTTTTCCAACGCGTCAGCGCCCGGGCGGCGTTGGTGACGTCACCGCGCGATCTTTGGTATTCGCTGCGCAGTAAACGCGTGCGGGATTTTTTCCACGAAGCCGGGGTGCCGACATATGTCAGCGGTGTTCACGGTCACGTGGTTGTGCGATTTTCGGAGGACGGTTTTCGTATCGAAACGGAGAAACCGGGATTGGAAATCGCGAAGAAGGCGGAAGGTGGAGAAGCGGAATAGACCAGTGACCAATGACCGATGGGCAATGCCCCGTGGCGAGGCTTTTAGGAGGCCGCTGAGCGGTGTTGTTGACTACTGACGGGCTCTGATGAGACGGACGCCCTTTGATTGTCGTTTCGGGCGCGAACAATGCGGAGCATGGTCTCTATCACGGCGTGATGCGCGGCGGGGCTGCTAACAACGCGGCGATCTTTTGCACATACGCGGGATCGAGTGTGTATTCGCGTTCAGAATCTTCCTCGCGGAGTTGGATATAGTGACGACCATCGGTCGTGATTTGCACGAGGTCGTCCGATGGCCGCAGCGCACTCACAGGAATTTCGAGCACGGTATAAAGTCCGCCATCGCGTACTCGTAGCGGCATGACTTTGACGACGCCTGGCGGCAGACGGAGTTTGATTTCCGAATCGGCTGAAAGATCGCTGAGCGGAAAACGCACCGGTTGGAGATGGGGATGCGCGACGAGCGGAGCAGTGGTCTGTTTTTCGTGTTCGGCTGCACCAGTGATGAGCGAAACTTCCGATGGCTGCTGGGCCGCGACCTCAAATTCCAACGTGTGGCCAGCAGGCACCTTCACGGGCTTAAATTTCGAGATGCGATGGGTGTTCTTGATCATGCCTCGCGTGCCCACGAATGCCATCAGGCAGCAGATCAGCAGGAGGAACGCGCAGGCGCGCAGAATATCTTTTGCGCGACGGTGACGCAGCGTCGCGAAATAAATTGCGAGCACGATCAACCAGAGCATGAACGAAAGATAACTCCATGAGAGCAGGCAGCGCAGGACGTTCCGATAGTTCATCCCCACGGGGCGAACCGGGAGAAAATCGACGTCGGCTCCGGCGTCGAAAGCGGTCTTGTCAGTGGCGACCAGCTTCCAGCCGTGAAGCGTTGGTTCGAGCGTCAAACCATCGCTGATTTTGAATTCGTCGGGCGAAAAATGGCGCACCTCTTCTTCGCGACGATTGATGATGCGCAAGCGCGTGAACTCGAGTTCGCCCGGTCCGTCCACCGGATCGATGTAGAGTTTGCGAATGGGCGCATCTGGAAGGGGAAATGTGTACGTAAACGCCATCTCGCTCGGCGCGACGGGGATGTTGATATTGTAAGGCTCAACAAAACCGAAACCGCAGTCGTAGATCAGGCGGATATTGCCGGTGTTGCTCGTGCGGAGGGTCGCTTCGAGATAGTGAATGTCGTTGCCTGGCTCGTTGAGCGGATACCACTCGAGTGCGATTTCCTGCGGCAGGAGAAACGCAAGAAACGCGACCACCGCTGCGAAGAGCGCACGTTTCCAAGAAGGCGCAAAATACTCAGGAGCTTCTTGAGGCGTGGAGTCGGTTTCGGCTTCAGCGGAGGACATGTTTCGTGGTGTGCGGAAACGAGGACTTAGGACGAACGATTGCTCAGCACTCGACGGATCGCGCGCAGCCACGCGGTGAGCCGCCAGGAACGGGAATTGAGTGTGCGCTGCAATTTGTCCGAGAGGATGGCGTTGGCCTCAACGAGGCGTGCGTTTTCCTCGCGCACAGGAGACTGGGCGATCAGATGGCGCACGAGCGAGCTGCCCGCGGAAGGCGTTAAGCGGAGCAGTTGTTGCGCGATGCGCTCGAGTGCATGATCGGCATCTTTGGCGTCTTCACCGGGGGCGATGTTGGCATGGCTCAGCACCATTTGTTTGAGCCAGAAAAACGTTTCCATCCATGCGGGAAACGGCGTCGTTGATCGGAAATCGGGCGAAGAAAACGTCTGCCAGCGCCATTCATCTTCCTCGGGAAAATGGGTGATCTGAGCGAACTCGTAATCGATCAAGCGAAGCTCGCCCGCTGTATTCAAAATCAAATTACGTGGCGTGAAATCGCCATTGCTCCAGCGTCGGGTGGAGGGACGCCGCACCACTTCCCCAAGCACGATGGGCATGATCGTCTCGCGAATGATCTCGCGATCGGCCCGGGAAAGCGTGGGCAATTGCTCAAAGGCTGAAAAAATTTCCGAAGCTTCTGCGTGCGCCGCCTCGGGCATGGACGCTGTTGTCGATTGTTCGAGGGCGCGAAGTGCACGTGCGCGCGATTCCGCGGCTTGTTCGGCGGAGATTTTGTTTGCGCGCACAAGGTCATCGAGCGTCGTGCCTGGGACATATTCGCGAGCGAGATAATCGATGCCGTCGTGCTGGACAAAAAAGAGCGCGCGACACGCCAGCTCAGGACAGGCTTGCGAGAACGCTTGGGTGCGAGCGTGGAGACTTTCGAGCTTCGGCCCTACGGTGAGATGCGCCAGTGGCTGGTCTTGTTGGCAAAGAAGAAAACTGCGACGTCGGTCACGATCGGCGCGGCGCGGATTGATCGGCAACGCACGCAGCAAAATACCGACGTTGTTTTCCCATGTTTGCAGCACGCCGTGTTCACGCAGAACCCTCAGAATTTCAGATTCTGAAACGGTGTTTGAAGAAAAGGGCGCGGTGCTCATGAGGCAGAAAACAAACGGGCGGCCGAACCATGAGGAAGACCGCCCGCAGTAGGAAAATCAACGGCTTGATACCGTTGGTTTCGTGAACGCTCAGCCTTGGCGAGGACGCGGACCGACGTAAGAGCCGATGAGCGCGAGTCCGGCTGCCAGTGCGAAGCCGATGACGGCACCGACGACGCCGGCGATTACCATCGGCTTGAGTACGCCTGCAGTGCGGATGCGATCGCTCACGCGGATCGCGTGGCTGTACTCTTGCTTGCTGAAATCCGCGTGGGTTTTGCGGATGTTGTCGATGAGCGTGTTGTAAGTGGTCTCGAGCTTACGAAGAGCTTCCGTGGATTTCGTCATGATTTCACTTTGATCGCGGGAAGGCGCTTCCAAGAATGTCTTGAGATTGTCTCGTTGGGCAATGAGGCGGTTTTTCTCCGCTTGAATACGCTTCACCTCGAGACCGGCATCGAGCGCACGACGCACGAGGAAATTATAGGAATCGTTGGCCAAGAGAGAGTCGATCAAGCCCTGATCGAGCACCAGCGAATCGGGACGATTCTGCGCCTGAGCCGCGGTGCCGAGCACGTAGTTTTGTGTGCGCGACTGAGATTGGCTGAGGAGATCCCGAACAACTTTCTCTTCTTCGAGAGCCTTGGCTTCGCGCTCTTCGAGCAAGCGGAGGTAATAATCGAGCTTGAGCATCGCCAAATTGCGGTCGCGCGAGAGCCCATTTTGGCGAATGATGCCGAGGATCTCGTTGATTTGGATTTGCGCAAACAGCTCGGTCTGCTCGAGCAGATCCTTGAACGTGAGATTGGTCGTGACCGAGCGGAAAGAACGCGCGGCTTCGCTTTGCTGAGTCAGGTAAGAACGAATGGTGGCCACCTCCGAATTGAGCACGAGTTCGTACTCGGAGAAGTCGGCGTTCTGCAAAGTCACGAAGGCCGTGCCGAAGGCGAGGGGAGGACGACCAAAGGTGCGATAGAAATTCTCGCGATAGACCGTGACGATTTCGTTGAGCAGCTGCTGACGCTGAGCATTCGAAAAAGTTGCGCTGGGTTTCATCACCAAAGACAGCACGTATTCATCCGGCACATACACCGGCGGAGTCTGGCCGGAAGCGCGCAGACGATCGCGTTCTTTGACGATGTTGGGCGGGACAATGCCTTCGATGGAAAGCGAGCCGCGAATGCGGGTTTGAAAATCGTCCGATAGATCCAGTCCGACGCGACGAAGCGCCTCCTCGATCACCACGGGGGCGCGCAGATCGTCCGGGTTGAATTTGGACTGATCCGGATAAACACCGCGCTCGAATCCCGGAAACGAGAACACCACGCGAGTTGAGGTGACCGCCGGTTGCACGCGGCTGAGGAAAAGCGAGAGTCCGGCCGCGATCGCGAAGCCGATCAATGTGAACCCGAGTATCTGGTACGCGCCGCGCGCGAGTCGCAGGAATAGTTCGCGCAAGTCGATCGCGTCATCTGCGGGATCGTACTCAGGGGAGTGATTTCGAGGTCCTTGTTCGCCGCCAGGGGAATTATGGGATGCCATAGGTAAAACGAATGGGGAAACAGGTTACGCGCCTTCCTGCAAGACCCGCGTAAAGGCGCTACACGCCTGTTGAATTGAAAGTGTAAGTTGAAGGGCGGTGTCGGCCCGGGAGGTGGGCGTGAGTTCGAAATCGTCGCGCCCGTTTAAGCGAGAAGTCGAAGTCGGACGTTTAAGTTGAAGGAAGAGTGAGTCGGGAGGGCAGCTTCGCTTTCGCCCTTCGCCTTTCTCAATGAAGCGGCTGGATGTGTTCGACGGGCACTTTAACCAGCAAACCCTGCTGCAGTACGTCCACTTTGATGACCACCTCGTCCGGATGGTCTGCATCTTCGACCACGCCTTCGATGCCGCGAAGTCCGCCAGAAGAGATACGTACCGGGCGCCCGCGATTGAGCAGCGGCTTAAGCGCCACGGTGACGCCGGCCGAGAGCGTCTGTTTCACCTGCTCGAGTTGCGCGAGAAACGTCCGTTCATCGTCCACGGTCAACGTGCGTACGAGCAACTGCTGTTCGTACAGCCGCTTCTGACGCGAGAGCGGAACCTGTGCAAAAACATAGCCGGGAAAAAGCGGTTTGGAGAAGCGCTTCTCGCCCGAGGCATAGCGCCGCACGCTCTCGATCAAAGGCAGATAGTGCACGAACCCCGCTGCGCTCAGCAGTGCAGCAAACTTCTTTTCGCAGCGCGGCTTCGTATGGCATACCAGCCAACGATAATCGGAGGGTGCAGTTTGGGAAACGATCGACATGGCAGAACCGTTCAGTGCAGCGCCTGCCGTCGCTCAATGCGACTGTTTTCGCGAAACCTTCAACCACGTGCGGAAGCGCAGGCCACTGGCGGCTTCCTTGAAAATGCCGGCGGACCGCTGGCGCTCCTAGACGAACACATTCATATAGGTGCCGCGTTATCAGAAAGCGTTAAGGCGATCTATTCTGAGCTCGTTTAAGCTAATCGAATTTTTGGCGACCGCTCGTCCAAGCCGGTTCGACAATCGTGGGTGAGGCGCGGGTTTCCCAATTGGGAAGGGGTTGCCAGCCTCCCTGCACATGCGAGAGCGACTGAATCGCTTGGGTGCGCGATGGCGAGAGGCAGGAGGTGGTTATGCGTCTCGTGAATAGTGGCAATAGAATTGCGGGTGAACCGGTAGGGGTGGGGCGATACTCCGCATCGTCCGAAGAGACCAAGGCTGCGCGTCCGGCGGAACGCGTTTTCAAGTAAAGCCTGCCTATATCGAATCATTTCACCGCGAATGTCGCTTGGAGATCGTGTGAAGGAAGGCGGACGATGCTCCGCATCGTCCCTGCGTTGTCCTATAGCTCCGCCATACCCCTTACCATCTTCCACCTCACCTGCGTCTTACTCTTCTTGGCGCTTAGTCCTCTTACACCTCTTATTCGCTCCCATTAGTTCATTTTTTCTTGAACCAAGTGCGTCCGGGGTTCATCTCCGCGTTTCCTTTCTGGTTAAATGGCGACCCTGAAAACAGCAGAGGCAACCCGACCCCCTGCATTTGAGCAGGAATGCATTATCTTTTTCCAAGAGATTGTGCAGCTGTTTGGTGTGCCGAAGTCGGTCGGCCAGATCTACGGACTCCTGTATGCCTCGCCTGAGCCCTTGGGATTCTCGGAGATCATGGGGCGCCTGGAGATCAGCAAAGGCTCGGTCAGCCAAGGCATCCAGCTCCTGCGCTCATTGGGCGCAATCGTCGAGTCCGACCCAGCCTCGCCTTTAACTTCCACTTCAACTTCCAGCTTAAACGGCTCCGGCGCGGCCGGGCAGACGCGTGGGCCGCGTGTGTATTCGCCGGAGCTCAGCCTGCGGCAGTTGGTCACGGGGGTGTTGCGGGAGCGCATTGCCCCGATGGCGGCACCGGGCACGGAGCGCCTGAAGCGGTTGAAGCAGCTCGCGGCGGAATCGCCCGCGAACGAAGACTTTTATTTGGGACGAACGAAGCAACTGGATACGTGGCGTAAACGGTTCAACACCGTGCTGCCGCTTTTGTCCGCCCTGCTCGGCCCGAAGAAAAAATCAAAAAAAACGTGATCGATCTCCGATCGTTTACCCTCCCTGCGGTTGCGCCCTCCCGACGCGACGGGGCGAAGCTGTATCGTAAGGATAGCCAGAGGTAGTCAGGAGGATGGTGGGGGAGAAACACGCGCTTGTATTCACGTTTGTCGATTTTTCGCCGGGTGGACTTCTTTTTAAGGGACTATCTTTCTTACGCCTCGCTAATCGACGACGTGGATTGGAAGGATCTGTGCGGTTTCGGGTCAGCGCCGCCCATCGCCGATGCCTACTGGCGATCCAGCGGGCGTCCAACAGCCGCGTGCAAGGTCGTTGATCGGACAAAGGCTGGTGACTATGATACCCATACGAAGTTTGCCCAACTTGCGTTGGACGAGCTCCTGAGGTGGCGGGACCAGGCGGTGCGTTCGTTGAATCACGGAAGAAGCCGAGGGCGCGCGGTACGGAGCGTCTGAAGCGGTTGAAGCCGCTCGGGCGGGAATCGCCTGCGAATGATCCTCATATTTGGGGCGGACGAAGCAACTCGAAGGCTGCGTAACTGGTCCAATATCGTGCCGTCGCTTCTATTCGCGCTACTAACCAGACGAAATAAAAGTACAATGAGATTCCTTCGATGCTGCTCCGTTTGTGATTTTGCGTTTCCTGATGCGATAGCTGGAAGTTATGTTTTCGCTTCAGCATGCCAATACACGGATAGATGCGCCGTCTCTACCTTTAAATAGCTTAATGATTTCAGATTCACGCTCATACTGCACTTTGCTAATCGTCTCCTGCGACGCGTATTCAGACTTATGGACTCCATGCCTTACGCTGCTCCGACGCCATTGGCCGGACTGTCCTTTCCCTGTTTTTTTAGGAGCGGGTCGGCTTCGAACTAATCAAAGCGGAATAACTATGTTATTTTCTGAAGGCGGCCGAGATTGGTCTCAATGCATGCTAGATTATTTGCAGGAATTGCCCTCCACTTATGTACTAGTCATGCTGGACGATTTCTTTTTGAGAAAACCAGTTTCAACGACGAATGTGCTGGCTTGTCTGGAATTCGCGCAGCGTCACGATGCGACTCAAGTTCGCCTTGTTCCCCGACCCGGCCCTACAAAAAAGATGCTGGGTAATCACCTGATTGGCGAGTGTACGGCCGGTCAGCCATATAGGCTTAGCACGCAGGCGGCGATATGGAACCGATCGAAACTGATAGAGCTGCTCCGCCGCGGCGAATCAATATGGGAGTTCGAACATAATGGAAATCAAAGAATATCAGCCATAAACCATGGGTTCTTCGCAGTAAGTTCGCCGGTGCTTCCATACGAAGGGCTATTGGCTCATCACGTAGTGGAGAAGGGGAGGTGGATTCCTCATGAAAAATGGATATTCGGTCGGCAAAATATTGGGTGCGATTTTTCACGTCGTGCAACGCTTTCTATGGGCCAGACTATATTGTATCATGCTGCGAGCTTAATCGATCGTTTGCTTGATGTACTGCCGTGGCGTACGAAGATGGCCGTTAAAGGATATATTAAGAAGATAATACGGCCGATATTTAAAAGGCAGCTTTCGAGCATGAGTGGCGTTAAGTAGCAGGGTAATCCGTAACTTACATTACTACTGTATATTATGAGGTATGCTGCGATCTACGTTGATAGTTTCTGCCCTGTCTCTACTGAATAGTGTCCTCTCGTTTGTTAATCAGCTTGTGCTTGCGAGATTATTCGGCACCGGCAAAGATATGGATGCATATCTGGTGGCAATAAGCATACCGTCCACTGTTACCGCCCTGCTAGTTGGATCGATGGGGTATCAACTCGTGCCTGCGCTGCAACGAGCCAAATCGGCTTATCAGTACGATGACCCGACTTTGCAATCCTTGGTCCGCGGAATAGGTGGAACAACCATTCTGCTATCGCTATTTTGTGCATTTAACGCGCAAAATTTAATCCTTATTTTCGGTGCCAATCTCACTGAGCTGCAAGAACACTTAGCTATTCGAATCGCGGTGATCAGCTGGTTATGTCTTCCGTTGGCGGTCGTGTCCTCCATTTATACCGCCGGACTCCATGTAAGGCTAAAATTTTTTGCTGCTACAGCCATGGGATCCATCCCTATAATAGGCTCGTTGATTTCTTGCCTAACTATGCATTCGCGTTTGGGAGTGAGCTCAATTATTTGGGGGCAGTTTATTAGTTACTTTCTGATGATATGCGGATTGCGAATGGCAATCGGTGGATTAAAGCAAGAGAGGGATTGGAGGGGGCTGCGGGAGGTGGTTTCTTCATTACCGTGGGCTCTGTTGGCACTGATGATTTTTGTCATATATCCTTTTTCAGACGCTGTCTGGGGGGCAAATGTTGGGCCTGCAGCGGTTTCTTATTTAGGATACGCTCAGCGGCTATTAGTTGGCTTTTCTGGTTTAGCCGTTGTTGGTGCAACCACGGTCTTGTTCCCTCGTTTTGCAAAGCACGCTGCGACCGGAGACAAAAGCTCCTTAACAAGCGATGTAGGACTGGCTTTGCGAACAATGCTCGCTCTCATGGCGCCGAGCGCAGCGATCTTAGGGGCGCTTGCTTTACCAATTATTGAGCTGTTGTTTGTTCGAGGCGCTTTTAGCATTCACGATGCTGAGAATTTAGCTGCAGTTTTCAGGGTGATGTTAATAGGTATGGTCGCGATGAGTGCAATGGGATTGGCCTTCAAAGCACTGTTTGCTCAGGGTCATATAAAATCAGCAGGTTTACTTAGTCTAAGCGGAGCGGCGATATACTTTATTCTATCAGCATTTTTTTCCACAAGCGATGGATTGCGTGGGATCGGATTTGCTTATTCAGTAACATGGTGGGTTATTTTTGCATTTACTGTTAGAGTACTCGGATTAGGTATTTTCTCGCTGGCTCGCTTTATATTTTGTACCATCATTCTTTCAGCAGTGGGTTGGTTCACCGCGTATGGTTTATTTTACCATCTAGCGCTAGCTGAGGTAGTATGTGGGGGGGGGGGGCGAGTGCTTATGGCCGCTACTGGTTCAGTATTGGCCTGCGTACTCGCCTGCCTTTTTCTGCCTGGGCTAAGTGGATCCACGTCATTGGTTCGCAGGATTCTTGAGGCGCGCGAACAGGCTGTACGATGAAACCCTCATCAGCGAGATACGCGAGTAAACTCACGCCGCTGGCGTTGCTTGGCGAGACGCATATCGCAGTGACACTCTTTTCATTCCTAGCAGGCTGCCTTGCGCTATGGTTTTATATTACGGCAGATCATTTTCCGATTGGGCGGGCCCATATTTGGGGAATGCTAGTCGTCCTATGGGTGATCAACTTAACTCCATTTTTCGCAGACCATATGGAGCAAAAGTTTGATCCGTTTGACATAAAGTATCCGTTTCTAATCTATTATTTTTTCGTATTTACGCTTCACAGCACATGTCGCATTCTATGGGGGGGGGGGTCCGATGACCTGATCGTCAATCCAAACACCAGCGACCCCGTGCGGCTGCGGGCCCTCTGCTCGATGGTTGTAGGCTTGGCTGCATTTGTTTGTGGTTCTTATTCGGCGATCGCACGGCTACTCGGAAAGTCCGGACCCTTGTTGAGAACGCCCCCTGGTGAAAGAGTGTTGCTTCTCGCAATAGGAGGATTGGTTGGTGGAGGTCTGGCTCTTTCGGTTTTGCTTAGAAAGTCGGGGGGGGTCCTATCTTTCTTTGAAAACCTGAGCTCTTGGAGAACCACCGGCGTTCTCGAAGGAGTGGGACATTTAACATTTCCCATAGCTACCGTCATGCCGGCAAGTGCGCTGTTACTATTTTTGGCGAGCATACGTCCAGCGCCCGCGAAAATCAAAGGCTGGGGAACACTCTCTATCGGTATCTGTTTCCTAACCATTCTTCCTGTGGCAATTTTGGGCTTCAGAGTGGGTGTTGTTATCGTGCTTATCCAAATTGCTGTGGGATGGCATTATTCGCGGAAAAAAATTGGGGCGGCCCGTCTTGGACTTCTCGGCATAATATTACTATGCCTGCTTTCAGGCTATGCGGCGGCTCGTCATAAAATAACCAATGAAAGAGACGCAGGGAGCCCTGTCATACAGGCAGTCATTTTTCGAGTGCCTGGCTTGGACACCGTGGAACGAGTCCTTTGGCGCCTAGATCAAGGGGAGCCGCATAAGGGAATCGCCTCAGTGGCTACAGAGGCAGCTACTATCGTTGGGCCTAGGGTCCTGTGGCCGAACAAACCGCAGCCCACGAGCTTGGCATTCGCCGATATTTTTTTCTTTGATTACTTTCTTGGGCGTGGGGATCAACTGCATAGCGTTCGCAGTGGGATATCGCCGACGCTTATAGGTGAGCTATTGTGGATCGGAGGGATTCCTTCGGTGGCGGGTGGGGCATTATTACTTGGGATTGTTGCAGGGGCTCTCCGGTCTTGGCGCGAAAGGCGCGGTCCACCGATACTACGCAATTGGCTATACGCACTCGCGCTTGTACCGTTTGCCATGTTTGTTGAGGCCCCTCAAAATACACTTAATGGGTTTGTATTGCTCGGATTGTACTGCGCATCCACTGTGTTTATTCTCGTGATTCGTTCGCCGCTTGATCGAATGAAGTGTTGATTGTCTTATCTCTCGCGCATGAATAACTTACAAGACAGGCATCGATCGGCTAGCGACTCGCGACGCGTTGATGCCGGATGCAGCAAAGAGCTATCATTGTATGAGAATATGGTGAGAGGTATTCGCAAATTAGTTCTGGTCACTATTCATTGGTTGTTATTTGGTCGTAGGAAAATAGTTGATTCGCCAGATAGGATTTTAGTGCTGCGCTTTTCGGCTGTAGGCGATTTTATTATTTCTATCCCCGCTATAAACACGCTCAGAGCGGCTTTTGAAGGTGCGGACATTGCCCTGCTGACTATGACATCAAGTGTGGCGAAACAACGCATTGCGGTTTCTAATTATAATGGATCGCCAGATTTGGCACCATGGATCAGATTTGTTTTGCCATCGAAGGTTAACAGGGCTTTCACTCTAGATTCCCTTCGCCTCGGTTATCTGCTGGGGTCTGTAAGGCGGGAGATTAAAAGGTATAAAGCAGATATTGTCTTTATTCTACCGCAACAAAATGGGGGAACTGTTCGTTCATTGGCGTCGAAAATGATTCTTCTTAAAATGCTGGGTGTAAGGTCTCCGGTCTTCGGTTGCCTCTCGGGAAGCGGGCCGTTGCTTCGAGGAAAACATTTCAAAGAGGGGCGCGTTGAACATGCTGTCATGGCTCCTCTCAACGCGGTTTGTGAGCACCCTCGGGTTTCCGCATGTTTCGGAGGGCAGATTGGCTTCGGGCTCGACATCCCGCTTGAAGAAAAACTATGGGCTCGTGCGCTCATTAAAAGTGTGAGGGGGGATAGCAACGTTCCTGTGATTGCAATCTCTATTAGTTCTGTTCATACTCATAAGCAGTGGGGTTCTGATCGGTTTGCGGCCCTTATCCGAACTCTCGCGGAAAAGATTGCCGTTCGAATACTGCTGGTCGGCACTAGATCCTCGGGGAATGAAGGAGGTGTTATCGCGTCACAATTCCCTCGTGTTGTTACAAATTTGTGCGGGGAGACCTCAATTACTCAGTTGGCTGCGGTCCTTGAAATGTGTGACCTTACCGTTGGTAACGACGGAGGATCCATGCACTTAGCTAGCGCGGTTGGTAGCCGATGTGTTGCTATAATGCCAGGGATAGAATATCCCGGTTCAATCGAACCGTGGGGCGCAATCGACTATGCAATACGAGAGCCGGTGGCATGCAGCCCTTGTTATTCTTTTACAAACTGTCCAATGGGCGATAATCGTTGCATGCGGGCCATCTCTGTGGAGCGTGTCGCTCAGCGTTGCATTCAAGCTTTGTCGAACGATTGCCATTTGAGTGGACTCATAAATTAAGCGTGTCGCTACCTGGACCGGTCAATTTAATCGTATGAAAAAGTATGAATAGAATTATTAAAGGTGTCGTTAAAAGAGGGTTACTGCCAGTGGTTTCAAGCTCCCTGCTGCAACCCGTTTTCCGGTTGGCCCATAGGTGTGCGTTGGCTGGAATGAATATTGGAATAGGTAGCGATGTGGAATCCTCGGGTGAACGTTATGCGCAGAAGTATGTGTCGAATCTCCTTTTGGATCGGGATGCGCTGGTAATCTTTGACGTTGGAGCTAACGTTGGGGCCTGGACGCGTTCTGCCATCGATATATTTCCGTCGAATGCAGAGTTTCATTGTTTTGAGCCATCGGGGGCTACTTGTCAGCTGTTAAGCGCGAATCTTGCTGGCATAGGTTCCCGGTTAATGATACACAATATCGGGGTTGGGGAGGTTCAGGGTGAACTGACGTTGTACCGGCCCGAACAATCGAGCATCGCATCATTGTATCGTCGTCCCGGCTATCAATCTATGGGGGGCGGGCCTCTAGTCGCAGAGAAGGTAATTATCAGGCGAATTGACTCCGTTTGTCGCGAAGCTCAGATACTGCATATCGACTACCTAAAAATGGATATTGAAGGGCATGAAATTTCGGCTCTTAAGGGTTGCGGTGAAATGCTATCGGAAGGAGCCATAAGTGTAATTCAATTCGAGTTCGGCGGATGCAACATCGATTCACGCACGTACTTTAGGGACTTCTGGGATCTGCTATCGCCAAATTACAGGATTTATCGTCTGTTGGCAAGGCAATTATATGAGGTCGTGGAATACCAGGAATGGATGGAGCAATTCTCGACGACAAATTATTTGGCGGTGTTCAGGAAGTGACGGTCAATGGTTGTTTGTAACTAGGCATCCTTTCTGTAGTGAGCATTCCGTTATTGGAATTTTATATTGTGCGGCGTCAGTGAATCTAGCTTATGGTTAATTATGAATATTTTGTACGTAAATGGGAAAAGGAATGATCAACTACTTGGCGTTTCATTTTATAATCCTACCTTTCTTTATGGCATTAGCTGTTTTGAAGGAGTTCGGGCTTATTGGTCATCCTCAAAACAGAGTTTGATTTTTCTTGATCTCAAAGAGCATCTTAAACGATTATACGTTTCGGCGGAGCATATGACGCTCTTGCCTGCGATATCGATACATCAGCTGCTGGATGAAGTCCTTGAGATCGTACGTAGGGAAGACGTTCGAGAGGATGTGTATATTCGCATTACCTTTTTCATTGGTGGGGATGGGTCCTGGCATACAGTCGAAGGAGTCCACTATATGATAAGTATTCGAAGCCTTCCTAGTGAGCTTGGGGTTCGTCCGGCGCTAGCGTTGGGCATAAGCGCTTATCGGCGGATTTCAGCGCCAAGCATGCCGCCCTTTGTTAAGGCGGGTGCGAACTATCTGAACTCTCGCTATGGGGTTCTAGACGTTCGAGGCCGGGGATTTGACGATGCTCTCTTTTTGACCGAGGGAGATCTTCTTTCCGAGGCCTCTGGCTCCACCTTGTTTCTTTTTAAGGGGGGGGAGATTCATACGCCATCGTTGGAATGTGATATTCTCCCCGGTATAACGAGATCAAGGCTTATAAAGCTCTGCGCCGAGAATAATATGCATGTACAAGAAAAAAAGATTCATCGTGATGAACTACACGGGTACGATGGCGCTATGCTTGCGGGCACAATGATTGAGATAAAGCCGGTTAAGTGTATTGAATCATGGAACTTCAACCGATCAATAGTTTTGTGTGAGCGCATGGCTAAGATCTTATCCGGGTTTATATACAACCGGGGGTCCGGTATGGAGCTGGTGAAATTTAACGAGTAATGTAAGTAGGATGATTGGCGCTATCGAGGTCTATGCATCGTTGCCCGGCCTTGATTTTATTTCCCTATAATGCATTCAATGAATTTTTGGATAATTCATGCTCAGGAGCCTTTGCCAGAGGCGAGTAAAATCGCGACGCGCCGGCTGTGGCGTTCGAATACCCTTGCGGAAATGTTGGCCGCGCGTGGGCATCAAGTCGTACGCTGGCGGTCCAGCTACAGTCACTACGAGAAGCGTTATCTCGTAGATGGTCCGCTTAACGTCAGATTCGAAAACTATAAATTTCAGTTTCTTGTTGGCCCGTCTTACCGTTGTCACGTCGGACACGCACGGGTGCGGCACCATCGCGAGATCGCGAACCAGTTTGCTGCTATCGCAGCTAAATCCGATCATCGTCCGGATGTTATTCATGTATGTAATGTCCCGATTGAGCTGTGTCGTGCTGCGGTCGATTTCGGGGTAAAACACGGGGTTCCGGTAGTAATCGATGTAAGAGATCTCTGGCCCGACTTGTTTCTTGATTTGGTACCCAAAGCCCTGTCTTTGTTCAGGCCCTTCGTAAAGTTGTGCCTTCTGTCTCACTATCGTAATGCCGCGTACGCTATGCAGCGCGCCACAGCGATCACAGGTATAACTCGCCCCTTCGTTGATTGGGGGCTTCGTCTGGGTAATCGTCGCGCGACGGAAGTGGATCAAGTTTTCCACATGAGCTATCCGGATTTGAGGGGAAGTGCGACATATGGTAGATCCGATCAAGACGTGGCTACTAAATTAAACCTTATGGCCGACGATATCGTTTGCTGCTATTTCGGTGCAGTTGGATACCAATCTGACTTTGAAACCCTCATTAGGGCGGCCCGGCTGGTAGAGGGAAAAAGCAAGCTTAAGTTTGTAATCTGTGGCCACGGCCCTAAGCTATCGTCGCTCCGTAGCAAGGCGAAGGGTTTAGCAAACATGATTTTCCCAGGGTGGCTGGAAGCTAAAGAGGTAAATGCCCTTATGGGTATAGCGACTGTAGGTTTAATTCCGTTCAAGGAGAAAGATAATTATGTCTTGAACATGCCGAACAAATTTTCGGAATATCTTTCCGGTGGCCTAATACTCGCTTGTGGGCTGCGGGGTGAGATGGCGCGATTAATTGATCAGCATCGGTGCGGTTTTGTATACCCGACTGGAGACGCTGTCGCACTGGCAAGAAAGCTTGACGAACTAACCCGGCTGTCATCAGTCGAGGTAGATGTGATGCGTGAAAATGCACGTCTACTCTTTCAAAGCCAGTTTAATTACAAAATAGTGTACAGGCGCCTTTGCGACTATTTAGAACAGCTCCCTGCACGGATTGTAAATGAATAACATTTTGTATTTTATTCGCGCGTTGTTCAAGCGAGGACCGCGTTTCCCTATACATTACCTGCAGGAGTCGCTTGGTTTCGACTTGCGCTATGGCACTGATACTCATTTGCGTGTACCCAAAGGAGGGCTTGATGTGGAGGGCGAGCGCAGGGACGGTATTCTCTACGTCGCGTCTTGGACAAGTGTAGTGCGTCGGGCGTTAACGTGGTGCGAATCCGAACTGGGCAGGCGTCGCTTTTTGGAGTCTCAATTTTTTGATCTTGGTTGTGGTAAAGGAAAAAGCTTGCTGGTATATGGATTGAAGTACGGCGTAAAGGCGAGAGATGTTGCTATAGGAATTGAGTATGAAAGCGCGCTTTGCGAAATCGCCCGTGCCAATATCAATAAGGTTGGCGCGAAGGCCGGACGACTTGAGGTTTATTGCGATTCAGCGCTTAATATAAGTCAATATGTCACGTCAGAAGCTATTATAGTTTACTTATATAATCCTTTTCAGGGTGAAACACTGAGAGCTGTTCTTGATCAACTTTCAGTCTATCCACATTTGCTAATTTATGTCGATCCAGTCGAGAAGGATCAGCTTTTGTCTTGCGGCTATAATATTCTTACCTTCCATCAGGGGCGCTACAATGCCGACACTTGGCTTGTCGCAGGCCGATCAATAAACCTCGTTGCTAGGTAGTGGGTGATGATGCGGCATGTACACATGAATTACATTTCAAAACGTATACTTGATCTTGTTGTAGCTATTAGCGCTTCGATTGTTTCGGCCCCTATTTGGCTGCCCATTGCTTTGCTTATAAAGCTTGATAGTAACGGACCGGTTTTTTTTGTTCAAAAACGTCTTGGTCTTAACGGGACGGTTTTTAATATGTTTAAATTTAGAACCATGGTAGAAGGAGCCGAGCAGATTGGCACCGGTCTCTTCAGTTACGAAAAGGACCCACGCATTACGCGGGTGGGACGATTTTTGCGGCAGACAAGTTTGGACGAACTACCTCAATTGCTGAACGTCATTAAGGGCGAGATGGCGCTTGTTGGCCCGCGGCCTCCTGTCACTTATGAATTAGGCAGCTATGATGAGTTTTCTCCGGCGTTAAAGTTTCGATTTACTGTGAAGCCCGGAATAACAGGTTTGGCCCAAGTTAGCGGGCGAAATGATCTGAATTGGGATCAAAAGTTAATTTACGATATTGACTACATTAATCGGTATCAACACTGGGGTGTTTTTTATGACCTTTACTTGATTCTGAGAACTGTTTGCGTTGTAATTGCTATGAAAAATGTGGTCGAGAAGTCATCCGGATCGTTATGATTTATTCTGATGTTCAGAGGCTAACTGAAATATACGGCGATGCGTTTTACGTCTATGACGAGAGCAGGTTTATTGATAATTATAACTCGTTAAAATCGGCATTTGTTCGTAATTACGCTAATACCCGAATTGCGTACTCCTATAAGACTAACTATACTCCAGTAATATGCCAACGATTGAACGCGCTTGGCGGTTACGCCGAGGTTGTGTCGGCGATGGAATATGCGCTCGCGCGTCGCATCGGAGTTTCACCTGAACGAATTGTCTATAATGGACCTTGGAAGTCCGAACAGTCTCTTCGCGAAGCGTTCGCTGTCGGAAGCCTTGTAAACTTGGATTCACAGCGCGACCTATCGCTCCTTTTCGAGATTGCTTCTGAAATGCCGACGGCAGACATCCGCGTTGGAATTCGCTGCAATTTAGACCTTGAGAGTTACGAAAGCTCCCGTTTTGGATTTGATGTAGCGACTCCTTTATTTCAACAGGCCCTTGATTCGATTCGGGCGCAGCGCAATGTCCGATTGACCGGCCTGCATTGTCATCTTCCTCATCGTGAACGCCGCTCTTTTATCGAACGGACACGGCGCCTCATCGAGGTGGCGCGGCGGGCTTTCGACGACGCTCCTGAATTTTTATCGATCGGCGGCGGTTTCTTTGGCCATATGCCTGATTCGTTGCGAAAGGGATATATCGGCGAGGTCCCAACCTTTGATGATTACGCGGGTGCGGTAGGCAGTCTTTTGGCTGGTGCCTACGGGAACACGGCAGAAAGCCCGACGCTTTTTATTGAGCCAGGGACAGCTCTAGTGGCAGATACATTCAAGTTTGTCACACGTGTCGTGGATATAAAGCATGTTCGCGGGGAATGCATTGCTTGTGTGTCTGGCAGCCTTTTTAATATCAGTCCGTACTCACGTTCCCAGAATCTACCGGTGGCCGTACTTAATAAGAACGGGGGGGGGGCATCTGGCGAAAGGTCGTTGGTCGATAAAGTCGTCGGGTACACTTGCATTGAGGGGGATGTGCTTTCACGCGCAGTGCCCGGTCCGCTTGAAGTCGGCGACTTCCTCGTTTTTTAGAACGTTGGATTTTTTTTGATTTTGTTGAAGACGCCTTTTTTTCTCCTCAGTGTTTTTTTTTTTT
>Ga0182793_1000018_pt1 | contig 171988 bp, 127 predicted proteins | sample Passage237A_FD_130498 | JGI IMG/M metagenome (GOLD analysis project Ga0182793, IMG submission 130498) | Cellulose adapted compost microbial communities from Newby Island Compost Facility, Milpitas, CA, USA - Passage2 37A (version 2) (version 2) ... | reverse complement strand
TTGGCTAACTTTGGTAAAGCGCGCGTTAAACTGCCCACGAATGGTGGGAAGCGGTTTACCTTGCCAGTGCTGCCTCCGATAGTGCCGGCTCGATGATCGTTCTTCCGCCTATGCTTCCCAAAGAAAAACTGCTTCGTGTCGCTCAGCAGTTGCCTGCGTCTGCCCGCGTGTTGGCGCAGTTGGGGCAGCTCTTGATGGACGTGAATTCTGGTCTCGAAGAAATCGCGGCTTTGTTGAAACGTGATACGGCGCTCGCGGCTCGCGTGATTCGCATCAGCAACAGCGCGGCATATGGCACGGGCGGCGGCATCGCCTCCATCGAAGATGCGGTCGGTCGTGTGGGTTTTGCCGAAGTGTATCGGCTCACGGGTTTCGCGTCGGCCACGCAGGTGTTCGATCACGACCTCACTTTTTATGGCGTACCGGGCAGTATCCTTCGCGCGAATACATTGTTCACGGCGCTCGCGGTGGAATCGCTCGCGAAACGCGCGGCGGTGGATTCGCGTGCTGCGTATACGGCGGGATTGATGCGGTCGGTGGGCAAAGTCGTGCTGGATCGCATCGGCCGGCAGTCGTTGGGCGGTGGCAAAGATTTTGTCAGCGCCGGCACCACCTCGGTCGTCGAATGGGAAGAAATGACGTTTGGCATCACCAACGCCCAAGCCGGCGCAGTCGTGCTGGAATCGTGGAATTTCCCGGCTTCGGTCTGTGTGCCCGTGCGCGTGCAATTGCTCGGGGCGCCCGTGTCTGAACCGCATGCACGGCTGACGACGTTGCTGAATGTGGCGGCGGGGATCGCGGCCGATGCGGGTTATCGCATGCCGGGCGAAACGGGTCTGTGGGAAATCACGCCCGAAAAACTCCAAGCCGCAGGACTTTCGTCCACGCTCTTTCAGGAATGCATCCGCGAAGCGCGCGACGGTTTTGAGCAGATCCGAGAATCGCTGGATTAAGCGATCGTCGCCGCATGCGGACGATCGCGGAAATGCTTTGGCGTGCGGGCCATGCGCAACGACTTCATTTCCCGGCAAGTGTGCCGATGAGTTAAACTGCTTGGGCTGGAAAAACTTATTCCCGCAAAAAATCCGTCGCGCCGGCAAAGGGTTTGCTAGGGAAAGGAGTTCGGTTAGCCTGCTTCGTCTCCCATAATCCGAGATGTCTGAAATTTCGAACGAGCTAGTCATTCTCTTCCTGCTGCTGTTGGCCAATGGCATCTTCGCGATGGCGGAAATCGCCGTGGTCTCGGCACGGAAAGCGCGGTTGAAACAGCTTGCCGACGAAGGAGAAGAGCGCGCCAAGGCCGCGCTGGCGCTGGCCAATGAACCCACGCGGTTCCTCTCGGCCGTGCAGGTCGGCATTTCCTTGATTGGCGTGTTGGCGGGTGCGGCGACGGGCGCGAGTCTGGCCGAGAAATTGACGCCGATCGTGGCGAAGATCCCCGGCATCGGAAATTCGGCGGATGCAGTCGCCCTCGGTGTCATTGTCGTGGCGATTACGTTATGCTCGGTGGTTTTTGGCGAGTTGGTCCCGAAGCGACTCGGTCTCACCAATCCGGAACGTGTGGCGATGTTGCTAGGCCCGTTAGTCAACAGCTTCGCGCGCATCGTCTCCCCGGTGGTGAGCATGCTGACGTTTTTGACGGAATCGGTGCTGAAGCTTTTCGGCGTCAAACAACGTCAGGAAGCGCCTGTGACCGAAGAAGAGGTCAACATCCTCATCGAACAAGGCCGCCTCGCGGGCGTGTTCAACAAAGCCGAGAGCGACATGGTCGCCGGCGTGCTCGAACTCGATCAGATGCCCGTCACGGCGATCATGACGCCGCGACCCAAGATCGTTTTTATCAACATCGACGACCCGGAAGACGTGAACTGGCGCAAGATTGTCTCGAGCGGGCATTCGTCGTTCCCGGTTTATCAAGGCAATCGCGACCAGGTCATCGGCATGGTCGCGGTAAAAGCGCTTTGGGCGCACTCCGCGATCGGCCTCACGACCAATCTCAAAAATCTCCTCGTGCAACCGCTCGTGGTGCCCGAGACGATGACCGCGATCCAGCTGCTCGAAGCTTTCAAGAAATCGAGCAAACACATCGCGCTCGTCAGCGACGAGTTTGGCGCCATCCAAGGCCTGGTCACGTTGATCGACGTGCTGGAAGCGATCGTGGGCGATTTGCCGGCGCAAGGCCGTCACTCCGCCGCGATGAAACAACGCGAAGACGGCTCGTGGCTCGTCGACGCCACGCTCGGCATCGACGAACTCAAAACGCTGCTGCAAGTCGAAGAACTGCCCCACGAAGAGGATGCGGATTTCCAAACGCTCGGCGGCTTCGTGATGACGCACTTCGGACGCATCCCCGACGCCGGCGATCATTTCGAGTATCAAGGCTGGCGTTTCGAGGTGATGGACATGGACCGTCACCGCGTCGACAAAGTGCTTATTTCGAAAGTACCCGCCCCGGCCGCGCTCGAAAAAGCGGCTGGCTGACGCGGTTCCGCGCCGCGTGAATAGATTGTCGGCAACTTCGAACAAGTTCAGGTTGATTTGCCTCGCCTGCTCTCCGACGGTGCGCGCGCCATGATCGACCCATGCAAGAAGATCCCTTCTCAGGCTTCCCGACCTGCATCCAAGGCCGGCGGCTCCCCGGGCCGTCCGAAAGAAGCCGTCTTCAACACGATCACGAGCGAAGACTGGAAGCGCTCGATCGCCTTGGCGCGGCAGCGCAAGAATGCGGTCTCCGAGCAGATTCGGACGGCGATCTCGTCCTCCTCGCCGAAGACGAAGTAAGCCTGCTCGAAGCAGCCGGTCATCCTTGGACGGATCTGAGCGAGGCGATCCGCGCGTTGCGCGCCTGCCTGCCGCTGATGTCGCTGGAGATTTTCGGGTTTCCCGCCGATTCCGAGAATCCACTGGAAGAACCCAACCCGAAGCTGCGGCGCATCGGCGGCGGCGTGGAAGCGTGGGCTTTTGCGAGCGAGTACGACGGCTCGGTGTATAAATTCTTTCGTCCGCGCGAAGGCGACACGATCGGCAGCGCGTTCATGTTTCGCCGCGGCGACGAAGCATGGTTTCACGCCGAAGCACGGCTCGGCACATATCGCGAACTGCTCGAAAAACTGCTGCTCATTCACGCGCTCGGCGGCATGGCCAGCGAAGTCGTCGGCATAACGCCCGAAGGCATCCTCGTCGCGAAACAAGTGCTCGGCGATCCGCTCCCGCAGGGCGACGACGTCTCGCGCGTGCTGCCCGGTGGCCTCATCGAAATCCCCTCCCGATTTCTGCGCGCCAACCGCGACCACCCGCGGTTGTTTTGGATGAACGATCGCCCGTGGCTCCTTGGCGATTTGCATGCACGCAATTTCGTCCGCGGCAGCGATGGCGCGCTTCACGTGATCGATCTCGTCGCGGCGCCATGGCCCGATGATGGCAGCAATGCGCTCATCAGCGATTGGCTCGTGCGTGTGCGCGGCAATCCGCAGGCGTCGCTGCTGCGCGAGGTTGATGACGATGAATTATGACATTGTATCCTGATTGTGGATACGAAGCGAACGCGGAGCGCGCTTCGATTTTTCCATCGAAAACGAAAATTGAGTTTGAGTCCTCGACGAGGCAGGGGAAAACCGGCCGATGAAATACCGCCTTGTGATGTTCGACTTCGACGGGACGCTTGCGGATTCGTTCGCCTGGTTTCTCGGGGTGCTGGATGAGCTGGCGGTGAAATATAAATTCAAGCGGCTCTCCTCCGAGGAGCTCGAGAGCCTGCGATCGGAGTCCGCTGCGGCGGTCTTGGCGCGCACGGGCGTGAGCCGTTGGAAACTCCCCTCGATCGGCCGGCACATTCACAAACTCGCCGCGCGCGATGCGGAGCGCATCCAGTTGTTTCCCGGTGTGGCGGAGATGCTGCGTTTGTTGGACGAACGTGGCGCCATCCTCTCGATCGTGAGTTCAAGCAAAGAAGCCAACATCCGGCGTATCTTGGGCGAGGAAAACGCGGCGCGCATTCGCTTCTGGGAAGGCGGGGCCGCGTTGTTTGGAAAACGCACGCGCATCCGTCGCGTGTTGCGCAAAGCCGGCGTGAAGCCCGCGGAGGCGCTTTATGTCGGCGACGAAGTGCGCGACCTCGAAGCGGCGCGCGCGGAAGGCGTGGCCTTCGGTGCGGTGAGCTGGGGATTCACGCGGTTCGAGACGCTGCAAAGTCACCAGCCCGAGGCGGCGTTTGCGACCGCGGACGAGCTGACGAAGTTTGTAGTGGGTTTCTGAATACAGTCAGGACCGGCGCAGCGCTCCCTCGGCCGCGGTTCGCATCGCCTCGACCGGCACGGACACCCCCGTCCAGATCTCGAGCGCGCGAGCGCCTTGATGCACCAGCATGGACAAACCGCTGGCGGCGGGGATGCCGAGTTCGCGCGCTTGCGCGAGGAGGCGTGTTTCGGGCGGATTGTAGATCATGTCGTACACGCCCGCCGGCTTGGGCAGCGCGCGCAGATCGACGGGCAACGGATCGCTTTCGCGCAGGCCGGCGGAAGTGGCGTTGATCACGAGCGCGCCTGCGGGGAGATTGGCGGGCGGTTGTTGCGGATCGAATCCCTGCAGAAGCACCTGACCTGCGTGCGGCGCGAGATCGAGCAGGAGCGCGTCGAGATTGATGCGGGTGCGATTGGCGATCCACAGCGAGGTGCAGCGACGTTGAATGCACTCGATCGCGGCGCCGCGCGCGGCGCCACCTGCGCCGAGCAGAATCACGTGCGCGCCATCGAGCGAGCGAGAGAGCGTTTCGTTGACGGCGGCGGCGAGGCCGTAGCCATCAGTGTTGTGGCCGTGCCAGCCGGTGTCGGTGCGATGCAGTGTGTTGACGGCGCCGATCGGCTGCGCGGCGCGATCGACGGTGTGGTGCGCGGTGGGATCGCCGCTGCGCGCCTGGGTGCCCGCGAGTTTGAGTTCGTTAAACGCGATGACCTTGTGCGGAACGGTGAGGTTCAGTCCGCGAAAACCTTTCTGATGAAAACGCTCGAGCGCGGCGGGGAGCTCCTCGGGCGGCACGTCGAAACGGAAGTACTTCCAATCCGCGAAACGCGCATCGGTGCGGGCCAGCGCAGCGAGCGCGGCGTTGTGCATCGACGGGCTGATCGAGTGTTTGATCGGGTGGCCGACCACGGCGAGCGCGGTGCCTTGGAAATCCCAGTGATCGAGGTCGGCGGTCGTGTACGTGTCTTTCGACGGAGGCATCGGAGTTTGGTTGAACTGAATGCCTCGCATGGGCCGCGTCGAGCGCCGAACGCACACCGCGCCGCGAGATTGCGCGCAAACGGCGGACGCGCTCAGTGGAGATTGCGTTCGTAGGCGGCGTCGAACTCGTCGACGAACTCCGCGAACAGCGCCGCATGCGCTTCGTCGCCCGCGAGTGTGTAATGATGGACGAGATTGCGGCAGCAGCGGCACAGGACTTCGCGCACGGGCATCGGCGCGAGATCGGAGATCTTCGGCTCGATGTGATGACTGCGCAGGATGAGGAAGAGGTCGTTCGGGCTGCGAAACGCGCCTTGCTCAAATGCGTCGATGAAAAACGGCGTGTCTTCCTGATAGCAGCCGATGACGAAGTGGCCGGGCAAACCGACGGGTTCGAGGCTGAGACCGAGCCGGTGTCCGATGAGCAGATAAACGATGCTCAGCGAAATCGGCAGGCCCTTGCGGCGCTCAAGCACTTGATCGATGAAGCTGTTCGCCGGGTCGGTGTAGTTCTCGTGATTGCCGCGAAACCCGTACTCATGAAAAAGCACGCGATTGATCGCGCGGCATTGGTCGCGCAACGACATCGGCTCGACGATGAGTTCGCGGCAGCGCTGCGAGATTTCGTCGAGTTGGTTGCAGCAGGCGCCGACGTCGAGATTGGGTGATTGCGTGCGCGCGAGGAGGAGGGCGCCGGTTTCGAGCTCGTAGTTGAGCGAGCGGATGAAGGTTTTGAACTCCGAAGCCGGGTCGGAGAATTTCAATTCGTCCAAAAACCAGCGCGCGTGCCATGCGAGGAGACGGTTTTTGCCCGCGGCGACTTCCTTGAGAAAAGCGGCCGAGGCCGCGCTGTGCGTTTGAAAATGGGCGAGGAGGGCGCGACGGACGGCGGGCTGCGTGTCGTCGAGGAGGCTCAACAACGCGCTTTCGATCTCGGGATTGAGCCTGGCCGGTTTCACGATGGTGATCAGGGAAGGCGAATTTGTTTCGCCCGCAACCTGATATCGGCTCGCGGCGGCGATAACTTGACGGCGGCCAAAAACTTATTCGCGGGTGCCAAATAATGCGGTGCCCACGCGGACGATCGTGCTGCCTGCGGCGATCGCCACTTCAAGATCGCCACTCATGCCCATCGATAATTCGGGCAGCGGTGTCTGGAAACGCGCGGCGAGGTCGTCGCGAATAGTCCGAAGATGCGCAAACGTGCGCTCGGCCACGGCGGGGTCGTCGGAGAGCGGCGCGATGGTCATGAGGCCGGTGACGCGGAGGTTTGGGCAGCGCAAAGCGGCTTCGAGCAGACGCGGTGCATCGGCCGGATCGGCGCCAAACTTCGCGGGATCGTAGCCGGCGTTGATCTGGAGAAAAATCTCGAGCGTCTTGTCCAGTTCGCCCGCGGCCTGGTCGAGCGGAGCGAGGAGCTTTTCACGATCCACACTCTGGATGCGGTCGAAGGTGCGGGCGGCGAGACGGGCTTTGTTGGATTGAAGATGTCCGATCAAATCCCAGCGGAGGTCGGGTGCTTGGACCTGTGCGCGCTTCTCGGCGGCTTCTTGCACACGATTTTCACCGACAGCGGGCAAACCGGCTTGCGCGACGTATTCGGCGGCGGCGGCGGGGTGGGTTTTGGTAACCGGAAGCAAGCGGACCTCGTCGGGCGAGCGGCCGGCGCGTTCACAAGCGGTCCGGATGCGCAAGCGAGTTTCTTCTAGTTGGATTAGAAACGCTTGGTACGAGATCATGGGAAAATTGTTTTATGAGATTGCGTGGTGATTAGAAAATATTATGCCCGAGAGGGTCAGGTAGCACCATGCAAATAGAGAACTTCAAAATCTTCGCGGATCTCGTCGAGACCAAGAGCTTTTCAAAGTCCGCCAAAATAAACGGTATCACGCAGTCTGCGGTGAGCCAGCAAGCGCGGGCGATGGAACGCCATTTTAAGACCCTGCTGATTGACCGCAGTCAAAAGCAGTTCCAACTCACGCGCGAAGGGCAGCGGGTGTACGAGACGGCGAAGGAAGTTCTTCACCAGTACGAAAAGCTCCTGAGCGAGCTCCAGGAGATGAAAAAGGTCATCAGCGGCACGATCCGCATCTCCACGATTTATTCGATCGGGCTCCACGAGTTGCCGCCCTACATCAAGCGGTTCTTGCATGACTTCCCCTCGGTCAACGTGCGGGTCGAGTACCGTCGCTCGAACCTGGTTTATGAAGATATTTTGCACAATTCCGTGGACTTCGGCCTCGTCGCCTTCCCGGTGAAAGCGCGTCAAGTGGAGCTGATCCCTTTCCGCGAAGATCGTCTGGTGCTCATCACGCACCCGTCGCACGAGTTGGCGAAACTCGGCGAAGTGGAGTTGAAATCCCTTATCGGCCAGAAATTTATCGGATTCGACCCCGATATTCCGACCCGCAAGGCGGTCGACCAGATCTTCCGCGACAACAAGCTCGAGATCGAACCGGTGATGGAGTTCGACAACATCGAAACGGTGAAACGCGCGGTCGAAATCGACCACGGCATCGCAATCGTGCCTCAAGCCACTGTCTTGCAAGAGGCCAAGCAAGGCTCGCTCGCGATCGTGCCGTTTAAGGGCAAGGAATTTTCCCGCCCGCTGGCGATCTTGCATCGCAAAGGCCGCGTGCTCACGCCGGCCATGAAGAAATTCATCGAAGTGCTGAATATGGATTTGTCGGCGGTGACGAGTTAACGCCGCACCTTTTCTCAATTCATCTGTCGGTCAGCGATTTGCAGGGAGCCTGCTTGACGATGTCGGGCGGGCTCCGAGCTTATTGACGCTTATCTATGTCAGCCTTCGTGCTTACGCTGTACGCAATCACCCTCGCGGGGATGATCGGCTTCGCCGCTCATCGCTTAAAAGTGCTTTGGATGTACGTGCGCCATGCGCGCAAACCCGCCAAGCCCGCGCCTTGGGTCGGAACGCTGCCGCGCGTGTGTGTGCAGTGTCCGCTCTACAACGAGCCGTTGATGATCGAAGGGCTGCTCGAACGTGTGACGCGACTGCGCTGGCCGGAAGGTTTATTGGAAATCCAAATCCTTGATGATTCGACCGATGAAACCTCGGAGATCATCACACGCTGGCTCGAAAAAAATCCCGCCCTCGCCGCCAATGTGCGCCATGTGCGTCGTCCGCATCGCGAAGGTTACAAAGCCGGCGCGCTCGCATATGGCATGACGCTGACCGACGCGGAGTTTTGCGCGGTGTTCGACGCGGACTTCCGTCCCGCGCCGGATTTTCTCGAGCAAGCGATGCCGTACTTCAGCGATCCGCGTGTCGGCGTGGTGCAAGCGCGTTGGGAGTTCAGCAATCGCCGTGCGAGTTTGCTCACACGTTTCCAAGGCATCTTCCTCGATGCGCACTTCGTGGTGGAGCAAGCGGCGCGTTTTGGCAGCGGATTGTTTTTCAATTTCAACGGAACCGCGGGCGTGTGGCGCCGCGCCTCGCTTGAAGATGCCGGTAGTTGGTCCGCGGATACAGTCACGGAAGATCTCGATGCGAGCTATCGCGCGCAACGTCGCGGCTGGAAGTTCGTTTATCTGAGCGATTACACCGTGCCGTCGGAGCTGCCGGAAAAACTCACGGCGTTTAAATCGCAGCAATACCGCTGGACCAAGGGCGGCATCCAAGTCGCGCGCAAACAACTCCGCGAAATCTTCGCGAGCGATCTGCCTGCGCGCGTGAAACGCGAGGCATTTTTCCACCTCACGACCGGTTTCATCCATCCGCTGCTCGTGACCTTCGCGATCCTCTTCGTGCCGTATCTGTATTTCGCCGAAAAAATCGAGCTCACCGGCATCTGGTTTGTGCTCAATCCGCTCTCGGTCGTGCTCACGGGCGGCACCACGGTGATCCTGTACATCACGAGTCAGTATTTCCGCGCACGCCAATGGAAAGACGGCGCGCTCTGGCTCGTGGCTTCACCCGTGCTGCTCGCGTTTGGCCTTGCGATGAGCGTGACCTGTTGCGCGGCGGTGATCGAAGGCATGTTCACGATCGGCGGCGAATTTGTGCGCACGCCAAAAGGCGGACGCGAAGCGAGCGTCGGCGGCGTGATGAAAAAACTCCGCAGTCGCATGGTTTTCACCGTCGTGACGACGGTCGAAGTGATCCTCGGCCTGATCATGCTCGGCGGCGCGATTTATTTCCACAATCACCACGAAACCGATATCGCCATCACGCTGACCTTGAAAGCCATCGGCTTCCTCGGCATCGCGGCGCTCTCGGTACCGGACCTGCTTCCTCGTCCGCGCCCGTCGAACGCCTGAACGCTCCGGAGATTTCTTCGCGTGTCGGGAGCGCGGCCGGCGTAGAACGATCATGACACAACGACAACTTCGCTCCTGCCTCGGTGTGCTGTTACTGGCCATCGCCTCGCTCGGTGTCGCTTGTAAGCGACAGCCCGCCGATCCGCGTTACGAAACCGTCGCCGATGCGCCCGCCGCTCCGACATGGTCGCTCGTCGATCTCAACGGCAACTCCATCAGCTCCGATTCTCTGCGTGGCAAAGTCGTCGTCATCGATTTCTGGGCGACGTGGTGCGCTCCATGTCTCGCCGAGATTCCCGGCTACATCGAGCTGCAGAAAAAACTCGGTTCCGATCGTTTCGTGATCGTGGGACTTTCACTCGATCGTCGGCCTTTGAATGAAGTGAAGGACTTCGTGGCGAAACACGGTATCAACTATCCGATCGCGATCGCCGGATTCTCGGAAGTGGAAGCGTTTGGAAATTTCGAGGCGATTCCCACGACCTTCGTGATCGATCGCGAAGGCCGCTTACGTTTCCGCAAAAGCGGCACCGCGCACATCGACGAACTTGAAGCGCTGGTGAAACCGCTCCTGTGAAATCGCTCGGGAACAGCTTTACGCCGCGCCGCGAGCGCAGGATCGTGTCGCCATGAATTCCGGCGCCGCGCCGCAGCCTCCGATGCCCGCTCCTGCTTCGTCCGCATTGCGCGACCAGCTCGGGCGGCCGCTGCGCGATCTGCGCGTGTCGGTGACGGACCGCTGCCAATTTCGTTGCCCGTACTGCATGCCCGCGGAGTTGTTTGGACCGGGTCATGCGTTTTTGCGCGATCCGCAGTTGATGACGTTCGACGAACTCGTGCGCATGCTGCGCGCGTTTGTCGGACTCGGTGTGGAGAAACTGCGCATCACCGGCGGCGAACCGCTCCTGCGACGCGATGTGCCGGCACTCGTGCGTGTCATCAAAAACGAACTGCGCGTGCCCGACGTCGCGCTGACGACGAATGGTTGGTTCCTCGAAAAATACGCGCCGGCGCTGCGAGCCGCGGGGCTCGATCGACTCAACGTGTCGCTCGACAGTCTCGACCCCGAAATCGCGGGGCGCATGAACGGCGTGGGCCTTGGCCCTGAGCGCGTGCTGCGCGGCATCGAGGAAGCGCGCGCGTGCGGATTTGCGGTGAAAATAAACACCGTCGTGCAGCGTGGCGTGAACGATGCGGGTATCGAGACGATGGCGGCGTGGGCGCGCGATCGCGGACTCACGTTGCGCTTCATCGAGTTCATGGACGTCGGCAATCACAACGGCTGGCGCAAAGCCGCGGTAGTACCCGCGCGCGAAATTGTGGAGCGCTTGCATGCGCTTTGGCCGCTCGAACCACTTGAGCCCGCGTATCGCGGCGAAGTCGCGGCGCGTTATCGTTATCGCGACGGCGCGGGCGAAATCGGTCTGATCAGCGCGGTGACGGAACCGTTTTGCCGCGACTGCAACCGCGCGCGTCTCTCTGCCGACGGGAAGTTGCACACGTGTTTATTCAGCGGCATCGGCCACGACGTGCTCGGCGAGTTGCGCGCGGGTGCGGACGACGAGCGATTGAAAGCGTTCGTCGCGCGCGTGTGGTCGGGACGTCGCGATCGCTACTCCGACGAGCGCGCCGAGCGGCTCGCGCGTGGGGAGATCGTTGCGAAGCCGGAGATGAGTTATCTCGGCGGTTGAGCGGCGCGCCGCTTGCCTCGATGGGCAGGGCGCGTCTTTGTGAGCGACGATATGCGCAGTGTTTTCTATCTCGCCCTGCTGGCGGTTTGTTTGGTGACGATCGCCATCGGCGTCCGCTCGGGGATTTTTGCCCGCAAAAATCCGGGCAAGCCCATCAACGCCGCGATGCGCGCCGCCCTCTCGCCTTCGATGAGCGACGAAGACAAACAAATCATCGAACAACGTTATCCCGGCGTGATCACGACGGAGAGCGGTCTGATGTACATCGTGCGCCAACCAGGCGAAGGCCCGACGCCGTTTCGCGGCCAAATCGTGTCGGTGCATTACACGGGCACGTTTCTCGACGGGCGGAAGTTCGATTCGTCGTACGACAAAGGCGCGCCGTTTAATTTTCAGGTCGGGTTCAATCGCGTGATCGCCGGTTGGGACGAAGCGTTTTCGACGATGCGCACGGGCGAAAAACGCACGTTGATCGTGCCGTACTGGCTCGCGTACGGCGAAAAAGGCCGCCGTGAGATTCCCGGCCGCGCCACGCTCGTGTTCGACGTCGAACTTCTCGGGATCGACGGCGTGTATCGCGAAGGCACCGGCGCTCCGCAGTGATCGTCGCGCCCTCCGCGATCAGAGGCCGAGCAGCGAGCCGTTTTGTTTGAGCCAGCGTTCGGCGTCGCGCCAGGCGGGGCACACTTCTTCCACACGCGCCCAAAAACGCGCGGAATGGTTCATCTCCCGCAGATGCATGAGCTCGTGATAAATAATGTAATCGCGCACGGATGCGGGCGTCTGGATGAGGCGCCAGTTGAGCGAGATCACGCCGCTCGATGAGCACGAACCCCAGCGCGTGCGTTGATTGCGCACGCTGACTTCTTTCACGTCCACGCCCGTCTCCGCGGCGAGTTCCCACGTGCGTGCAGGCAGTTCGATTTTTGCGCGGCGAAGAAAATGCGCTTCGAGGGTGGGGCGAAGATCGCCGTTGAAACCGCTGACACGAAAAATGTCGTGGCCGACCGCGACGCACGGACGCGACTCAGCGGTCAAAAGCGTTTTCTCGGGCGAGGCGTGTTTGCGAATTTCGACGAGTTCGCCGCGCCAGAGAATGTGCGTTCCGAGCGTCCATACCGTGGACCCGCGGGGACGCAAACGTTGACGTTCACGCGCGCGCTCGAGCCAGTCGCGATGTTGCTCCACAAAGCGGCGTGCATCGCGTTCGGTGCCGCTGAGCGGGATCGTGGCAACGGCGACACCATCACGACGCAGCGTGAGACGATAACGTGTGGCGCGTGCGCTGCGTTCGAAAATCACCGAGTCGTGCGCAGGCGTGTCGGGCGGACCTTTGTGCACGCCGGCTTCGGGCGCGAAGGCGTCGAATAAACTCTGTTGAAAAGCGTCGCTCACGGTGCGCGCCGACTAAACGAAGTTCGCGCCGCCGAATCCAGCGCGTTGTTGATTCGCACGTGCAGGGAGACGCTCACAGCAGCACGAGTTCCCAGCGAAGCGGGCGGTCCTTTTCGAGCGTGAGCCATGCGAAGCTCGCAGGCGCGCCGCGATGAGCCAGCGAGACGGCGCCGGGATTTAGCCAGCGCATGCCGAAGAGTTCTTCGTCGCGCGGCACATGCGTGTGGCCATGGAGCACGCAATCGCACTCGCCCGGGGCGCGCGTCGGCGGGATGTGTTCAAGATGGAAACGAAGACCCTCGCGTTCAAAACGCAGCGTGAGCGGCCACGGGTGAAAGTCATTGTTGCCGCGCACGACCCGCAGCGGAGGGCCGAGATATTCGATGTCGTCGAGACAGTCCGGCTCGCAAACATCACCGAGGTGCCAGATCTCGTCAGCGCGCGCGAGCAGACGCGGCAGCTTCAACGGCAGGCGATTGTGAGTGTCGGCGATGACAGCGATGCGCATGAGAAACAAGCAGCGGATTTAGGGCTGATTGCGCTACGAAACCAAGAGCGCGATTGTGCGGGCGCGAAGTGTGTTGTTGAACGGGCAAGCGATCGCAAGGAAGGCGGAATGCAAGGTGGAGCCATAAGTGCAACTTGTCGGCGTAAAACTTTTGGCAAAATGGGATTTATGAGGATATTATACGCGTTTGAGCCGATTTTCTCTTCCCGGTGGTGAAGCCCTCCGTAGGGTCGCGCCGCTTCAGCCTGATTCATCCCTCACGATGTTCGCCCAGATTAAAAAGCTCTTCGGATTACCAACTTCTTCGGCCCCGCGTCTGCGTTTGGGGCAACCTGGCTATAAACCGGGAGTGATCTTGTTTGTGGACGACGAACCCGAGGTTCGCTCGATCGCGCGACTGGCGTTGGAGCCGGTCGGTTACACGATCATCGAAGCCGAAGATGGCGCGAAGGCGCTCGAGATTTTTGAAAAACGGAGCTCCGAAATCGGTCTGGTCATCACGGATGTCCTCATGCCGCATCTCGACGGGCTCGGACTCGCGGCGCGATTGCATAAGCTCGACCCCGCATTACCGATCCTCTTGTTGAGTGGGCATGTGTTGGAGGAAGATCTCTGGGCCGAGGGCAACGCACGCATGCGCTATTTAATGAAACCGTACCGACTGCAGGATTTGCAGGACGCGATTGTGGACCTGATCGGGCCGGCAGTCGCTTCCGATGATGCGAAGCAGTCGTGACGCGGTGGAGAATTTCGCTTAGTTCCAGCTTCCGCTTCCAACCGCCTCCATATCCAGCATGGACGAGCAACTCATCCTCACGGCGCAGACGCTCCGGTTAAACCCGAACGTCCAGCGCTCCGACCTGCCCGACGGGATTTGCGTACTTAAAAACGTACCGGCCCGGCGGTATCTCACGGTCACGTTGGATCAGTGGAATTTGCTGAGGAATTTTTCGAATCCCGCGACCGTGCCCGAAGTGCTGCGCGCGGTGATCTTGAATCGCACGTGTCTGCCACTGCGTGAGTTTTATGAGCTCGTCCTGAAAGCGCAGCGCGCGGGCGTGCTGCTTCTGGAAGGTCAGGTGGAAAAAGAGGAACGTGCGCGCCGTTGGGCGGTGCCGCTCAACGCGTGGATTCCTTCGGTGCTCGGATGGACGGCGTTGATCGCGGCGGTGACGTTGCTGGTGATGCGCCCGTTGCCGTTGCCCGGACCGATGCCGAGCGGATTGATCGATCTCGCGATAGGTTGGGTGATGCTCTGCGCGACGTTGAGTCTCGGCCATGTATTGGCCGCGAGCACGCTCCTGTGGGGCGGCGGCGAAATCTACGATCCGCAATTCAAGTATCTGCGTCCCGCGCCTTACTTCAGCGTGAATCTCGAAGACGCGTGCATGACGAGCCGCATCACGCAAATCGGCGTGTGGAGCGCGAAGTTTTTCCCCGTGATGCTCGCGAGCGCAGCACTGCTGTGGTACCGACCTGAATGGGCGTTGCCGCATGTGATCGCGGCGCTGGTGCTCATGCGTCCGTTTGGCGGCAATGGCGGCGTCGGCCCGATCCTCTCGGCGCTGTTTCGCGGACATCTGCTCGATACGCACAAGAACATGCTCTTCACGCCGAACCGGTTGTGGAAAGTGCGCCTGCGTTTCGGCCTCGATCGCGTGTCGATTCCGTATGTGGCGATTCGTCTGCTCTGGGGACTCGGTTGGTGCGTGCTGGTGGTTTCCGTTGTCTTGCGCGCGCTCGATCGCTCGGTTCGCGAAGTGCTCGGCAGCGTCGAATATTGGCGCGAAGTCGGTGTGGGCTTCAGCGTGCTCGCGGCAATCGCTCTGGTGATTTTTGTGGGACGTCCGCTGGCGCGGAATCTCTGGGTGCGTTTCCGCGCTCAATATCGCGAATACGTGCGCACGCTTCGTCGTTGGCGCACGAAGCCCGACGCCGCGCAAAACCCCGATACAGTCGCGCGGGTGCTGTCAGAGTCGCTGATGTTTCGCCGTCTCTCGCAGGCCGAACGCGCGGAGTTGTTGAAGAACGCGAAGCCGCAAGTCTTCAAAGCGTGCAGCACGATCCATCGTTTCGCCGATCCGACCACGCATGTGGGCATCATTTTGTCCGGCCAAGTCGCGATGTATCGCCGACTGAAATCGGGCCGTCCGGAGCGCGTCGTGTTGCTGGCCGAAGGCGACGTGTTTGGCGCGCATGCGCTGCTCGATGCGGGCCGGCCGGTTGTGCAATTGCGCGCGCTCACGCCGGTGACGGCGCTCATGGTGCCGATCGAAGAATTTCAACAACGCGTCGTCGCAAAACTCGGCGCCGCCACGACCAACGATCTCGTGCACAAAGTGCCGTTCCTGCGTCGCCTCGTGCTGTGCCGCGGCTGGCACCCGCAAGCCATCGCACGCTTCGCGCAATTGTCGGCGATCCTCAGTTATCACGAGAACGAGACGATCCTCGCCGAGCGTCAGGACAGTCACCAGTTCTACGTCGTGTACGAAGGCCAGGTGGATGTGCGCCGCGGCAAGAAGCGCCTCGCGCGCCTGGATGCGGGCGGCTATTTCGGCGAATTGAGTTTGCTGCAAAACAGCTCGGCGATCGCCGACGTCGTCACGCGCGGCACCGTGCGTTGTCTCACGTTTAGCAAGGCGGACTTCCTCCGCTTCATGACGCACAATCCGCTCGTCGGACTTCATCTCGAGGCCATTAGCTCGAAGCGCCTCGGTTATCCGCTGTTCCCGCTCACGGCGCACTCGTTTGACGTGCGCTGAGGTGTGGCGTGGGGTTGCGCGGCCGGCGGGGTTTGGCCAGCGTGGCGCGATGGTGCGCACACTTTCGTGCCTCCGCTCTGAAACAACATCTGCACGAACATCCCGACGCGCTCGTCGTCGATGTGCGTACGCCGGGTGAATACGCCGCGGGTCATGTGCCTGGCGCGCGCAACTGGCCGCTCGGTTCGCGCCCGCCGGAAGAGGTCGCCGCGGAATTGCGCGCCGATGTATTCAAAAAACCAATACATGTGATTTGCCAGTCCGGCGGACGTTCGCGAAAATTCGCCGAGTCGCTCGCTCGCGCCGGCGTGAACGATGTGATCGATGTCGAAGGCGGCACGTCCGCGTGGATCGCCGCGGGCGGGGCGTTGGAGCGCGATGCCACGACGCGCGCGGTGTGGCCTTTGGAACGACAAGTGCGTTTGGGCGCGGGTTTGTTGGTGCTCATCGGTTGCGCGCTCGGCACGTGGGCGCATCCGGGATGGTTTGGGCTGGCGGCGTTCGTCGGAGCCGGGCTCGTGTTTGCCGGTGCCACAGGTTGGTGCGGCATGGCGCTCGCACTCGCGAAAATGCCGTGGAATCGCTAAGGGTGTTAGCGCGCGGACGCTGACACGGGCGTTGCTTCGAGTGCGGCGGCTTCGTGTGGTTGCGCCGCGAGCAGTTGATCGCACAGCACGATGAGTCGCGCGCGCAGTGGTTCGCCGCGAAGAGAGAAAGCGCGTTGGCGACGCTCGTATTCGGCGCGACCGTCGGCGGTTTCAATGGGAATCGGTTCGTAGCCGAGCGCGCGCAGATCGTACGGACTCGCGCGCATGTCGACTTCGCGAATGTCGCGTGCGAGGGCGAAGCAGTCGGCGACCAGTTCGGCGGGAGAAAATGGCGCGAGTTTAAACGCCCATTTGTAGAGATCCATGTTGGCGTGCAGACAACCGCGTTGCTCGAGCTGCTGCGTGTCGGCGCGCGTGGGTTGAAGTTTGTTCAGCGGACGGGCGGGCGGTGTGAAAAAGCGAAACGCGTCGAAATGCGTGCAACAGATCGACTGCGATTCGACGATGCGCGCGATTTCGTCGGGTGGGAAACGCAGCGGCCAGGCATTGTGGCGGACTTCCTCGGGCGACTGGCGGTAAACCATCGCCCATTCGTGCAGGCCGAAACAGCCGAAGAACGCCGGACGATCGCGCATGCCCGCGAGCATGGAACGGAGCCATGCGACGGTTTTAAACCGGTGCGCGGGCAGCGCGGCGGGGTCGACGGCGACACCGCCGGCGGTTTCGCGGTATTCGGGCCAACGGAGAAATTCGCGCGCGCCTTCTCCGGCCAGCACCGTGCCGGTGCCCGGATGCCAACGTCGCAACCAGCTCGGCCGGTAGGCGTAATAATCGAAAAGAAAGTCGAAAACCGGGTGTTTTTCCCCGCGCGAAGCGCGCGCCTGATGAGGATCGGTCCATGCGCGCACCCGCGTCTCGTGCGCGCGCTGACGGGCGCGCCAGTCGGCTTCGGAGAGCGGTGGCGAGGAGACAAACATCGCTTCATGAGGAACGCATCTGACGATCGCGGACAAGCCGGGAGGCGAGGGCGGAGATTCGGTTGGGTTCTTACGAGGGCGAGTTGCGGAAGTGGCCCGTTGGGGCTCTATTCGCAGATTTCCTGAAAAACGCTTAAACGGAGGATTGAACGACGCCGGGGGACGGGTCTTTATGAATCCTTTTCATACCGTATGGACACGCCAGAAGCCTTCCTAGCCCGCGTCAAAGCCCGGGATCCGCACCAGCCGGAGTTCCACCAAGCCGTGGAGGAAGTGGTCCATAGTTTATGGCCGTTTATTCAGAAACGACCGCGTTACGTCAGCGCCGCTCTTCTTGATCGCATGGTCGAGCCGGAACGCGTGATTCAATTCCGCATTGCTTGGGTGGATGATCGTGGCCGCGTGCAAGTAAATCGCGGTTATCGCGTGCAAATGAATAGCGCGATCGGCCCGTACAAGGGCGGCATCCGTTTCCATCCTTCGGTGCAGCTCGGCACGCTGAAGTTTCTGGCCTTCGAGCAAACTTTTAAAAATTCGCTCACCACGCTGCCCATGGGCGGCGGCAAAGGTGGCGCGGACTTCGATCCGAAGGGCAAGAGCGACGAGGAAGTGATGCGTTTCTGCCAGGCGTTTATCGCCGAGCTGTTCCGCCACCTCGGTCCCGATACGGACGTGCCTGCCGGCGACATCGGCGTCGGCGCCCGCGAAGTCGGTTATATGTTTGGCTACTACAAAAAGCTGGCCAACCACTTCACCTGCACCTTCACCGGCAAAGGCCTGAGCTACGGCGGCAGTTTGATCCGTCCCGAAGCGACCGGCTACGGCTGCGTGTATTTCGCGCAGGAAATGCTCAAGACCCGCGACCTCATCCTCGACGGCAAGCGCGTGGTGATTTCCGGTTCCGGCAACGTTTCCCAATACGCTGCGGAGAAGTGCATCGAACTCGGTGCCAAAGTGATTTCGTTGTCCGACTCGAACGGCAGCGTCCACATCCCCGACGGCCTCACCACCGAGCAATTGAAGTGGGTCATGGCGCTCAAGAACGAACGCCGCGGTCGCATCAAGGAATTCGCCGACGAGTACAAGCTGCCCTATTTCGAAGGCCGCACACCGTGGCATCTGCCCTGTGACATCGCGTTGCCCTGCGCCACGCAGAACGAGCTCAACGGTAAAGACGCCGAAGCCCTGCTCAAAAACGGCTGCGTGTGCGTGGCCGAAGGCGCCAACATGCCGTCCACGCCGGAAGCCGTCGCAGCCTTCCTCCGCGCCCGCATCCTTTATGGGCCGGGCAAAGCCGCCAACGCTGGCGGCGTCGCCACCAGCGGCTTGGAAATGAGCCAAAACTCCGTGCGCATGTCCTGGCCCGCTGCCGAAGTCGACAATCGCCTCCACGCGATCATGCAGTCGATCCACCACGCTTGTATCGACCACGGCACCGAAGAAGACGGTTTCGTGAACTACGTACGCGGATCGAACATCGCCGGCTTCGTCAAAGTCGCCGACGCGATGCTCGCCCAAGGCGTTGTCTAAAAGCCACGCCGGCTCAGCGCCGCGCGAAAAATTTCTCCCAAGCCCGTCGCAATCACGCGGCGGGTTTTTTGCGTTCATGACACCGCTCGCGAAGCCGAAGACGTGCTTGGAAACTGAATACAAACAGCACGTGCCTGCCCGCACGTGGTGCAGTGAAAGCGTCGAGAGATGACGCTTTACGCCATCTGCAAGGCTCGCCTAAATCCCCGCGCTTTCCGGGCCTTTAGCTCAATGGTTAGAGCAGGGGACTCATAATCCCTTGGTTGCGGGTTCGAATCCCGCAGGGCCCACCAATACATGACCGCACTTGGCGGGTTGTCTTATGGTGAATCGTTAGCTGGTTGGCCTTCTAGCGAGCATCTCCGACCAGAGTGTTTTTTGATCACCGGATGATGGCTGAGCAGCTGTTTCGACGGCCGGATCGAGCGGCTGCGATTTTCGAGGCGACCTTCGACGAGGACAAAAAGTTCGTTGCTGGCGTTCTTGAGCACAAGCGATTCGGCCGTTGAATTGCTCCGAGGCCACGGCGGTCTGCGGTGCGAAGGAAGCCGTCGTCTGTGTGGTTTGTCGATTTCGGTCACTGCGGTTTGGCTCTTCAATCGTGACAGCCTGTTCTTTGGCGCCCGCATCGATTTCGCCCACAAGCTCATCGGCATTAACATATTTTCAGTTATCATAAGTGCATGTTGCATAAATATATAAGCATTTATTGAGCGCGGATGGGCGAGCAAGGGGCGGTGATCGATGGGCGATTTTGAGCGCACGGCACTGAGCTTTGAGCGGCGGCTGAACCGCGTTGGGAGTTGCGGGCTTGCGCCTTGGATACGTTCATCTGAACGTATGGATGGATGAGCATAGCAACGGACACGCCACGACAGGCTGGGCGCCTCAAGGAGAGGCGACGGATTGTGGCTGTCTGAGGAAACTCCGACGACGATGACACGCGCTCCTGCAACGATCGCCGCTTTGCGGCAGGTTTTGGCCGACCGGTTTCCTTCGACGGAGCCGGCGTCAGTCGCAGGCGATGTGCTGCCCACGGGGTGGACGTTTCTGGATGAGTTGGGCGGCGGGTTGCCCAAAGGCGCCCTCACCGAACTGACCTGCACTGCTCCGAGCGGGGGATTTCAGTTGTTGCTGGGGCTGTTGTTGCGGGAAATGCGCGCGCAAAACCAGCGCGTTGCGCTCGTTGATGCCGCCGATGGTTTTGATCCGGGCTCCTGGCCTGCGGATTGGCTGGAACATCTGGTGTGGGTGCGTGCGCAAGGTCTCCCCCAAGCGATGCAAGTCGCCGATCTTTTGGCGCGCGACGCGAACTTCGGGTTGCTCGTACTCGATCTTTCGCGAACGAGTCCGCGCGAGTTGAACCGGTTGCCGTCGGCGCAATGGTATCGACTGCAACGCGCGGTCGAGCACACGGGCGCTCCTTTGTTGGTGGCAACTCCGGCGAGCGCGGTGCCGAGCGCCGGGCTGCGCCTCAATCTGGAACGCTCGCACGCACTGGAATCGATGCAGGAGCCGCGCCTCGCGCTGGCCGCGGGATTGCCTGCGACGGTGCAACGTCAACGGCGCCAAGCCGCCTTCGCCTGATCATGTACGCGGTGTTGTGGATTCCGGATTTTCCTTTGCAGGCGGTGGTGCGCACGCAACCGCGACTTGCGGGACGTGCGGTGGCGCTTCTGGCGGGAGAAAAAAAGGACTCGGCGGTCGTGGCCTGCACAGCGCAGGCGAGACGAGCGGGCGTGAGTGTCGGACTGACTGGCATGCAGGCGCTGGCGCGTTGCGCGGAGCTCGTGATTTGCGCGGCGGATCCGGATGCGGAAAGGGAAGCGGATGCGGCGCTGCTGGCGACGGGGTTTGCGGTGAGTCCATCGGTGGAAGCCACGGAGCCGGGATGGGTCACCGTGGGTCTTTCAGGGCATCCGTGCGAAGCGCGTGAAACGCGCCTCCATGCGGCGCTCGCTCAATTAAAAAAACTCGGCCTCGAAGCGAAAGCCGGACTCGCCGACTCGCCGCTGCTGGCCGCGTATGCTGCCCAATGCGCCGAGTCGATTTTGGTGGTGGAAAATGCGCGCACGTTTCTGGCGCCGCTGCCGCTTTCCATCGCGCAACCTTCGCCGCAACTCGCAGCCGTGCTGGCGGGATGGGGCGTTTGCTCATTGGGCGATTTGACGGATTTGCCCAAAGCAGAAATCGCGCAGCGGCTCGGTGCCGAAGGCGCGGCGTTGTGGGAACGTGCCGCGGGCGAGAGTCGGCGTCCGTTGCATCCCGCGGTGCCGCCGAAAACATTTTCGGCGCGGTATGAGTCCGAACACGAATGGGAGACGGTGGAGCCGGTGCTCTTTCTTTTGCGCCGGTTTGTGGATCGTCTCGCGCTGGATCTTTCGACGGCGGGATTCGCCGCGGCGGTTTTGAAAGTGACGCTGACCTGCGCGGACGGCGCGAACGTGACGCGCACGATTCAATTGCCGGAACCGAGCACGCAGGCCGATGCGCTTTTTCGTGCGCTGCATACTTGGCTGGAAACGCTGCGTACGGATGCGGCCATTTGCGCGGTTCAACTCGAGATCGAGCCCGTGCGTGCGCAAGTGCGGCAACAAGGGATCTTCGACAACACGCTGCGCGATCCGCATGGCTTCGCCGAAACGCTCGCGCGTGTCGCGGCGATCGTCGGTTCCGGCCGTGTGGGAACGCCTCGACTCGAAGACACGCATCGGCCCGATGCGTTTACGCTGGAAGCGCCCGCGCGCACGCTCGCGCCAGTCGAGCCGCCGCGGCCGTTTTTATTGCGCGGATTGCCGCTGCATCGGTTTCGTCCGCCGCTGGCCGTGCAAGTAGAACTCACCGGCGCGTGGCCGTCGTACGTGATTGGGAAAACGCATCAAGGTGCGATCGCGAATGCGGTGGGTCCGTATCGAGAGTCAGGCGGTTGGTGGGAAAACCGTTGGTCGCGCGACGTGTGGGATGTGGAGCTGACGGGCGGCGGTTTGTACCGGCTCGTGCACGAACGCGAAAGCGGCGGCTGGTTCCTCGAAGGGGAGTACACCTGATCATGAGCGGGTACGTGGAACTGCATGCCTCGAGCGCCTTCAGTTTTTTGCGCGGCGCTTCGTTGCCCGAGGATTTGGTCGCGACGGCCAGCGATCTCGGGTTGGGGCGACTCGCGGTGCTCGACCGCGACGGACTTTATAGCGCGCCGCAGGTGCATGGATTTTCCCGCGATCAAGGTCTCGTCGCGCATGTCGGCGCCGAGATCACGCTGGCGGATGGCTCGGCGCTGCCGCTGCTCGTGCGCAATCGCACAGGTTATGAAAATCTCTGCCAACTTATCAGTCGCGCGAAACTCACGCCGCGCGATGCCAGCGTGACGCCGGCAGGAATGCCGCCGGGTGAAGATCCGCAGAATCGAAAACGCCCGTGTTTCGCGACGTGGACGGAGTTGACGGAACACGCGGATGGTTTGATCGCGCTCACCGGCGATGAAGACGGCGCGGTGTCGCGCGCGCTTTCCCAAGGCGATCTGCGCTCCGCCAACGAGACCGTTGCGCGCTTAAAAAACATCTTCGGCGCGGACAATGTCTGCGTGGAAATGCAGCGGCGCCGTATCCGAGGAGAGGATACACAACTGCGTTTGCTCGCGGATCTGGCGGAGGCACAGCGTTTGCCGCTGCTGGCGACGAGCGGCGCGCGTCATGCGACGCCGGCGGGAAGAATCGTGGCCGACGCGTTCACTTGTCTGCGTCATCACACCACGCTGGATCGCGCAGGACGGCTTCTCTCGGAAAACGCGGAGCGTCATCTGCGCTCCGCCGCGCAAATGCGCGCGTTGTTTTCCGACTATCCGCAGGCGGTGGAGAACACCGTGCGCATCGCCGATCGGCTGGAGTTCACGCTTCAGAATCTCGGTTATACCTTTCCCGCGTTTCCCGTTCCCGACGACGAGACGATGGATTCTTATCTGCGGAAAACGACGTTCGCGTGTGCCGAGAAAAAATTCGGCCGAGCGCTGACGCCGAGTTTGCGCGACAAACTCCAGCACGAGCTCGAGCTCATCTGTCGCCTGGGTTTTGCCGGTTATTTTTTGATTATTTGGGATATCTGCCAATGGGCGCGCGAGGAGCGCGGCACGCTCATCCAAGGTCGAGGCAGCGCGGCCAACAGCGCGGTGTGTTATGTGTTGGGCATCACCGCGGTGAATCCGTTGGAGCACGAATTGTTGTTCGAACGTTTTCTGAGCGAAGGCCGGATCGGCGCTGACGGAAATCCCTCGTGGCCCGACGTCGATTTGGATCTTCCCAGCGGCGAGCGTCGCGAAGAAGTCATTCAGGAAATCTATAAACGTTATCAACCGCACGGCGCCGCGATGGTGGCCAATGTCGTCACGTATCGCGGGCGCAGCACGATTCGCGAGATGGGCAAAGTGCTCGGGTTGCCCGAGGACGCGCTGAATCGTTTCTCGGCGTTGTATGCGAACGGCGATTTTCCGCACACCTTGCAGCTCGAAGATCAACTGCGGACGGCGGGCTTGCCGCGCGAACATCCGCGCTTCGCGGCGTTGGTCGCATTGTGCCGGCAAGTGAAAGGACTGCCGCGTCATCTGGGGCAGCACTCGGGCGGCATGGTGCTTTGTCCGGGAAAACTTAATCGCGTGGTGCCGCTGGAGCCGGCGTCGATGGAAGGGCGCACGATCGTGCAATGGGACAAGGACGACTGCGAAAATCTCGGGTTGGTGAAGATCGATTTTCTCGGACTCGGCATGATGGCCGTGCTGCAAGAATGTTTTGAACTCTGCGCGCGGCGGCCGGATGGACCGAAGTCGTTCGACGAACTTCCGCGCGACGACGTGGCCACGTACGACATGATCTGCGAAGCGAAAACGGTCGGGGTTTTTCAAATCGAGAGTCGCGCGCAGATGAGCACCTTGCCGCGTTTTCGTCCCCGCAATCTCTACGATCTCGCCATGCAAGTGGCGATCGTGCGCCCCGGACCGATCGTGGGAAATCTCGTGCATCCGTTGATCCGACGACGCAAAGGCGAGGAACCGGTCGATTATATAGATCCGTCATTGGAGCCAAAGCTGGAGCCGATCCTGCGCCGCACGATGGGCGTTATATTATTTCAGGAACAGATGATCGCGATCGCCATGCAGCTGGCGGGCTTCACCGGCGGCGAAGCGGAGGAGCTGCGGCGCGCGATGGGATTTACTAAAAACACGCGACGGCTCGATCGCATCAAAGCGAAGCTGCGCGATCATCTGCAGGCGCGCGGTCATTCGCCGGCGGTCATCGATAAAATCGTCGAGGCGGTTTCGGCGTTTGCATTTTATGGTTTTCCCGAAAGCCACGCGATCTCCTTCGCGCTGCTCGCGTATGCGAGCTCGTGGCTGAAACGACATCGGCCCGCGGAGTTTTTTGCGTGTTTGCTGAACAATCAGCCGATGGGTTTCTATTCGCCGGCGACGCTTCTGCAGGATGCGCGTCGTTATTGCGGACTGAAGATTCATCCGGTCTGCGTGGTGAAATCCGAGTGGGGATTTTCGGTCGAGTCGGACGGAGCCATCCGCATCGGACTGAGTTACGTGCGAGGCTTAAAAGAAGCGGCCGTGCGCGCCCTGTTGGCGGAGCGCGCGCGAAAGCCGATTCGATCGATGAACGATTTTCTTGCGCGCACGCAGTTTTCAGCCGCGGAGCGACGTGCGTTGGCAGCGACCGGCGCGCTCAACGCCTTTGCGCCGCATCGCCGGGCCGCGCTCTGGCAGGTCGAGGCTGCGTGGTCCGCCGATGAAACGCTTTTTCGCCACGCGCAGGAGCAAACGCCGGATTTTTTCGAAGGTCGGAGCGACGGAACGGCGCATGCCGATTTTCCGTTGAAGCGCATGACGCTCGCCGAGCGGATCGCCGCGGACTTCGAAGGGATGTCGCTGACGGCGGGCGATCATCCGATGAAACTTTTCCGTCACGCCTTGCCCGAGGTGACACCTGCCAACGAACTCATCGTCGAGAAAGACGGTCAGTGGGTGACGATCGCGGGAAGCGTGATCTGTCGTCAGCGGCCGGGCACCGCGAAAGGCGTGGTGTTTGTTTCTTTGGAAGACGAAACCGGCGTCGCCAACGCGATCGTTACTGTGCGGCTTTTTGAGGAAAAGCGATTGGTCGTAACGCAAGAACCCGCTCTGCGGATCTCGGGAAAACTCCAGCACAAGGCCGGCGTGGCGCATGTTCGCGCCGAAAAAATCGAGCCGTTGCAGCTCAATGCGCTCCCCGTGCAAGCGTCGCACGATTTTCACTGAAACGATGCCGAACGGCGATTCTATAAACAATCGCGGAGGGGGCGATTTATTCGGGAGAATACCCTATTAATAATCGGGATTGTCGCCGGGCTTTTATATAAAAGTGTATAAATCGACCTGCCCGAGGATGCCATTCGAATCGCGGTTTGCTTCGGGTGAAAACGTGGCCCAGGCATCGGAGGAATGGAGAATACTTATTCAGGGTTTCCCGCAAAGCGCTTATCCGCGCTAGCTTCTGCGGAACGCATCGGGAATCGTCTTGTCCGGTGCCGGGCGCGGAAGCTTTCCAAGGTGGGTTGTCGCTCATCGCGTTTTCCAGCTTCCCTTTAAAAGTTGCCGCGTATGGTCCGTAGGCTCGATCCTATGGTTGTTGTTCAAGCTCAACTCTCTTCTTTCGTGAAAACTATATTCCGGCTTTGGGTGATGGTGGGTCTGTTGGCGCTCGTCGGCGCCAACCAATTGGTCGCGGCTCCGCCGATCATTCAGTTGTCTCCTGGCGAGACGACCTTTGTCGAACCGGAGGGCAGTGACACGATAACGGTGGCGGTGGATCCCGGCGTCACACTTTCGGATCCCGACAACACGACGTTCACCTCGGTCACGGTGACGATTTCGGCCAATTACAGTTATCTGCACGACTGGTTGTCGATCGATGTGCCCGTTCACCTCGAAGGCGTTTTCACCGCGACGTTCGATTCGGCGACGGGCGTGTTGACGATCGCCCCGAAAGGCGCGCCGCCGCCGATCGCGCAATGGCAGGAGGTGCTGCGTTTGCTGATCTTTTCCAACACTCACAACACTCCCGTCATCGCGCCGCGCACCTTGACGTATCACGTGAGCGATGGTGCCGAAACCTCGACCGCCAACAAAACGCTCCGCGTCGTCGCCACCAACGACCCACCCATCATCGCGGCGCCGGCGTCATTCGCTTTCACAGAAGATACCGCCGCCGCGCTCACCGGGATCTCATTCAGCGATCCGGATGCGGATAGCGGCGCATTGACGGTGACCTTCTCGGTGCCTTCCGGCGCGTTGTCGGCGACGTCGGGTGGTGGTGTCACGGTGGGCGGTACTGCAAGTGCGCTGACGCTCAACGGCACTTTGGCAAATCTGAACGCGTTCATCGCCGCCAACGGCCTCACTTATACGCCGGCTGCGGATGTCGCGGGCAATGTCACGCTCACGGTGACCGCCAACGACAATGGACACAGCGGCGAGGGCGGCGCCAAATCTGCATCGACCACGGCCACGCTGGCGATCGCGGCGGTTAATGACGCACCCGTGATTACCGTGCCCGGCCCGCAGGAGACATGGTTGGGTGAGCCTTTGGTTTTTAGCGCTGCGAACAACAATCGCGTCGCGATCGCGGATGTGGACGCGGGCTCCTCGCCCCTGTTGGTGACGCTTTCGGTTAGTCTTACGGGCGCCTCCTTGAGTCTCAGCACCACCAGCGGCCTCACGTTTACGGTGGGCGATGGCACGGACGATCAACTCATGAGCTTCAGCGGTACGCTGGATGACATCAACGCCGCTCTCGACGGACTCCGCTTCACGCCTGGAATACAGCTACCGGCGGTTTTGGAGATCTTCGCCAACGATCAAGGCGCGACCGGATTGGGCGGTGCCCTCAGTGATGTGAACATCGTTCCCGTCACCGTAAATGCTCCGAGACCGAAAGTGCTCTCGGTTTCCTCTCCCACCGCAGACGGTCCCAAGAAGATCGGAGATGAAATTCGGGTGTGGGTTAATTTCGATATGCCTGTCATCGTGGACACCACGGGGGGCACGCCTTCGCTTACGTTGGAAACCGGGGGTGTCGATCGTAGCGCGACTTTCGTCCTCGGTATGGCCTCCCAAGTCGAGTTTACCTACACGGTCCAAGAGGGCGATGTGAGCGCGGATCTCGATTATGTCAGCACCTCCGCACTCGCGCTGAATGGCGCCTCGATGAGCAGCGGCATTTCCCCGGCAAACCTCACCTTGCCAGCGCCAGGCACTCCGCAATCGCTCGCGGGACAAAAGGCGTTGGTGATCGATGGTATTCGTCCGACCGCGACACTCACGGTCAGCCCGACGGATGCACTCGGCTCCGGCCAGACAGCGACCGTCACGATTGTTTTCAGCGAGCCGGTTTCCGGTTTCGACCTCGACGACCTCTCGGCGCAAAACGCCACGCTGAGCTCGCTCACGACCAGCGATAGCATTACATGGACGGCCACGTTGACGCCGGCCGCTGATGTGTCCGCGCCGACCAATGTAGTCACGCTCACGGCCTCCGGCGTGCAGGACGCCGCCGGCAATGCCGGCAGTGGCACTCCCACGTCCAACAGCTACGCCATCGATACGCAGGCGCCGCCCGCGCCTTCGACGCCAACCACGGCGGAGAACCCGACGGCGAATGTTCGCCCAGTCTTCACCGGCACGGCCGAAGCGGGTGCAACAGTGACCCTTTATGATGGCGCGACGGTGATCGGCACCGTGACCGCCGTCGGCGGAAATTGGAGCATCACGCCGTCCGCGGATCTCGCGCAGGGTACACACTCGTTGACCGCCACGGCGACGGATGCCGCGGGCAATGTAAGCCCGGCCTCCGCTGCGCTCTCGCTCTACATCGGTTCGGCGCCGGCCATTAGCGCTATCCTGCCTGCGGCTGGTTCGCCCACCGGCGGCAACTCGGTGATCATCGAGGGCAGCGACTTCGCTGATGTTTCCAAGGTCAGCTTCGGCAGCGTGGACGCGTCCTTCACGGCCTATGGAAATGATCGCATCGTGGCGATCGCTCCGGCTCAGGCCGCGGGCGCGGTGGATATCACGGTGACGACACCGGCTGGTATCAGCCAAGTGAATACAACCTCCCGCTATACCTATGCGGACGAGTTCCAACAGCTTGTGGTCAACGGCTCCTTTGAAAATGGTCTGGAAAGCTGGACCGCGGTTGCGGGCGACACGACGGGCAGCACTGGTTCCGCGAGTTTTGTTGCCGTGACGGCTCCCGGCACGGAACCGCTGACAAACGAGCCCGGCTTTGCGGCGACCGACGGCACGCATCTCGCGTTGGCCGGTGTCAGCAACACCTCCGGCCCGCGCTATTCGAGCGTCCTCTATCAGGATGTCGCCATTCCCGTGGGCGCGCGCAGTGCCACGATCAGCGCGGCCTTTGCGTTGCGCCATCTGGGAGGTTTGAGCGCGGAAAATGTGGAGCTCCGTTACGGTCTGTTCCCCTCGACGGGCGTGCCCTCGGTCGGCGGGCTCACGATCGTTCCATCTTACATTCCTACATCAGCGGATAGCGCGCTGCGACTCGATGCGGCGCAGATCATGGATGTTTCCGCGCTCGGCGGCACGACGATGCGCCTCGGAATTCTAGTAACGAGCACCAGCTCCACCGGTGCGGCGATGGCGGGCGTCGATAACGTGCGTCTCGACGTGCATATGACGCAGCCCGTCACCTTCGTGACCCAGCCGCAAAACGTGTCGGTCGCGTCGGGCTCGGCGGCCGAGTTCTCGGTGAGCGTCTCAGGTACCGGTCCGTTTACCTATCAATGGCAGCGAAGTGCGGACGGCACTACGTTCACGGATCTCGACGGTCAGACGAGCACGACGCTCGCGATCGCTTCCGCGACGACTGCCGATATCGGTTGGTACCGGGTCGTGGCTCAAAACGCGCTCGGATCCGTGGCCAGCAACGCCGCCTCACTGGCGGTCGGCGTCACTTATCCCGCACCTGCGGCCGACGGCTTCGCCTCAGCGACCACCGGCGGCGGCTCGGCTGCCGTGGCCACCGTGCTCGATGCCGCTTCGTTCCGCACACTTGCGGAGTCCGATGCCGCCGCGGTCATCACGATCGCCGGTATCATAAATTTGGATACGCCTGTGAACGTGAAGTCGAACAAGACCATCCAAGGTCTCGATGCGGGGGCCACATTGGTCGGGAATCTCCGCCTGGGGGCCAGCACGACCAACGTTGTTATCCGCGGCCTCAACATCACCAATCCCGGCACCAACATTGCCGGCGACGCGTACACGGATGGCGGCGATGGCGTCACGATCGATGGCGCGCGAGATGTCCTCATCACGCACTGCTCGTTCTTCAACTGCGCGGATCACGCGCTGCGCATCAGCAACGGCGCGGATCGCATCACGGTTTCGTGGAACGAATTCGATTACACCAACGCGCAGACCGTGCACCGGTACAGCGTGTTGATCGGTAACGATACCGCGACCGCGACGACGCCGCGCGTCACGTTGCATCACAACCGTTGGTCCACCGGCGTCACGCATCGCATGCCGTACATCGTCAACGCGCAGGTGCACGCCTTCGGCAATCTTCTCGATGCCTCGGGCAACACCGACGGCACCGATGTCCGCGATGGCGGCCAACTGCTCAGCGAGCGCAATGTGTACACCGGCATCAACAATCCGCTCTTGCGCAGCGGCACCGGACGCGTGCGCACGATCGATAATGTTTATACCGCGACCACGGGCACGACCGCGAATGCGGGCACTGACACCGTCTTCCTGCCGTCGTATTCCTATGTGTTGCCGGCAGCGGCCAATGTGACCGGCGATGTCACCGCGGGCGCGGGCAACACCGCTGGCGGAAACATCACGGCGCCGACGGCGCGCTCGGCTTCGATCTCCGGCACCGCCACGGTGACGCGCGGATCGGCGTTCACGCTCACCGCGAACGTCACGGGCGCAACCGCGACGTCGTATCAGTGGCGCCGCAATCACACGGTCATCACCGGCGCCACGTCGGCGACGTTCACGGTGCAATCGGCGGCCGACTCCGACGCGGCTGACTACACGGTTGTCGCCGTTCTCGCCTCCGGCGAGGGCGTGGTGAGCACGCCGTTCAAGCTGACGGTGAATCAACCGCCTGCTCCTCCGCCGGCACAACCTTCGGGCGGTGGCGGTGGTGGCGGCGGTTCGCCGAGCCTCGGTTATCTCGGTGCGCTGCTCCTGCTCGTCGCGATGCGAGCCCTTCAGCGCCGACGCTAAGTTCTTGAAAGACTAACAACGGCCCGCGTTCGTCTCAGTGACGGACGCGGGCCTCTTCGTTTGTATCCAGATTTCGACTACGGCGTGCGAAGTTGAGGCCGATCCACAGCGCGAGTCCAAAGGCGATGCCGCCGACGTGTGCGATGGTGGCAACGCGGATGCCCGGGGTGTCGAACTGGATCATGCCATGGCCCCAAGTGGATTCGAGAATGAGCTCGAGCACATGAATGCCGAGGATCGCTGGCCAAAACCAATCGCGCCACGATTTCTGCCAGCCGGCGAGCGCGAGGAAAACGAGATAGCCCACATTCATCCCGGACAGCCCGCCGTAGCGAAGCATCGTGGGATCGAAGTAGTACACCGCGGCCGTCACCGCGAGGGCCATGAACAACAGGCTCGCGCGCGCGAGGCGCGGATACACGCGTTCGACGAACCAGGCGATGATGAGCCAGAGACCCGTGTCGGCGAAGTAGTGAAGCCAGCCGAAGTGAACGATGTTGCCCGAGAACAAACGCCACCATTCGCCCGTTTCGATGGCGTGGCGGTCATAGATCAACGCATCGCGGCCGGAAGGCCAGAGTATCGAAATTGTGGATACGAGCGCGACGGCTAGGAATGACCACGGAAAGACCCGCCACGAGGGCAGCTCGTGCCGGAGATAATCGCGGAGGGGGAACAGGGGCGGGCTCACGAAAGACGGTCACTGCCGAACAGCACGAGAAGGTTGTCGAGCCCGTGTTTTTCGAACTCGGCCCAGTAACGCTCCTCCAGCGCCTCGAGACGGCGGTTCATGTGTTGCTCGCGTTCTTCGTCCGACCACGATGCAGGCGGCGGATCTTTCAGGAGCTCGCGTTCGTAATCGCGCTCGGCGAGGCGCGATACCAACGAGTCCCAGAAGGCCGCTTCCTCGAAGGCGTCGATCGCTTTGTTGATCGCGGGCTTTTCTTCCAGTTTGCGCGAAGGAAACAACGGCCCGCCGTTTTCGACATCTCCTTCGACGAGCTCGGCGCATCCCATGGCTGTGGCGGCGGCGAGCAACTTCTGCTCGAGCTCGGCGTAGCGGCGCGCGGCGGGACTATTGGCGTCGTGCGAGCCGGCGACCCACATCGCGAGGTAGCTCATTTCGAGCAGGCGGGCGTATTCCTTTTGTGTGAAGGACAGTTTCATGGGCGCGGGATTTTTGCGCACGCTGGCGTGCGTTGAGCCGAGGTCAACCTGTGGATGTGCTGTCGTCGCTTCTAACGGGAAAACTTCCGCAGGTATTTTAGCGCGACTTCGAATTCGTGCGGGACGGACGCCTGGATCGTGATCGGTTCCTGCGTGTGCGGGTGTTTTATCGTGAGTTCGAACGCGTGGAGCGCGAGACGGGCGACGAGCGGCTTTTCTTCGGCGCGCCCTTTGTATCCACGTTTCAACTTCGAGAGCAGCAACCGCTCCTCGGGATCGCCGTAGAAAGGATCGTTGAGAATCGGTGCGCCGACGGCGGCGAGATGGACGCGGATTTGATGCGTGCGGCCCGTGATCGGACGGCACTCGAAATACAGATAGCGTCCGAAGTTTTCGAGAATCCGAAATTCGGTGACGCTCGGCTTGCCGCCGCGTTTGCGGAAGACGCGCATGCGGCCGGGTTGCTGTTCATCTTCGCCCAGCCCGACATCGATCGTGAAATTTTCCGGCAAGTTGCCGTCGGGTTGGCGTTCGACGATCGGGCCGGTGAGCTTCATCGCGCGCTCCGGCGGGAGCACCACGGAGAGGGCGAGATAACGTTTTTGCGCCGTGCGGCCTTGGAACTGGCCGGTGAGATAATCGAGCGCGGGCTTCGTTTTGGCGCAGAGGACGATGCCGCTGGTGTCGGCGTCGAGGCGATGCACGTTGGCGACGTGATGACCCATTTTGTTGTGGATCATCGCCATGAGATTCTCGCGAGTCTTGTCCCAGCGATCGGGCGCGATGAGCAATCCGCTCGGTTTGTCGAACGCGATGAGGAAGTCGTCTTCGTAGAGAATGGGAGGCAGTGCCACGCCTGGCAGATTGGTGGTGAAATTTGCGCACCGGCAAACGGTTTTACAGCGAGGTGCGCGGGTTGGGCGATAATGCGCAGCGCGGAGAAGTCTTTTCGCGCTGGCACGGGCGATGCTTAAACACAGATGCAGCCGTCAGGACGCTGCCCGTCGAGAGGCGGTTAAAAGGGTAACATGGATTGTCCGATTGGAGAGTCGGACAAAGAAAAATATGGGCCCGCCGTTAGGGGTTACCGGCGGGCCCTTAAATTTTCTAAGGTCGACAACGAGCGGCGCTCAATCCACGCCGCGCGCTTTCACGAGGATGTCGTTTTCGAAAGCGAGGCTGTGGACGACGAAGCGGCTCGACCAGTATTTCCAGAGATCGCCTTCGAGCGTGGGCGTTTCATGACTCGGCGGATAACCGCGCGTGAGGAGCACTTGGGTTTTGGTCATGCCGAGGCGCAGTGTGCCCGTGCTGATGTGGTCGGCCATCTCTTTGCCGTACTTCTCGATCGCGGTGGGTTTTTCCGAGAGGAACTCTTTCGCGATCTGCTCGGTGGAGCGCTTAGAGTGTTTTTCGATATTATCGATTTTGAGAAGCGTGCCGGAGTCCACGAATTTGATCGTGAAACTATTCTTGCCGATGCTCACGAGCGTGACGGGGGTGTTAATCGGAACGGTCTGGCCGCGCGCGTAATTGGTGATGGGCCAGTCTTTGTCTTCGTACTTAAACGTGTAGCGCGTGAAATACTGCTGGCCGGCGACAGGCTCGATTTCGGGCGGAAGCACTTCGTCGTCGCCGACTTCGTTGGAAACTACGCGACGGCTTTCCGAGCTGCTGGTGGCGGGCGCGGAAGCGACTTGGCCGCCGTTTTGTTTTTTCACCACGGCCTGGATGACCGTCTGGCTGACGCCCTTGTTCTTGAGCTCGACGAGACCGTCGGCGGAGGTGTCGAACTTGGGATCTTTGGCGGCGTTGATCGCGAGAATGATGGTGTCGTCATCGAGTTCGGCTTTCACCATTTTGATGACGTCGGCATTGTTCATCGCGGCGGCGATGGCGGCGCTGATGGCAAAGGCGATCAGCCCAAAGAGGGAACGAATGAGTTTCTTCATGGGGAAGGGAAGTTACGATTTTGCGCGAAGTGGTTCCGAGGCAAATAAACAGTGGATGCGGGCGATGGGCCGAAAGGCGAAGAGCGATGGCGCGGCGACAATCGCGCGAGGAAAGGCCGTCGTGCGATGTATCACCGCGCAACCACCTCGACAGCGGACGCGGCGATGTGGTTATTGGACGGTGCTTGTTTTAGTGGAGAGGCAGGAAACCCTTAATCAAAACACCCCATACGTATCCTCTTGTTGGCCTTGATTGCTCTCGGATTGTCGGTCTCGGTCGCGCGCGCTGATGACGCGATGTATGCGAATATCCTCAAAGAACGTGACGCGGTTTTGTCGCAGATCCTCGCCGAACGCGAAGCCTACGCGAAAAACGGCGCGGTGGACGAACGCGCGGTGACGGAAGCGCGCTTGGCGTTGTTGTCCTTCCGCCGCGATACGGCGCCGTCCACGGCGGATAAAATCGCGCAGCAGCAACAGATCGTTGCTCTTCACGAGAAAAGTTTGGCGGTGTCCAAACAGCGCGCGGAAGCGGGCGTGATTATGCGCGATGAGGTATTGCTGGCGACCGACGCATGGCTGCAAGCGAAGCAATTGCTTGAAGAGCTGAAGCGCGCGGAGAAGGCGCAGTAACGAAACTTGTTTCGTTTCGAAACGATGAGTGAGGCCGACGAAGACGTTGGTCCGGTCAGGCTTTTTCGTCGAAGAGCCAGCCGGTCATCTCGTCGACCGTGCGCAGGACCGCGGCGTTGGCATCAACAAGAGCTTCGGCCTCGATGAGGCCGACCATGTTGTCGACATTGAGTTCGCCCGCAGCGATGCGCTCGGCGGAATCGGCCGCCTGCGCGAAGGCGCGCTGCATGCCCTGACGCGGCGCTTCAAATAATTCGAGCTGACCGTAGTGGGACGAGGCGGTGACGGGCGAGATCATGCCCGCAACTATCGGCATTTACCGGTCGGGAATGAATAGGGAGAAATGACTGATTTCTGCGCGAAGGATTTCGGATTTCCGGATGAACCCACTTCATCGAAGATTCGGCAGCGATGTCGGCAAAGCCGGATGATAAAGGTAGGGACGATGCTCCGCATCATCAGCCACCCTCAACGCTTGCGAAAGAACGCGCGCTATTCGCGACCCCTCACTTCACCGCGGCCCAGACGCGTTGGACGTCGTCGTGGTCTTCGAGGGCCTGCAGGAATTCGCCGACTTCGGCGCGGGCATTGTCGTCGAGCTCCGGGAAGTTTTTGGCGACGTAACCGATTTCGGCGGTGATCACGGTCCAGCCGTGTTCTTTCAGCCACGTGGAGACGGCGTGCACGGCGGTGCGATCGGTAAGAAAACGAACACCGGCGACACCTTCGGGGATGTCGTCGTTTTGCGCGTGCGTGAGTGTTTCGAAATCGTTGGCGCCGGCTTCGATGGCGGCGGCTTCGAGATCGGTCGCGGTGTCGGGATGGTGCGCTTCGACGATGCCGACGTGATCGAAGAGAAACTTGTTGGAGCCCGCGGCGCCAAGGATGCCTTTTTTGAAGAGCACGCGCATCTCGGGTGTGGTGCGCTGGTGATTGTCGGTCATGCACTCGACGATGAGGGGCACCTTGTGCGGTGCGTAGCCTTCAAAGACGACGTGTTCGAGGACGAGTTTTTCGTCGCCGATGCCGGCGCCTTTCTTGATGGCGCGATCGATGACGTCGCGGGTGACACTTTGCTTGCGGGCTTTTTCCACGGCGGCGGCGAGGCGCGCGTTGGCCGAGATGTCGGCTCCGCCGAGCTTGGCCGCGACGGTGATTTCTTTGACGAGTTTGCCGACCGTCTGACCTTTTTTGAGGTTCACGATCGCGCGCTTAGCGTGGAGCCATTGACGTCCCATATGGAGTGTGTGGCCCACGGTCTAGTGGGCGTGTCTAGGCGCGGGCAATTTTTTTAGCAGCCAAGCCGGAAGGATGATCGCGGAAGGTGTGCGTCGGTAGGGACAATGTCCGCATTGTTCGGTACCCGAGGACGGAGCGCCTGTTGAGTAATCGCGGTGAGAAAACCATACGAGCGGACGTTGCGGAGCAACGTCCCTAGCGCGCCATGCTCCGTGTGTCGCGCTTACAACGCGCTGATGGCGGGGAGCTTTTGTTTCAAGGTGAGCACGTCCGCGAAAAGATCGCCGTGGCGCTCGACGCGTTTGAGTACGTCCTTCGTTTCGAAGACCAGCAGCTTCGCGTTTTTCTTTTTATGTGCGGCGCGAACTTCGTCCCACGTCACCGGCGTGGAAACGGTCGGGTGCTCCTTGGCGCGCAGCGAGTACACGTTGACCGTGGTTTTGTGGTCATCGTTTTGACTCCAATCCACCAGCACCTTTCCGCGGCGCAGATTTTTCTGCATTTTAGAAACGACGAGTTTGGGCGCTTGTTCTTTGAGCACTTCAGCAAGTCGGTGCGCGAAGGTTTTGGTTTTCTCGTAAGTCGCGGACGGCGTGTTGAGCGGCACGTACACCTGCAGGCCTTTGGAGCCGGAGGTCTTGGGAAATGACTTTAGTCCGAGTGAATCGAACACGCCTTTGAGCAAGAGTCCGACCTCGCAGCATTGGAGAATATTGGCGGGTGCGCCGGGATCGAGGTCGAATGCGATCGTGGTCGGACGATGGATCGCGGGGGCTTTGTGGAGAAACGTGTGCAGCTCGAGATCGGCGAGATTGGCGGCCCACACGAGCGCGGGCAGATCGTTCATCACGCAGTAGTGAATATCCCCGCCGCGAGTTTTCGGCACGGTGGTCGTCTTCACCCATTTGGGGCGGTGCGACGGACATTGTTTTTCGTAGAAGAAAAATCCGTCCACGCCCTCCGGATAACGCTTCAAGGTGATCGGCCGGTTTTTCAGGTGGGGCAGTAGATACGCGGAGATCCGAATGTAATAATCGATGACGTCGCCCTTGGTGAATCCAGTTTTTGGATACATCACCTTCTGGAGATTGGAAACATCGACGGACGTGCCTTCGACATCGAGAACGGTGCGTTTCGAGGCGCTCATGATCGCACGGGTTTTTCGCGGACGACTTCGGAGGCCTCTTTGTCCTCCCGCAGACCGAGAAACACGGGATGGCGAAGACGACCGTCTTGCGTCCATTCGGTGAAACGTAGCTGGCAAACCAAACGCGGCTTCAGCCAGTGGCAGGTTTTCATGACGGACGCCGTGATGGCCTGGCCGTAGCGGCGCTCGCGTTTGTCGGGCAGATTGGTGAACGGGCATGTGTCGGCGGCGATCTTTTTGAAACGCGCATGAAGATCGCGGAGCATCACCTGATTGAAGCCGGTGCCGACCTTGCCAGTGCAGATGAGCTTTTTGCCCTCGTAAACGCCGACGATGAGCGCGCCGATGTGTTGGCGACTGCCTCCAGGAGGTGTGTAGCCGCCGATGACGAATTCCTGTTCGTGCGAGAGTTTAAGTTTGATCCACGCGCCGCTGCGCCTCCCGGCTTCGTAAAGCGAATCGGGGCGCTTCGCGATGAGACCTTCGACGCCAAGCTCGCGCGCGCGATTCATCAAATCGTCGAACTCACCTTCGAGCGTCGCTGAGAGACGGATCAGCGCGGGCGGTTTGTGGAGCACTTTCGCGAGCTGCGCTTTGCGCTCGTCGAGCGTTTGAGAGAGCAGGCGTTTGCCGTCGATCCGCAGAAGATCGAAGACGTAGAAATAAAGCGCGGGACGCTCCGCTTCATCGACGCGCTGAAGGAGTTGAAACGATGAACGTCCCTTCGAATCGAGCGCGACGATCTCGCCATCGAGAATGACATCGTCCGCGTCGAGCTCGGCCACGGCGTCGGCGATCTCGGGAAATTTTTCGGAGAGATCTTTGTTGTTTCGCGAAAGCAGATGCACGGCGTTGCCGCGCTTGAACGCGAGCGCGCGAAAGCCGTCGAATTTGATTTCGTAACGCCATTCGCCAGGACCGGGTTCAGATGCCAGCAGTGCTTTCATCGGCTCGATGAAAGCGGGGGCGGGGCCCGTTTTTCGACGGCGAACCGGCGTCTTCGAGTCAGCGCGCTCGTCTTTGGACGCAGCCTTTGCGGCGGCTTTTTGCAGACGCGTGCGTGGCGTGGATTTTGTCGTCGGTTTTGACTCCCAGACATCGTCGCTCTTCGCGAGCTGCGCCATGGATTTTCCGGAGCGCACGGAAGTGTCGTCCTGTTTTTTCGACACGGGCTTATGATCGTCGCCGCCGCGGATGATGAGCCACTTGTCGCTGTCGCGCAGACGCACGAGATACCACGCGCCTTTGAGTTTTTTGCCGTGCAGCGTGAAGTGGAGTTTGCCGTCGGCGAGCGTCTTGAGCGGATGCGGTTCGTCGGCCTCGAATGTGCCTTCGTCCCACACCATCACGGTGCCGCCGCCATACTGGCCTTTCGGGATCGTGCCTTCGAACGCGATGTACGAAACGGGATGATCTTCGACGTGCACGGCGAGACGTTTTTCACCGCGCTTGAACGGCAGGCCTTTCGGAACCGCCCACGATTTGAGCGTGCCACCGAGCTCGAGGCGGAAGTCGTAGTGCAGACGCGACGCGGCGTGTTTTTGAATGACGAAACGGCGACGATTGCCGCGATCGATTTTGGGCGCCGGCTCTTTGGTTTTTCGGAAATTTCGTTTCCGTCGGTATTCGGCGAGAGGCATGCGGCGCGGGAGAGAGGGAATTTGCCGCGGAGGCGCGGAGGACGCGGTGGGTTTGAGGAGAGGATGGAGAAGGAGGTGGTGGTTTCTCGGCGTGGTGGTGCGATGATCTTTACTTAAGTGACTAGGCGGCTTTGCGGCGGGACTTGGTGGACTTGGATTTTGTCTTTGCCGATTTGCGCGGTGAGGAGCGTTTCGTCGTCGATGACGACGAGGACGATTTGGATTTCGTGGCGCGCAGGCTTTCCTGAAGCACGGCGGCGAGATCGATGACGTTGGAGGCGGCTTTGCGTTTGCGCGGAGCGGCGGGTTCGCGTCCGCGATTTTTGATTTTTTCTTCGACGAGCTCTTCGAGCGCTTCGCGAAAATCGTCGCGGTATTTTTCGGGCTGCCAGCGCGTGGTCATGCCGGAGATGAGGTCGCGCGCCATCTTGAGTTCGCGATCGCCGGCCTTGCGCGTTTTGGGCGCTTTGAATTCGCCGGTGTCGACCAATTCGTCCGGGAAATGCATGAGCTCGAGCATGAGGCCGGACTCCTGCGCTTTCACTGCGGCGAGATGCTGGCGGGTTTTGATGACGACTTTGGCGATACCGATTTTGCCGGAGGAAATGAGGGCGTCGCGCAGCAGCACGTAGGCTTTGTCGCCGCCTTTCGAGACTTCCATGTAGTACGGTTTGTAGAAGAGCAGCGGGCTCACTTCGTCGAGCGAGACGAAGTTGATGATGTCCACAGTTTGCGCGGCCTCGATGTCGATGCGTTTGAAGTCCTCGTCTTTGAGCACGACGAATTTGCCCTTCTCGTATTCGTAGCCCTTCACGATCTGATCCCACGGCACTTCGCGGCCGTCGGCTTCGGCGACACGCTTGTAGTTGACCGGGCTTTGGTCGGAGGCGCGCAGCAGGCGAAACTTCAACTCCTCGCGTCGCATCGCGGGAAACAATGAGACGGGGATGTTGACCAGACCGAAGCTGATGGAGCCTTTCCAGATCGCTCGCATGGACCAACTTAGTCCGGAATGCGCGCGGGCGACATCCGAAGCTTTTCCCGTTTGCGCATCGGAGAGAAGCCTGGCGCGCGCGAAGGAGCCGTGGGGTTTATTGTGTATGCAGAATCGCTACCACGCGACCGCGGAGTCGATCGGGCGTGAGCACGCCGTCGTTGCGTTCGGCGGAATCGCCCTTGGTCCAGATGCGTCCGAAACGATCGATCCTGATGACGCGATGCGCGACGGTGGCGTCGTCGATCGGACGGGTGAACGTGACAATGTCCCCGACTTTCACGTCGTCGTAGGCCACGGGCGCCACCACGACGATCGAGGACGGCGTCAATGTCGGGAGCATGGAACCTGTGTCGCTGATGCCCCAAACTTTGCCATTCAAGGCCGCGGCGATCGCCTGTGCATGCCGGACGGCGGTGGCCTGATCCATCCCGTATGCGCCGAGGGTAAGCGAGAGCATGAGGAGGAGCGTTTTCATGCTGCAGAGATAGACGTCTCGGACGCGCTTTGGGTTAAAAGATAACGCGCGCGGACAATACTTGTAGGTGACATTCAGTATCAGTTGTCATGCGTGCGTGGATACACGTGGGCGCGACGAAAATGCGTCGTGCGCCTCGGCGAAAAACCTTCGCGCGTGTGCAACCTAGGCGCTCGCTTGACGTCATGAACCGGCATATTCATCGCTTTTGACCTCCCCATGAACGCCCTCTGCCGTCTGTCTCTTTTGCTCAGCTTGGGCCTGCCGTCCGCGTTGCCGGCGGCGATTTCGACGGAGTCTCCGTTCGTTTCGCGCAACGGCCAGGTTCCCATTACGCAGGCGGAGAACACGCCGATCGAATTGCGTGGCGTGATGGCGACGCCGGACGGGATGCGTTTCGCGATCTACGAACCAGCCACGCAAAAGGGCAACTGGGTGAAAAAAGACGAAACCGGGTTTCCTTACGTGGTCCGTAACTATGATCCCGATCGCATGACCGCGTCGGTCGAATACCAGGGCCGCGTGCAAGCGCTGGTGATGAAAGAAGCAAAATTTGACGGCACGGTCGTGGCCATGGCCCCGGCGGCCGGAGCCGCGCGTCCGGGTGTTCCGGGTGCCGCGCCGGCCGTTTCCAATAACGCGGCCGAAGAGCAAAAACGCCTTGAGCAAGTGGCCAACGAAGTGCGCCGCCGTCGTGCGGCACGTCAGGCCGCGATGGAAAACGCGCAACAACAGCCGCAAACGACCACGCAGCCGGTGACGACTCCGCAATAACAAGCTGCTTGCCACTCAATGGCGGCCGCTGACGCCGGCCATTTGGCGGGTGAGAGCATTTTAATGATGTCGTAGCCGTTGAGCGGGGTTGTCGGGAGCACTGTCCGCTGGCCGGCTTTTCATAAAACTGCCGACGGACCGCCGGTGCGCCCAAGGACTGCAGATTTAGTTGAAATGCTCGCATGCATGAGCGCGCCGCCGTGTAGTGGATTGGTGGATACGCAGGGACGCTTTGCGTTTCGCTGATGTGGAGTGGCCGAGGAGCGCTTTCGCGCATGATGCGCGAACGTCTGAAGTGTTGGGGCTCGGACGTCATGAAAATCAGCTCTGAGTTTTCATTTTCAAAAAATGCGTCAGCATGGCCTTTATGTGCGCCGCGCCCCCTCCTGCATCCCAGCCGTCCAACGCGCGGCTGATCGCCCGCATGTTCGGGCTCGCTTGGCGCTATCGCTCGCGCTGTTTGCAGGTGCTCGGACTGCAGCTCGTCCTGCTCGCGCTGGGTTTGAGCGGTTTGAGCCTCACGGGTGTGGGCATCGATTATTTGCGCTACGTGGTGGGCTCGCGCGGCGACGCGGGCACGGAGAGCGTGCCGTTTCCGCCGGCGCGTTTCGGATTGGAGCTGCCGCATGATTGGGAGCCGATGGCGGTGGTCGCTTTGATCGCAGGCGGCATTCTCGCCTTCGCGACGCTACGTGCGGTGCTCAACTACGCGTACACGATGTCGGTGAACAAACTCGTGCAGCGCGAGATCGTGATCCAGTTGCGCAGCGAGATTTATGAGAAGCTGCAGCGATTGAGTTTCCGTTTTTTCGATGCGAACTCGACGGGATCGATCATCACGCGCGTGACCGGCGATGTGCAGGCCGTGCGCATGTTTGTGGATCAAGTGCTGATTCAGAGTGTAATCATGATCGTGTCGCTCACGGTGTACGTGATCTACATGGCGAGTTTGCACGCGGGACTCGCGCTGGCGTGCCTGGCGACGACGCCCGTGTTGTGGATTCTCGCGACGAATTTTTCGCGACGCATCCAGCCGGCCTACGGGCGCAATCGCGAGCTCGTGGAAAAGATGGTGCAGAATTTCGCGGAGAGCATCCAAGGCATCCAAGTCACGAAAGGCTTCGGGCGCGAACGCGAGGATAGCGAACGTTTCGAGCGCAGCAATCGCGCGGTGTTTGAGCAGCAACGCGGGATTTTCTGGAAGGTGAGTTTGTTCAGTCCGGCGGTGGGTTTTCTCACACGCGTGAACATGATGGTGCTGCTCGCGTATGGGGGCTGGCTGGTGATCCACGGCGAACTTGCGCTGGGAACCGGGCTCGTGGTTTTTGCGGGATTGCTCGAACAATACTCGGGACAAGTGAACCAAGTCGCGACGATCGCGAATAGCGTGCAGCAATCGCTGATCGGCGCGCGGCGCGTGTTTGAGATTCTCGACGCGGAGGTGGAGGTAAAAAATGCGCCGAACGCGCGACGCTTCGACCGGCTTCGCGGCGATATTTGTTTTGAAAATGTGTCGTTCTCCTATCGCGGCGTGGAATCGGTCGTGCGCGATGTGAATTTGCGCGTCAACGCAGGCCAATGCGTGGCGATCCTCGGTGCGACGGGCGCGGGCAAGAGCGCATTGATGAGTTTGATTCCGCGATTCTTCGATGTGACGGCGGGGCGGCTGACGATCGATGGCATCGATGTGCGCGAACTGCATCTCGACGATCTGCGTCGAAACATCGGGCAGGTTTTTCAGGAGAGCTTTTTGTTCAGCAACACGGTCGCGGCGAACATCGCGTTTGGACACCCGGATGCGACGCGCGAGCAGATCGAGAAAGCGGCGAAAATCGCGGCGGCGCACGACTTCATCATGGAGATGCCGCAGGGCTACGACACGGTGCTCGGCGAAGGCGGCAGCGGATTGTCGGGCGGTCAACGGCAGCGGCTCGCGATCGCGCGCGCGGTGTTGCTGGAACCGTCGATCTTGTTGCTCGACGATCCGACGGCGGCGATCGACGCGCAGACGGAGCAGGAGATTTTTGAAGCGCTCGATAACGCGATCGCAGGTCGTACGACGTTCATCGTGGCGCATCGACTCAGCACGCTGCGGCGCGCGGATTTCATCATCGTGATGGAGGCGGGCCGCATCGTGCAGAGCGGTACGCATGAAGAGTTGATCCGCGTGCCGGGTCCGTATCTGCGCGTGGCCAATCTCCAGTTGGTGGATGGCGGCGATGCGCATGCGATCGCGCGAGAAGCGGAGGCGAAGTCATGAAAACGCCGTCGCCCGAACCCGCCACACCGCCACCCGGCCGGCCGCTCGCGCTCGTGCAGCGCCTTCGAGACGACGAGGATGAGGTGCAATTCAAGCCGCTTGAATGGGGTATCGTCCGCCGGCTCTTCGCGTACACGGCTGAATATAGAACGAAACGAAACTGTCTGATCGTGCTCACGCTGCTGCGCGCGGCGCAGCTGCCGGCACTTGTATGGCTTGTCAGCAAAATCATCGCGGGGCCGATCGCGAGTCACGACATCGATGCGATGACCTGGGGCATCGCAGCGTATGCGGTGCTCGCGGTGCTGACCGATGGATTGTTTCACTTCCGTCAGCGATTCGCGCTCGAGCTCGGTGAATCGGTGGTGAATCGCCTGCGCAATCAGGTGTTCGCGCATGTGCAGCGGATGCCGATGGGATTTTTTAACCGAATGAAACTCGGGCGCATCATCGGCCGCATGACGTCGGATGTGGAGACGTTGCGCACTGCGATCCAGGATGTGTTTTTTGTGAGCATCGTGCAGATCGGCCAGATGCTGTTCGCGGCGGTGGTGATGGCGCTGACGGATTGGAAATTGTTTTTGGTGGTCGTGGGCATGGCGCCGATTTTGTGGGCGATCAACCGGCACTTTCGTGCGAAGCTGAGTCGCAACTCACGCGCGGCGCAGGAAAGTTTTTCGCGCGTCACGGCGACGCTTGCGGAGTCGGTGAATGGCATTCGCGTGATCCAAGGGTTCGTGCGGCAGCAAACCAACGCGGGTTTGTTTCGCACGCTGCTCGCGGATCATTCGCGCTACAACGTGGCGCTCGCGCGCACCTCGGCGGTGCTCATCCCGCTGCTCGAATTGAACAGCCAGTTTTTTGTTTCGATCCTGCTCGTGCTCGGCGGTTGGCAAGTGCTGCACGGTGGCACGGAAGTGCGCGTGCTGATCGAGTTTTTCCTCTTCGCAAATCAGTTCTTCGCGCCGCTGCAGGTGCTCGGCAATCAGTACAATCAAGGCCTCGTCGCGATGGCCAGCGCGGAGCGTGTATTTAAACTTTTGGATACAAAACCCGAGTGGGAAGACGCGCCCGATGCGGTGGACCTGCCGGATCCGAGGGGAGGGAAGGATGAAGTTCCAAGTGCCAAGTTCCAAGCGGGCAGCGGGACGCGTGGCGTGGGTGAGGCGGCTGCGCCTTGGAACTTGTCCCTTGGTCCTTCGCCCTTGCCGCCGCCCGCGGCGCCCGGCGCACGCGTGGAGTTTCGCAAGGTGTCGTTTGGTTATGATCCGGGGCGCTGGGTGTTGAACGATGTGTCGTTTGTGGCGGAGCCCGGACAGACCATCGCGCTCGTGGGCCACACGGGCAGCGGCAAGAGTTCGATCATCAATCTACTCGCGAAATTTTATCTGCCTACCGCGGGCGAAGTTTTCATCGACGGGCGAGAGATTCGTACGATCACAAGTCACTCGTTGCACGTGCAGACGGGCATGGTGCAGCAGCAGAATTTTCTCTTCAGCGGAACCGTGTTGGAGAACATGCGGTTTGGTCGTCCCGATGCGACGGAGGAAGAAGCGCGCGCGGCGGCGAAGAAACTCGATTGTCTCGATCTGATCGAAGCGCTGCCGGATGGCTTGCACACGCTCGTGGGGGAAAAAGGCGGCGGACTTTCCGCGGGGCAGCGACAGCTCATTTGTTTCGTGCGCGCGCTGCTCGCCGATCCGCGCATATTGATTCTCGATGAAGCGACGAGTGCGATCGATGCGATGACGGAGTATCGTCTGCAACGCGCGCTCGCCGAGTTGGTGCGCGGACGCACGAGCTTCGTGGTGGCGCATCGATTGAGCACGATTCGTCGCGCGGATTTGGTGTTGGTGCTGGAGGCAGGTCGCGTGATCGAACGCGGCACGCATCAATCGCTCTTGTATCAGAATGGTCGATACGCGGAGCTTCATCGGCGCTTTGTGCAGGTGGACGAACGGGGCCGGTAAGACGCGTCAAGAGGCGATTTTACCTCTGAAAAAACGATTTTTACTCACCTAAATAAGCATTGCATTCAAAAGGCGCTCGCCTAGACCCGCATTCCGCTATGGCAAAAAAATCCGCCCGTAAACCCAACGCTGCATTCATGAAACCGGTTACGCCCGACGCCGCTCTCGCGGCCGTCGTCGGCTCGAAACCGCTGCCCCGTACGGAGCTCACCAAGAAGCTCTGGGACTATATCAAAAAGAACGGTCTTCAGGACAAGAAGGTGAAGACCCAGATCAATGCCGACGACAAGCTGAAGGCCATCTTCAATGGCAAGAAGTCGGTCAGCATGTTCGAAATGACCAAGCTGGTTTCTGGTCACCTCGAAAAGTAAGACGCCCCGATACACATTTTCTTGTTTGCCGCCACTGGTTCGCCGGTGGCGGTTTTTGTTTTTGAGCGGTCGGATGGGCGGTCGGCGTCCGATGCGCACCGCAGAGCGGCGGAGGCGCGAGCGGACTTCGCTTCGAGGAAAAACGAACATCGGCGGCTGTCGGAAGATCACCGGCTTGGTTTAGCGAGCGGCGCACTTGTGAAATTCCCATGAGTTTGCGTTTCGGGGCGTGCGCCGGGCGGGTTTGAGGAGGTTGCGCGTTGCCAGCGATGCGGCGGGCTCTTTGCGTGGGGAATCTTGCAATACCCCAAGCCGCTGATGTCGAAACGCTATCCGATCATATGGGTCGCGATGGGCATCATCCTCGCGGGAGTTCTCGCGGGGTGGTGGACGCGCGATCGTCTGCGTGAGCGACGATTGAGTGAGCTGGCGGCCAATGCCTGGCGTTGCGCGCTGGCGTTTCGGGCGGAGGAAATCGCGATGCTACGCGGCGAACGCAACGATGCGGAGAACGAGGTGTATCAATCGGTGAAAAAGCGTCTCATCGAACTGCGCGCGGTGCATCCGACGGTGCGTTTTGTATCGTTGTTTCGTTATCTGCCGGAGCGCGGGCGGGTGATCTATCTGGCGGATTCGGAACCGGTCGGAGCGAAAGAGGAATCGTTGCCGGGCGATGTGTTTCCCGAAGCGTTCAAGATGCCCGGATTGCGCGCGCTGTTGTTGTCAGGACAGACGGCGACGGAGGGTCCGATTCGCGACTCGTTTGGCAACTGGGTGACCGGCTACGCGGTGGTGGGTCAACGCGGCGAACAGGGCGAGCAGTTGGAATTTGTTGCGTTGGATATCGCGGCCGATGACTGGCAGGGCGGGTTGTTCGAAGCGGCGCTTCGCGGAGCGTTGTATGTGTGGCTGCTGCTGGGGATGCCGCTGACGGCGTTTATTTTCACGCGGCGCGCGGCGCTGCAGTCGGCGATGATCGACAAGATGAGTGGCGCGGTGGAGGAGAGCGATTCGGCCGTCGTGATCGCCGACGCGCACGGTCGCATCGAATATGTGAACAGCGGTCTGTGTCAGCAGACCGGCTATGCGCGCCATGAAGTGATCGGGCGCACGTGGCGGGAATTGCTGCCGGAGAACACGCCGGAAAGTTTGATCAAGGAAGTGGGCGAGCGACTCGCGGCGCGACGTTCGTGGGCGGGCGGTTTGTCCGGCCGACGCAAGAACGGCGAACTTTATCCCGCGCGCGGCACGGTGTCGCCGGTGCATGGACAGAGCGGCCGCATCTCGGGATTCATCGCGATCCTCACGGATGCGACCGAGCATTTCCGTCAGGAAGAAGCGCTGCGCCGCGAAAAAGAACGCGCCGAAGCGGCGGATCGCGCGAAGAGCGTTTTTCTCGCGACGATGAGTCACGAAGTCCGCACGCCGCTCAACGGCATGGTGGGCTTCACCAATCTGCTGCTGGATACACCGCTCTCGCCCGAACAGCGCGAATACGTTCAGACCATCCGCAAGAGCAGCGAAGCGCTCGTGCAGCTGACGGGCGACATCATGGATTATTCGCGCATCGAGGCGGATGGGCTTCAGCTCGAAGCCTCGCCGTGCGACCTGCGCGGCCTCGTCGAAAGCGTCTTGGACATTCTCGCCGCGCGCGTGGATGGACGACTGGAGTTGCTTCACGAGATCGATCCCGATGTGCCCGATGTGGTGCTGCTCGATGCCGGCCGCTTGCGCCAAGTGCTCGTCAATCTCGTCGGCAACGCCGTGAAGTTTACGCCCAGCGGCGAAGTGAGCGTTGGCGTGCGTGTGTTGACGGGAAAAGCGCCTTCGGTCGCGCCATTCAATCCCGAGACGATGACTCCGCAGGGCCAACTCGTCGCCGAGCTCGACGATGGCACCGTGGTCGTGGAGTTCATGGTGCGCGACACCGGCATCGGCATCGCGGACGAAGATCGCCCGAAGCTTTTCCAGGCGTTCTCGCAATTGGACTCATCGACGGTGCGCCGTTACGGCGGCGCCGGTCTGGGCCTGGTGATCTCGCGCAATCTCGTGCGTATGATGGGCGGCGAAATTCGCCTCGAAAGCGCGCGTGGGCGCGGCTCGACCTTTTTCTTCACCGTGCGTTGTCGTCGCGCGGAAGAACAGTTCCCGCCGGCGCAGCGACTCGACGGTTTGCGCGTGGCGCTGGCGACGCATCACGATTCGCTGCGACGCGAACTCTCGCGCGTGTTGAGCGCCGCGGGAGGCACGGTGCTCGCGGTGGACAACGCGGCGCTTCCGACCGCGCAATGGGACGTGGCGCTCGTGGACTGTGCGGACGATTTTCTGCGCAAAGAAAAGGACCGCATCGCGAGCGAGCGTTGGCGCGGCTCGCGCATGATCGGGATGGTGCGCGTCGGTGTTTCCAATGAAACGCGTCAAGCGTTACGCCCTTATTTCCGCATGCTACTGCACAAGCCCGTGCATCACCGGACGGTAGTCGAACTGCTCGCCAAAGTGGCCGGCGAAAAACCGGCAAATCCGGAACAGGCGGCCGCGGATCGTTCGTGAAGCTAGGGGTGAAGGTTTTCTGCTGACAAAAAAACCGACCCGTTTGGCGGGTCGGTATCGTTTGAAGCGCTGGAGCGGTTCATGAAAAATCGTAGCCGAAAAGGGGGGCTCCCAGCGGCTTCGCTGTTTCATTCATCGGCTACAGATTTATTGGAAATGCTCTGGGAAGCAGCGGGTCTTTATCGCGGCAAAGCGAGGGCGGCGGCGATATCGTCCCACGCGTAGAAGTGGAACGTGCGATCGGTGGACATCGCCACAAACAAGCCGCCGGGGAAGCCGGGGAGAGGAGTCGCGGTGACGTCGCTGCCGTCGCTGTCGAGCGTCGAAAGGCGCACGCTGCCGAGGAGCGGGTGATCATGCGGAGAGCCGGCGGTTCCTTCGCGCGGGAAGACGCGGAAGGTGTCGGCTGCTTGGTTGGAAACGAGGAGATAGCCTTTGCCCGGGCCGGTGGGATAGAGCGAAATCCCTTCGCGATCCCCCGCGAAACCGGTGGTGCCGAAATGCGCGAGCTCGTCGTCGGCGTCTTCCGCGGCGGGATCAGCGAGGTATTTGCGGATGCCGGAAGTTTCGTCGGCGCAGTAGAGGAAGCCGCGTTCGTTATCGACCGCGAGCGCCTCGATTTCGTTTTCGCCGCTCCAGGTGCCGAAGCGGCGCGTGAAGACTCCGCGAAGCGTGCCCGTGCCGTCGTCGATCAACCGGTATTGATGCAGATAACCCTTTTTCGGGGCGCCGGCATCGGAGCGGCTCACGATGGCGAAAAGGGCGCCGTCCGCCGGGCGTGTGTAGAGCGCGATGCCCATGGCGTCGCGCGCGATCTCGCCTTCGAAAACAGGAATGCCGCCGCCGTCGACCGCGACCATGTCGGGTAGTCGATAAACGCGGAGGCGGTGCGCGTAGCGTTCGGTGACGACGGCGACGTCGGTCTTTTTTCCGCCGATGAGCACGTCGTAGGCGATGTCCACATTGTTCGGACGCGCGAGGCCGCGGACGACCAAATCGCGACGGATTTTTCCATCGAGGCCGAAAACATAGAGCGCGCCGTCGGCGTCCTTGTCGGTGCCGAGGATGAGGCTTTCGGCGGGATTGGCGCGGTTGATCCAGATGGCGGGGTCGTCGGTGTCGTGGCGGACGGCCTCGGTGATGACGCGCGGTTTTACCGCGACGTTCTTGGCGTCGGCGTCGGGCGCGACCTCGCGTGGCCCGGCGATGCTGACGGCGGCCGAGGCGATCATGAGCGTGGAGAAAAGCAGGGTGGATTTCATGAAGGATGATAAGCGAATGAGGGGGTGGGGCCGGGGCATTTCAATCGAAGCGGTGGCCGGGTGGAGAGCGGCAGACGCAGGGCTCGTGACCCCGCGAGAAATGTCGGACAACCGGCTGTGGTTATGCATGAAGTGCATGGCGGAGATCAGAGTTTCCAGCGGAAGCCGAGGTTGGCGCTCCAGCCGTATTCCTCGAATTGCCCGAGGCGCGCGCCCTGGCCGTTGGGACTTTTGAGGAAAACGCGAAACGGTTCGTTGGTGAGGTTGATCGCTTCCGCGAAGATTTCCCAGTGGCGGGAGAATTTATAGCGCAGCGTCAGGTCGAGCTGTTTGAAATCATCGACGAAAAGATCCTCGTCGGGCGCGCCGCCCAACGGTTCGTCTTCGCGCAGGCGGTCAGAGCGGAAGTTCATGGCGAGGCGGACGAAGAAACCGGCTTTCTCGTAAGTGAGGCCGAGATTGCCGGTGCGGTCGGACTGACCGATAAAACGGACGTTTTCGCCGGGCCGCGTCGGGTAGTTCGCCTCGCTGTCGAGGAAGGTGATGTTGGCCATGACGCCGAGTCCATCGAAGGGCCGCGGCAGGAAACGGAGCTGTTGCTGATAGGCGAGCTCGAGGCCGGTGATGCTGCCATCGGAGCCGTTGGCGTAAGTGGTCAGTTCGTAGTTGTCGCCATCGATGATGAAGGGATCCGCAGCCGTGTATTCGTAGGAGAAATTTTCGATCTGCTTGTGAAACACCGACGCGGAGAGCAGGCCGAGCGACGGTAGATAATATTCCACCGAGGCGTCCCAGTTGACGGCCTCGAGCGCTTTCAAGGACGGATTGCCGAGCGTGATCTCGGCATCGTCGCGATTGATGAGGCTGCGGAAGGCGGTGTCGCCGAAAGCGGGGCGCGCGATGGCGTGCGACCACGAGGCGCGCAGGACGAGTTGTTTGCTCACATCGTAGCGCAGGTAGAGGCCGGGCAGCCAGTTTGTGTAGCTATGCGAGGCCGTGCGGGGCGTGGCGGTTTCGGCGTCGAGATCGAGTTCGTTGCCGGTGGTTTCGAAGTCGGTGCGTTCCATGCGCAGGCCGGCGATGAGGTTGAGGCGGCCGATTTGGGAGCCGGCCATGATGTACGCGGCGAGGACATCCTCGGTGAGGGAGAAGTCTTCGTATTCACTGTCCTCAAAAAGGCGTTCGCCGGTGAAGGCGTCGCGGTCCGCATAAAACGCCTGGCGCGCCGCTTCGGTGGAGATGCGGGGAACTGGTTGAAACGGATACTCGCCCGCGGGTTCGGCGAGCGCCGGGAAAGTGAAACTGGCGGGCGCGGAATCGAGCTCGTACACTTCGCCCTCGGCGGTCTTTTCCTTGCTGCGATAAATCGCGCCGAGTTTCAGGTAAGTCGGGTGCGGCGCGGAAACGAAATCGTGGCGCGCATTAAATCCGATATCGGCAGTCGTCTCCCGGCCGCTTTCGTTGGCAAGATCGACGCGCTGAAAATTATACGACGCGGGGTCGCGGAAATCGGCGCCGGCGAGCTGGGTGAGCGCAAAACTGTAGGCACCGCTCGTGTCGTAGCGCACGGAGGCGTCGCGGGTGTTGCGGCGGAAGCGGACGCTGAGCTCGTCGGGACGCTTCTCTTTGCCCTCGGTGAAGCCCGCCTGCGCGTCCAACGTCCATGCACCCGCCCGCTTTTCGCCACCGGCGGTGAGTGAGACGACTTCCTGGTCTTTCTCGCGAATGCGCAACCGGCGGCCATAGCGGCGCAGGCCGGTGTAGGTGGCGGAGTCGGCCGTGGCGCTGGCGAGCGTGCCTTCTGTGAAGTCGAAAATCGTGAGATGACGGCTCTCTTTATCCGTGAACCGGTTGTATCCACCGCGCACATACAGCGACAGCGTGTCGTCGGGGCGTGCTTCGAAAGCGGCGTTGAGGCCGTAGCGTTCGCGCTCGATCACATAGTCGCGAAACTCGATCGCCTCGGCGGTATAAAACGGCGTGTCGTTGTCCTCGGGTGCGATCCAGGCGCCGCCGGTTTCGAAGTTGTGTGAACCGAATTTCCGACGCTGCCACGTGGGTGAGATCACCAGACCGTACTGGCCGTCCTCGCCAAAACGCTGGGAAATGTAGCCGTGGAACTTCGGGCTCCATTCGCCGTTTTGATCGGCGTATTGCGCCTGGGTCGTGACGCTCGCGGAGAGACCCTCGGCGTCGAAAGGACTCTTGGTTTTGATGTTCACCTGACCGCCAAGGCCCTCGCCATCCATGTCGGGCGTGGGGACTTTGGTGACCTCGATGCTCGCGAGGGCGTCCGCCGGGATGACGTCGAGCGCGGTCGCGCGTTCGCCGAGATCGGCGCCGGCGAAGGAGCCATTGTTCACTTTGACGGAGGTGAACGTGTAGTTGAGCCCGCGCAACACGATGTAGCGGCCCTCGCCTTGATCGCGATAGAGCGACACCCCGGGGATGCGCTGGATCGCCTCGGCGGCGTTTTGATCGGGGAAGTTGCCGATCTCGTCCGACGCGACGATGCTCCGGAGTGTGGCGGCCGCGCGTTGCTGATTGATGGCGCGAGCGGCGCCGACGAGGGAGCCGTTGATGACAAAACGATCGAGTTCGACGGTCTCCAAGCCGAAGGCGACATCGAGCCGGGTGGTGCGGCCCGCGATCGTTTCGACGCGATGCGATTGTTCGCCGTACCCCACGTAACTGATCTCGACTGTGTGCGTGCCTGCAGGCACGCCGCCGATCGCATAATCGCCGGCTTGGTCGGTGTACGCCTCAAGGGAGTTCCCGACGATCGACACACGTGCGCCGGACAAAGCGAGGTGTGTGCTCTGGTCGGTGATCCGGCCCGCGAGCGCGCCGGTGTTTTGAGCGCGCAGCAGGACTGCGAGCGAGAGGAAGGCCATGATGGCCAGGACCGCGCGGCGAAAACCGCCCGCGCGCGAAGATGTATTAGTCGATGGAAACATGATGCTTGGGACTCAGGTCGCGGCGGACCTGAGCGGGCGTCCCATCGGTGGTCAAGGGACGACCGGCGCCGTTGCGATAACGTTACCTGTTGAAACGTCGTTGTCATAAATGTGGCGTAATCGTCACGCGGGCGCGACGGCCCGCGCGTAGTGACAACGTGGATACGCGAGGAGAGACAAAGGGCGGAGGGGACTGCGGTGCGGGGCTCCGGGCGCCCCGCCGGGCGGGCGCGAAAGCCCCTGCGTCCGCTTGTACTTTCCCGCTTCCGCCGGTGCAGCACCCGCCTTATAGCATTTTCAACAAAGTCGTCGCCGAGAAGGCGGCACTTGGGAGCGCCGACGTCCCCGTCGGCTGCTTGAGAATCCACGTGGGCAACACTACAGCCGACGAGGACGTCGGCGCTCCCGGTACCCGCTCATCTAAAGGCTATGGTTTTATCTAAAATGCTCTAGCGCAAGGCGGACTCGATCTGGCGGCAGGCGGCGCGGAGGATGTCGAGGCGAGCGTAGCGTTTGTTGTTCGCGGGGACGATGTGCCACGGCGCCGCGACGGTGTCGGTGAGGGCGAGCATGTCGCCCACGGCGACCTCGTAGGCGTCCCATTTGCGGCGATTGCGCCAGTCCTCGTCGTTGATTTTGTGCCGCTTGTAGGGCGTGCGTTCGCGCGCGCGGAAGCGTCGGAGCTGCTCGTCGCGCGAGATGTGCATCCAGAATTTCAATACAATGGAACCGTGCGCGACGAGTTGCTGCTCGAAATCATTGATTTCGTTGAAGGCGCGCTTCCATTCGTCTTCGCGCGCAAAACCTTCGAGGCGTTCGACGAGGACACGACCGTACCAGGAACGATCGAAGATCGCGACGAGACCATCGCGCGGGATGTGACGCCAGAAACGCCAGAGGTAATGATGCGCTTTTTCTTCGTCGGTCGGTTTGGCGATGGGGATCACGCGATAATCGCGCACATCGATCGCGCTCACCAAGCGGCGGATCGCGCCGCCCTTGCCGGCGGCATCCCAGCCCTCGAACGCAAAGATGAGCGAGCGACGCGCGTCGTGAGCGGCGTTGACGAGTTGATGAAGACGGCCGAGCCACTTCTCGCGTTTGGTTTCGTAGTCGGACGCCGAGAGATGTTGATCGAGCGAAAGCGCGCGGAGACGACGCAGGCCCGATGCGCGCAGCGGCTCGCTCGCGGCGGCGGTTGCGCGCGGTGATTTTTTGTGGCGCTCATGTTTGCGAACATGCGCCTGGAAACACGTGAGAATGCGACGCGCCACGGTGAGATCGCGTGTGCGGGGATCGGCCGAATCGACCACGAACCACGGAGCATAAGGCGTGTGCGTGGTTTTGCGGATGGTTTTGGCGAGACGATCGAGGCGTTTGTAGTGTCGATGGTGTTCCCAATGTTGCGGCGTAACCCGCCAGGCGGTCGCGGGGTCTTTCGCGAGTGCGCGGAGACGACGGCCTTGGTCGGCTTTGGAAAGGTGCAGCCAGATCTTTATGATGAGCGTGCCGTTGTCCGCGTGGAGTTTTTCGAAATGGCGGATGTGCTCGAGCTGCGGTTTCAGTTCACGCAGCGAGACGTCTTTCTTGATTTTGGCGCGAAGCGTTTCCGTGTACCACGAGCCGGTGTAGACGCCGATGCGTCCGTAGGACGGCAGGCTGCGCCAGAAACGCCAGAGGAAAGGACGCTCGCGTTCCTCCTCGGACGGTTCGCGCAAGGCAAACGTCTCGACACCGCGCGGGTCGAACCAGCCGCCCAGGGTATTGATGAGATCGCCGGAGCCCGCTCCTTCGATGCCCGCGATGAGCATAAGGATTTTAAACGGCGAGTCCTTGAGCTGCACTTGAAGTTGCACGAGCTGTTCGCGCAAACGGGCCGCGCGCGCTTCATAGATTTTTTTGGAGAGCGGACGAACTGGGCTCGGCGTGGCCATGGCGTGAAAAAGAGAGCGGGATGCGGTTGTGTCGAGGACGCGGGGTAGAAAAGTTTTGGAGGAAAGCCGGACGGAAAGACTCACCGCGGAGGCGCGAAGGACGCGGAGAGAAGGCGTACGGTTGTTTCATGCAGAGGGAAGGGGATGGCTTGATACGCTGTGCTGCATCGAAGCACCGGGTTTTCATCGGACCGTTCTCCGCGGCCTCTGTGCCTCCGCGGTGAAAATGCGGTTCGCAACCGGACCGCGGACAAAATCGCTTGGTGTGATGCGTTTTGGTGCGAGGTGGTTATGCTGCGCGCATTGCTTCGCGGTCGCCGATCAAGCGGCTGGCCTGATCCTCAACCTCAAATCGACAAGGCGATGAACCCTGCGAGTACGATTGCGACGTTTCTGGTGTATGCGGCGCTGGCCGGGCTGTGTGGCGCACTGGCGATGACGGCGGTGATGAAACTGGTGGCGCGCACCGGCTGGGCGCGCGGCGACATGATTGTGGCGGTAGGAAGTTTATTCACCAAGACGCGCGCCACGGCGTTTTCGGTGGGGCTGGTTTTACACGTATTGTCCGCGATCGTGTTTGGGCAGATCTACACCGTGCTGTTGATCGGGCTGTCATTGGCGGCGTGGCCGGAAGGACTTTTCGCGGGCGCAGGTTTTGGCGTGTTCCACGGATTGGTGGTGAGCCTCGCGTTGTGCTGGGTGGTGGCGGATCAACACCCGCTGGAGGAGTTCCGGCGGACGGGTGTATCCGTGGCACTCACGCATTTCATCGGCCACGTCGCGTACGGCGTGGTGGTGGGATTGGTGATCGCGTTGGCGCCGCTGTGAACGGCGTGCGTCGCGTCACGGCGTGGCGGGAGGCGGAGGAGCGCGGCGGGGGAGCGGCTTCATGGCGACATTGTTGCCGTCGGGTCGCAGGGTGAGGACCTGCCCGTTTTTCACGCTTTCGAGCCAGCGCATGTTTCTCGCGAGATACGCCTCGGCGATTTCGTCGCCGAGATCCGCGGAGATTTTCTGGCGGGTTTCGACTGCGAGGGAGCTAAGCGCGTCTTTTTTCTGATCGAGACTGAGCGTTTCGTCGGTGGCGATGCGTTGGGAGGCGGAGGCGATGTCGTGACGATAGCCGTACACGCGATTGATGGTCTCGGTCGGGAGCGCGAAGCGGTCGGCGGCGGCCTGGAGCTGGCGGTATTCGCTGTTCGAAGCGCGCATGAACTGCGCGTAGCGCTCGTCGCCGAGGGTGGTGCGAATGTCATCGTGGAGAGCCAGGATCTTTTCTTGGAGAGCGCGGCGTTCGTCGGTAGGTGCATTCGCGGGCGAGGAGACGGGCGCGTTATCGAACAACGTTTTTTGAATCTCGAAGAGCGCGCGATACTCGGCCTCGGTGACCTCGATTTGCGTGAGCCGGTTGCGCAGCGCCTGCGCGGCGGGCGAGTGGCGCAGTTCGAACTCGCGATATTCGTCGGGCGTGAGCGCGGCCTCGATGTCCTTCAAGCGCTCCTGTGAAAGGAAACGTTGTTTCTCGGCGTCGGACGGAACACGGAAACGCTCCGCCTCCTGGCTGATCTCTTGAAGCATCTCGCCGTAATCGCGATCGATGTCGGCGATACGCGCGGCGGCATCGGCCGAGAGAAACGAGTAGCGGCGCGCCTGCGGCGAAATGCCATCGATCGCGGAGGTGCCGAGGACCTCCTCGACCTTTTGCCGGATGTCGCTGGCGAGATGTCGGAGTTCTTCGCGCTCCTCGCGTGTGTATGCGCGCCGGCCGGTTCGCCGGAGGCCGCGCCAGTACGGCTGGGCGTCAACGAGCTTCGCCGCGTTGATCTGGAGTTCGCGCTCGCGATACGGCTGCCAGATCATCGCCTGCACGATGTTTCGCACCATCGTTTCCGAAAGACCGAGGGCGCGCAGTTGATCGCGGAGCGCGGCGTGATCGCCGGAAGACAATGTCGCGGCGAGGGCGGCGGGCGACGGCGTGGATGCGGTGTTGCCCGCGGACGCAGGAGTCGCGTCGAGCGCATCGACGGGCTGGCCGGTGGAGGGGCGGGCATGGGCGGGTGGAGATTTGACCCGCGAGTACACAACGAGACCAAGCAGCGCTGCGTTGAGCGCGAGCGACGCGGCGAGGAGAGCGGGCGTGAGTTTCATGGGAAACGGGGGGCGAAGGACGAAATCCGAAATCCGAATGGCGAAGGTCGAATGACCAATGACCAATGACCAGTGACCGATGGCAGGGTTAACGTGGGGGGGGGGGTGTAGTGGGCGGGCGGATACGGCGGGGGAGCTGGCCGTATTCCTTGTAGGCGGCGTAACCTTTTTCGCCGAGGATGGCGGTGAAACCGGCTTCCGCCTCTTCAGCGAGCGCTGCGAAATAGGCTGCGCGTTGTGCGTTCGCGGGCGTGCCGGGGGCCGGGCGGAACGCGCGCATTTTCTGCTCGAGTGCGATTTTCAACGTGTGCGCTTCGACGGCTTTTTCCGGTGGCAGATCAAGTCGCGCGGCGACCGCGGCGATGGTGCGGAATTCGTAATCCTGGGAACGTTCGTAAGCCGCGTAGCGTTCCTCGCCGAGCGCGGTTTTCAGGTCGGCTGCGAGCTTCTCTCGCGCATCGGCCGGGCCGGGCGTCGAGCTGTAGAGGACGGTCTGCCCGGATTGCGGCAGATGGTGTTCATCGTACGCACGGCGGAGCGCGTAGATCGCCTTGTATTCATCCTCCGTCGCGTCGAAGGCGGTGAGTTGAAAGCGGAGCTGCTGGGCGGTGGGGGAAAAGCGGAGGTCGTACTCGGCGAGTTCTTCCGGCGTGAGCAGCGCGGCGATGTCTGTGCGTTCCTGGGTTTCGAGGTAGAGAAGTTTTTCGCGCTCCTGGGGGAGGAGCACGCCGTCGTAGGCGCTATAGAGCTGCCGGAGCGCCTGATAATCTTCGCGAATAAGGCGCAGTTGCTCGCGCTTGGCGGGCGGCACGAAGGCGTCGCTGGTACCGCTCTGGACGCTTTCGGGATCGGGCAGGCCGGCGAGGAGGCGTTGCTTCTCGGCATTTTTCTCGCGACGGAGATCGAGCGCCGCGAGCGGATCGGTGGGGCGTGTCGTGTAGTAGGGAAAATCGCGCCGCCAAAACGCATCGCGCTCATGTGCGCGCAGCGCTTGTTCGCGATCGCGGAAACGCAGGTCGATCTGGCGGACGATCAATGCGCGGATGATCGAGTCGGGCAGGCCGAGCTGGCGGAATCGCTCGGTCGCAGCCGGGTCGCCTGCGGTGGCGAGAGCCCACGTGTCGGTGGAAAACTCCGGGACCGGGATGGGTCCTTTTGCGGATGCGTCGGCGCGAGTGGTCTGCGTGTTGGCGGTCGCGGCGCCGGACGCACTGCGACGGGCAAACAAGGCGATATTGGCGACGAGGGAAACGCCGAGCAGGAGGATGAGCAGTGCTTTCATCGGGCGGAGTTGGGGGCGAGATTGTTGAGCCAGTAAGCGCCGTTGGCTTTGTAGGCCTCGAGTCCCCGTTCTCCGAGGATCTCGACGAGGCGATGCTGGGTTTCGGCGGCGAGTGCGGCACGGGCCGCGGCGAAATTCTTCGCGGCATCGGGGCCGGGCACGGGGCGGAGGGCGCGCGCGCGTTTTTCGACATCGGTCTTCACGGCGTGCGCCGCATTCGCGGCGGCGGGGGGCAACTGCAGGCGCTCCGTGAGCGCGATGAGGCGCGTGTAGTCGTAGTCCTTGGCGCGCACGTAGTCGTCGTAACGCTCGGGCGTGAGCAGCGCTTTGACGGCCTCGTCCATCTCGGATTGGGCGGCGCGGAGGCGTTCGTTTTCGTCGGAGGATTGTGGTGAGCCCGCGAGGCCGGCCCTTTCGAGCGCGGCTTTTTGAAGTGGGAAAATTGCGCGAAACTCTTCCTCCGTGGGGCGAAAACCTGCGAGGGAGCTGCGCAGCATCCGTGCGGCCGGGGAGTGTCTGATTTCGTACTCCAAAAACTCCGACGGCGAGAGGATCGCGGTGATGTCGGCGACGCGTTCCTTTGCGAGATAGGCGAGCGTCTCACGATCCTCCGGCAGCAAGATCGCGGTGTCGTAGTCGTAGTGCTCCACCTCGCTCGTGAGCTCCCGGTAGTCCTCATCAATGAGGCGAATCGCTTCTGCTTTGGCGGGAGGAAGATTGGCAAATCCGAGCGCTTCCCAATTCCGCTCGGGGACGAAGTCGGGCCCGAGCAGCGCTTTAATGCGCGCGTGCATCTCCTGATTGAGGGCGTGATTAGCGCGACGGCGTTCGATGGACTCACTGCGCGACAATGAACTGTTGCGCCAGTACTCGTCGGGCGTGGCGTCGTGTTGCCAAAACGCGAGAAAACGATCGCGGAAAGCATCTTGAACGGCGGCGAGCACGATATCGCGGACGACATCCTCCGGCCAACCGGCATCGCGTAGTCGCGAGACAATCGACGCATCGCCCGCGGCGAGTTTTTTCCACGCTTCTGCGTACGGGCCGTCGTATGGCGGGGACGATTGCGCGGGCCGGCTCGGTTTCTCGGACGCATCCGTCGTCGATGTCGCCTGTAGAGGTGAAATGTCTACGACGTGCGGGGGCTTGGCGCGTGTGGCGATGAGGAGGGCGTTCGCGATCAGCGAAAGCGCGAGCAGGAGCAGGAGAGGCTTCATGGGGAGAGCGAAGGGCGAGGGCAGAAATCCGAATGACGAATGATCGGTGACCAATGAGTGAGGTCATTGATCAGCGGAGCTGGTCGCGTTGGCGGTGGTCGCAGCCGACGTGTTGGACGAAAAAAGTGGGCCGCCGGCGTCGGACTGCGCGCGTGCAGCGCGGTGCTCGCGGACGGCGAAGATGCCGTTGGCGACGAGCGAGAGGGCGAGCACGAGCGCGAGGGGCTTCATGGGAAATCCGAAGGGCGAGATCCGAATGACGAATGATCAGTGACCAATGAGCCAGTGATCAGCGAACGGTGGTGGTTGTTGGCGGGTTGGGCGTGAAATGACCGTCGCGGAGGTAGGTGCTGACTGCGTTGATCACCGGGCGGCGGTATTGGAGCCAGGTGTGCGAGATCGGGAAAATGCGATGGTCGCGCATGCCTTCGAGGCGGGTGCTGTCGATCGCGACTTTGCCGTCGTTGGGGCGGCCGATCCACGCGGAGAAAAGCGGATTCAACGAACGATTTCCGGCGATGATGCCGAGATCGGCATGCAAAGGTCCGAGCTGGCGCGGCAACGACTCCGGACTGGTGCCAAGCCGGCGGCCGTTCACGCCGGTGAAGAGCCGGAAGAAAGGATTCTCGCGAAGCTTGTCGGCGACTTCGCTGCCTTGATTGGGCGGCGCGATCATGACGATGCGTCCGAGATTGGCGGGACGTCGATCGCGCAGATGGAGCCGCAGCAAAATCCCGCCCATCGAATGCGTGACGAAATGCACGCGCGGCGCAGTATCCGTTTCGTGAATACGAAGCACGCCGGGCAGCCAGCCGGCGGCGAGCTGCTCCAGCGGCGTGCGGCGCGAGTCATACGAAAGATTGATGACGCGATAGCCGTCGCGACGCAGGCCGCACGCGAGCCGCGCCATCGCGAAGCGATTGAGACCGAGTCCATGCAGCAGGATGACGACCTCCGGCGATTGCTCGGCCGCGCCGGCGTATGCGGCCGGGGAAATCGCGGCGGGCTTTTCTGACGCGGAGACGATGCCCGGCGATGTCATGACGAGCGTGAAGAAGAGAAGGCGTTTTGCCGAAAACATGGGGTGAGAAAGTGGTGCATGCCGCAGGCGCCCTCGCGCCCAAAGCAGGTTGGGTGGATTTGTTAGCGGGGAAAGTTTGTTTTAAAACAATCCGCAGGGTGCGACCTCCGCTTCGCGCAGGATGTGCAGAAAATTTTTGTCCGTTGCCGTGTAACCAGCCCCGTTGCAGTCGTGTTAGACCGTTCGAACTCCCGCCGTCTCACACGCTCTCTGGTCTCTGTGAATGTTTCCCCGCCCGCCTCTTCCGCCGCGGCCCCGTCTTCGACCGGGCCGGGCGACTGCGTGATCGAAGCCGAGGCGCTGACCAAGGTGTACGGCGGCGGTACGCGCGCGCTCGATAATGTCTCGCTCCGCGTGCCTCCGGGCACGATCGGACTGCTCGGCCCCAACGGCGCGGGCAAAAGCACGTTTATCAAGTGTCTCCTCAATCTGGAGCCGCCGACCTCGGGCCGCGCGCGTGTGCTCGGTCGCGACATCCGCACGAGCAATCGCGAATCGCGCGAGAAAGTCGGCTACAGCCCGGAGCAGGATTCGCACATCCCCGGCATGGCGGGTTGCGAGTATGTGACGTATTGCGGGCAACTCTCGGGCTTGTCCTTCAAACAGGCGCGTCAACGTGCGCATGAAATTCTCGATCTCGTGGGCATGGGGCAGGAGCGTTATCGAAAGATCGATACGTACTCCACGGGCATGAAGCAGCGCGCGAAGCTCGCGCAGGCGCTCGTGCACGATCCGGAGATCGTGTTTCTTGACGAACCGACCAACGGCCTCGATCCCGCGGGCCGCGAATATTTCCTGCGTCTCATCGGTTCCCTGCACCGGCAACTCGGCATCAGCGTGGTGATTTCTTCGCATCTGCTGAACGACATCGAGCGCATCTGCGATCGCGTGATCATCATCGCGAACGGACGCGTGCTCGAACACGACAGTCTGGAAAACTTGAAGAACCGTCATCGTCGCATCGTCGAAGTTGCGCCTTCGGGAGAAGCGGAGCGCTTCGCGGCGGCGTTGTTGGAAGCCGGTTATGTTTTTGAACGGCGTTCCAACGGACGTCTCCGCATCGAGTCGCCCGAAGATTCCGTCGAATGGCTGCTTGAGTTGATGCGCAAACACCGTCTGCCGCCGGGCGAAATCGTGGCCAATCCCAACGCGCTGCATGAACTGTTCCTGCGCGCCCTCGCGACCGATCATGGAAACCGCGCTTGATCTGAGTCGTTGTCGCGAACCGCTGCGCGGCGTCGTTTATCGGCGCTGGGTGATCGCATCCACCGGACTGCGGCAGCTTTTCCGCGGACGTTTTTTTGTGATCCTGTTGATCGTCGCATGGACGACGAGCCTCGTGATGGCTGCGGGCGGTTTTGTGTTTAGCCAGACGGTGGTCACGGGCGGCTGGCTCGAAGAAGGCGCGAAGTCGCTCGGCGTGCGCGCAGAAGCGCTCGCGTCGGCGATCGGCGCGCTGGTGTTGTTGTATCCCGACATCTGCGTGCGCGGTCTCTTCACGTGGATGTTTTGGGTGCAATCGTATGTCGGGCTCGGGCTGAGTTTGATCGCGCTCACGGTGCTCGTGCCGCGGCTCGTGGCGCGTGATCGCGCGGGCAATGCGTTGATCATCTACCTGTCGCGACCGCTGACGTCGCTGGATTATTTGTTGGGAAAACTCGGCACGGTCGCGGGCTTGCTCGTGCTGTTGTGGACGGGGCCGTTGTTGCTCGGCTGGTTGCTCAGCATGCTTTTCGCGCCAAACAGCGACTTCTTCGTGTACTCGCTCGAGCCGTTGCTGCGTGCGCTGATGTTTAACGGCATCTGCCTCGTGGTGCTGGCGACGGTGGCGCTCGGCGTGTCGGCGCTCACACGATCGTCGCGCACGACCATCGTGCTCTGGATGTTTCTTTGGATCTTTATGTGGGGCCTCGGCAATGGTCACCGCGCGCCGGATTGGCTGCGTCACTCGAGCCTGATGATAAACATCGCGGAAGTGCGCGCGAGCACGCTGCGGCTCGATGCGGTGTTTGTGGACGCCGCGGAGAAACTGCCGCTGATCGATCAACGCGTGGTCGAAAACCTGCGCCGGTCGGGAGAGGAAACATCGGCGAAAAATCTGCCCGGCGCGGTGCAAGCGCTCGCGGGGTTTGTGGTGCTGTCGTCGGTCGTGTTTTTGAGAAAGTTGCGTCCCGAATGAGTACGATCGTCCAAACGGAAAATCTGAGCCGTTTCTACGGCGTCGTGCTCGGGCTCAACAACGTGAACATAACGATGCGCCGCGGCATCACCGGACTCGTGGGCCCGAATGGCGCGGGCAAAACCACGCTGTTTCGTCTGCTCACCGGCCAGATCAAACCGAGCTCGGGCACGATCCGGGTGTTCGGCGGCAACCCGTGGAATAATCCCGATGTGCAAGCGCGGCTCGCGTATTGTCCGGAGAGCGAAGCGGTGCCGGCGGGGCTGCGTCCGCTGGAGTGGCTCGTCGGACTCGGCATGATTTCGGGACTCTCGTCGGACGACGCCAGACGTCGCGCAACCGTCGCGCTCGAACGCGTGAAGCTCGCGCCGCAGCATTGGAAGAAACGCATCACGACTTACTCGAAAGGCATGCGGCAGCGCGTGAAACTCGCGCAGTGTTTATTGCACGAGCCGGAGCTGATCATCCTCGACGAACCGATGAACGGACTCGATCCGATGGGGCGCGAGGAGTTCAGCAATGTGCTGCGCGATCTCGCGCGCGAAGGCACGAGCGTGCTGATCTCGAGCCACATCCTGCACGATCTCGAAGCGCTGTGCAGCGACTTCATCCTGCTGCGCTGGGGACGTGTGCCGAACGCGAATCGCGAGCTGGCTTCGCCCGAGACGCGCAAACGCTGGCCCGACGCGACGACCATTCGCTGCGACGATGCGGACAAACTCGCGCGTTTTCTCTTCGATCGCGGATTGATTCGCGGCTGCGATTTCGCGCCGGAGCGGGGTGTGTTGCACGTGCGTTGGAAAAACGCGGAGACCTTTTACGGACGCTTCGAAGACACGCTGCTCGAGAGCGGCGTGCGCATCTTTGAAGTGCGGAGCACGGAAAGCTTTTTGGAAAAGGCCGTCGGTCCGGCCGCGCACGAGTGATGAACGCGAACACAACCAGCTCCTCGTTTTCCGCGCCGCGCGTCGCACCGAATCAAATGCGTGCCTTCGGTGGCGTGTGGCGGCTCACCGCGGGGCGTTTTCTTTCGCGCGGCCATCTGCTCGCCAATGCCGGGCTGCTGGCGCTGCTGATTCTGCTGTCGACGACGGAGGCGACACCGACAGACGCGGACGAATATCTGGAGTGGATCGCAGGCTTTTATCTCAAACTCGCCGTGCCGATCCTCGCGTTTCTTTCCGGGGCCGGCGCGATGCGCGACGAAACCAAACCCGGCGTGGTCGATTATGTATTCACGCGGCCAATACGCCGCTGGGCGTTTGTGGCGTTCAAATATTTCGCGCACACCACCTGTCTCGTTCTCGCGTGGCTGCCCGCGGTCGCGGTGCTGACGTTCTTCGCAGGGCAGCGCGACCTGGCGTCGCTCGGATCGACGATGACAACGGTGTTGTTTGCGCAATCGCTGACGATCGCGGGCTTCGTGGCGCTGGGCTTTTTCTGCTCCGTATTGATGACGCGCTATCTGATCGGCGGCTTGCTGTACGCAGGGTTGGTGGAGGCCGGCATTGGCAACATCCCCGCGCCGCTCAGCCGTGCATCGATGCTGCGACAGGTCGGCGAGCTCACCGCCTTCGACGACACGGGGGTGACGTTTATGCAGATCGCGTCGACGACGGGCGCGACGGCGCTGTTTATCGTCGTTTTTATCGGAATCGCCGCGGCGGTTTTTTCATTCCGCGAAATGTCCGGCACTCGGGCCGCCGACTGATCGCGCCGCGGCGGCGCTCGTGAAGAAAACGTGTGCAAGTGTAACCTCGGGGCTGTGGCCCGTGAATGCTGAAGTAACAACAACCCCTTAATCTCATGAAACGACTCCACCGCTTCCTCATCCCATTCAGCGCGCCGCTGATGACGCTCGCGCCGCTCTCGCTCACCGCCGCGCTCGATCAGAAGATCGTCGGTGCGGAAGCGCAGTGGGTGGTGCATCTCGATCTGAACGCGATGCGCGATACGGCGATAGGCAAGGAGATCATCGCACAAGCGATGAGCGCACAGGCGAAGGCGCTGCAGCAGAAAAACCTGCCGGTGCAGATCGATATTCCGAAACTGATTTCTTCGATCGGCTCGCTCACGGCTTACGGAACGAATCTCACGCAAGATCCGGATCGCGTGGACGGCACGCTGATCATCCAAGGCACGACGGAACTGCGCGCGATCTTGGAGTCGGTGGTGATTCAAGCAAACATCGCGGAACCCGAAAAAGTGGCGCAGTTGAGCGAGATGCCGTTCGACGCGTACTCGTTGGATAAGCAGGTCCTGATCGCGTTTCCCAAAGAACCGATGATCCTCGTGAGCAAATCGAAGGCGCAATTGTTGACCGCGCACAAAGTTTTCCGCGGCGAAGCGCCGTCGTTGGCAAAGGCGAAAAAGTCGCCGATCACGCAACTCGTCCATAGTCAAACCGGCTCGTTTGTGCTCGCGTCCAGTGTGGTGCCGTCGGCGGAATTTTTCCCCAAAGATGTGCCCCAGGCACGCATCCTACAGATGGCGAAATCGGCGTCGGTCGAGCTGGGCGAAGCGAATCAACGGACCTTCGCGCATGTGAAGTTGCAGGCGGCTTCGGACGACATGGCCGACAAGCTCATGAAGATTCTGCAGGGCCTCACGGCGATGGCGTCGTTCGCGGAAACAGACGACAAGCACCTCCGGGAGTTTTTGCAGTCGGTGTCGGTGACGCGCGAAAAGAACACGGTGACGCTGCACCTCGCTTATGCGAGCGAGCGCCTGCTTCGGATGCTTGAGCAGATGCGGCAAGCGCAGAGCCGCCCGCGCCCGCCTCAACGTCCCAAACGTCCCGAGCCCAAGATCGAAGGCGAGGTTGTCGGCACGTGGATCGCCGATCAGCAGCTCGGCGACGAGTCGGTGGCCCCGGAAGGTTTCACGACGAAAGTTTTTGAAAACATATCGCTGCAGCCCGGCTCGGTGGTGGTGATGACCGGTCAGCGCGAAAGCGGAGAAAATGCGCGCGTGGATCGCATCGACCTCACGCCCGCGAACGGCGGTCCTTCGCTGACATTCGAGGCGGAGTACATGAACCTCCGCGGTTACTCCGAAGAGCGCGCGGCTGCGGCCTCGGGCGGACGTTTGATAAAAGCCCAGTCGAATATCGCCACGGCGCGTTTCCAGTTCTCGGGAGCCGAAGGCCTCTACACGATAACGGTCCGTTATGTGGACGAATCGGATGGCAAATCCCGCTTCACGCTCAGTCTCCTGAACCCGTATGACGCGGAGACGTCCGATGCGCCCTCGGCGCCGGCAGCTCCCGCGCAGCCCGCCCAGCCAAACACGCCATCACCGGCCGGCCGTTGACTGGAGACGGCACCATGATCCTTTCTCCGGAAACGCGTGCGCCCGAGCACGAGGAGGCGGCTCCCGGCATCACGCCCGAGGAGACGGCCGCGGTGCGCGCGGCTGCGGCCGGCGACGCGCGAGCGAGCGAAGAACTCGTGCGGAGCTACGGTCATCGCGTTTTCAATTTTCTCCATCAGATGACGCGTCATCGGCAGGACGCCGAAGACCTCACGCAGCAAACCTTCATCAAAGCGTTTCGTCATTTGGATCGTTTCGATCCGCATCGTCCGTTGATCAACTGGCTGCTGACGATCGCACGACGGACCGCGCTGAATCATTTTCGCGACACCAAACGCTGGGAAGAGATTCCCGAAGACACTGCGAGCCAGGCGCCATCACCCGCGCGCGAAGTGGAAAACCGCGACCGCACGGAAAACGTGTGGGACTACGCGCGCCGAGTGCTGTCGCCGCGCGAATTCGAAGTGCTCTGGCTGCGCTTCGGCGAAGAGCGCTCGACGGAAGAAACGGCGAAGATCACCGGTTTGACCGTCGCGAACGTCAAAGTCATCGTATTCCGAGCCCGTCAGCAATTATTGAAAGGAGACTCCGCCCATGAACTCGCCTGAGGATTCGAACACACCGCGAGCCTGCCGCCGGGTGCGTCGTTGGGACGCTCTCTTTGCCCGCTCGAGCGGCGAATCGCGAATCGCGCGCCGCCATCGCGAACATTGTGTCGATTGCGAAATCTACTTCGCGGGCGACGCTGTATTCGAAGAAGCACTACGACGCTCCGCCCGCGACATGGTGGTGGAAGCGCCAGTCGGTTTGGAACGGCGCATCTTGCGCGCGCATGCGGACGCCGTTCCGTCGCGTAGTTTTTCGCGCGGTTTCTCACTGGCCGGCGCGAGTTGGGCGCTGGCGGGAGTGGCGCTGGTGGCCGTCGTGGCGTTTATCACCGCCATTCAACCCGAGGTGCAGCGAAGAGCCCCGGGCGCCGAGGTGATCGCGGAGCAGGAGCGTCCTGCGAACTGGCGCGCCCTGGCGGCGCCGGCGCGGGATTGGTTCGCGAGAAATCCGCTCGAAGAAGAACTCGTTTCGCTGACGACCAACGCGCAATCCGTGCTTGGATTTCTGGCGCTGAATTTTCTGCCGGTGCGCGAGGACGATGCGCACTCGCCCGAAGACTACGATCCGACTGATGCCGGCCGTGGTTGACCAGTGACGCCGCAACGCGCTTCTTGAGGCGCGCCGCGGCGTCGTATTCAAAAACTGGTTACGTCAGCCCTTCAGCGCATCGAGGACGATGCCGGGCGTGAGCAGTTCGGGCAGGATGAGCGGTTCGTCCGCGCCGGGTTTGTAGACGAGATTGAAGGGCACGGCGCTGCGGTTGAACTTCGCCAGCTCCGTGGTGATCTGCGGATCCTGGTTGGTCCAGTCGGCTTTGAAGAGAACCACGTTTCTGTCGCGGATGAATTTCTTCACGTCCGACGAGCCGAAGACCGCGGCTTTGTTGGTCTGGCAGGTGAAACACCAGCGGGCGGTGAAATCGACGTAGGCGATTTTTCCATCGGCCTGCGCCTTGGCGACGGCTTCCGGACTCCATTTTTCCCACACGAGATCGGTCGGCGCGACGGGGCGCGGCCAGCCGATGATGAAACCGACGGCGAGCAGCACGAGACCTCCGATCACACCGAGGCGGGCACGCGCGGGCTTCGCACCGGGCGCGGTGTAGCGACCATACCACCAAGCACCGAGTGCGATCGTGGTGAGGCCGAGCAGGACAAAAAGGAGCGCGTATTCCTGGCCGTCGCCGCTGCTCTGGCCGGCGATCACCCACACGAGATAGGCGACCGTGGCGTAGAGCGGAAACGCCATGAATTGTTTAAACGTTTCCATCCACGCGCCGGGGCGGGGGAGGACTTTCACGGCGTCGGGGAAGATCGACAGGAGCAAGTACGGCAGCGAGAGGCCGACCGCGATGGCGGTGAAAACTCCGAAGGACTCCGTGATCGGCAGCGCGAGCGCGGCGCCGAGCGCGGGCGCGAGGAAAGGCGCGCTGCAGGGCGTGGCGACGACGGTTGCGAGCACGCCGGTGAAGAACGAGCCGCTGTAGCCGGATTTGCTTTGCAGATTGGCGCCGACGGCGGTGGCGCGGAGGCCGAATTCAAACACGCCGCTAAGGCTCATCGCAAAAACGAGCATGATCGCCGCGAGCACAAAAACGAAGACGGGCGATTGCAGTTGGAAACCCCAGCCGAGTTGATCGCCGCCCGCGCGAAGCGCCGCGAGTGCGCCGGCGAGCGCCCAGAACGACGCGAGCACGCCGGCGGTGAAGACGAGGCCGTGCAGCGTGACTTTGCGGCGGTCGGCGCCGGATTGATTGACGAAGCCGAGGATCTTGATGCCGAGCACCGGGAAGACACAGGGCATGAGGTTGAGAATGAGGCCGCCCACAAACGCGAGGGCGAGTGTGCCAGCGAGTCCGCCCGCCGTCGTGGCGGTGGCGCCGGAGCCTGCGGACGAACCCCCCGCGGCGGCGCTGGTTTCGGTCACGGGCACATCCAGCACGAGTCCGCGCGTGGCGCCGGAGGCGTTGGTATAGGCGAGGATGCCGACGAGCTTTTTGCCCTCGCCATCATAGGCGGACGAGATCGGCAACGTGAGCGTGAGACGACCGTCCTCGGCCGCGACGGTCTGCGATTCGTCGTATTGAATGAACGCGTCGCTCGAAAATACATGCGGCGTGAGCAGCGAGCCGGCGCGTGCGCCTTCGATGGTGAGTTTGAGCGATTTGCCGGAGCGCGTGGCGGTGAAGTTGAGATCATCGGCCGGCGCGGGCAGCGGGATCGCGGCGAAGAGCGCGCGATGGGTTTGGTTGGCTTTGGGCGTGTCGTTGGAAACGGGCAGCGTGATCGTGAGCGAAGCGTTTCCGGGCACGCAGGAGTCGGCGCACATCAACCAGTCGGCATCGGCCTGCAGCGTGACGGTCTGGCCGACGGGCAGATCGGCGGGCGGCGTGATGGTGACGGGCAGCAACGTGTCGTTTTCGTAGCCATTGCCGGCGATGTTGCCGGAGCCGTCGCGCACGACATGCGGCGTCGGCCATTGGATATCGCTCGCGGTCCAGCCGGGCGGCAGTTTCCACGCGATCGAGGTCGGGTAACCGGTGCCCGGGTTAATCCAATAGGTGTGCCAATGCGGCTGATGGACCAGACGGAGGGCGACCGTGAACGCACGACCGGGCTGGACCGAAGTCTCAGCGGCGACGAGCGAGGCGGTTACCTGGGCCTTCGCGCCAATCGCAGACACGGCGATCAGCAGGAAGAGAGTGAAAAGGCGGCGAAACGACATAAACGAAGTGAAGAGTATTACGAAACCGGTGGCAAAGGTCCTGTGGGAAAATCACACGACCGGCTGACGCGATGCTGCGCTCGGCGCGCCTAACCACATCGCATGCCAGACGGATCGGGCCGGAGGACGTGACACATTTTTCCTGATCGATGCCGGGGAAGTTGACGCCAAGGGCGGCCTGCGCAGTAAGTGCCGTATGAATACGCGCTTGTTTGGCCGCAGTGGACGCAATGTCAGCGAGATAGGGCTGGGCACCTGGCAGCTCGGTGCGAATTGGGGCGAGGTCACGGACGACGTGGCGCTCGAGACGCTGCGCGCGGCGCGAGCGGCGGGCGTGACGTTTTTCGACACCGCCGACGTCTATGGCGATGGCCGCAGCGAGCGCTTGATCGCGAAATTTCTGAAGGAAATAGGCGCCGCCGAAGCGTCGAAGTTGTTCATCGCAACGAAGCTCGGACGACGCGGCGACCCCGGCTGGCCGGCCAATTTCACGCGCGAAGCCGTGCGCAAACACACCGAAGACTCGCTTTCGCGGCTCGGCGTGGACGCGCTGGATCTCACGCAGCTCCACTGTGTGCCGACCGACGTGCTGAAACGCGGCGAATTGTTTGGCTGGCTCGACGAGCTAAAGCGCGAAGGGAAAATCAAAGCCTACGGCGCGAGCGTGGAGTCGATGGACGAAGCGGCATGGTGTGTGCAGCAACCGGGCTGCGCGGCGTTGCAGATCATCTTTAACGTCTTCCGTCAGAAACCGATCGCGACGCTCTTCGACGAAGCGAAGGCGAAAAACGTCGCACTCATCGTGCGCCTGCCGCTCGCGAGCGGATTGCTCGGCGGAAAGATGACGACCGCGACGCGTTTCTCCGCGGACGATCACCGGAATTTCAATCGTGACGGCCAGGCCTTTAACGTCGGCGAAACATTTGCCGGTTTGCCTTTTGAAAAAGGCGTGGAGCTTGCGGACAAACTCAAAGCGCAAGTGCCGGCAGGCTGGGCGATGGCCGATTGGGCGCTGCGTTGGATTCTCGATTTCGACGCGGTGAGTGTGATCATCCCCGGCGCCAAAAATCCCGCGCAGGCCGCGGCGAACACGAAAGCTTCGTCGCTACCGAAACTCAGCGCGGAGCAACACGCATGGCTGAAGGCGTTTTATGAAGCCGAAGTCGCGCCGCATATTCGCGGACCGTATTGAGCGACTGATGTTGGATTAGCGACGCTTCGCGCGGCGATACGAACAAGTGAAAGCTGCCGCGTTGCGGCCGGGCACGCTGGACTTGCCTGTGCAGCGGAGCACGTTGCATCACATGCGCATCGATCTCTCTTCGCTCGCGTCGCGCGACGCCTACCGTTGGATGACCAGCACGATTCTGCCGCGCCCGATCGCGTGGGTTTCGACGATTTCGCCCGAGGGCAAAACGAATCTCGCGCCTTTCAGTTTCTTCCAAGGCATTACGTCCAATCCGCCGTCGCTCATGTTTGTGCCGGTGAATCTGCGCGACGGCTCGAAGAAGGACACGGTGAAAAACATCGAGGCGACGAAGCAGTTTGTCGTGAACCTCGTGTCGTACGCGCAGGCGGAGTTGATGAATAATTCCGCCGCGGTGTTGCCGTACGGCGAGAGCGAGTTCGACGCGTTTCATGTGCCGTCGGTCGCTTCGGACGTCGTGAAACCGCCGCGTGTGGCGGGCGCGCCCGTGAGTTTCGAATGCGAGCTGCACTCGATCACGCGCCTCGGCGAAGGCGCGGCGGCCGCGAATGTGGTTTTCGGCCTCATTAAACTCATGCACGTGGACGACACGGTGTTGGACGCGTCGGGGAATGTCGATCCGGTGAAACTCGATCTGGTGGCGCGTCTCGGTGGCGAATCGTACGTGCGCATGGGCGAGGCGTTCACGCTCAAGCGGCCGGATCGTTAAGCGAAATCCCAAACGCCAGATTTCAAAGGACAAAGGCGGATGTATGATGAATGACCAATGATCAGTGGCGAATGACCATTGGTCATTGAGGCGTGGGATTACCGTCCAGATTTGGGAGTGGTGAAATGGCGGCGAGCTGTCGCATGGTGCGGGCTTACCCTATTTACCCATGGTCTCTCTTATTCGTGTTGGTTCGGTTGTGTTGAGTGTGTGCGCGCTGACCACGGCGGCGCTGGCGGAAACGGTGACGGTGTCGGTCGATGCTCGCGCGGCGGGCCGACCGATCAGCCCGGACCTGTTGGGGATTTTTTTCGAAGACATCAATTACGCCGCGGATGGCGGACTGTACGCGGAGTTGGTGCAGAATCGGTCGTTTGAATACAGTCCGCTCGAGCAACCGACATGGACGCCGCTGACGGGTTGGGAACTCATCGCGCGCGGCGGAGCGAAGTTGAAATGGGAAGTCGACAACTCGGAACCGCTGCATCCCAACAACCCGCAGTGCGTGATCCTGAAAGTGAACGCCGTTGGCGAAGGCGCGGGCATCGCGAATGCGGGTTTCGGCGGCATCGTGTTGCGCGAAGGCGAGCAGTACGACGTGTCGCTTTTCGCCAAACATCTTTTCAAAGGCGACCGCTGGAGCCAGACCGCCAACGAAGGCGATCCCGCGCCGCTCGTGGCGCGGCTCGAAACGGCCAATGGCGAAGTGCTCGGCGAAGCGAATCTCGGCGCGCCGACGCGCGAGTGGACGCGCTTGGCAGCGACAATCACGGCGAAACGTTCGGACGACGCGGCGCGTTTGGTCGTGCTGATGACGGCGCCGGGCGGCGTGGCGTTGGACGAGATTTCGCTTTTCCCGCAAAAGACGTTTCGCGGTCGAAAAAACGGACTGCGCGCGGATCTCGCGCAAGTGATCGCGGACCTGAAGCCGAAGTTCGTGCGTTTCCCCGGCGGCTGCCTTGTGCACGGGCACGCGTTGAACAATATGTATCGTTGGAAAGACACGATCGGCCCGATCGAGCAGCGTCGCGGACAGAAAAATCTCTGGGGTTATCACCAGTCGGTGGGGCTCGGTTATTTTGAGTATTTCCAGTTCTGCGAAGACATCGGCGCGGCGCCATTGCCGGTCGTGCCGGCGGGTGTGTGTTGTCAAAACGCCGCGCATCGTCACGGCGTCGGCCAGCGCGGCATCCCGCTCGATCAGATGGATGATTACATCCAGGAAGTGCTCGACCTGATCGAATACGCGAACGGTCCCGCGACGTCGACATGGGGAGCGAAGCGCGCGGAGGCGGGGCACCCGGAGCCGTTTGGGTTGAAATATCTCGGCGTGGGCAACGAAGACCGCATCACGCCCGAATTTAAGGAACGCTTCGAAATGATCTATCGCGCGGTGAAAGCGAAGCATCCCGAGATCGTCGTGATCGGCACCGTCGGGCCGTTTCACGAAGGCGAGGATTTCGACGCCGGCTGGAAGATCGCGGATGAACTCCGGGTGGAGATGGTGGACGAGCATTACTACGTCGCGCCGGAGTGGTTGCTCGCGAACACTCGCCGCTACGACGCATACGATCGCAAACGCTCGAAAGTGTATCTCGGCGAGTGGGCCTCGCGCGGAAACAAGTTTCACAACGCGCTCGCCGAAGCGGCTTATCTGACCGGACTCGAGCGCAACGCTGACATCGTGCCGCTGGCGTCGTACGCACCGCTCCTCGGCAAACTCGGCAACACCCAGTGGAATCCCAATCTCATCTACTTCACCAACACCGCGGTGTATCCAACGGCTAACTACTACGTGCAGCAGTTGTTCAGCCTGCACAGCGGCGACACGTGGTTGGAACCGGGCGTTTCCGGCGGCGAGGCGGCGAACGCGATCGAGTGGGAAAAGCGCGGCTTCGCCGTTTCCGCCGTACGCGACAGTCGCAGTGGCGACGTGATCGTGAAACTCGTGAATACGGGCGCCGATGCTCACACGCTGAACGTGCGTATCGCGGGCGCGGGATCGTTCGCAAAAGAAGGCGTGAAGATCGTGCTGACCGGCGATCCGGCCGCGGTGAACGACGCGAAAACTCCGCGCGCTGTTGTGCCACAGACGACCACGTTGGCGGCGGGCGAGGAGATCGCGTGCGAGGCGCCCGCGCATTCGCTGACCGTGCTGCGTCTCACGGCGAAACGCTGAGCAGAGTCCGCGCTTTTCTTTTTTTCGCCGGCCGCCAGCGTGGCGGCCCATGGCGCCCACCCCGCGCGATCCTGCCATCCTCCCCACGCTCGACGATTTCCTCCCCGACTCCTTGCGAGGCACGCCCGGATTTTTCCGCACGGGCCGCGCCCGCTCGGGGCAGTGGTGGCTGATCGACCCGGAAGGGCGCGCGTTTATCAGCAAAGGCGTCGCCGGCGTGAATCGCTGGGGGCGTCGCGACGGACGCCAGCCGCGTCCGGGTCCGTATGCCGAAGCCGTGGCGAAACGCGAGGAAGGCGTCTATTTCTGGGCCAAAGCCGAAGAGCGGCTGCGTAGTTGGTTTTTCAATACGCTCGGACCCTGGGCTGGCGAAGGAGCGGAAGATACGGCATTCGCCTGCACCGAGGTGCTCGAACTCGGGCGCTGCGGTCCGCAGATCCATGCCTTCGGCGCGCGTTTGCCCGATGTCTTCGATCCCGAGTGGCGCGAAGCGGCGCAGGCGCGGGCCCATGAACGTTGCGCTCCGTGGCGCGGACGCCGCGAGCTGATCGGCTATTTTTCGGACGACGATCTCGGGTGGGCGCAGATGCACGAAGGCGGGGCGGAGGCCCGGCCGGCGTTGCTGCAGATTTGTCTGAGTTTGGAGCCGTCGCAGCGCGCGTATCACGCAGCGTGGGAGTTTGTGTTGGCGACGCGGCGCGGCGATCTCGCGACGCTCGCGCGCGATTGGGCGATGGAGTTGCCCAACAAAGAAACGCTGCGTCAGCTCACGCAGCGCGACGTGGCGTTGACGAGCGAGGGCTATCGACGCGACCAGCGTTTGTTCACGCGCGAATTTGCGCGGCGGTATTTTGGCACCTGCGCGGCGGTGGTTCGCGCATACGATCCCGAGCATCTGTTGTTGGGGTGTCGTTTCCATGGGAATCCCGGTGCGGCGGTGCTCACCGAGTGCGTGTATCCGCTGGTCGATGTGGTGTCGGTTTCGCCAGTGGACGAAGCTTGGGACAAAACCGCGCAGGCGTGTCATGCGGCGCGTGGCATGCCCGTGCTGATGACGGGAGTGGCTTGGACGGGCGAAGCGTTTCTGCGTGCGCCCGTGCCGCGACCGCCGCGCCCCGCGACGAGCGTGGAGCGCATGTTGAAAAAAGGCCGCGCCGCGCTGGAACGTTTGTGCGCGCAGCGGGCGGTTGTCGGTTACGAATGGACGGCCTGGGCGGATCTCGTAGGCGAGCAACCGCCCTTCGCGAGCGGACTCGTGCATCTCGACGATCGCGAAGCGCGCGAGCACACGGAGCTGCTCGCCGAAGTGAATGCGCGTGCGGAAAAACTCCGCCTCAAAACGCGCTCGTGAGCCGCATCCGCGTCGCGCCGCAAGGTTCGCGGTTGCCAACTCGCAGACGCGCGCGCCAAATGCACCGCCATGCGTTTTTTTAGTCCTCTGCTTTGGGCTGTGCTGCTCGCCGTTCCGCTGACGGTGCAGGCACAGCGCGAAAAACTCCCCTACGAAGACCTTCTGATCGTGGAGAAAAACTGGCCCGAGGCGGTGCGTACCGGCACCGGTCTGCGCACGTTGGTTTTGAAAGCCGGCGATGGCGAGCAGGTGAAAAAAGGCGACCTGGTGAGCGTGTTGTACGAGGGCCGGTTGATCGACGGCACGGTTTTCGATGGCACGAAGGATCCGGACAAGCCCTTCACGTTTCGCGTGGGGCGCGGTCAGGTCATCGATGGCTGGGAAGAAGGTCTGCAACTGATGCGTGTCGGCGAAAAACGCCTGTTGATCGTCCCCTTTGAACTCGGCTACGGCACGCGCGGCGATCCGCCCAAGATCCCGCGTCGCGCGACCCTGATCTTCGAAGTCGAAGTGATCGCGGTTTCGCGCTGAAGCGATGCTGAGGCCCGGCGGCTCGTGTGAATGCGCGCCGCCGCGGGCTGTCGCTTGACTCAGACGATCCGCTCGCGTGAGCGTGCGATGTGCCCGTAATCCCGGAGGATAGTCGTCGACGGTTTTTCCGCACCCTCACGTTGATGGGCGCGGCTTTGCTGGCCACGGGCGCCAGCGCGGCGCGCGAGGGAGAAGAAACAACTGCGAGCGAACGTCGTCGCTGGAGCGATGTTCTTATGGGCGGAGTTGGCGGAGTCGGTTTGGCGATCGGCCTGGCGGTGCATTGGCGCCGGCGCGCAAAAGCGTGGGAGAACGAGCGACAGGCGCTGCGCGACGAATGCGATCAAGCGGCACGCCGGGCTGCGGCGCTGACGGATTTCATTGAGAATGCGCCGGTCGGGGTTTGGGCCATCGATGCGACGGGAAAGTTTGTCCTGCAAAGCCGCCGGCATCGCGAACGTTATGGCGATGTGACGGGCCGGACGACATCCGAGCTCGATTGGTCGGAAAATTTTCGCGCGGGGCTCGGCGAGAGTCATCGCCGCGCACTCGCGGGGGAGTGGGTGGTCGAAGAAGCGGAGGAAGCGCTTGGGAAGCGGGTGGCGCATGTTCACCGGCTGCTGTCGCCGGTGCGTATTCAAAATGTGGTTACGGGCGCCGTTGGCGTGAGCGTCGATGTGACCGAACGTCGCCGTGCGGAGGATGCGCTTTGGCAGAGTCAGCAACGCTTGCGCCTCCACATGGAGAACACGCCGCTGGCCGTCGTCGATTGGTCCGCGGAAGGAAAAATCCTCTCGTGGAACACGGCGGCGGAACGCGTCTTCGGCTGGTCCGCAGGCGAGGCGTTGGGGAAGGACGCGCGTTTGTTTTTGTCGACGAGCCAGCTGCCCGAGCATGAGGAGGCGTGGCGTCAGCTCCTCGGGCGCAAAGGCGGCGAATATGTCTGCGGACGCATCACGACGCGCGACGGACGCGAGATCGCTTGCGAGTGGTACAACACGCTGCTCGTCGATGACGCCGATCGCGTCCAGGGCGTGTCGTCGGTCGTATTGGATGTCAGTCATCGCGTGCAGGCCGAGGAGCGCATTCGCGAATCGGAGGAGCGGTTCCAGCATGTCTTCGAGGCGAGCTCGGTGGCGAAGTTGATCCTGCGGCGCAGCGACGGGCGCATTCTCGATGTGAACGAGCGCCTGGTGCTCATGCTCGAACGGCGGCGTGAAGATCTTTTGGGAAAAACGCTGGCCGACATCGCGCTGTGGGAGCGTTCGGAGGATGGCGCGACGTTTCAGCGATTGCTGGATCGCGATGGAGAAGTGCGTGATCGCGAGTTTCGACTGCGTCCGCGGGTGGGGCCGTTGGTCGATGTGGTGTTGTTTGCTGCGCAAGTGCGTCTCGGCGGCGAGATGTGTGTGCTCGTGACGCTTGTGGACAACGCGGAGCGCAAGGCGGCCGAGCATGCGTTGCGCGCGAGTCAGCGGTTTTTCTCGGTGTTGATCGGGCATCTGCCCGGCATGGTGTATCGCTACCGAAACGACCGGCGCTGGACGATGACCTTTGTGAGCGACGGCGCGAAGGAGCTGACGGGGTATTCGTCGGCGGAGATCGAGCACGGACGCGGGGTGGACTTCGTCGATCTCATCCATCCCGAGGATCGCGAGCGACTCTGGCGCGACACGCAACTCTCGCTGCAGAGCGGACGAAACGCCTACTCGTTTGAATACCGCATCCGACGTCGCGACGGCGAAGAGCGCTGGGTGTGGGAGCGCGGCGAGGCGCTCACCGAAGCCGGCGACGAGGCGGATATTTTGGTAGGTTTCATCACCGACATCACCGAGCGCAAACGCGCGGAAGAGGAAGTGCTCATGCTGAACCTGAGCCTCGAGCGACGCGTGGAAGAACGCACCGCCGAGCTGGGCGCGGCGTATGAGCAGTTGAAACAACTCGACCGGTTGAAATCGGAGTTTTTGGCCACGATGAGCCACGAGCTGCGCACGCCGCTGAACTCGATCATCGGTTTCAGCTCAATCCTTCGCCAAGGCATGGCCGGTCCGCTCAACGAAGAACAGACCAAGCAGATCGACATGGTTCGCGGCTCGGCGAAGCACCTGCTCTCGTTGATTAACGACCTGCTCGATCTCTCGCGCATCGAGTCGGGTCGCATGGCGTTCACGTGGACGAGCTTCGATCTGCCGACGCTGCTTCGCGAAGTGGAGGCCGTGCTGGCGCCGATGGTCGTGCAGCGCGGCTTGACGCTGACGCTGCGTCCGGCCGGGGGCGTGCTCGAAATCGAGTCGGACCGGCAGCGGCTCTACCAAGTGCTCCTGAACCTGGGCGGAAACGCCGTGAAGTTTACCGAGAAAGGCATGATCACACTGGAGTGGGAAAGCTGCGGAAACGAAGTCAGTATCCACGTTATCGATACAGGCATCGGCATACGTCCGGAAAACATGGGGCTGTTGTTCGAGGCGTTTCGACAAGTGGATGGATCGGCACGGCGCGTGTATGAAGGCACGGGGCTCGGTTTGTACCTTTGTCGCAAACTGGCCGATTTGCTCGGAGGCACGATCGGCGTTTCCAGCACTTACGGAAAAGGCTCGTGCTTCACCGTGAAGCTGCCACTCAAACGGCGTAACCGATCCGAGGAGACGCACACATGAAACACCGGGTGCTGTTGATCGAGGACAATGACGCCAATCGCTATCTCGCGTCGTTTTTGCTCACCAAGGCCGGGTTGACGGTGATCGAGGCCACCAACGGCATCGATGGCGTACGGCTCGCGATTGAGCACGCACCGGACCTGATCGTTATGGATATCGAAATGCCGGAGATGGACGGGTACGAAGCGGCGGAGCGGCTGCGCGCTCACTCCCGCACGGCGAAGCTTCCCATCCTGGCATTTTCCTCTTACGCGCATCCGGCCGACCGCCAACGGGCTCTGGCGGAGGGAGTTTCTGATTATTTGGAAAAGCCATTCGAGGTGGACGAATTCCTGCGACGTGTATTCCGTTTGCTTCCTCCGTCCGCTTCACCTGCCCCATGAAAATCCTCGTCGCAGAAGACCACGCCGAGAGCCGGTATCTTTTACAGCAATTGTTTTCCGGCTTAGGGCACGAGGTGTCGGCGGTCGCCGACGGACTGGAGGCGCTGGAACAACTGGAGCGGGACAGAGGAGCGCCGTTTGACGTCATCGTGTCCGACGCGCTGATGCCGCGCATGGATGGCTTTCGCCTGTGCCGGGAGATTCGCCGTCATCCGCGCTGGTGCGGGCTGCCGTTTATTTTCTACACGGCCACGTACACCGAACGCGGCGACGAGCAGATGGCGATGAAGCTCGGTGCGGATCGCTTCATTTTGAAACCCGAGGAGCCTGCACGACTGATGGAGCTCATTCAGGAAACCGTTGCGAAGGTGAAAGCCGCGCCGCCCCGCGCGCCTCAATCGCTCCAAGAAGACGGGGCGGCGATGCAGGAATACACGGAGAGACTCTCGCTCAAATTGGAGCGCAAGGTCGCCGAGCTCGAAGGACTCAACGAAGATCTGCGGCGATCGGAGCGGGAGGTGCGGGAGCTGAATGAACGCCTCACTGCGACGGTGCGCGCGTTGAAAACCGAAGCGCGCGAGCGCCGCGAAGCGGAGCGCCGGCTGCGGTTTCGCGAACATCTGTTGAGCCATGCCGAACGAATCGGCCGCGTTGGCAGCTGGGAGCGTCTTGGCGAAACCCGCGAGCTGCTCGTGTCGGACGAAGCGTGCCGGATTTTCGGCGTGGCGCCGGGCACGTCGCTGACGTTGGATTGGATTCGCAACCACGTGCACGAAGCCGAGCGCGAACGCGTGTTGAAAGCGTGGGACGAAGCCGATGGCAGCGCGGAGTATTTTGAATGTGAATACACGCTCATCCGCGACGACGGCTCGGCGTGCCCGTTGTCGATGAAGCGTCGCGTGTTTTGCGACGAATCGGGGACGGAGCGCTACGTGGGTGTGATGCAGGATCTCACCGAACGGCGTCGGGCCGAAGCCGAGCAGGCGCGACTCGAGGCGCAGTTGCGGCAGGCACAAAAGATGGAAGCGATGGGTAATCTCGCGGGGGGGATCGCCCATGATTTCAACAACATCCTCACCGCGATCATGGCGCACGCGGAGTTGCTCGATCTGGAGCTGCCGCGCACGGCGCCATCGCAACTGCGCGAAAGCGTCACGGAAATCCTCACCGCATCGACCCGCGCACAAGAGATGGTGCGACAAATACTGACGTTTAGCCGCAAGCAACCGGTGGAGCGCAAACGTGTGCAGATCGACGGCGTGGTGGCGGAAGCGTTGCGCCTCGTGCGCATGATGTTGCCGTCGACCGTGGGGCTGCGTCACGAGCTGCACGCGCATCGTGCCGTGTTGGCGAACGAAGCGCAGATTCACCAAGTGGTGATGAATCTCTGCACCAACGCCGCGCACGCGATCACCGGCAACGAAGGCTCGATCGTGGTCACGCTCGGCGTGGCCGATCTCTCGGAATCGGGCGCGGCGGTGCGGCCGCCGTTGAAAGCCGGCGAATACGTTTTGCTCGAAGTCAGAGACAACGGCTCCGGCATGGACCCGTCGGTGGCGGAGCGCATCTTCGAACCGTTTTTCACGACAAAAGATGTCGGCGACGGCACGGGGCTCGGCCTCGCCGTGGTGCACGGCATCGTGCAAGCGCACGACGGCGCCATCTTCGTCGAAAGCCTGCCCGGCCGTGGCACGATTTTCTCGATCTACCTGCCGGCGCTGAGCCTCGAGGAATCGCGTCCGGGAATGCCGCCGTCGCTGCCGGCGGGCGAGGGCGAGCGGATTCTTTTTGTCGACGACGAGCCGAGCGTGGCGCGCATCGGAGCGCGTTTGCTGGAAAAACTCGGTTATGTGGTCGAAGCCGTGAGCGATCCCGTGCAGGCGAAGGAACGTTTCACGAAAGATCCGCAGGCCTTCGATCTCGTGATCACGGATTATCTGATGCCTCGTATGACGGGACTCGATTTGGCGACCGCGGTGAAGGCTATGCGCCCCGACATACCGATGATTCTTGCGGTCGGTTTTGGTGGACAACTCGACGCCACGACCGCGCGCGAACGCGGATTCGGCGAATTTGTGACCAAACCTTTCGCGATGCAGGCGCTCGCCGATGCGGTGAATCGCGCGCTTGGGAAATCCGCGGCGGCGCAATGATCAACCGCCCGCGACAGGCGGGATAAACACAATCCGCGCGCCATCGCGCAGCGGCGAAGTCCATGGCGCAAACTCGCCATCGATGGCGACGCGCAGCCGTTCCGACGGCAGCGAAAAACGATGGCGCTCACGCAACTCGCGGTAGAGATCCGCGGCGGTGCCGGCGGAAGTCGTGACGGTTTCAGCGGAGATGCCCCGCTGTTCGCGCAAGAGAGCAAAGTATTCGAGATGGATCGTTTTCACGCGTGGGCAGACGGCTCGGGGGGAGAGGCGTGAAAGTCGCTTTTGCCGCCGGATTTTTCGAGCAAACGGATCTCGCGAATCACGATGTCGTGACTGAGCGCCTTGGTCATATCGTAGAGCGTAAGCGCGGCGACGGACGCGCCCGTGAGCGCCTCCATCTCGACACCTGTGCGCGCCTGCGTGCGCGCGTGACAATGGATGAGCACGTCGATCGCGCCGTCCGCCGATGCGGGCCGGGTGTCGATCTCGATGTGGCAATCATCGAGGGGCAACGGATGACAAAGCGGAATGAGATCGCTGGTCTTTTTCGCCCCCATGATGCCCGCGAGGATGGCGGTCTGAAAAACCGGACCCTTTTTAACGTGTAGTTCTCTATTGGATACAAGCGCGGCGACGGCGGGGGGCAGCCGGACGATGGCGACCGCGTGCGCGTGGCGCGCGGTGACGGGTTTCGCGCCGACATCGACCATGCGCGGCTGGTTTTGAGCATCGAGATGAGAGAGCATGATCGGCAAAGGGAGAGACTACGACAATCGCGGCCCATCTCAAAACCTCGCGCGTACGAGGAAAGCGTAAAATCCGCAAAACGGAGGAGGGCCGGCGCCAAACGGCGGTGGCTCGTTCGTCGCCGACGAATGCGCGCGCTCAAAGCGACGCAGTCGTTTAGGACGTTCCGCCGGAACCGATAACGAGCCCGGCTTGCTCGGCGACATCCCGGGCGAATCGATCGGGTTCGCCGGGCGAGAGCACCACGACACGTTTTGGCAACCAAAGTACCACCGTGCTTTTGGGATCGGTCACGAACGCTCGATAAGAGCCGAGTTGGGAATTCCGAAATAAACCCGTGAACGAATAAAGTCCGCCATTCCCGAAGAGCCGAATGCTCCGCTGCATGGCGTTGGGGATAGATTTAACATCGCGCAACCCGGTGAGCGGGATGCGGGTATTCCAGAGCAGACGTTTTATATAAAGATCCTTGTCCGTGAGCATATACCCTCGCACGGTAAACAGCGCGCAACCCACAACCGTGGGTGTGAGGATTAGCCATACTATCCATGCGTGCGGCGATTTCACCCACGTCAGCACGCTTATCCCCACGAGAAAAAGCGTCGCGAATGTGGATACTAAAATAAGAAATCTACTCCACGGGGCACGGTAGGTTTTCATGAGAAAAGCATATGTTTATGTCGAATGGCCGACCAAGTGCACGATTAGTGGGCATATTTTTTCCCGGACGATCTCTAGTCACTCACACGGTGGTGGCGATTCGATATTAACGAGGGGGCTGAATGCCTTTTCGGGAACTGCCGGGGGGCGCCGGCGCTCCTTTGGTTATATAAATAAAGAACCCGCGTCTCCGGATGGAGGACGCGGGTTGGCCGGCAGCGGTATGGCCAGTGAAGTATGTTATTAGAAGTTATATTGCACGCCGAGCTGGAGGACCGGATAGATGCCGAGGTCGTCGAGGTCGTCGTTAATATCACGTTCCTCGGCGCGGAGGTCGGCGCGGAACTGCGGGTCGGCGTTGATCGGGCCGGTGGCGCTGAGGTTCGCGCTGGCGTCGCCGGCGAAGAAGACACCGAGCGTCGCATAAAAGGCGAAGCCGCGTTCGCCGGGGCGCTTGGCCCAGCCGAGGCCGATGTAGGGGGCGACGTCGTCTTCGAACGAGGCGCTGCCGCTGAGAGATTGAATCAGCGCGCTGCTGTATTCATTGCCATTGATCTCGTAGGTCTGGCGTTCGGTGGGGCGAAGCGTGACGTCGATTTTATTATCGGTCGCGAAGACACCGGCGGAAAAGTGAAATTTGCTCTCCCACGGATGCCAGTTGGCGAGGACCTTGAAGTTGGAGAGCTTCAGTTTGCCGTCGTAGTCGTTGTCGTCGGATTCGACGTCGTAGTTGTGGTTCAACCACGTGTAGCCGGCGGTGATCGTGAACTTGGGATTGACCGTGTAGATGACCGACGGGCCGATGCCGGCGGTGCCGCCTTCCAGGACGAGCGCGAAACGCGTCTCCGCTTCCGGCGTGACGACCGGCGGCGGGATCTCTTGAGCGGCGAGCCAGGCGGGAGCGGCGAGGAGGCCGGCAGCGAGGCTGAACACGGAGGTTTTTTTCAGGGTGAATAGATGCGTCATAGATTGCGCCTTGATGGCGAAATCGTCTTAGCGCATGCGGTGCCAGCTCCTGAGTTTTGTTGATGGTGAAATGTTTACAAAAACGCATGTCGAGCGTTTGTGTATTAATTGCACGGATACACCGCACGCGTGATTGCAAACGGCACGACGAAACACGCGCGTGTGGTAGGCGGGGCGTCGGCGCTTCCAGTTTATTGCCAGCGGTAGAGCCTGGCGGTGTGGCCGGCGTGCAAAGTGAGGGGGCCGCTGGGAAGTTCGATGAATCCGTCGGTGCCGAGCAGGCCGGCGAAATCGCCCGAAGTGTTGGTCGTGGCGATCTGCGCGAGGAGACGTCCATCGGACGAGGGCTCGAGTCGGACGGGCACGAGCGGTGCGAGCGGGGCTTTAAACGAAAACGGTGCGGCGAGCACGGCGTATTCAGACGATGGATACGGGGCGCGACTCATGGCGGCGAGCGCGGGCAGGACGTAGCGGTGAAAACAGACGAGCGTGGAAACGGGGTTGCCGGGCAGCGCGAAGACGGGCGTGCGGCGCGAGGTGAGGCCGAACCAGAACGGTTTGCCGGGACGTTGCGCGACGCCGTGGAATTTTTTTTCGACGCCGAGCTCGGTGAGGACGGTCGGCAGGAAATCGTATTTTCCTTTGGAGATGCCGCCAGTGAGCAGGAGCACATCGAACTCGGCGAGGAGGCGTTTGAGCTGGGTTTCGAGTTCGTATTTGAGATCGCGAAGATGAAAACGTTCGACGCGCGGATAACCGGCGGCGAGCAGCGAGGCGCGCAGCGCGTGGTCGTTGGAGCGGCGGATTTGATGAGGCGCGGGTGAAGGATTTTCGACTTCGACGAGTTCGTCGCCCGTAGCGACAATTCCAATACGCGGCAGATGCGCGACGCGCAGCGTGGCGGCTCCGCACGAAGCGGCGACGGCGATCTCGCGTCCGGTGAGGCGGGTGCCGGCGGGAATGAGTTCGGTGCCCGCGGTGGCGTCGGAGCCGCGACGGTGAATGCTTTGGCCGGCGGCGAGTGCCGACGCGGTGTCGTCGTCGAGCGTGACGAAGGTATTTTCACGCGTGGCGTCTTCGTAAGGAATCACGCAATCGCAGCCCGCGGGGAGCACGGCGCCGGTGGCGATTTCAATGCAGGTTTCATCGGATGCGAGCGTGAGCGGGATCGTGCCGGCGGGTTGAAAACCTTGGATGCGAAAACGGCGATGGCCGGCGGCGATGGCGCTGTGGCGGAGCGCAAAACCATCCATCGTGACACGATCGAATGGCGGGAAATCGCGATCGGCGCGGATGGGCGTGCGGAGAATGCGACCGTGGGCGGACGCGAGCGGGCAATCTTCAGCGGGAAGCGCGGGAACGCTGGCGAGGATGAGGCGTTCGGCTTCGGCGGGAGAGATCAGCGACATGGAGGAAGAGTGAATGGTGAAGGGTGAAGAGTGAAACGGGAGACGCGCTGATGGGAAGTGTGCGATGCGGTGGGGTACGGATGATGCTCCGCCTCGCCCGGTTCTGCGAGGGCGGAGGATTGTGGCGAAGCTTGGCGGGGGGCGGCGCGGCTGCGGAGCAAACATCCTGCTGTTTGAGGGTGGCTTTTGCGTGTATAAAAAAACGCGCCCGTGAGGGCGCGTTGGTGGTGAGGCTGAGTTGGGAGGCGGGCGTTCTGGTGGGCCGGCGGGCCGCCGGCGCTCCCAAGGAACTCAATAAACCTGCTCTTCGAGGAGGGCGAAGAGTTCGGCTTCGGTGATGCGTTTTTGCGTCATCGAATCGCGATCCCGGAGGGTGAAGGTGCCGTCCTTCTCGATCGTGTCGAAGTCGATCGTGACGCACCACGGCGTGCCGATTTCGTCCTGACGGCGATAGCGTTTACCGATGGCGCCGGATTCGTCGTAGAAGACGGCGTAGCGGCGCTGGAGTTTTTTATAGAGAGCTTGGGCGCGTTGCGTGAGCGCTTCCTTGTTTTTGAGCAGCGGAAGCACGGCGACTTTGACCGGCGCGATGCGCGGGCTGAGGCGGAGGACGACGCGTTTCTCGACGTTGCCCTTTTCATCTTTCACGTCCTCTTCCGCATAACCGGCGCAGAGGACGGCGAGGAAGATGCGGTCGGTGCCGACGGCGGGCTCGATGACGTGCGGGACAAATTTCTTTTTCGTGGCCTCGTCGAAAATCTCGTGCGGTTTGCCGGAGGCGTTGGCGTGTTGCGTGAGGTCGTAGTTGCCGCGGGCGGCGATGCCCCAGAGCTCCTGCACGCCGAAGGGGTATTTGAACATGATGTCCCCCGTGCCCTTGGAGTAGAACGAGAGTTTCTCCTTCGGGTGGGCGTAGAGCGAAAGATGCGATTCGGGCAGGCCGATGGAGAGGAGCCATTGGCGGCACCATTCGATCCACTCGTCGTGGCATTTTTTCCAGTCGGCGTCTTCGTGGATGAAATACTCCATCTCCATCTGCTCGAATTCGCGGGAGCGGAAGATGAAGTTGCGCGGCGTGATTTCGTTGCGGAAGGACTTGCCGACTTGGGCGATGCCGAAGGGGAGTTTCACGCGGCCGGTGTCCACGATGTTCTTAAAATCGACGAACATGCCCTGCGCGGTTTCGGGGCGCAGATAAGCGATCGACGACGCATCGGTGAGCGCGCCGACATTGGTCTGGAACATCATGTTGAAGGCGCGCGGCGCGGTGAGGCTGCCGGGCTCGCCGGTAGCGGGTGAAGGGATGAGCGGGATCTCGTCGGCCGAGGCTTCGGTGAAGTCCTTGGGCGTGACGGGAGCGAGCGTACCTTGGAGAGCTTTTTTGCGCTTAAAAGATTCGGCCGCTTCCTGGAGTTCCTCGGCGGTGCGTTCGCTTTCGAGAGCGGAGACGTAGCCGACGGTCTTGCCGTCGATGATCACGGGCGACCAGAAGAGCTGGTCGGCGCGGAAACGCTGTTTGCTGGTTTTGCAGTCCACGAGCGGGTCACTGAAGCCGGCGACGTGGCCCGAGGCTTCCCAGACTTTCGGGTGCATGATGATCGACGACTCGAGGCCGACGATGTCGTCGCGGCGGCGGACCATGTCGTTCCACCAGCAGTCACGGATGTTCTTTTTGAGTTCCACGCCGAGCGGGCCGTAGTCGAAGAAGCCGTTGAAGCCGCCGTAGATTTCGGAGGACTGGAAAATGAAACCGCGGCGCTTGCAGAGCGCGACGATGGTTTCCATGGACACATCAGCGGAGGACTCGGGTGTGGACATAAGGCACGAGAATAAGGCGGAGCGCACGAGAGGGGTCAATGCCAGGGGAGCGCGTTTACGATAGTTCCTGATTGCGGCGGGGTAGATGATCTCTAATCGCGACGGGCTCCAGCATGATGCCCCTAGACTTTCGTTTGCTCGGCCGCTGCCTGTTGGCGGCCATTATTTTCATCTGCCCTGTTCTGGCCCAAGATGTGATGGTTTTTCCGCCGGTGCTGAGGACCGCCGATGGATCACTCAAAACGCTCACCCCGCCCGCCAAAGCGTGGAAAGTGCGTTACCCCAAGGAGCGCTCGCGGGAGAACGAGATCGGTAGCGGCTTTCTGGTAGCTTATATAGGGGAAAACGGTCTCGAGGTGGAGATGGGGCGCGGTGCCGAGCGGGCCTATGCGCAAGCGGTGCATTATGCCGATGAAGGCTTGAGGCGACTCGAACTGAAGTGGGATATGCCGGAGCACGGTTTCATCTGGCGCACGGCGATTTTTAATCCCCCGACCGCACGCGTCGACGGTCCGGAGGCGGCGCCGCGCCTGCTTTCGCTCGAGCCAGTGTTTTTGACCAATGCAGAAATGGCCGCGGGGCAGTTCGATCTCACACGCCGTTTTCGCATGGCCAAAATCGCTGTGGGTGTGGACGGCGCGGTCACGAAAGTGACGATGCTTGGCGACAAGCGGCTCTCAGGAACGGGCCATCACAAACGCGATCGAGAGCCGATGGTGCTGCCGGACGCCGTGCGGGAGAAAATCGACGCGGTGGTGCGACGCTGGAAATTTGCGCCGGCGCGCAAAGCCGGACAACCCGTGGAGGCAGATGTGTTCGTGAAAGTACCGATCTGGTTGGATCCGCACGAAGTTTTCACGCGTGAAGAGGTGCATCTGGAAATCGAGACAGAAAGCCGTTTCACGAAATACAATCCGGAGCGGGTACAGAAACGGAATTTCCTGCACGGACGGGCTGAAATAGAGTTCATCGTCGATGCAGAGGGTAAAGTCCGCGTACCCAGGGTCCTATCGGAAACACATGACGATCTCGGACGACTTGCGGTTATTGTGAGCCGGAACTGGAAATTTGCCCTGGTGAAACGTGATGGCGCGCCCGCCAGCGTGAAGCTGTGTCGCACGGTTCGCTTCGGCTCTGAGAAAGGAGAGTTTCTCGTGCCCGCGGATTTTTGGGACGATGTCGTGCCGCCGCGCCGCGAGTCACCTTGGAAAATGGAATTCCCTGAGGGAATGCTCGGAAGCATCCATGGCGCCGATGTGATGGCGGAAGTGACGATCGACGAAGAAGGACGTCCGCGTAGCCCGGTGATCCTGCAATCTACGCACCCGCTTTACAATCAAGCGATGATCGACGGCATCCTGCAGACCTCGTTCAGGCCAGGGCTGCGCGATGGACGTCCGGCTGCGATCAAGACGCTCGTGCGTGTGCGTTTCGCTGCGGGAAATGGAGACAGGGATTTGCTCGAGTTCGATTCGCCGAAGAAAAAAGCGGAGGGGAACGTGCCGGCGCATCTTCGTTTCGAGCAACCACCGAAATCCATCAATGTGGTAATCCCGGTGCATCCATATGCGTTGCTGCAAAAGGGCGTGGAAGGTTCGGCGGAACTCTTGGCGATGATTGACGATCAAGGCCGCGTCGTGGCGACGCACGTGGTTTCGTGCACACATGCCGAGTTTGGTCAGGCACTCGCTGCTGCGTGCGAATGGTATGTATTCAAACCGGGACTACGCAACGGACGTCCGGCGTCGGGACTCGTGCAGCTTGGGCATCAATTCACATTGCCGGTTGGTCATGCCGGATTGGGCCTCGCGCGAATGGAGAAACGCGGTGGCAAGGCGATCGTGGACGGGGGCGCGCTCGATCATCCGCTGAAAGTCATTTCGCGGGTGGCGCCGATGCATCCTTTGAGTTTGCTTAAACGTAAAGAGCCTGGGCGCGCGGTGGTGGAAGCGTTGATCGACGAGGAAGGCCGCGTGCAAGTGCCGCGTGTGGTCAGCGCGGATGAAGAAGCGTTTGGGTTCTCCGCGATGCAGGCTATCGCGCAATGGCGTTTTGAACCGCCGATGAAAGACGGCCAACCCGCGATTGTGAGAGTACGCCTCCCCTTCCAATTTGCACCGCTTGTTACGGAGTGAGCACGCAGCGAGCATCCTATGAAAGCTGAGCGCAGGAGATTTTTATCGCGGCGAGGGTGTGGGTCCCACCGTGCAATAACCCGTATGAAACTATTCACCGTTTCCGGTGCGGTCAGGCTGGCGGGCTTGATCGCGGTGTTGGCCGGAATCCGCCTGAATGCGCAAGACGTCACGGTGACGGATCTGGCGTTGCATATTCCAAAAAACCTCCGGCCGACGCGCTGCCTGTCTTTAAGGACGTTGTCTCGTTGTCTTATCCGGCCGGTCTGGCGGAGAGCGACCAGTCGGGCTACGTGCTGGTGCGGGTGACGGTGAATACGAAGGGCGAGCGCCAGGGGATGTCGAGGCACGCGACGCATCCGGCGTTTGAGCATTTTAGATAAAACAGTAGCCGCTAAATCGTTTGCCTTGGAGCGCGGACGTCCTCGCCGGCGGAGGTGTTTTCCGAGTGGATTCCCAGGCAGCCGACGGGGACGTCGGCGCTCCCAGTGACTGGCTTTTTTCGGCTGCGACTTTTCTTAAATGCTCCAGCGGCCAGTACGTGTATCCAATAAATGGATGCGCATAGCCGTGGGCCGTGAAAAACAAAAAAGCCGCGCCTGTTTTATAGGCGCGGCTTTTTTGTTTTGTTGAAGCGTGTCGATGTGTTCGGCGGGAATACGCGCGGCGAGCGATGTTATTTTCGCTCTTTGCGCGGCGCTTTCGGTTCGGGGAAAATCTCGGTGACTTCCATACGTGTGGCGACGGGTTGGCCGTCTTTTTCGCCGGGTTCGAAGCGGGCTTTTTCGTAGGCGATGTATGCGGGCTCGACCATGTCGGGGTCGTCGAAGCGGACGATGGTGATGTTTTCCACGCGGCCTTCGGCGGTGACGATGAAGCGCAAAGTGATCTCGGCGGGCGTGTCGCGTTTGCGGAGCGAATTGGGGAAGTCGGGCCGGATGCGGCGCTTCGGCACGGGCGCTTTGTCCACCGCGGAGAGTTCGTACGCGGCCTGGCCGGCGGGGGCATTAGTTTGCGCGGACACCGGCGTGTTGCCACTGGTGAAAAGGGCGAGGGTCAAAAGAGGCAACCAAACGTGCGGAAGTTTCATGACACAGAAAGGTGAAGGGACAGAAAGGGCGCCGTGTGGGCAGGGTGGCTCCCACTTCATTCCCACGGGGCGCGTGCATCATGAGCTGATGGGCGGAAGCGGCGAGAAAATTATCCCCTGCTGCGCGCGGAGGCGTTTGCGAGTTTGCGCGCAGTGGCGGCCGCACTCAGCGTGGCGAAGCTTGTTTTCCTCATGTGCTCTGCTGTTTCGCCGTCTGCTGATCGTATCGATAAATGGCTGTGGTGTGTGCGCCTCTTTAAAACACGCGGGTTGGCGACGGATGCGTGCCGCGCCGGTTCGGTGGAGATCAACGGGCAGGTGGTGAAGCCTTCGCGTGATGTCCGGCCCGGCGAAATCGTGACGGTGAAACAAGGGCTCATCGTGCGGACGCTGCATGTGCTAGGCCTGCCGAAATCGCGCGTGGGGGCGGTGCGTGTGTCAGAATATTGTGAAGATCGCACGCCGCCGGAGGAGTTCGAGAAGGTAAAAACCCAGCGTGTGCAGCAGGTGCTGGCGCGAGAAAAAGGCTCTGGCCGACCCACGAAACGCGATCGGCGCGCGCTTGACCGGTTGTTTGGAAACTAGGTGGGTTGGGAGGATGAGCGTGAATCTATATGCGCGTTTCGAGACCGAGCTGGCCGTGCGGCCGGACGACATCGATCTGTATCAACATGTCCATAGCACGCGTTATCTGGACTACGTGCTGGCGGCGCGTTTCGACCAGATGGAACGTTGTTATGGCATGGGCATGAAGGCTTTCGCCGACCGCGGGCTGGGCTGGTTTATGAAATCGGCGACGATCAACTATCGCCGTCCGCTGGGCTGGGGAGACCGTATGATTGTGCGCACATGGATCGCGGAAATGTTTAACGACGGCGTGCGCGTCGGTTTCGAGATCGAGCGGGCCGATAACAAAAAACGAGTATGTGACGGCGCCACCGATTATACGCTGGTCTCGCTGCAAACCGGTCGCGCGACGCCTATCCCGGACGATGTCCGCGCTAAATACGGAATCTAATAACCGCTGTTTCGGGAGTTTCCTCAAGGGAGACGGGTCAGAATGCCCTTGCTTTTGGGTGCCGTTAGACTGTGCTCCGGGGCCTCGATAGAGAAAACGTTAGATGACAGGAACTGGTGAGTCGTCAGGAGAACCACAGGGTTCAAGGATGATTTCGAAACCCGATGGTCGGGAACGGACTGGCAGCGGACGGTGGATCTACGAAATCTAAAATGGGTAACTCCAAACTCTACGTCGGCAATATGTCGTTCAAAACGACCGAAGATGAGCTCCGCTCGGCCTTCGGCCAATTCGGAACGGTCGCCGATGTGTATGTCGCCATGGACAAGATGACCGGCCGCCCCCGCGGTTTCGCGTTCGTCACCATGGGCTCTGAAGAAGAAGCCAAGCTCGCAGCTGAAAAACTCAATGGCGTGGACCTCGGTGGTCGCACGCTCACGGTCAACGAAGCTCGTCCGAAGGAAGAAGGCGCCGGCCGTTCCTTTGGCGGTGGCGGCGGTGGTCGTGGTTTTGGTGGCGGCGGTGGCCGCGGCGGTTTCGGCGGTGGCCGTGATCGCGGTGGTTTCGGTGGCGGTCGCGACCGTCGCTGAGCTCTCAGTCGACAACCAGTCAGTCTCGTCTCTAAACGAACTGAATTTCCAAGGACGAAGCCTTCGCGGGCTTCGTCCTTTTTGTTTTTTGGCGGGACGCGATTTTGGCGAATCGCGTGTTGCTCACGATCTGGTTTTTCGCGCGACGGCCTCGAGGCCATGTCTTCGAAGAATATGGTGGGGACAGGATGAATAAGATAACAGGGAGCGGGCGGAGGCGATCGCTCTGGAGCATCTTAGATCGTCGTGGCCGTTGAACGGGATTGCCGGGAGCGCCGGCCGGCTCCTCGTAAACTGCCGGCGGGCCGCTGGCGCTCCTATTTATTGCCAGCGGCGCTGCGCCGGGAATGCGTTCGCGGTTTGCGCAGCCGCGCAAGCTCCGCACAGATGAGGCGTGGTTTCCATTTCCACTTTGGAAAAACATCTTCGTGAGCTCCGCGCCTGCCGGCGTTGTCCGCGCATGGTGCAGCCACCGGTGACGGGCAACCCGGTGAACACCGGTGTGATGTTGGTTGGTCAGGCGCCGGGCGAAAAAGAACCGCAACGCGGACGCCCCTTCGCATGGACCGCGGGGCGCACACTTTTCGGTTGGTTCAACAGCGCGCTCGGCTGGAGCGAAGAGGAAACGCGTGCGCGTCTCTATTTTGCGGCGGTGTGTCGTTGTTTTCCGGGAAAAAATCCTCGCGGCGGCGATCGTGTGCCGGCGGCCGACGAGATCGAGAATTGTTCGTATTGGATGCGGCGGGAGTTTGCGTTGATCGCACCGCGCTTGGTCATCCCCGTGGGCAAACTCGCGATCGCGCAATTCCTGCCCGAGTCGCCGCTCGCGGAGGTGGTGGGACGCGTGTTTCGCATCGAGCGCCAAGGACGCGTTTTCGATTTGATCCCGCTGCCGCATCCCTCGGGCGCGTCCACCTGGCATCGCACGGAGCCGGGCCGCACGCTGCTGCAGATCTCGCTGGTGGCCATCGCCGATCATCCGGCGATTCGCGCGATCGCGCCGGTGAAGGAGAACGCGCGCGCGGTTGAAAAATAAGTTGGCGGAAAAGGCCGCCTTGGCGTGTCGTCTGCGGCTGTGTCCGTTTCCGCCTTTCTCAAATCCCGCATCCGGACGGTGCGCGACTGGCCGAAGCCAGGCGTGAACTTCCGCGATGTGACCCCGCTCTTTCACGATCCCGAAGCCTTTCGCGCGATCATCGACGCGTTTGCCGACGACTGCGCGAAACAACAGATCGACATCATCGCCGCGGTCGATGCGCGCGGCTTCATCTTTGGCGGAGCGCTTGCGTACAAACTCGGCAAGCCCTTCGCGCTCGTGCGCAAAAAAGGAAAGCTGCCGTATAAAACCGTGACTGAGGATTATCATCTCGAGTACGGCTCGGCGGCGGTGGAAATCCACGCCGACGCGTGCAAGGCCGGCGATCGCATCTTGATCGTCGATGATCTCATCGCGACCGGCGGCACGTTGCTCGCGGCGGCGAAATTATTCCGCGTGTTGCACGGCGAAGTCGTTGGTGTCGCCGCAGTGATCGATCTGCCGGAGCTCGGAGGCTCGGAGCGTCTGCGCGCGGCGGGACTGCGCGTTCATGCGCTCTGCGAATATTCGGAAACCGAATGACGCGCGCGACGTTGAGCCATGCCGCTGACGATCTGGAGTAATGCTGTGTTTTCAGAAAGCGCCGCCAAGCGTCTCGCCGAAGGCATGCGTGGACATCGCTTCATCCAGGCGCAGGGCGATGCGTCCGTGCTCGCGGCCGGCGGTGAAGATCCGGCGCTCGAACAAGCAGACGTCGCTTTGGGCCAACCCGACGCGCAGCAATGTATGCGCGTTCGTCGTCTGAAATGGATCGAAGTCACGACGGCGGGTTACACGCGTTACGACAACGAACCGTTTCGCGAAGCGCTGCGTTGGCGCGGCGCGGTGTTTACCAATTCGTCTTCCGTTTTCGCCGAGCCCTGCGCACAGCATGCGCTCGCGATGATGCTGGCCTTCGGCCGACAATTGCCCGGCGCGCAACGCGAACAATTGGGCGATCGCGGTTGGTTGTACACGGAACTGCGCAGTCAATCGCGACTGCTCACGGGCGAGACGGTGTTGATGCTTGGCTACGGCGCGATCGGCCGACGGCTCGCGGAATTGCTCGCGCCGTTTCGCATGCGGATCTTCGCCGTGCGTCGCAAAGCCTACAGCGAAGCGGGCGTGCATATCATCTCCGAAGAGCGCGTGAGCTCGGTCATCGCCGAAGCGGATCATGTGATCAACATCTTGCCCGAAAACGAGAGCACGCGAAACTATGTGAACGCGCGTCGTCTGGGTTGGTGCAAACGCGGCGCGAAGTTTTATAACATCGGCCGTGGCGCGACCGTGGATCAGCAGGCGTTGATGGAAGCGCTCGAATCAGGCCGGCTCGGTGCGGCCTATCTCGACGTGATGGAACCGGAGCCGCTGCCGCCCTCGCACCCGCTGTGGACGACGCGCAATTGTCATATCACGCCGCATACCGCGGGCGGACGTTACGATCAGGACGACGCGATCGTGGATCATTTTCTCAAGAATCTGCGCGCGTTCGAAGCCGCCGGCGCGCGCGGAGAGTTCACCGATCGCGTGATGTGACGCATGAACGCAGCGCGACGCCGGCTTGGTGGTGGGATCGGTTCGATAGCTCCGCAAAAGCGGGCGACGAGCGGCGTCGGCAATGGCTCGGCGGCCGCGCGTACGCGAGATCGTAGCTGCCGTCGTCGAAAAGCGCGAGCCCCTCTTCGATGGAGCCGGCGATCGCGTGGAAAAATAAAACGGATGCCCCTGCTTTGTCAGGCGCTCGGGTGGGCCACGCTCGTCCGACGTGGATCGGATATGTTTCCGAAACGCGCGGTCGCGTCGGTCGTGGCATCAGCGGCATGGCGGGTTCGGTGGGCGGGATGCTGTTTTTCCAAGTTGCCGGCCGCGTGCTGGAAGCGACCGGCAACTATGCGCTGCTCTTCGCGATCTGTGCGGCGGCGTATGGCGCGGGCTTTCTGGCGTTGCACGCGCCCGCGCCGAAACTCGCGCGCATCGAGGTCTGATGCGAAAGTGCGCCGCTCGTTTAACCGAGATCGATCGAGCGGCGTTCGGGATCGGGATTTTGACGGAAGAAAAGCGCCGTGTGGCCGACCGAGCCGACGCAGACGCAGCGGCCCTCGTCGGCGATGCGGTCGTTGAGCTCGGCGCGTTCGTCGCGGTCGATGCCGACATAGCGCAGCTTGATCAGCTCGTGCAGATTGAGCTGACGTTGAAGCTCCTTAAAAAATTCGGCCGTGAGGCCGGCTTTGCCTACCTTGATGACGGGCTCGAGCGTCTGGCCGATGCCGCGGAGAAAAGTCTTTTGCGCGCCTGTGAGCGGAAAGTCGTACATGGAGGAAGAGTGAACGAAGACGGGTGTAGAGCGAAAGGTTTTACCGCGGAGCGGCGGAAGACGCGGCGTGTTTGGGCAAAACTACAGGATGAGGCGGCGATTACGGGGTGAAATAATCGAGCGGGAGTTTGCGGAATTGGCCTGGCGCAAGATCGCCGAGCGTGAGATCGCCGAAGGCGCTACGGTGGAGCGTGAGCACCTCGCAACCCTGGCTCGCAAACATGCGGCGGACCTGGTGATAGCGGCCTTCCGTCAACACGACCTCGGCTGTAGTGGAATCGAGGATACGCAGCTTCGCGGGCAGGCAGGGCGATTTTTCCCCGGAGAGCAGCAGCGTGCCGCTGGCAAACAGCTCGACGATGCCCGGCGGAAACGGACGGTCCACGGTGGCGCGATAGAGCTTGGGAACCTTGTGTTTGGGCGAGGTGAGGCGATGGACGAGCGCGGTTTGATCCGTGAGCAGCAGGAGTCCCGAAGTGTCTTTATCGAGACGGCCGACGCTCGTGATCTGCGGATTGCGCGCGCTCCAACGCGGCGGGAGCAGGCTGTACACGTTGGGCCCTTCGCGTTCGTCGTGCGAACAGACGAGTCCGAGCGGCTTGTTCAGAAGCAGCAGCAAACCCTCGGGATGATCGAGCGGTTCACCGTCGACCAAAACATCGCCGGGCAGTGCTTTGGCGCCGGGATCGTCCGCAACTTTTCCGCGGACGGCGACCCGGCCGGCATCGATCCAGTCGCGCGCTTCACGGCGGGAGCAATACCCGAGATTGGCGAGGAGCTGATCGAGACGACGCATGATGCGGGAGTGGAAGTGCGGCGCGGCGAAATGACAAGGCGCCGCGTGTCCGCGAGTGTGTAGTGGCGTATTGAATACGCGCTGGTGCGAACGTGTTTACGCGTCAAAAGCTCAGCGAGTAGCGGGCGTTGACGGAGCGTTCCTGGCCGACGCGGGCGTGCGAGGCGAGCAGATCGCGATCGAGGAGATTGCGCACGCCGAGGCCGACATACTGAGAGCACGGACGTTTTTTCGAACGGGTTTTCCAGCTGTAGCCAGCGTGCAGACTCACAAGCGTGTTGCTTGGATAAGCGAGGTAGTGGCGCGAAAGACTTTCGTAGTGCGCAACGAAATCGCTGACATAAGTGAGCGTGCTGCTGAGCGAAAGACCGGCGAGGCGTCCTTCGAATGCGCGTCGCGCGGTGAGGCCGAGCGTGGTGCGGGGCAGGCGCGTGATCTCGCGTCCGATTTCTTCCGGAAGATCCGGCGACGCGACGGTGATGGCTTCGGTGACGGTCGCACGGCCGGAGAGCGTCCACACTTTCGCGAGCACGGTGCGAAGATCGATGGTGCCGCCGGTGAAACGTTCCTCGCCGCCGGAGACGAGCTGCGGCTGCGTTTGCGCGGCGTCGAAGATCGGATCTTCGTAAAGCGGGTTTCGACGGGAAATGTTTTGATTGTAGTAGCGGAAAAGGAGCGCGGTGGCGCTGAGCTGGCGGCGGAAGAAAAGACCTTTGAAGCCCGTCTCGAAGCCGAGCGTGGTTTCGTTGCCTTGAATACGACCGGTGCGTGCATCGACGCGCGTGGACGGCTCGAAGGCGGTGCTGGTGTTGGCAAAAACAAGCAGACGTCCGGGCTTCAGCTGGTAGTTTCCGCCCGCGTGCCACGTGATCTCCTGTGTGCGGTCGACGACATACGGCTGCGGAGAATCGGTACGATGATCGTCCACTTCGAGATCGACGAAATCGGCGCGAACGCCGGCGGTGCCGACCAGACGCCCCTGCCAAAACGCGGCGCGTTCGCTCAACGAGACGGAGTGATATTGGGTGGCTTCGTCGCGGTCGGTGATGAGGCGGCTGTAGAGATCGGGATCGAAAGCGGGGCGCCAGTAGTTGGGCTCGTCGGGATCGAAGAGACGAACATCTGCCGGCAGCGTGGCGCGGACATCGGTCGGCAGCGCGCGTTGCTCGCGTTCGTAATCGAGCAAATTGGACTCCACGAGCAGCGTGACCTTGTGATCGGTTTTGAACGCGTACAACCGGGCGGTCGCCTCCACGCCCGCGCTGATGGCGCGCAGCGGTTGCTCGATGCGCTGCGGTTCGCGCGTGCCGCCGAAACGACCGAGATCGAGGATGTATTGATTGGTCGTGAAACGATCCTGCACGAGATCGCGCAGCCACGCCTGCAAGTTGGCGCGCAACGTGAGACGGCGGCCAATCTGCCCCTCGAACTGCGCGCTGGCGCTGAGGATTTTTTTCTCGATGCCCGCTTCCGGACCATAGGTGTGAAACTCCGCGAGCGGACGATACGGACCGACGATTTTGCCCGAGGACGTTTCACGGTATTCGGGAACGCCCGGCGAGGGATTCGCGGAGAGCTCCGAATAATCGAGCATGAACATCGTGCTCGCGGAACGGCTGTGGCGGACGGTGAGGGCGCTGCTGACGAATTTCAGATCGCTGCGCGAAAACGTGTCGGGGCCCTCGCGGTGCTGCCAACCCGCGGAAAGGCGGTGCCACATTTTTTTCGGGCGAACGACGGCGGAGTTGTCGATGCGCGTGGAGAGCGATCCGAGCGAATCGGCGGTCGCTTCGACGCGCACGTGCTGACGCGCGCGGGGACGCACTGTCACGAAATTTTGGATGCCGCCCGGCGCCGCGCGACCGGTGACGGGGGTGAGCGGACCTTGGATGAGCTCGACGCGCTCGATCGAAAGCACCTCGGGAATGCCCATTTGGGAAAAACCATTGCGCAGACGCGGCGTGGGGAAGCCGCGGAGGTTCAGGCGATTCACGCCGGTGGCGAGGTCGACCGGACTCGCGCCGGTGGCGATGGCCAGCTCGGTGTTGATCTCGGTTTGAAAATCCTCCTCGGGCTGGGGACCGGCGAGCAGTTCGTTGGAAAACGGCGGTTCGTTGAGCTCGGCTTCGGCACCGCCCATGCCGGTGGGATCGAAGTCATCTTCGGCGTCTTCACCGACCGTCAGCGGATCGAGCAGCGTAACATCGTCATCGTTGGGAGCGAGTTGCGCGGAAGCGATGAGCGCAGTGCCGAGGAGCAGCGGAAGAAGTCTGGAACGGAGCACGGTCACAAAAGCGGGAGAAGGGGTAAGTAGCAGCCGGACGATCTGCGTGAGCGGATCTGGCGGACGGGGAAATGACGCGAACGGCCGGACAAAAGTTGCAAGGTCTTCCGCGCAAACCGGGCAGGATTTTAGGGCTGTCGGGCGGGCGCGGGCTGCGGCTCGGAACGGCTATTCGCGGAACGCCGGATGGCGCGGCTCGAGCTTGCGGGCGTGTTCGCGGAAACGATTGGCGGCGTCGGAATTGCCGAGGGCGCGGTGCACGCGATCGAGTGACAGCAAGGTATCCACATCGTCGTCGATCCACGCGACCGCGCGTTCGAGCAAGGGAAGCGCCTCGGCCGGGCGCTCGCGTGCGGCGAGCATCATGCCCGCATTTCGCAACAACACCCAGTCGTTAGGGGCTTGGGCGAGAGCATGGTCGTAGGCGGTGCGAAGCGCGTCGGTCGCATCGGGACGCGCGAGCAATTCCCGGGCGCGCGTGAGCTGGCGGGCGGTGGTTTCGAGGCGAAAGGCTTGATCTGATTGCGCGGTGAAGGGCGGACGTTGATAGCGGTCCTGCAACTCGAGGAAGATCATTGCCTGCTCGTAAGCGGTGAACGCAAGGCGTTGACGCAGATCGGCGGCGGAGAGCGGAGCGGAGGACGAAGCCGGCGCCGGCAGACCGCGTAGTGAAAGTTCGGATACAATCGCCGGAAAAAGCTCTTCGACGACCGCCGCGGCGCCGGGAAAGGCGAAATGCACATGCTCGTAGAACAGACGGTTGCCCGCGGGGAAGCCGAGACGTGCGGGTGCGGTGAGCGCCGAGTCGAGATCAACGACACGCACGCGGCTGCGAGGTAGCGACGACGGAAGTGCGCGGATGATGTTGTTGAGCGATGAATCTGCGCGGAAGCGCAGTGCATCGAGATCGAGCGCGCGTTGGAAGTGGGTGCGTGCGTCGGGATGCTGCGGATCGCCGGCGAGGAGCGCGCGGGCGAGACGGAAGTGCGTTTCGGCGTGGCGATCGTCGATCGCGAGTGCGGCGCGATAGGAGGCCTCGGCGCGTGAGGAATCGCCAGCGGCGAGCGCGTCGTTGCCGGAAGCGTAGGCTTTCTCCCATTCGACGAGTTGAGCGGCGTCGAGGTGCGGGCGATGAAGCGAGAGAAACGGTGCGAAGTCGCGCTGGTTGGCGAGCGGGGTGCAGAGCAGCGTGGCGGCGCCGGCGCGATCGGCCGCGCGAACGATCGCGCGGAGATTGGCCGCGAAATGAGCGCGCACCGAATCGAGACGCGGATCATCCGCGGCGATTTGATGCGCGAGAAACATCTCCATGCCGCGCCAGGTGTCGTTGTCGTGCGGGCGTTGAGAAAGCGCGCTGACGAGCTGGCCGATGCGCGTGGATTTCAGCCAGACCGCGAAACGGATGGCGTGTTCGGAGCGCAGGAAACCGGTGAAGACGCCGGTCGGGCCGAAGGGGCCGATCACTTCGTTGTGACCCTCGTAAACGATGAAGAGATCGGGTTCGAGGCGTGCGCAATCCTCGGCGATGCGACGGACGACGTGTGAATTCACCGCGGTGATGGCGGCGTTGATGACTTCGAAGTGGTTTTTTGGATACGCGGCGCGCAGCTGGGCCTCGAGCATGCGCGGGATGGAAAACGACGCCTCGGGATCACCCATGGCGGCGGAGCTGCCGAGAACGAAGATACGAATCGTGCCGGGAGTTTTTTTCTCCGGCAGACGAAACGGCTGCGGACGCCGAATGAGATGAGGGGGGAAAAACGGCGCGGTGAAGTCGCGATTCTCGCGCCAGATCACGGAGCCATCGGAAAGTTTTTCGCGCCGGGAAAAATCGGTGGGAGTTCCATATCCGGCGAGGCGAAGTGCGAGTTCGAGCGCGCCGACAAAAAGGGTGAGAACAACCACGGTCAGAATCGCGGCGTAGGCGATTTGGCGACGGCGTGAAAGTGAACGAAGTGGCGGCGATGGGACAGACGCGTTCGCCATGTTAGAAGAGCGAATAGATGAACGGCGAAATGGTGGAGACGCCGACAATGAGAGCACCGGCGACAAGCAAGAGGCCGACAACGGGGATGATCCACCAAGCTTTGCGTTCACGCGCGAACGCCCAGAGCTCGCGGAGAAGAGCGAGGAGGTTTTTCAAGGGGCGCATGGGGAGAAGGAAGAGTGAAGGGTGAAAGGGGGCGGGAAATGACCAGTGGCCAATGGCCAATGATGAATGCCGAATGACGAATGCGCGGGCGCTGTATCAATGTCACTGGTCATTGTGCATTGGTCATTGCGCATGGCGCGCGCTCAGTCGGGGGCGAAGTGGCGTTGGGGAGGACGGCGGAGGACGGTGGGGATGGATTGTTTTTCGAGGAAGAAAGGGCCGAGGGCGAGGGCGTCCATGTCGGTCGCGAGAAATCCCTCGATGGCGTCGCGCGGGCTGCCGACGGGCGGTTCGCCGCGGACGTTGAAAGAGGTATTCACCAAAACCGGACAGCCGGTGAGTTCGTCGAAGGCGGAGAGGATGGCGTGGAAATGCGGGTTGTCGCGGCGGTCGACGGTTTGCACGCGCGCGGAAAAATCGACGTGAGTCACGGCGGGAATGGTGGAGCGCGGTGTCGCGAGTGCGGCTTGCCAGGAGCTGGCCGGTGGCGCGTCGCGACGTTGCGCGGCGGCGACCGGAGCCGTGAGCAGCATGTAAGGCGACGGAGCGCGAAGATCGAAAAACGTCGCGGCTTTTTCCACGAGGACAGCGGGCGCGAACGGGCGGAAGGATTCGCGGCCCTTGATCTTGAGGTTGAGGCGGCGCTGCATGTCGGCCCGGCGCGGATCGGCGAGAATGGAGCGGGCGCCGAGCGCGCGGGGGCCGAATTCGGCGCGTCCGTGAAAGAGGCCGATCACCGCGCCTTCGGAAAGACGACGTGCGATGATCGGCGGCAGTTCGTGAGCGGCGGGCCTTTGTGCGTATTCGAAAAGTTGATACGCCGCGAGCGCGTCGCGAAAATCGTCGTCCGGGAAATCGGGGCCGAGAAAAGCGCCCCGCATGTCATCGAAGGCGACGGTGGTTCGTTGGGCATCGGGCTGCGCGTAGTGAAACGCGAGCGCGGCGCCGAGCGCACCGCCGGCGTCGCCCGAGGCGGGTTGCACCCAGAGATTGGCGAAAGGACCCTCGCGAAGGAGGCAGGCGTTGGCGACGCAGTTGAGCGCGACACCGCCGGCGAGGCAGAGATTTTTTTCGCCGGTGAGCTTGTGCAGCGTGCGCGCGAGACGGAGCACGATGTCTTCGATGACGACCTGAATCGAGCGCGCGAGATCACAGTGGACCTGGAGCAGCGGCGCTTCGGGAGGCCGCGCGGGAACGCCGAGCTTCGCGGCGAAGCGCGGCGTGGTCATCGATTGGCCGCGGAGAAATCCGAAGTAGTCGAGATTGAGCCGAAAGGAACCGTCGTCGCGCAGATCGATAAAATGATCGCGGATGATGGAGGCGAAACGCGGTTTGCCGTAGGGGGCGAGTCCCATGAGCTTGTATTCGCCGGAGTTGACGCGAAAGCCGCAGTGATGCGTGAAGGCCGAGTAGAGCAGTCCGGGCGAGTGCGGAAAACGCAGCTCTTGGAGAAGCTCGAGCTGACCGCCGTGTCCGCGTCCAAGTGTGGCGCAGGACCATTCGCCGACGCCGTCGAGCGTGAGGACCGCGGCGCTCTCAAACGGCGACGGATAGAACGCGCTGGCGGCGTGCGATTGATGGTGCGTGGCGAAATGAACCGGCGTGTCGCGACACCCGAGCGCGGTGAGTTCGTCGGCGATGACGGAGCGCAACCAGAGTTTTTCGCGCAGCCACGTGGGCATGGCGGCGGTGAAGGCGCGAAAACCGCGCGGCGCGGTGGCGATCGCGGTCGTGAGGATTCGCTCAAATTTCAGCAGCGGTTTTTCGTAATACACGACCGCATCGATCGGGCCGGATGCGCGCGAGAGACCGAAGGCCGCGGCGTGGCGCGGGAAAGAAGCGTCGTGTTTGATGCGCGTGAAACGCTCCTCCTGCGCAGCGGCGACGATCGCGCCGTCTTCGATCAAGGCGGCGGCGGAATCGTGGAAATATGCGCTGAGGCCGAGGAGGCGCATGGGAGAGAAGAAGGGTGAACGGAGAAGAGTGAAGGGTGAAAGGGGCGGGGCGAATGACTAGCGACCAATGCCGAATGACGAACGACCAATGACGAATGATCGGTGGTGGGCTAGAATTGGCGGGGGAAGTTGGGAGGTGTTTGGGGGAGGGGATGCAGGTAGCTCGGGGCGCGGCGGCGTTGCAGGGGATCGTGTCCACGGAGAGCGCGCCAGAGGCGGAGGGGCAGAAGGACGCCGAAGAAAACGAGTCCGAGGATGGACCAGGTGAAGATCACGAGGACGACGTGTCCGAAGCGTTGAAACGCGCGGGCGAACGGCGCGTAGGCGGGTGGCACGAGCCACGCGAGAAGCGCGAGCAACGCGGCGACGATCGCGCAGGCGGCGGTGATGTATCCAGGTTTCCAATACCAAAGGCCGGCCGTGACGAACACGGCGATGGAAGCCTGTAGACGGGGGCGGGGCATGGGAGAGATGAAGCGGGAAACAAAAAGGCGGGCGAGTTCCGGCTCGCCCGCCTTCCAAACCAGACAACAACTAGCATGAGCCCGGCACGCGACTCCGTGGGAACCGGTGGTCGCGCGCGGGAAGTTTAGAAGTCCACACCAAAGGTGAGGCTGTACACGATGGGCGTGGCGACCTCGTAGCGTTGGGTGGAGCGCGTGGCGGCGGAGCCGGTGGCGCGCCAGCCGACGAACTCTTCCTGCTTGGTGATGTTTTTCACGTTGAGCTGAACGAGTGCGTCGTAGCCGAGGGCCTTGAAGCGGTAGCCGGCGAAGACTTCTCCGTAGAAGGTGCTCGGATTATAGCGCGCCGAGCTGTTGGGACCGTTGTAGTCTTGGAGCGCTTTGCCGGAGCGTTGGAGGCCGGCGCCGATGCTCAGGCCGTCGACAGGACCATCGGTGAACGAGTATTTGGTGAGCAACGCCCATTGATCCTTGATGTGGCCGTTGGTGCTGCGACCGAGTTCGGACGCGATGGGCGAGGCGGTGACCTCGTTGTCGTTGTTGGCGTAACTGAGCATGATCTGCCAGTTGGGCAGCGGCTGGAAGATCAAGTCCGCTTCGAAGCCTGTGGATTCCTGTTCGCCGGCGGGGAAGAAATCGCCGGCGCCTAGAAGCGTTTCGCGGGTGGCGCCAGGGAACGCGATGGAGCGCTCGGCGTCGCTCATGGAGTCCCAGCGCTGCACGTTGAGATTGAACGCCGGAATGACCTGTTTGCCGCCGCCTTCCTTGGTGATCTGGTAGTAGCTGATGGTGCCGCTGATCTTGCCATCGAGGAGTTCGAGTTTCACGCCGCCTTCGTAGCTTTTGCCGACTTCGGGCGGCATTTGTTCGCTGAAGCTGTTTTTGTCGGTCGAGGGGAAGATCGACGACGAGTACACGGCGAAGACGGAGACCTCGCGGGTGATGTCGAACATGATGCCGCCCATCGGCGAGGTTTTGGAAACCTCGGTGGTTTTGACGGTGTTGGCGCCGGCATCGTATTGCACGAGCTTGAGGTTCGTGCGGTTGACGGCGGCGTTTACCTTGAGGCGGTTGTTGAGCGCGGAGCCCTGCCACGCGACGAAGTAATAATCGTTGGAATTATTTTCGCGGTTCCAGCCGCCGTTGCCGGTGTTGGGCGCGAAATCGGGCGGAGGCACGAGTGGAATCGTGTGGGTGTCGACACCGGCGCGCACGGCGAACTCGAGCACGTAGGGTGTGTCGATCGGTTGCGCGTAGCGGCGGGTGAGGAATTTTTCGGCCCACACGTTGGCGCCGAATGTGATCACGTTTTTGACCTCGCCGAGATCGAGCTTGTAGATGCCGGTGGCGCCGTAGCCGTGCATGCGATTGCCCCAATCGCGGTAGTGATAACCGAGGCGGATGATCTCGGGGTTGGTGTTGTATAACCAGCCGGTATTGTTGTTCGTGTCCCACGCCGCACCGCCGCCGGAGTTCTGACCTTCCCAGCCATCGGCATCGATGTTGAGGCGTTCGGAGTACTGGATGTACGCGCTGACGCTGAAGTTCTCGGTGAACGTCTGGTTGATCGAACCGCGATAGAGACGCGTGTCGATGGAACGAACGTTGTTGCCGGTGGCCCAATTCCATTCCCACGAGATCTCGGGATGATCGATCTGCAGCGGGATGGATGCGCCATTGTCGAGGACATTGCCTTCGGCATCGGTTTCGGGGCGAGTGAAGTAACCGAGGCCATTCGTCTTGCCGCGATAACCGTCCTCCATGAGGAAGCGGAGCTGCGTGCCCGCGCGCGGTTGCCACTCGAGATTGAGTTGAGAGTAGCGCACGGAACCATCGGAGTTTTCGCGTTCGTCTTTCGTTTCGGCGTGCGCGCCGTTGAAACGAATGCCGAAGCGGCCGGCCTTCACGTTGCCCGTGTAGTTGGCGTCGATCGCACCGCGATATTCGCCCTCGTTCTGCACGGTGAAGCGCAGCGAAGTGAAGTTGCTCTCGAAATCAACATCCTTGGTGATGCTGTTCATGATGCCGCCCGCGTACGACAGACCGTAGAGCGGACCGGCGGGACCTTTCACCACTTCGACGCGGGCGAGACCTTGCGTGTCGATCGGGTCGTACTGGCGGATGCCATCGCGGAGACCCCAGTTCTGGACGAATCCGCGGAAGAGAAACGCGTTGTACGCTTGTTGGATGGGATTGCTCGAACGGATGTCGGCGTTGCCGTTGACGAGCGCGGCGTTGTAGCGCTCGAGATCGATCTGGTTGGTGATCACGAGATCGTCCGCGAGGTCTTTGGTGAAGACCTGGATGTTGAGCGGGATGTCTTTGATCGGCGTGTTGGAGCGAGTACCGGCGATCGAATTGGAAGCGCGGTACCCGTGATCTTTGTCAGACGAAACGGTGAAGGGTGTGAGTTTGACGATGTCGTCCTCGTGATCCGAAGGGACATCGGCGCGGTCTTGAGCGTGAAGGATGCCGGCCAGTGAAGGCAGCAGCACGAGCAGGCCGATCCGAGGGAAAAGCGGACGGCGTGAGTTTGGGGATGTGGGTGTTGGGTTGTGCATGTTCTGTCTTTTCGCGATGTGCGCGACGCGGTCGTCGTGCGGGTGGGGTAGGCAAAAATTGAACGCTGAAAGAAAATCCTCTTCGCCGGAGTTGTTGGGAGCGGAGGGCGGTTAAGCGGACGCGGTCCCCCGGAGACAAAGGCTTCGAAACTCTATCGGTAGAGATTTCATCGGGGCGTGCGTGCGAAACATGTGCAGCGTTTCGACGCGTGAGACGCGCATGCAAAACGACGCTGTGCATGCGTCGACGCAGAGGCGGATAAGCGCCACGAATATTTGGCAAATGGCGCTGCGCACGCGCTGACCGCGCCAAGCGCCGCCGCGTGCGTTCAGTAAATTTCCCGAATAAACGATCGGGAATTAATCATGCCCACGTGACGTGGTGATGAGGACGTTCCGGTGCGGTCACACCATCCTGCCAATAACCCGGGATGTACGTGATTGTCTGCGCTTCGGGCACACCGCGTTGATACGCATCGGACATGATCGCGAGTTGCTCCATCGCGCGCTGGCCGACGAGGCGATGATTCTGCACCACGCCGGCGACATGGGGCATGCTCGGAGGAACATCGAGACAGGCGAACGCGACATCGTCGGGCAGGCGAATGCCCGCGGTGGCGAAGACATCGAACAACTCGTTCCAATTCGAAATCACCACGTCGACGCGATGCTCGCGAATCCAGTCCGACACCAGGCGCGGAAGCGTGGGCACTTGCGCGAGCGTGAAGATGAGCGGTGGCACACACTCGGCTTCGGGCAGCGACGCCTGCTCGAGCAGCACGCCCATGCCGAACGATTCCGAGAGGCGCATCTGGTCCTCGCGCGCGGTGGCGAGGCCGATGCGACGATAGCCGAGCTTGCGCAGACGACGCATGGCGAGACGCGCGACTTGTAGTTGATCGTTGGATACAGAGTCGAGCGGCGGGCTGAGATGCGAGCACTCGATCTTCACCGCGCAGAACTGGCTCCAGTCGAGATCGAGTTGGGCGATGTCGATTTCGAACGTGGACAACAACACGCCCGTGATACCGCGCGCCGTGAGTATGGAGTTGAGACGCGCGGGAGCGAGATGACCCTGGCCGACGACAAAAATGTCGAGCGTGTGTCCGCGCGCTTCGGCCGCGGCCTTGGCGCCCTCGTACACCAGCGGTTGGTAATGATTGCCGCCGAAACCGCCGAACAGGCGCGATGCGCCCGCGTGCACGACGAAGGCGGAGTTGACGGAGCGCGATTGCTGCGTCTGCCGCGCGCGGTGGAAGTTGAGCGCATCGAGCAGCGGATCGCGTTGATAACCGAATTCGCGAGCGACGGCGCGGATGCGCGCGCGCGTGCCCGGCGGGATGCTCGGGTGGTCGCGCAACGCGAGCGACACGGTGGTGACGTGCACGCCGGCACGCGCGGCGATGTCGGCGAGTGTGTAGTATTTTTTGGGAGCCGGTGAGGACTCAGCCGCGGACGGGGGCGGTTTCGCCGTCTTGCCAGACGCTTTGGACATAGAGGGAAGGCGCGAACTCGGGGATGCCGCGTTCGCCGGATTTGAGTTGGGTGACGACGATGGAAACCGCGCGCTCGCCGAGCAGCGGTAGATGCGGGCGGATGCCGGCGAGGCCGGGCGGTGTGGAGTCGGACAAACACAGGCAGGCGCAGGCGACCTGATTGGGCACTTGCAGACCGTCGTCTTCGAGCAGCTCGCGGATGTTGGCCCAATTGCACAGGACCGCGTCGATCTGATGACGACGCACCCAGCGGCCGATCATGCCGCCGAGAGAAACGGCGTCGCTGTTGTAAGGGAAAAGCAAGGGCGGCACGCGGCGCTCGGGCGGGATCGACGCCTCCTCCATGAGAAAACCCGCGGAGTGACGATGCCCGCAGGCGTCTTCATCCGCACGACCGACAGCCATGCCGATGCGTTGATAACCGAGTTCGGTGAGACGCCGAAACGCGAGACGCACCTCGCGGATGTGATCGTTGCCGATGGTGGGCGCGTCGGGGCCGGTGTGGCGCGAATGGATTTTTGCGACGGCAAACTCATCCCAATTGAGCGCGATCTCTGCGAAGCCCGGCACAAAACCCGCGATCACGATGCCGGTGATTTTGTTTTCGCGCAGATGACGCGCGAGGCTGCGCGAATCGTGATCGTCTTCACCGACCATCAGCGGCTCGAGTTCGTAGCCGAGCAACTGGGCCTGACGCCGCGCGCCATCAAAGATCATCTGCAAGTACGGCGGACGCGTGCGGTCCGGCATCGGGCGATAATTTTCGAGATAAGCGATGCGCGGCGCCGGCGCGCACACGGAGCCCTGCTGGCGGAAACGACTGAGCGCGTGGAAAACCGGGTCGCGTTCATAGCCGAGCCGCGTGGCGATCTCTTTGATGCGTGCGCGCGTCTGAGGCGGGATGCTCGCGTGTTCGCGGAGCGCGAGCGACACCGTGGTGATGTGGTAACCGGATTCGCGGGCGATGTCCTTAAGCGTGGTGCGGCGGGGCGGACCGGCCTCGGGGGTGACGGGCGGGACGTTCATGGGGAAGACGGGGCAGGAGGAACGCGGAGGCGAGAGGGCTCAAGCGGACGGCTACTCTAACGTTTAGTGTCGTGGGTAAAAATCAAATCGACCGCGTTGCCGTGTCGCAGGTTTCTGAGGAGCACGCGGGCGAGGGAAAGGGATCGGCGCTCGAAAAGACGCGGCACGCCATCGCGGAGTTCTACCGATAGAGCAAGGGGAGGCTGGGACGGTGCAACGCGGGCGCGTAGCAACAAGCTCTACCCCGCCACCCCATGTTGTTCGCGATTCATCCATCGTCGGTCTTGTGCGACGTGTCTTCGCGAGGCGGGACCTCCAGCCGACCAGGTGCGACGTCCCTCGCTCCGTCACATTTGCCGCCAGATGTTGAGTCGATCGAAAAGTCTAGGGGTAGGCTTTCGGAAGCGACCGATGTCTGGCGGTTTCGTTTTCATGGATAAGCCCCGCCGTCATCCTCTCCTCTGGGTGCCCACGCTGTATCTGGCGATGGGCATCCCGTTCAACGTGATCATGAGTGGCACCGCCACGAACATGTACAAGTCGCTCGGCTACTCGAACGCGCAGATCACGATCGCGCTCGGGAGCATCGGGGTGGCGTGGTCGCTCAAGCCGCTGTGGGCGGCGTTTCTCGACATGTATCGCACGAAAAAATTCTTCGTGCTGTCGATGGAGCTGCTGATCGCGGCGTTGTTTGTCGGCGTGGCGATGTCGATCCCGAGCGTGGGATTTTTCCAGATCAGTCTGGCGCTGTTGTGGGTCGCGGCGTTCGCGTCCTCGACGCAGGATATCTGCGCGGACGGCGTCTATCTCACGTCGCTCGACAAACCCAAGCAGGCGAAATTCGCGGGCGTACAAGGCATGTTCTGGGTGGGCGGCAAGGTCCTCGCGACTGGCGGCTTCATCTTTCTCATGAGTTCGCTGCAGAGCAACTTGGGCTGGAGCGAGCAACGCATGTGGCAAGGCGTGATGGGTGCGTGCGCCGCCGCGATGTTGCTGCTGTTTGCGTGGCATTATTGGAAATTGCCCACCGGCTCGATCGCGGAGCGGCCGAGCGGCGCGGGTGCGGTGGTGAAAGACTTCCTGCACACGGCGGGGACGTTTTTCCACAAGCGCGCGTTCTGGGGCATGATCGCTTTCGTATGTCTGTATCGACTCGGCGAAGGACTGATCCTGATGGAAGGACAACTCTTCCTGCGCTCGGCGACGAGTGAAGGCGGGCTCGGCCTCACGGCGGCGGAAGTGAGCAAGATCGATGCGGTGTACGGCACGGCGGCGTCGATTTGCGGTGGTCTGCTCGGCGGATGGTTTGCCGGCAAGATAGGCCTCTCGCGTGCGCTGTGGATTCTCGGCCTGTGCCTCAATGTGCCGCACTTCACCTATGTCGCCCTGAGCCACGTGGCGGCGCATGGGAACGGCGCGAGTTTTCCCTTCATCGTCTCGATGGTGAGCATCGAGAAGTTTGGCTACGGCTTCGGCATGGTGGGCAACATGATCTACATGATGCAGCAGATCGCGCCCGGACGTCGCACGATGACGCACTACGCGTTCGCGACGGCGTTGATGAATCTGATGCTCGTGCCGACCAACATGATCTCGGGACCGCTGGCGGAGTTTCTCGGATTCTCGACGTTCTTCATCGTGGTGATGTTCGCTTCGGTGCCGTCGGTATGGGCGGCGTGGAAAGCGCCGTTTCCGCAGAAAGAAGGCGAACGTGCCGACGATGCATCGCAGGTGGTCGCGGCGCCGGCGGCAATCGATAAACCGGCGGACAACGGCCATGAAATCATCACAGTGGACGATCCTACGCGGTTGCGGCCGGAAGAAATCAGAATCCAAGCGATCGCCGGACGCGCCTCGATGTATGGCGTGCTGCAGATCCTCATGATCCTCGTCGTTGATGCGATGATCCTCGGCTGGATCCACGGCGTGGCACATGGCTCGGAGCCAGGTTTCATCATGCGCGGCTTGCTCGCCGTCGCGGGGCTCATGCCCGGTGTATCCGTTTCTTCAGGACAAGTCTGCTTCGCGGCGCTGGCTGCGTGCGCGCTGCTGAAACTCTGGTTTGCGTGGCGCGCGGTCCGCATCGCGCGTTTCGCGATCGCGGAAGCCAACGCCGTCGGCGAAACGAATTACCGCGGCAATGCGCGCGGTGCGATCGTGGCGACGATTGTGTGCGTGCTCTTCAGCGTCGTGGTGCTCGCGGTCGGCGCGCGGCTCGCGCTGTGAGCGATGAAGCGCTGAAAGCGTCGTCGGCACGGACGCTATTTTGACGTGTCGACGACGAAGAGTTGGGGCAGTGGTGAAGCTTGCGACAGAGATTCACCACGCGCGCTGATGTTGCGACGCGCGCCTTCGCTTCCCCATCCCATGCACGCGATTCAGCAAAACCCCTTAAAAACCCGAGCCGATGTGCAGCGATTGGTGCGCGAGCTCGCGGAGCCATTGATCCCGCATTTTTCGCCCGGTCGCACGCAGGTGCTGCCCGGACCGAATCGCGCGTTGTACGGAGATCCGGCGAGCGGGCTCGAAGGATTTGCGCGACCGCTGTGGGGACTCGCGCCACTCGCGGCGGGCGGCGGAAAATTTAAACACTGGGATCTGTGGCGCACCGGCATCGCGAACGGCACCGATCCGAAACATCCGGAGTACTGGGGACGGCCGGGCGATTACGATCAACGCAGCGTCGAGATGGCGGCGTTTGGCGTGAGCCTCGTGCTCGCGCCGCGCGAGTTGTGGGAAAAACTTCCGCCGGCGGTGCGCGAGCGGTTCGTCGCGTGGTTGTCGCACATCAACGACGTGAAACTCGTGCAGAGCAACTGGCTGTATTTTCGCGTGCTGGTGAATCTCGGTCTGCGCGTGCGCGGACAAACGTGGTCCGAAGAACGCGTGGACGCGGACCTCGCGCGACTCGACGATTTTTATCTCGGCGACGGCTGGTATCAGGACGGCCCGTCGGGGGCGCCGTTTCGCGATGGACGCACGGGCGATTATTACGTGCCGATGGCGTTTCATTATTACGCGCTGATCTACGCGCGGCTCGCGGGTGCGTCCGATCCGGTGCGCACGACGCGCTACCTGGAACGCGCGCGTTTGTTCGCGCAGGATTTTGCGCACTACTTCGCGGCGGATGGCGCCGCGCTGCCGTTTGGGCGGAGTCTCACGTATCGTTTTGCGCAAGGCGCCTTCTGGGGCGCGCTCGCTTACGCGCCGGTTGAGGCGCTGCCGTGGTCGGTGATCAAGGGTTATTACCTGCGGCATCTGCGCTGGTGGTTGCAACAACCGATCTTTTCGGAAACCGGACTGCTCACGATCGGTTATGCGTATCCGAATCTGCTCATGGCGGAGAGCTACAACTCGGCGGGCTCGCCGTACTGGGGCATGAAAGTGTTTCTGCCGCTGGCGCTGCCGGAAAATCATCCCTTCTGGACTGCGCCCGAAGCGCCGCCGCCCGCGCGACGTCGCGTGCGCACGATCGCGGGCGCGAAACTCATCGCGGCAACCGATCCGGCGACGGGCGATGTGACGGCGATCAATCCGGGACAAGCGGTCGAGGACTGGCCGCGGCATGCGCCGCAGAAGTATTCAAAATTTGCATACAGCACGCGCTTCGGCTTCGCGGTGCCCGCGAGTTCGGCGACGCCGTCGGAAGGCGGTTTCGACAACATGCTCGCGCTCAGCGACGATCGCCGGCGTTACCGCGTGCGCGAGCATTGCCATGACATGCAAGTGCGCGACGGCGTGGCGTATTCGCGCTGGTTGCCGTGGCCCGACGTGGAAGTGCGGACGTGGCTCATCGCGTTTCCCTCGGCGCATGTACGACTGCATCGGGTGAATAGCGCGCGCGTGTGGTGGAGTTTTGAAGGCGGTTTTGCGGTCCCGTATCTCGCGCCGGCGACCGTGCGACGCGAAGCGAACGATCAGGGGCGCGCCGCGGTGACGACGCCGAGTGGATTTTCGTGGATTGAAGATCGCGCGCTCGAAGGCGCGCTACGCCGCACGCGCTGCGTCGATCTCGGCGCGAGCAGTCATGTGCTGGCGTCGCTTTCGGCGATGCCGGGACTCACGGGCGAACACACGGCCGGCGAATGCTGGCTGGCGTCGGTCGTCGGCGGCAGCGCGCCGGGAAACGAGCCGGATGCGTGGAGCGATCCGCGTCAGATCGAGTTGAGACGCACGGAGGGCGGCGGCTTTGTGTTGGAGTATGCCGGTGCGCGTTGGTGGCAGCTCGACGATCATGCTTCGTGCGGGGTTTCGACCGACGCGCGGCTGGCGGCGCTGGCGGAAGAAGCATCCGTTTCTTGAAAATAAAAAACGCGAGTGCACCGCAGAGGCGCACTCGCGTCGAATGGATGAGAATTACTGCGGGCGGCGGCGGCCGAACCAGAACATGATGACGCCAAACACGGCGAGGAACGCGCCCCACCAGAGGTTGACGTTGAGGCCGAGCGAGCGCGCGTAGATTTCGCTGTCGCGCGTCACCAGGCCGTAGATGGCCATCATGAGGCCGACGAGGGTGAAAAGAACTCCAATGGGAAGGCGAAGGTCCATGGCGGTTTACCAGAAGATAAGGTTAAGGATGAGGCAGGCGACGATGACGATCGCGCCGAGGATGGCCGGGCGCGCGTACCATTTGTCGGTCGAAGTGCGGTCGTGCGGCGTGAGCGAATAAACGAGGCCGCGCAGCTCATCGTCGGTGCGGCGGTGACCGGTGACGATCGAGATCCCGAGGTTGATGATGAAGGTGACGCTGAAGGCCACGATCGCGACCCAGAAGCTTTGCGAGAGTTCTTTCGGGAATTCGAAGACCGGGCTGAGCCACGCGCCCTTGATGCCGGGGGCGTTGCCGGAGGCGAGCGAGAGACCGTGGAAGACGACGGCGGAGGAAGTGCCGATGACCAGGCCCCAGAACGAGCCGGAGTGGTTGGAGCGGCGCGTGAACATGCCGAGCAGGAAGGTGGCGAAAAGCGGCGCATTCACGAAGCCGAACACCAGCTGGAGGATCGACATGATGTTGTTGTAATTGGCCGCCACATACGCGCAGCCGACCGCGAGGAAGATGCCGATGATGGTGGCAAGCTTGCCCATGCGGAGGAGCTCGGCGTCGGTCTTCTTGGAACCGCGTTGGTAGATGTCGTAGGTGAGGACCGTGTTAAACGCCGTCACATTGGCCGCCATGCCCGACATGAACGAAGCCATGAGCGCGGTCATCGCGAGGCCGAGAAGTCCATTGGGGAAATAGTGGAACATCATCGAAGGCAGCGTCTGGTTGTAGTTCAGCGCGCCGTCCTTGAGCGGGATCGAGTAGCCATTGCCCACGGCGTCCTGCGTGAGGGCGAAAGCGATCATGCCGGGCAGCACGATGATCGCGGGGAAAAGCATCTTGGGGATGGCGCCGATGATCGGCGTGCGGCGTGCGGCGCCCATGGAGTCGGCCGCCATCGCGCGCTGGACCTCGGCGAAGTTGGTGCACCAGTAACCGAACGAGAGCACGAACCCGAGACCGAAGAGGATGCCGTACCACGGCACGCCGAGGGCGTTGTCGATGCCGCCGGTGCCCGCCCACGAATGCATGGCTTGCGGGTTGTGCACGGACATCTTGGCGACGAGGCCTTCCCAACCGCCGACATCGCGGAGCGCGAGGTAGGCGAGCGGCGCGATGCCGAACACAATCATGAAGAACTGCAGCACCTCGTTGTAGATCGCGGAGCTCAGGCCGCCCTTGAGCACGTAGGCGAGCACGATGGCCGAAGTGACGAGAAGCGAGATGTGATAATTCCAGCCGAGGAGAAAATTCAGCAAGTCGGCCAGCGCGTGCATCGAGATGCCGGACGAGAACACCGTCATGACCGCGAAGGAGTACGAGTTGAAGGTGCGCGTGCGTTCGTCGTAGCGCATCTTCAAGTAGTCCGGCACCGACTTGGCCTTGGAGCCGTAGTACATCGGCATCATGAACACGCCGAGGAACACCATCGCGGGAATCGCGCCGACCCAGTAGAAGTGGGACGTCATGATGCCGTACTCCGCGCCGGAGGCGGCCATGCCGATGAGTTCTTGTGCGCCGAGATTGGCGGAGATAAACGCGAGGCCAGTGATCCAACCCGGGATCGAACGACTGGAGAGCAGATAGCCCTCCGCACTTCGCGCCTGGCGTTTGAGGGCGAAACCAATCGCGATGACTACCACGAGGTAGGTGACGAGGATCGCGTAATCGATTGTTTCGAGGCCGAACTTAGGCAGTGAGCCGAGATCGCCGGTGAGGCCGGACGATGCGGAGGAGAGGCTGGCGAAGATGCCAGGCAAGTGTGGGTCACTCATGTTGGTCGGATAGGGAAAACGACGGACGGAGAAAGCGCCGAAGTGTGGAGGCTTCGGACGACTTTGCGAATGCAGAGTTTAGCACCGCGCAGAATCCCGCGGTTTTTTACGGCAAAATCCGCGCGCCGCGGGTGCCGGCGGCCGTGTTAGTTCCTCGGAAAATGCCGGCGCCCGCCGGCGCTCCTATCAGTCACTCGACCGGTACGAGGCGAATCACGCGACCGGGATCGTTCATGACGACATAAAGCAAGCCGTCCGGCCCGCTGCCGACATCCCGCAAGCGCGAGATGTCTTTTAGGAGCACTTCTTGATGGGTGACGCGACCGTCCTCAATCACGAGCCGACGCAACTCCTGTTGCGCAAGTGCGGTGACAAAGAGGTGTCCGGTCCATTTCGGGAAACGATCGCCCTCGTAGAAGTCGATGCCGCACACGGCGATCGACGGCGTCCAATGAATCACCGGTTGCTCCATGCCCTCGCGCGCGGTTTCGCCGGTGATGGGTGTGCCATCGTAGTTCATGCCGTGTGTGATGACGGGCCAGCCGTAGTTGCGGCCTTTCTTGACGATGTTGAGCTCGTCGCCGCCGCGCGGCCCGTGCTCGGTTTCCCACAACACACCGGTGCGCGGATCGAAATCGAGGCCCTGAGGATTGCGGTTGCCGTAAGTCCAGATGGAGCCGATCGCGCGCGGATCGTTCACGAAAGGATTGTCCTCGGGCACGCGGCCATCGTCGTGGATGCGGTGAATTTTTCCGTTGGGACGCGAAAGATCCTGCGCGTGGTCCTGCGTGCCGCGTTCACCGTGGCTGAAAAACAAATAACCCTTTCCATCGAAGGCGATGCGACAACCATAGTGCACGCCTCCGGCGCGGCGATACGTGTCGGGCGGCGCGGACCAGATCGTTTCCTCGTCCTGCCACGCGCCGTCGCGGATGCGACCGCGCACGAGTTTGGTCATGGAGACGTTTTGACCGCTGGCGTTTTTCATCGCGTGGCTGAACGCGAGATAGATCCATCCATTGTTCGCGTAGTCGGGATGCGGCGCGACTTCGAGCAAACCGCCCTGGCCGCCATCGTGGACCGCCGGTGTGCCGCGCACGGGATCGGGAAGCAGGCGACCGTTTTCCACGATGCGCAAACGACCTGGTTTCTCCGTGATCAAGAGACGTCCATCGGTCAGCCACGCGATCGACCACGGCGTGTCGAGACCATCGGCGACGGTTTCGATTTTGAAACGATGCCGCTCGCTGGAAATGACCTCGTCGTGTTGCGGCTGGCTGCGTGTGGGACGGTGGCGTTGGTAGTCCGCACGATGCTCGCGGAGGTAAACCACGAGTCCGCGAATCTCGCCCTCGGAGAAGGCGTTGCCAAAAGGCGGCATGCCGCCGTCGGCCGTGCCTTCGCGAATGATGCGTGCGATAGTCGCATCGTCCGCGCCGTAGCGCCAGGTGTCGTCGAGCATGCTCGGTGCGGACGCGCCCTGCATGTTGGCGCCGTGACAACTCGCGCAGAACTGCGCGTACAAACGCGGCGCGTGACGATTCTGCGCGGACGCGGTGAGGCCGAAAAACGACGTGGCGATCAGCGCCGCAAGAAAGCAGGCGCGCGGGGCGATGGTTGGGAAGAGCATGCGGCGTAAGCGCAGAGAAACCACGCCGCGCCGTATCGCAATCGCGCGCTCGACGAATGAGTGCGGAGATTGTTCTAACGATCGAGACGCGCGTGCGGTCCCACGACTGCGCCGGTGAAATGAATACCTCCGCCCGCAGCCTGCACCGTGACGGGAATCATGTCGGCCTCGGCAGGAAACGGAATCCATTCGCCCGGCGTGAGGGCGTAAGCGAGCGCGAGCTTTGTTTCGTCGGCGGAGAGTTTCAGCGACAACGAAGTGACGTCGTGCGGAATCGGCGCGGACGTCACGAGGACGGGTTCATCGCCGTTGGCGCGTTCGAGGATGAGTGTAGTGGATTTTTCACTACGACGGACGCCGAAGACGTAGTGTTGCTGCTCGTTTTGAAACAGCGCGAGGCCGGCGGTGGTGTTGTCGGGCAGCGGAAACGAGAGGGTGGTTTCGACGTCAAAACGCGCATGCTGCACGCGGCGGGCGAGGAAGGCGGGGTTCTGTAGTTGAAAAAGGGATACAGGCTGCGGCGTGAGCAGCAGGCGGCCGGGCCTGGGCTCGAGTTTCCACCACGCCTCCTTCGGCGCGCGCAGCATCATCCAGAACGGCGAAAGCGTCGGGGTGGTGAAATCATCATGCCAGGTGAAGTTGCCGTTGAGCGATGTGTGAGGAGTGGAGATCGAGGACTGAGAAGGCGCTGCCACCACAGAGGGAACGCGTTCGCCCGGAGGCAGAATCGTCGGCCAGCCGTCGTCGGTCCACGTGACCGGAAGCAGGAACGTCTCGCGGCCGGTCGTCCAGTAATCGCGGGCGAATGGACGACATGCGAGAAAGACGGACCACCAGTTTCCATCAGGTCCGATCACGAGATCGGCGTGACCCGTGCAGGTGATGGCGCCGGGCGCGGTGCCATCGAGATCGCGTTGCGTGAGGATCGGATTTTTATCCCATGGCTCAAACGGACCGGTTGGCGATTTCGCGCGAAAGATGACCTGAGAATGATCGATGCTCGTGCCGCCTTCGGCACAACAGAGATAATACCAGCCGTCGCGTTTGTAGAGATGCGGACCCTCGATCCACACCGGCTTCTTCGCGAGATCGACGCCGCCGTTGATGATGATCTGGCGCGGGCCGATGAGTTTCTTCGCGGCGATGTCGAACTCCTGAATCCAGATCGCGCGATGACCGGAATAGAGCGGCTGGTTATCGGGAGGATTGCCGTTGTTCACGAGCCACGCGCGACCGTCGTCGTCGAAAAACAGCGACGGATCGATGCCATCGAAACGGAGCCAGATCGGATCGGACCAAGGGCCGGCCGGATCGGTGGCGGTGACGAGAAAATTGCCGCCGCCATCCACGTGCGTGCAGATGACGTAGAAAACGCCGTCGTGATATTCGATCGCCGGGGCGAAGAGGCCGCGTGTCGTGCGAAGCCCGTCGTAGTCGAGCTGCGAAGGACGATCGATCACATGGCCGAGCTGAGTCCAATTAACGAGGTCACGGCTGTGAAAAATCGGAATGCCGGGGAAGTAGGCGAAGGTGGAGTTGATGAGGTAATAATCCGCCGGATCGCCGGGATTTTTTCCGGGCACGCGGCAAATCGACGGATCGGGATAAAAGCCGGCGAGAATGGGATTCCGAAAGTGGCCGGCTGGAAGTGGCGTTTCGAAAGCGGGGTCGCGGCCGGTGTAGGTGAACGACTCGAAAACCACGGGCGCCGAGGCGAAGAGCGACGTGTGAAGAGTGAAGAGGGAAAGGAGGAGAGCGGGCAGACGCATCGGGGGATGTTTAGACAGGATGGCAGAAGGAACGGGATTGAGGAAAATTCGACGTGTTTACCGGCCGGCAGGGTCGCCGGGGACGTAGCGGAGTTTCCTCTCCATGTAGTGAGAAAGTGGATACTCAGCGGGTTCGATGCCGTCGGGGAGTGGACATTGAGAGAACGTTTGGAAGTACAGCACGCAGGCGTCGCGCCATTCGCGGGCCTCGCGTTCCTGACGCGCGAGGAGCGCGGCCACGTGAGCATGACGCCCGGCATCGATCAGCGGCGCGAGCTCGGCCCAGGATTTTTGCCAGGCGCGCACGGAGTCCACGCCGCGTTGGTAGTGGCGACAGAGTTCGTCCCAGAGCGTGTTACCGGATTTCAGGCGATGATCCCACGGGACATGATGAAACCAGAGCAGAAGATTTTCGGGACAATCGGTGAGAGATCCGAAAATCCGCGCGACGGGCGGGGCGTATTGAGCGATGGCGTTTGAGCCGGTGGCGGTGCGATCGAAACCGAGACCGTTTTTGTCGGCGCGATGATAGTACGTGGACGTCCAATCCGCGCGTCCGGCGTCGGCAACCCACGGGCCGGGACCATAATGATGTCCCTCGGCCATGATGTGATGGAGCCCGAGCGGCATCGAATAATCGACGACGGTTTCGCGCGAGGTCAGCAGCATGGGCACGAGCGTGGAGACGACGCGCGAATCGTTGGAGAATGTCTGGCGCGCCCATTCGTCGGCGATGGTTTCCGCAGAGAGCGTGTGATCCCATGCGAGACGACCGAAGGCATACCAGTTTGCCTGTGCGAGCGGGTGTCCGGTCCAGTTGCGAGAATCGCCGGTGTTGGCGACGCCCGCGATTACGCTGAGCGAGCGGCCATCGAGCGAGCCATCGACGATGCGGGCGACAGAGGAGTTTTTGCCGGACGTGAAGGTGTCGGCGTCGAGCGTTTCTTTGAAGAGCGGCGCGAGAAACGCGAGGTGGTTGGCGCCGCCGAGGTATTCCTGCGCGATTTGGAGTTCGAGCGCGAGCGGCGTGCGCGGCATTGCGCCGAAGAGCGGGTGAAACGGCTCGCGCGGCATGAAGTCGATCGGGCCGTTTTTGATTTGGACAACGACGTTGGCGCGGAATTTTCCGTCGAGCGGTTTGAATTCGTTGAACGCCTGCTTCGCGCGATCGTCGGGCACGTTGTTGTCGTAAACAAACGCGCGCCACATCACGATGCCGCCGTGCGGCGCGAGGGCGTCGGCGAGGAGGTTGGCGCCCTCGGCGTGCGTGCGGCCGTAGGCTTGCGGACCGGGCTGACCCTCAGAGTTGGCTTTGACGAGAAAGCCGCCGAAGTCGGGAATCGCGCGGTAGATCTCGTTCGCTTTTTCGCGCCACCACGCGATGACCTCGGGGTCGTGTGGATCGGAGGTTTTGAGGCCGCCGATTTCGACGGGAGCGCTGAAACGGGCTGTCAGGAAAATCTGGATACCGTACGGGCGAAACGTGTCGGCGATGACGGCGGCCTTGCGGAGATAATCGGGCGTGAGGACGAGCGCGTTGGCGTTCACATTGGTGAGCACGGCGCCGTTGATGCCGATGGACGCATTGGCGCGGGCATAGTCGCGAAGGCGCGGTGAAACGTAGTCGGGGAGCTCGAACCAATTCCACAGCGAGTGCCCGGCCGCGCCGCGCTCGATGAAGCCGTCGAGATTGTCCCAGTGGTTGAGCAGACGGTATTGGATTTTTGGATACGAAGAGAGAGAAAGATTGTCGAGCGGCTGGCGGGTTTGGAGGAGACGGATCAGATGAAAGACGCCGTAAAGAATGCCGCGGTCGGAAGGAGAAGAAAGCGTGAAGGGTGAAGCGTGAAGGGTGAAACCGGAGCGCGCGCGCGGATCGGCAGGAGAGTCGTGCGCCGGCAGTTTTTGGAGACGGATCTCCGGCGTGAAGCCGAGAAGTCCGTTGAGCGCGGCGGTGAGTTCGTCTCGTGCTACTGCGATAGTCGGCGACTCGGCGTCGTCGGGCGTTGCGAACGTGATGTGCGCGAGGGCGCGAGCCGCCGCGTCGACGTACGCAGCGTCTTCAATGCGATCGTAGCGAAGCCAGAGACGGTAACCATCCTCCGCGTTGGCCACGGTGAGCGTGGCCAACGCGAACATCGAACATCCTAGGAGGAACGCCCAACGTCGAAGGGAAAGAAAACGGATAGCGGGGAGGGGCATCGGGAGGGCGATCTCTACGGGTCAAACGGCGGCTTTGGCGCGGCGTTCGGCGAGCTCGTTGGCCATCTGAAGTGTGCGGGCTTTGTTGAGCTTGCACGCGGCGATCGAGATCGCGCCACCGACGAAGAGGAGGCCGACGACAAGGCTGCTGGTGGCGCGGAAACCGGCGATCGCGTTCTCCGCGGATGGGAAGCGCGTGTCGTAATTCCAGAAACCTTCCATGACCCAAAGAAAGACGGCGGAGCCGAGCGCGAGACCGACCTTTAGCGCGAGGCCGATCGTGGCGAACACCATGCCGGTGAAACGGCGTCCGGTCTGCCATTCGGAGTAATCGGCGGCGTCGGCGTACATGGCCCATGCGACAGCGATCGTGGGCGCGTAGAAGATCGCGCCGGAAATCGCCAGCAGCCACATGCCGGTGGTGTTGGTTGGTTCGAGCAGATACATCGCGCCGGCGTTGAGCGCGGACAGCGTGAAGCCCCATCCGATCACGGCTTTCTTGCCGAAGCGTTTCGAGAGACCGGTGGAGAGAATGATGACCGTGATGGTGACGATCGTGCCCGTCATGTTGACGATGCTGTTAAACACATCGGCGACGTTGGAGTTCGCGGCGGTTTCGCGCGTGCCGTGAACAATGAAGCCGAGCCAGTAATCGAGCAGCGTGTCGGCCTTCTCCATCACGGGGGTGGTGAGGCCGAGTTTTTCCACGAAGTCGAACATCGCGGCCTTGTCCGCGAAGTGGTGATAGTAGTTGTAATGCGCGCCGCCGCGGAAGGCCAGCATGCTGAAGTTGAAAACCGTGTAGCAAATGAGCGCGATCCAAGGCGCGTTATTGAGGAGATCGGCGAAGTCTTGCTTCACGGAGGACTTCGCTTCGACGACGGGTTTGATGCGCTCCTTGGTCGTGAAGAACGTGATCAGAAACAGGATGAGACAAAGCACGGCCCAGAGCGTCATCGTCATCTGCCAGCCGTGCTGACGCGTGGTGCCTTCGGAAAAACGCGCGACAAGCGGGAGCGTGAAACCACCGACGATGAATTGCGCGATGTTGACCGAGACGAAGCGGTAGGAGTTGAGCTTGGTGCGTTCGTTGAGATCGCCCGTCATCACGCCGCCCAATGCCGAATACGGCATGTTGTTCATCGAATAAAGCGTCATGAGGATCGTGTTGGTGATGCCGGCGTAGGCGACCATCATGGCGGTGCTCCAACCTTCGGGTGTGGTGTACGCGAGAATCATGCACACGGCCCACGGCACGGAGGTCCACAGGATCCAGGGACGGAATTTTCCCCAACGCGTGTTCGTGCGATCGGCGAGCACGCCCATGATCGGATCGAAAAGCGCATCCCACAAACGCGGCCAGAGCAGGATGGCGGCGGCGGCGCTCGCGCTGAGACCGAACACGTCGGTGTAGAAATTCAGCTGAAACAGAATCATCGTCATGAAGACGAAGTTCGCGGCGGCGTCGCCGAGGCTGTAACCGACTTTTTCCTTCACCGAGAGTTTATCGGAGGACGTCATGGGGATGGGGCGGGGTTGAAGCGGAGCGGGGATTTTTCGAGCGGGATTTGAAGCGATGGCCGACGAGAACGTCGGCGCTCCGAAATGAAAGAGGCGGGAGATTATTCGAGCATCCAGAGCCACGCGGAGACGCCGCGCGGGTAATAACGGCTGCCGCAGACGACACCGGTGTCGCTCAAAATCTGATCGCACATGGCGAAAGCGCCGCAGCCGGGCTGACGTTGCCAATCCGCATGCACGCGATCCGCCGCGATCGCGGCTTCGGAAAGCGTTTCGGGAAACAATTCGCGGATGACGTACTGCGCGATGGCGATCTTGCTGAACCACGTGTTGCGGCTCGTGCTGCTCATCTTCCAACCGCCCGAGGTCGCATCGATGCATACGCCGGGTTGCAGCGCCTGCGTGAGGTGTTGACGCAGTTGTTCGAACAACGGCGCGAAGCGTCCCGCGGGATCGATCGCATCGGTGTAACCGAGATAAAGCGGATAAAGAAAACCTTCGACCGCGGGGAGGATGCGCGAGCGATTTCCCTTTTCGAAAACCGCGGGGAAGAAACCGGTGTCGGTCTCGAATTTTTGCGTGATGCTCTGCGCGAGACGATCGGCGGTGGCGTGCGCATCGGCGGCTTCTTTTTTCAAACCGAGACGACTGAAGGCGTTCTCAAGCAGCACCCACGCGCCGAGCGTTTTGACGGCGAGATAGAGATTGTTGCGCGCCTGACCGAGACTGACGTCGAGACTGTCGTACGTGGTGATTTCCCAGCCGCGCGTGCCGCAGCGCGACGAATCGTGTTTGAGAATGCCGTCGCGCTTTTTCGGATCGGGATGATCGCGACGTTGCAAACTCTGCGCGCCGGCGAGCAGCCACGATTTGTTTTTGCGCAGCCAGGCACGATCGCCGGTTTTCTCCGCGTACGTGACGGCGGTGAGGATCCAGTTGAGAAGCTGCTCCATCGTCATGTGACTGAAGCAACCCTCGACATCGTCGCATTCGTAGCTCGAGCGTCCGGGCGGCGTGAAATGATTCATCACCCCCATGTCGTGCGTGAAGGAAATGCCACCGGCGACGAGACGACCGCCGACGCGCAGACGATCGCGGTACGAGTAACGCCGCGTGAAAAGATCGAGCGTGTCGCGCACGACCCACGGGAACCACTCGAGCTCGAAGAAAAGATGATCCACCGTGAGATCGAAGGTGTTCATCATGCGATACTCGCCCTCGTTGACGACCCAGAGCGGCCGACCCTTTTGCCAGAGAAGCTGCGTGTTGCCGAAGTAGCTGTGCGTGGCTTGCGCGAGGAGGAATTGCTGGTCGGCGTTGAGCTTGCTGCTGCGGAGCTCGTTGTCGCGCTCGCGCGCGGTTTTCACCTGGCGCGCGTGATTCGCGAGACCGTGTTCGAGCACGTCGACGAGATCGGAGAAATACTGTGTGTACGCGTAGCTCGCCTCGATGCCGGTGGTGACCGGACCGCCTTGGTAGAAACCGAGCACGAGCGGAAAACGCTTCTTCTGTCCTGCGCGCACCGTGAACACGAGCGCGGTTTCGCTACCGATGACGAGCAGCCCGCGATGATCGCGGAACTTCGGCGTGAAGACGTCGAAACCCTGACGCATCTCGACGTCGCGTCCCGCGCGGGTGGCGTAACCAAATTCGCGTCCGCACGCGAAGCCCGCGAGGGATGAACCTTCGTCGGCCAGCGGATGAAGCCCGTGGTCGGGTTCACCCAAACCAAAGATCAACTCGGCGTCGCCGCGACCGTCGGTGTTGTCGTATTCAATTATTCCATACACCATCGGCGCGAGAGCGAGGCGCGCGCGTTCGCCGCGAAGTCTGCGCGGATCGGGCACGCGCGAAAACGGAGTGTGCAGCGAAAACGTGAAACGATCGTCTCCCGCGCGCCACGTGTCGCTCGCCCAGCCGAGCTCGCGCACATAATCGCCGGGCCGCAGCGGACGGTAGTTTTTCGGCGGTTGTGCGACCGCGGCTTCGCCGACGAAAGCGGTTTCGTTCGACTTCGGCGGCGTGAAGTACGGCAGCAGATTCCAGTCGTCCTTGGGCGATGGACGAAACCCGATGTAGACATTCTGCCGGGCGGGACCGCGGAGCGCGTGGCCGAATCCACCGGGCGAATCGACGAGCCCGAGCGTGAAGCTGGCGAAGGCTCCAAACGGGGAATGTTGTGTGTGGTAACTTTCGGAAAAACCAGACGACGGGGCAGAGGGCATGGGGGAGGGGAGCCGGCATGCAAACGGGCGTGCCGAATGCGGGCAACGGACCGGCGGATACTAACTTTAGACTTGTGCGTGCGCCTGCCACGGGGCATCCGGTGCGACATGAACAAACGGCGCGTGACGTTGTTGGATATTGCGAAGGAGGCGGGTGTACATGTGACGACGGTTTCGCTCGCGCTGCGAAACAATCCACGGCTGCCGGAGGAAACGCGCGCACGGATCAAGGCGCTCGCGGACAAGCTCGGTTACGCGCCCGATCCACTGTTGAAAGCGTTGGTCGCTTATCGCGGACGTATCATGACGCGGCGCAATCCGCCGACGCTTGCGTATGTGACGAACTGGAATAGCCGCCTCGGCTGGAAGAAGGTCACCGCGCATCCGGACTTCTACGCGGGCGCGTTGGCGAAGGCGGAGGAACTCGGTTACCACCTCGAACATTTTTGGATGCGCGAGCCTGGTCTCACGCACGGACGATTGAGCCGCATTTTGTATTCGCGCGGTATCAACGGGCTCATCATCGCGTCGCACGTGCGCGAGATCGACGTGGCATTGCATTTCGACTGGGAGCGATTCAGCGCGGTGAAGATCGATTATTTTCCGCATCAACCCGAGCTGCCCAACGTCACGAACAACCAGCTGCAGATCATCCGGCTCGCGATGCAGAAAGTGCAGGCCGCCGGCTATCGCCGCATCGGTTTTGTGATGGATGAAGGCTGGGACATCACGGTCGATCATCTCTGGCAGGCGGGGTTTTTGTGGGAGCAGCGAAAGCTCGCCGTGAAAGACCGGCTGCCTCCCTACCTGTTGCCGTCGAAGCAGACGTTTCAGGAATGGTACGAGAAACATCGCCCCGAAGTGATCATCAGCAAAGGCGAGTTTGTGCTGCCGCATCTCGCGGAGATGGGACTGCGCGTGCCGCGCGACGTGGCGTTTGTGGATATCTTCCTCGAAGACGACACCGGCGCGACCGCGGGCGTGCGGCAGAATCACAGACAAGTCGGCGCACTCGCGGTGGAGATCCTCGCCGGACAACTGCAGCACAATAAATTCGGCGTTCCGGAAATCCCGACTACGACCTACGTCGAAGGCACGTGGTTCGACGGCAAAAGCTGCCCGCCTAAACGCGGCTGACGATGACACGATCGTTTTGGTATCAGAGCTGTATCTAAATACTGGATACGCTGAGATAAAGACTACTCTCAGTTGTTAAATCCGAGCTGTGGCTTGCAGGGAATCGTCGAAGGGCCACGCTTGGGGAGAAGGAGAGACATGGCACCGCGTCGCTGTGGCTTGCAGGGAATCGTCGAAGGGCCACGCTCTCGCCGTGCATCTTCGAATATGTCTACCTGCTGTGGCTTGCAGGGAATCGTCGAAGGGCCACGCTATACAGTTAACGGATGATTGCTTTGATGTCGCTGTGGCTTGCAGGGAATCGTCGAAGGGCCACGCTAACACCGAACCAGCGGATGCACTCAATTCGGCTGTGGCTTGCAGGGAATCGTCGAAGGGCCACGCTAGAATCCGTCCGGATTAGCTAGAATATAGTGCTGTGGCTTGCAGGGAATCGTCGAAGGGCCACGCTCCCATGCAGGCGGCAGTGTCGATTCACTTTGCTGTGGCTTGCAGGGAATCGTCGAAGGGCCACGCTACATCACAGAAGGCACACACCTAAAAATCAGCTGTGGCTTGCAGGGAATCGTCGAAGGGCCACGCTTTGTAGTGCTGCCAGCACTACAGTTTTCCGGCTGTGGCTTGCAGGGAATCGTCGAAGGGCCACGCTATAGCTTTAGAAAGGAGTCCGTTTTTAAGAGCTGTGGCTTGCAGGGAATCGTCGAAGGGCCACGCTGCGCTTAACGGTATGGTATTCGATTGGGGCGCTGTGGCTTGCAGGGAATCGTCGAAGGGCCACGCTCGGACCCATTTTTTAGACCGGGCCCCAACTGCTGTGGCTTGCAGGGAATCGTCGAAGGGCCACGCTTTGTTAACGGTGTCGTTATGCGTGATTTGAGCTGTGGCTTGCAGGGAATCGTCGAAGGGCCACGCTATATCCTCTTTCTTATCCTTTGTGGACTAAGCTGTGGCTTGCAGGGAATCGTCGAAGGGCCACGCTGTCGCTCCTGAAATTTGGCGAGCGCCTCGCGCTGTGGCTTGCAGGGAATCGTCGAAGGGCCACGCTTAACCGGTGAGGAATTGATTGCGCCGATCAGCTGTGGCTTGCAGGGAATCGTCGAAGGGCCACGCTCGTTTCGATGCGCGCCTTGTAGTCTTTTTTGCTGTGGCTTGCAGGGAATCGTCGAAGGGCCACGCTGCGGAACCACGGCGAATGGCGTGCAGACGCGCTGTGGCTTGCAGGGAATCGTCGAAGGGCCACGCTCCTCGGTCGACGCGAGAGGCGGCCGTATTGGCTGTGGCTTGCAGGGAATCGTCGAAGGGCCACGCTGATGGGGCTCCGTCCTGCTGCGTGGCCTATGCTGTGGCTTGCAGGGAATCGTCGAAGGGCCACGCTGCCAAGGCCCTCCTGCCGCATGGCCAGTTCGCTGTGGCTTGCAGGGAATCGTCGAAGGGCCACGCTAGTATGCCAGCTACATCCTCTTATCAGAGGGCTGTGGCTTGCAGGGAATCGTCGAAGGGCCACGCTCTCCTCGATCTCGGCATCGAGCCGCACACAGCTGTGGCTTGCAGGGAATCGTCGAAGGGCCACGCTCGACCACCGAGCGCCATGTCAGCCACGGCTGCTGTGGCTTGCAGGGAATCGTCGAAGGGCCACGCTTCCTCCCCCCCACGCCGTCCATGCGGGATTGCTGTGGCTTGCAGGGAATCGTCGAAGGGCCACGCTCCGCCGCCTCGATCCCCTCCCACACGTCCAGCTGTGGCTTGCAGGGAATCGTCGAAGGGCCACGCTGACAGACTTTGACACCAGCGACACCTTTGAGCTGTGGCTTGCAGGGAATCGTCGAAGGGCCACGCTCAGCGTCGCGACAGGGGCTTTGCAAAGTGGGCTGTGGCTTGCAGGGAATCGTCGAAGGGCCACGCTCAGTAAGCCCGAAGCATCTATTTATCAGGTGCTTCGGGCCTAGTTCTCTTAGAAAAACATAAGCTGTTCGGGTGGAGGTTCGTTAAGTTTCGGCTTTTTCCCAATAAAGCTCTTCATCTTAGCGAACTGCTTTTCCGTCACCATGAGGAAGCGAACTTGACCCGATTCCGGAATGGCGGGTTTCACTTCGGCGATGATTTGTTCGGCCGAGCGTTCACTTTTGCAGAAGCGGGCGTATACCGAAAACTGCAGCATCGAAAAACCGACGGATAGTAGATGATTCCGAAACTGGGTGTAGGCTCGGCGGTTGTCAGGCGTGCCCACCGGCAGATCAAACATCGCGACCAACCACATCGTCTCGTAGCCGGATGGCGGGGTTTCAGGCCAGATAGGGGTTACTCGTCCCACAAGGCATCGAGTCCCAGCGATTCTCGTTTACCTTCAAAGACGCGTCCAAGTCGCTGTGCGACCTGTTGGGCTAAGGTAGCGGGTATCCACGTTTCGCGTCCGAAACGAAACTCCTCTTGAACCAGTACCGAAGCTAGCCGGCGCCTGAGGGGAGCATCAAGCGGTTGATAGGGGCCGTCAGCCTCCACCAAGGAGATGATTTCCGAGTCCACGACGGGCCGCAGAAATTCCATGAGGTCGTCTGCCAGCGGAAACGGATTGTTGCGATGATGATGATGTAGCGCGGCGCCGGGATGGAGGCCCGCTCCACACAAAGCACGAGCCACGATAGCACGTAGGATAGCGTAACCGTAGTTCAGGAGTCGATTTTGGTCCTGAGCTTCCCGATCGCGCACGAAATTTTCGCCCCAAAGTCGCGACCAGTAGTAACGTGCGGCCTGTGCCTCTTGGTTGTCGGGATCGCCGGATCGGACTGTCTTCGCCAGAGATGACAACACGATTGTATCCATATTTCGACTACGGAGGACCGCGGCCTGTCCGGCGATTTTGGCACGCACGATTTCAGCCCACAGCCGTTTGCGGGTGGGGAGCGAGGCGTCCCACTGTGCGGCGAGCCGGCGCGTAGGAGCATGATGACCGCCGAAAGGTAGCAGCATCGCGCGCGGCAGGGCGTCTTCGCCACCGATGACCACTACACCGCCAGCTTCCGCGACTGCGGCAAGCGCAGCACCGCTTATCGCGATTTGCGGGTGGGCCAATATTAGGGCGGCGACCTCGCGCGCGGCGATCTCGGCATGCAATGGTTCGCGATCCCTGGTTTCGCTTTCAATCACGAGGCGTCCCGTGTCCAAGCGCACGCGCGCCGGACGTTCACGCACTTCGATGATCCGACCTTCAGTCACGGGCAGGATAGATTTCGCCCAACGGGCCGATGACGACTTTTTGCGTGTCCGCCTCTTTCAACGCTGTAGGGGAAAGTCGGATACGCTCCGATGCGCCAAGTCGTTTGCGGATCGCATCTCCTCGGGAGTCGTGATGGTACGCGCCTTCGATACCGTCTTTGCTGGCGGTTCCGACCACGATAATACCTTTCTTGGGGCCTTTTCTTAGGCGCAGCGCTTCCGATGAACGAACGGTAAATACCACCTTCTCGCCCGGTTTGAGAGCGTCATCACCCAGAAGCATCTGGGCTGGCGAAAGTGGTGTGCGACGGTCCTCATTGGAGCGATTGGCGATGGCGCGTGCCGCGTCGAGCAAGGTGATCGGACGGAATTCCCAGTGTGGTTTACCTTTCGCATTTTTGGAGGGACATTCCACAATGACGACGCAGAAGTTTCCGCCGGTGAGAACGTGTAGTTGTCGCGCAGGTGTCTCCGGTGAGCCGAGGGCTACCGTGGTGACTTCTTTTATGGGTAACGTGACACGTTTGACGGTAGTGCCGTCGGCTAGGCGAGGGAGGTTTTCTGGCGTGCCGAAAAGGTTCGCAGGATCGTTTTGATTCGCGGGTCGTTTTGCCCATGCATCGAGCACGGCGGTGCGGATGCGGGCATCGACGATATAGTCGAAGTCGCCTGTCTTGAGGTCCTTCAATTCCTTCCGTTGGAAACGGCGTCCATTGGGCCGAGGAGCCTGATAATAGATGGCCTTGTGAAGCGGGCCGGCGACGCGTCGGTTTACCCGGTGCGATACGATGATCGATTCTGCTTTTTCGCGCAGCTGGTTTTCGAAGTTTGCTGAGGGCAGCGGAAGGCGGACTCTGCGGAGATCCTGTTCGCTGGCGAGGGCGGATGAGAGCGCGGCGATGGCGGAGGGCGTGGTCAGTGCCACGACGAGAGCGTCAATAGCGTGATGCCGATGATCGATGCGAAGTTTGTCGGCGGCGCCGCTCTTGGGACGATCTTCGGAATCGGGTGGAAGCTTAGGGAGTTGAGGGCTTTGAAGGAGGGCTTCGGAGAAGCACCATGCTTGACGCAGAAGACCGGTAGCGACGCCCGAGATGGTTTCGATCCGGCGCGTACCGGTGGCGTCGATGGCGTCTGTTTTTTCCGCACCAAAGAGAACGGCGAGGTAGTCCTTGGCTAGGCGTGCGGCCCACGCAGTTTCTTGGAGATGGCGGGAGGTGAAGTCTCCGTAACGGACTTCGATTTCCCTTTCGTCCCATTGGAATCGGGCGAGTTTCCCGCGGGCGCCGGAGCCTACGAAACCTGCTACGCGGCGCAGGATTTCGGGCCACTCGGGCGATGCCGAAAAAGCCGTGTAGGGAGTGCGATTGTTTTTGCGAATATTCCACTCCGCCAGAGCAAGTGTCTTGTTGGCGAAACTGTTGTCGAACGAGATGGAGCGTGGAATGATGTGCTCAATCTGAACAGCACCAGTGTCGCCGAACACGAGGGCAGGCGGGATCGGTGTGCCGCTATAGGGGCAATGCCAGGCGCACTCTTCGCCGAGCAACCATTTCTCAATGTCGGTTGGAGTGACCGCGACGATATTCGAACGAAGGCCGAGTTCGACCAGCATCTTGCGTGCTTTCTCACGCTCGCTTTCGCGCTCTTTTTGTCGCCTAGCGATCTCCTGGCGCTTTTTCGGAGGATTTTTGAGTTCGCGAGCAAACTCGATACGGATGCGAGCGGGTTTGCCATGTTTGCGGATGAGCGCGTTTACGACAAGGCGGAGCTCTCGTAGGACACGCAAGACGGAGGGATTGCGTAGTGCGTGAGGGGAATCGTGGAAAGCTTCCACGCCGGGGTGGCTTGGAAGGTAAGGCGGTAGGAAATCCAGGCCCTCTTCGGCGGCACGCTCTTGGGGAGAGGTTCCCCCGCGCAGAGATTCCAGGGCTGTCGCTAAGCGCGTAGGTTTGTCCTCGCTTGTGTCCAAGCGCGTGCAGAGTTCGCGTGCGGCCCGGGCACAGAAGCGCCCTCGATCTGTTTCTAGAGCGCGTTCTACAACAGCCTGCGCCAACTCGTTGTCCACGCCGTAACGAGCGATCAGCGCTTCTTTTGCGGTCTCTTCGTCTTCTGCTTCAAGAATCGTTGCTACCAGCTCGTCACGTCCTGCCAAATCGAGGTCATTCCATTTTTCGCCGAGCAGCGGAGCGAGGGCGCAGTGTGTGCGATCGCCGATCAGTTTTTCGTCGGAATCTTCTCGCTCGAGATTGAACTCATGGAAGGGAGGCTGGATCGGCGGCAATGAGGGATTGTCCGCTTTGGCTTTGGGTTTCTTGGCGGGAAAGCCCAGAAGCTTGCGTAGTTGAGTGAAGGAAATGCTTTCGTGTGAGTAGAGGTGATCGCGGACCAATGCACGTTGTACTGCGTCGAGTGGACGCGGCATGCGATCGCCATCGGGAGGGATAACTTCGAGATCGGTGACTTTTTGAAGGATGCGCAGTCGTTGAAGCGAGGGTAGCGCTAGCTCTCCACGGGGTTCGTCTGGATAGAGAGCGCAGCGTCCGACCAGATGCGAGTTGTTCTTTAAAGGACGTTGATCGAAGATTCGTTTTAGTAGCTTTTCGCGGGTCGCATCAGTGAGAACGTCGGCATAATGGACGGCTTGTGCAGCGAGCAATCGCTCGACATCTGAACGACGATCTTCTCGGGCCGTATAGCGGCCGCGGATACGTTGGCCGTCAGCTTCTGGATTCAAGCGGGCAAGTGTTGCGACCAAGGCTTCGTCGGGTGATGTACGGAGCGCACGAGTTTTACTGATACCTGTGTAAACTACACTGGCATTTTTTGGGTCTTGTTTAGCCTTGCCACGCTCCTTGGCATTACTCTGAAAACCGCGAAGCTGGGCGGCGTAATAAAGTACGCGACCAAGTTGATGTGGAGTGAGCTTGGTACCTTCTATGCCGGCGGCGAACAGGCGATGAAGCCAAGTGTGGTGTTCAACCGTAGGCGCGACAGCCGGAGGTCGAAGAGTCGCATCCAGCTTTTTGAAAAATTCGTCTCGCTCGACAGGCGTTTCGACTGGTTCAGTTGGGAAAAGGCCGAGTCGCTGTAGATCATGCGCGAGGGCGATTAATCGGCGACGACGGCGCTCACGCTGGCGACGCATCGACCGGGCCATGCGCCGAGGCTCGGCGAGTGATTTTTCTTTGCCTGAGGCCCAGTCGCGTTCGCTCCCCTCGCTTCCGGCGGGGAAAATGCGTACGCCCATGTCTATAATCTTTGCCCCACCCTCCTCACCTACATCGCGGTGTGAGATCGAGTGTTCGATCAAGCACCACCCGATAGAACCTACGCCAAGGTCCAGTCCCAATATCACCTCGGCACCGCCAGCCGGAATGCGTGTCGCCATGAGCCTATTTCAGGCTTGCACATGATATTTGGCAAGTCCTTGATGCACCCTATCTCCCAGCTTCGTTTTGTTGGCCCTTCGACGATTCCCACAAGTCACAGCAAAGCTGGAAACAGCTGAAAGGCTCCGCCCGGCCCAAGCTCTGCTAAGCCGGGCGTCCTTTTTGAAGTAGTTTTGATCAGCCCGGAGGCCAGGTCATCTGGCGCTTGGCGAGCAGGTGGACGTGGAGATGCGGAACGCTTTCGCAGGCGTCGGGGCCGTGGTTGATGACGAGGCGGAAGCCGCGTTCGAGGTTGAGTTTCTTGGCGACGAATCCGGCGGTGACGAGGAGATGGCCGAGCTGGGTTTCGTCGGCGGGCGTGGCTTCGCCGACGCGCGGAATCACTTTTTTCGGAATGATCAACAAGTGCACGGGAGCCTGCGGCTGGATGTCGTGGATGACGATGCAGCGGTCGTCCTCGTGCTCAATCTTCGCGGGGATCTCGCGGTCGATGATTTTTTGGAAGAGGGTTTTGGACATGAGTGGCGGAGGTGTGGGAGATTCTTAACAGGAGGAAACAGGGAGAGTTTTTAGAGATTGGCGTCGGGGCGGATGAGGCGGGAGATGCCGGTGGTGAGTTTGAGTCTGTGGAAGTTGATGAGCAAACCGATCGAATGTTGAGCAGTTTCCTGTAGTTCAAAAGTTATGCTTTATGAATCGGGAGATGCGTTGGACGCACTTGGCTTCGATCAGCACGCAGTCTTCGACGAGTAAATCGAAACGGAGTGGTTCTTCGCGGGTGAAGCCCTTGTGCGAGATAGTGACGAGCTTTTGGGGGACGACGCAGTTGGCGAAGATCGCGTGCGAGGCGCCACTCGTAGATCGATTCTAGGCGGTCTGGTCCTTTGTCGCGATGAACTTCAATGGCGGCTGCGATGAGCATGCCTGGCAGCGAGTCGGCTTTTGAAGTTAATGGATGCATCCACTCTGCGTCCCTTTGTTTGCTCCTGTGCAAGCAGCTCTCAAAGGAACAGCAAATGCAGATTCGCGCTGGGGGCGGTGCGGGCGGCGGCGAGGTCGCGGAGGAAGGCGAGCGTGTCTTCGTATTCGCGGCGGCGCTTGGGCGTTTCGCGTCGATCGGGCGGAAGCAACGCGGGACGGAGATTGGTGACGAGCAGCGTGGATTGCGGAAAAGGCGCGAGGTGTTTGAGGCCGCGCATGAGGCCGTCGCGCGCGAAAAGCGGCGTGGCGGACGTTTCCGTCGCGGTGGCGTCCCAGTGATAAAAGCCGTGGTTGGGTTGACCATCGAAGAAGCGCGTGAGCAGGCGCGCGGCCGCGGCGGTGAAAGCGGCATCATAGCGCGCGGCGAGCTCGGGATGCGCGGCGGTTTGCGCTTCGAGTTCCGCGAGACTGAACGCGATGGCTTCTTTGATTTGATTCGCGAGATAGAGATCCTGCCCGGTGACGGACGCGAAGAGCGCGTTGATAAAATGAAGCCGGCGAAGATCGTCGCGGGAGGGAGATGGCATTGAGCAGGTTTTCTAACCGCAAATAAATGAGAATGGGTCGGCTCGAAAGAAACTCGGACACTCGGAGTGTGCCAGCGAGTGAATGCTTCGGCAGCCGTTTGTCGCGTGTGGTTACGGAGACTTCTGCTTCGGTTTTTCGAGTGTGCTGATCTCGTGCATGAACTCCGAGACGTCGCGAAATTCTTTGTACACGCTGGCGAAGCGGACGTACGCGACCTGGTCGATTTTTTTGAGGCGCTGCATGATCGCGTCGCCGATCGCCTGCGTGGGGATTTCGCTTTCGTACTGAACTTCGACGGAATCGATTACGTCTTCGACGAGCATGGAAATCTGCTCGGCGTCAACCGGGCGCTTGTGAAGCGCGGCGCGGATGGAATGGACGAGTTTTTCGCGATCGAAGTCTTCGCGAACGCCGTCGCGTTTGATGACGACGAGACCGTCGCGGACGATGAACTCGGTCGTGGTGTAGCGATAGCCGCATTCGAGGCATTCACGGCGGCGGCGAATGGAGTTCCCTTCTTTGCTGATGCGGGAATCGATGACCTTGTCCTCGATGGACGAGCATTTGGGACAACGCATGGAGGAAGAGAAAACGGGTGAACGCTGAAAGGTGAAAAGCGGAGCGTGTCCGGCCGTGGTTCAGCTGAGCTTCAGGAAGTTTTCCAGGATCTTCATGCCGCCTTCGGTGGCGATGGATTCCGGGTGAAACTGGACGCCCCAGATCGGCAGCGATTTGTGACGCAGGCCCATGACTTCGCCTTCGGCGGTTTCCGCGGTGACCTCGAGTTCGTCGGGCAACGAGGCGCGCTCGACGAGCAGCGAGTGGTAGCGCGTGGCGGGGAAATCCTGCGGCATGCCCTGAAAGACATCGGTGTTTTTGTGCCGGATGGGCGAGGTCTTGCCGTGCATGAGGCGACCGGCGCGGACGACTTTGCCGCCGAAATATTGGCCGATCGATTGGTGGCCGAGGCACACGCCGAAGATGGGTTTTTTGCCGGCAAAAGCCTTGATGATGTCGAGCGTGACGCCCGCTTCGGTCGGCGAACACGGACCCGGCGAAAGGAGCACGCGATCGGGGTTTAACGCCACGGCTTGCTCGGGCGTGATCTCGTTGTTGCGGAAGATACGCTGCTCCACGCCCAGCTGGCCGTAGTATTGGACCAGGTTGTAGGTGAAGGAGTCGTAGTTATCGATGACGAGGAGCACAGAGGTTGAATAACCGCTGGAATGTGCGCGTGGTCAAGTGCGGCCGCGGGCCGGTGGCCGCGAAAACGGCGTCCGCGTGGCGCGGCGAGCGCGTCAATACCTTGCAGAGTTGCCAGCGGCGAAGCGGCTGTCGAGGGTGGGCGGCGACATGCCCGAGCACTTCCAATTGTTGAAAACCGATACGGCGACCGCCGCGCGACGCGGCCGGCTCAAAACGCGTCATGGCGTGGTGGATACACCGATTTTTATGCCGGTCGGCACGCAGGGCACGGTGAAGGCGCTCACGCCCGCGCATATCAAAGAGATCGGCGCGCAGATCATTTTGGGAAACACGTACCACCTGAATCTGCGTCCCACGAGCGAGCTCGTGAAGGAGCTCGGCGGCCTGCACCGGTTCATGGGCTGGGACGGGCCGATCCTCACCGACAGCGGCGGATTTCAGGTGTTTTCATTGGCGAAACTGCGCGACATCCGCGACGACGGTGTGGCGTTTCAATCGCATCTCGACGGGGCGAAACTGTTTCTCGGGCCGCGCGAAGTGATGACGATCCAGGCGAATCTCGGCAGCGACATCGCGATGGTGCTCGATGAATGTCCGCCGTGGCCGTGCACGCGCGAGGAATGCGCGCGCGCGGTCGAACGCAGTTTGCGCTGGGCGAAACAGTGCAAGGAGATCGCGACCGACAACGGCTTTCTCGCGAACGGCCATCATGTGTTTGCGATCGCGCAAGGCTCGACCTTCGACGATCTGCGTCGCGAGGCCGCGGAGTCGCTCGCCGCGCTCGATCTGCCCGGCTATGCGGTGGGCGGCGTGAGCGTGGGCGAACCGGAACCGGAGATGCTCAAACAAGTGGCCGCGACCACGCCGTTCATGCCTGCGGACAAACCGCGCTACACGATGGGCCTCGGCACGCCGCCGCAGATTCTGAAGATGATCGCGCTCGGCGTGGACATGTTTGACTGCGTGTTGCCGAGCCGCGTGGCGCGCAACGGACTCGTTTTCACGCCCGATGGGCCGATGAATCTGCGCAACGAAAAATATCGCGCCGATCCGCGTCCGATCTCCGAAGACGTGCACAACTACACGACGCAGTTTTCCCGCGCGTATCTGCGACACCTCACGATCGCGGGCGAGATGCTGAGCGGCACGCTGCTCACGATTCACAATCTTCACTTCTTCATCGATCTGACGGCGCAAGCGCGCGCACACATCGAAGCCGGCGATTACGATTCCTGGCATCGCGCGTGGATCGCGCGCTACGAAGCGGGCGCGGCGGAACGGCTCGCGGGCGGACGTTAGGCGCGGCGAGTCGCGCTTGCCTGCGCCATGGCGTCAGCGTGTTGGCGATTTCGCCGCGATGCGTGCGCGCCACGCGGGGATTTCTTTCTCCAACAACTCCGTCGCGAACGGCCCGTACCAATCGTAACCGGTGCGGCGCTCGCGCTCGACTTCGGCGAGCGTGTAGACCTTGCGGCCATCGCGATTGGCGAGAAACGGCTGGCTGTCGGCGAGCTCGTAGAAACGCGCCCACAACACCGGAGCGTCGGGATCGGGCACGGCGACGAGATCGTCTTTGGCAGTGTGATGATCGTAGCGAACGACCGCGGCTTTGCGTCGCTCGAGGCGCAGACCGCGGATCTTGGTGCGCTCGAACCACGCCGCGGCGTCTTCGACCGCGCGAATGATTTCCGGGGAAGGATCTTCGATGCTCATCAAATAACGCACGACTTGCACGCTTTCGCGGCTCACGAGTGCGGGCAGCTCGAAGGAACGCGCCTTTGCGGGCTCGAGCGTTTCGCGGTCGTATTGGCCGGCCCAGACGGCCCGGCGACCTTCGCTCACGACTTGGAGGCGGAGAATCAACCCATCACCGCGGGCGACGGCTTCGGCGGCACGCGCGCGACGCGTTTCATCGACGAAAGAAAACGGCGGTTTCCCCGCGGCGATTTTGCGAAGCAGTCTGAGCACGCCGGGCATGACATCGTCGGCGAACGTGATGTGGCCGTAGTAAGAATCGGTGCGCGGAGGCGAATGCGCCCAGCCGCCGTTGGGATACTGCGAATCGAGGACAAAATCGATGCCGCGCAGGCACGCGTCGCGATGACGCTCCTGGCCGGCCTGCACGTAAGCGGCGGCGAGGTATTCGATTTGTGGATACGTGTTGCGATTGTCGAAACTGGTGTCGGTGGCGTTGTGTGTGAGGCGGAGCTCGCGGCGCTCCTCGGGCGGAATGATGCGCGCGGGATCTTGGTTGGTGGGCCAGCCGCCGTTGGCGCGCTGACGCAGCACGAGGTTGTCGGCGATCTCGACGATCTGCCCGGGCGCGTAGCGCGGATACTCTCGGCCGTACATGTCGTTCTGGTTTCGCCAGTGGTGGATCACGTCGGAGAAACCATCGAGCGGAATAGGTTCGTAATCAGCCGCCGGCAGCGTGCTCGCGAGCGAAGTGAGACCGGCGCACAGAACGAGCAAACGGGGTAAACGCATGCGGCGACAAAACACTGAACAGCCTCATCGTCGCAACGAAATCTCACCGCGTTAGTAATGGAAAGAAGACGGCGCCGAAAGATTTTGCCTGTGGATGGTGTGAGCGGCGTAGTGGTGGCATGACTACACGTGCCGAGAGTTTGGATGGAACGAGAGCCGGTGTTGTGAGCCATTGCCTGCGTGCGACTGTGGTTGGGCGCATGATCGCGGTGGTGGCGGCGCTGATGCTGATGTCGGGCGCGAAAGTGCGTGTCGAAGCGAGCGCTGCGGAAGAGTCGCCGTACCGCATCGCGGTGATCGATCTGATGATTTTGAAGCGGCAAAAAATCAGCGCGTTGCCGCTCGCGAAAGAGCTCGGCGTGGAGGGGCTCGAAGTGGACATGGGCGGGCTCGGGAATCGCGAGACGTTCGACAATCGTCTGGCGGATCCGGCGGTGCGCGCGGAGTATCTGGCGAAGGCGCGCGAGTTGGGACTCGAATTTTGTTCGTTGGGAATGACGGGGTTTTATGCGCAGTCGTTTGCGGAGCGTCCGACGTATGAGCGCATGGTGCAGGACTGTCTCGACACGGCGGTGGCGCTGGGCGTGAAGACGGTTTTTCTGCCGTTGGGCGTGAGGGTGGATCTCGTGAAAAATCCCGAGCTGCGTCCCGCGGTGGTGGAGCGATTGAAAGTCGTCGGCGCGCGCGCGGAAGCGGCGGGAGTGGTGATCGGCATCGAGACCGCGCTCGATGCCGCGCAGGAAGCCGCCTTGCTCGATGAAGTCGGCTCGCCCGCGGTGAAGAGTTATTTCAATTTCTCAAACGCGCTGAAAAACGGCCGCGATCTGCTCGCGGAGCTGCGCACGCTCGGTCGCGACAGGATTTGTCAGATCCACTGCACGGACGACGATGGCGTGTGGCTTGAGCACAACACGCGACTCGATTTGCACGCGGTGAAAGCGACGCTCGACGAGATGGGCTGGCGCGGCTGGCTCGTCGTCGAACGCTCGCGCGACGCGAGCCGTCCGACGGACGTGAAGTGGAACTTCACCGCCAACGTCGCGTATCTGAAAAAAATCTTCCAGCCGGCGACTGCCGCGACGAACTGAGCGCGAATCGTGCGCGGCACTCAATCGAGATGACGCGGGCCGGGCGCGGTTTCGAGTTCGTGGCACGCCTTGATGAACGACGCCGCGGACCACGCTTGAAACGCCTTGCCCATGGGCCGGCCGGTGATGCCGTGCGCCCATTCGTTGAATTCCCACTCTTGATCGCGTCCGAGTTTGTTGAGGCGCGCGAGCTGCACGAGTTCGCGCACGGCGACTTCGTGGAAACCGAGCTGGTGGATGAAGCGCACCCACATGCCGCCAATGAACGGCCAGATGCCGCCGTTGTGGTAATGATTCGGCAGGTTGAGCAGATTGACCGTGTAGTAGGAGCGCCAGTCGGGATCGCCGGCCTGGACGACGGGATAAAGATTGGCGACGGGCCAGGGCGTGTTGACGCCGACTCCCCACAAGTAGCGAAACGCGATGCGCGCGCGGTCCACGTCGAGCACGTACATGAGGAATGCGAGGATGTTGCCGTAAACGTCGCACCGCCAGTTGAACGAAAACGGCGTGATTTCCGCCAACAAGTACTGCGTGTCGCCGAGGCCGAACTGACGATCGGCGAAACGATTCGCGGGCGGCGACTGCGGGTCGGACGGACGCGTGGTCGGCCAGAATGTATCCAAAACTCGACTACGAATTTTCTGCGACCAGCGCAGATAATCGGCGGCGCGATCGAACTGCCCGAGCATCTCGAGCAAACGGCCGAAGCAAACGTTGGTGCGGTACCAAAGAACTTCGTCGTAGAGCACGTTGTAGCTGCGACCGAAAAGATCGGTCCAGTCGCCGGCTTCGGGCACTTCGAGGAGGCCGTCGTTGTTGCTGTCGTGCGCGCTGAGCCAGTTCATCGCGACTTGGAGCCGCTCGGCATAAGTCCGCAGGAAGTCGAGATCGCCGGTTTTGTTGACGTAGTTGTAGACGGCGATGATCACCCACAAGCCGCTGTCGATGGAGCAGATGTTGCCCACGCCGCCGTAGTCGGGCTCGGCGGTGTCGATGCGGACGTTGGCGGGGATTTGTCCCGACGGTGATGCGGCGCGGAGAAGTGTTTCGAGCGTCGCTTTCTGCGTGGCGCGAATCTCCGGGTCATCGAGGTCGAGCGTGTAGATGACGGTCATTGAGCCGTCGCGTGCCCAGACCGAGCGGTAGTTGGCGTCGGTGCCGGTGACGGTGTTGTCGGTCAGCGAACACGCGGAGAAACCGAGCGGCGTGATGTTTTTGCGGAGCGCGACGAGGGCTTTTTCGTAGGCGGTGTCGAGGAGTTGTTTATCCTCGTCGGAAAGCGCGCCGAGTTGGGTGCCGGCGAACAGAAGACGAAAACCCGCGGACATGCGCTCGGGCGGAATGCCGGTTTCATCGGCGGACGGCGGGCGGGAAATGATGCCGTAGTGACGCAGCCCCTCGAGCACACCATCGGCGAGCACGAGGCTCGACGTGTAGATGGGCAGTTGAACCGTCGCGGTGAAGAGCTCCGGCTGCGCGTTTTGAACGATGATCCCGCGCACGCCCGGCAGCAGGAACATGCCGATGTCGTTGCCGGTGTCGCCCGCGACGAGCAGTTCTTCGGTTGAAATGTGCAGGCGCGCGGCGAGCCAGGACAGCGCGCCGCCTTTATTGGCACGACGCGGGATCACATCGAGATCGCGGGCGCTGGAATAAACGACGCAGACGTCCAGTCCGTCCGCCTGGAGTTTTTCTTCGATCTCGCGCAACGCGGAAGCGGAGGCGTTTTCCAAGAACCAGCTCGACTTGAACGCGTGTTGAAATTCGGCCGGTTGCGGGCGGATGCCCGGAACGCTGGCGATGGTCGATCGCACGCGCTCGAGATCCCAGCCCTGCGCCAACTCCGACGCGAACTCATCGAGCATGCGTCTCGAGCGCACATTGAAGATCTGCGTGCCCACGCCACCGATGATGTAGTCCGGCTCCGGCAACTCGCCCTGCTCGATCAAGTGCTGCACATCGTCGATGAGACGGCCGCTGTTGAAGACGAGCAGCGGCCGCGAGTCGGGCGCGAGTTGCGCCCACGCGGCTTTGAAGCGGTTGGCCGCTTCAGGATTGCCGAGCAAGGTGCCGTCGAGATCGGAGCTGAAGAGTTTGATCGGGCGGACCGTGGTGGAGGGGGAGTCGCTCATGAGAAGCTGTGAAGAAAACAACGAACGCGTGAGAAAGAAGAAGAGATGGCGTTCAATCGCCGTCGTTCCAAGGCTCGTCCCATTCGTTGTCCGCGAACGACGCCGCGGAGACGCGTTCTTCGACGAGGCTGATGAGCTGTTGGGCGATGCCGGTCCATGTGAAGAGACTGCGAGCCTTGTGCGCGCCCATGCGGGAAAGACGCGCGGCAAGTCGCGGATGTTTGAGGGGCTTCACAATCATGATGCCGAGATCTTCGCGGTCAAAAGGATCGCCGTAGAGCGCGTGACGTCCGAAGGAAATCGCGCGGAAAAGTCCGCCGTGAATCGTGACGACCGTAGGCGCGCCGCAAGCCATCGCTTCGATTGCGGTCATGCCGAATGGCTCGTAGCGACTCGAGAGGACAAACACATCGGCCGCCCGGTAATAATCCGGAAGATCGGCTTCGTCGACGAAACCGCCGAAACGCACGCGCTCTTTCAGGCCGAGCGAATCGACCTGTGCGGTGAGTTCGTTGAGAATCTCTTGTTCGTGCGGATTCAATTTTTCTCCGCCGACGGCGAGATGAAGCATGGCGTCGGGAATGCGTTTGGCGACGAGCGAAAACGCATCGACGAGCAGGTCGTAGCCTTTGTTGCGCGCGAGACGACCGATCGCGAGGACGACGTGACCGGTGAAGCCGAGGCGCTGACGAATGCTTTCGCGCGAGGCGTTGCTGACAGGATAAAAACGTGTGTCGTCATAACCTGGCGGGATCATGTGCACGTGCTCGGTGACCGTGCCGTAGTCATTGGTGATCATGTCGAGCTGAGGCGGGGTGGTGGCGATGACGGCGTCGCACGCGCGATACAGAAGCGTTTCCTGTCGGATGCGTTCGCTGAAGTTGTACTTCTTTTCGAAGTTGGCCGCGTCTTCCGGGAAGTCGGTTTCCATCAGTTGTTTTTTCCACAAGCCGAGCGAATGCGGCGTGTGAATGTGCGGCACGTCGAGCGCGTCGGCGAGACGCTGGGTCGCGTAGCCGGCATCCCAGTAATGGCTGTTGAAAAACCGGTACGAGAGGTTGTGGGCTTTGATGTAGCGCAGGGCGTTTTCGGCCCATTCGGCGAGATGTTCGACGAGGTATTCCTTGGGAATGAATTTTTTTCCGCCGCAAGGCACGCGAATGACGCGCACGCGTTCGTTGATGACGTCGATCTGCGGTTGGCCTTCGAACTGGCGCGTCCAGATGTCGACCTCGAAGCCGAGTTGCGCGAGCTTCTTGGAGAGCTCGATAACGTAAACGACCTGTCCTCCGGTGTCGGCGGCGCCCAGAGGCGGATTGGCGGCGACGTATCCATGTGTGGATACCATGCCGATGCGAGGAAGCGGTGGTTCGGTGGTAGGAGAATTCATAGGCGGTAGGCGATAACGGCGCGCGACCCAGGGCGGCGCCGTGAGTGGATCCGCGGACACTATAATCCGCGGACGGCAGCCGCGCTTGGCGGTTGCCTGTGGGCCGGCCGCGCACACGGGAGCGAGAAGTACGCCATTACGGCAACGCACGTTGCGTGCCGGCTCGCGTGTGCGACCGATGTCACCACAACGCCTTACACTGGGAGTGCCGAGAATTTTTTTCCGCGGCGCGATTTGGGAGTGGGCAAAATGCAGCCGCCACCGAGGGGCGGAGCGGCAAATTGCGCGCGAAAGTTTTTTGTCAGCGCGCCGCTTCGCTCGCGAGCCAGCGGTTGAGCGTGGCGGCGAGATCGGCGAATTTCACGGGCTTGGACAAGTAGTCGTCCATGCCGAGCGAGAGGCAGCGTTCCCGTTCGCCCGCGACGACATTTGCGGTGAGCGCGATGATCGGAATACGTGTGTCCGGTTCTTCGCGGCGGCGAATCTCGACGGTGGCGTCGTAGCCATCGAGCTCGGGCATGTGGCAATCCATCAACACGAGGTCGAACGATTCGCGCGCGAGCGCTTCGAGCGCCTGACGACCGTTTGCGACGACCGTGGCGCGATGACCGAGTTTCACGACCATGTGACGCGCGAGCGTTTGATTCACGGGGTTGTCCTCGGCGATGAGGATGTGCGCGTTGGTGCGGGCGACAAACTCGGCGGCTGGTGCGGGAGCTGGTGTGTTGCTGCGAGCCGGGGCACCGGGAGCCGCCCATGCTTTTCCCAACGCACTGAGCAGCGCGGAACGTCGCACCGGTTTTTGGAGAACGGCGACGATGCGCGCTTTGTCCATCAGCGGACGTTTGTCGTGCAACAACGTGGTGCTGAGCAACGCGACGGGTGTTTGCGCGAGCGCAGGATCGGCGAGAAGTGTTTCAGCCAAAGCGAGTCCGTCGGCTTGCGCATCGGCCAAGGCGAGATCGTAAGGACGTTTTTCGCTCAGCGCGTGGCGGATCGCATCGAGGCCGCTCGCGGCGTCGGTCGCCTCGTCGACGTGAATCTTGCGCGCGCGCAGCGAATCGGCGAGCGCGTGACGGTGCAGCGCGTGCCGATCGATAAGCAATACGCGGCGTCCCGCGAAATCGGGCAGCGATACCGGCTCGGCCGACGTCACGGGTTCGAGCGCGAGCGTGAACCAAAATGTGGAGCCGCGGCCCAGCGCGGATTGAAGACCCACGCGACCGCCCATGAGTTCGACGAGCTGGCGAGAGATGGCGAGGCCGAGCCCCGTGCCGCCGAAGCGACGCGTGAAGGAACCATCGACTTGCGTGAACGACTGGAACAGGCGCGTAGACGCTTCGGGAGACAGGCCGATGCCTGTATCCATAACTTCAATACGCAGGCACGCGCGGTTGTCGTTGCACGGTTCGCGCACCAGGGTGATGCGCACCTCGCCGGTTTCGGTGAACTTGATCGCGTTGCTGACGAGGTTGAGGAGGATCTGCCGGAAACGGCCGGGGTCGCCCATGACCTGTTCCGGGATCGATTCGTCGATGCGATAGGCGAATTCGAGATCTTTGCGGAACGCGGATTCGGCGAGCAACTCGGCGACATCTTCGACCGCTTCGCGCGGACTAAAGGCGGTTTTCTCGAGTTCGAGTTTGCCGGCTTCGATCTTCGAGAAATCGAGGATGTCGTTGATGATGCCGAGCAGCGCTTCGGCGGATTTGCGCACGGTCTCGGTGAAGTGGCGTTGCTCGTCGTCGAGGCGCGTGTCGAGGAGGAGCCCGGTCATGCCGATCACGCCGTTGAGCGGCGTGCGGATTTCATGGCTCATGTTGGCCAGGAAAAGACTCTTCGCCTGCGTGGCGGCCTCCGCCTGGTCCTTGGCGCGTGCGAATTCGCGGGTGCGCTCGGCGATGCGTTGTTCGAGCAGTTCGTTGTCGCGACGAAGCTTCCGGGTGCGAAGGCGGAAAAACAGATACGCCGCCACGCCCGCGACGACCGCGATGCTCAGATAAAACCACCACGTCTCGTAATACGCGGGAATGCGGCGCACGGGCAGCGACGCGCCGTGGAGATTCCACACACCGTCATTGTTGGCGGCGACGACGCGAAAGTGATACGTGCCGGGGCGGAGATTGGTGTAATAAGCGGTGCGACGCGTGCCGGCGTCGATCCATTGAGGATCGTGTCCCTCGAGTTGGTAGCGGAAGACGACACGTTGCGCGCGCAGGAAGCTCGGCGCGGTGTATTCGATGGTGAGATCGCGCGCGTCGGCGGCGATGACGATTTCATCGTGGCCGTTGCCAACGGATTCGCCGTTCACGAGCACGTTTTCGATCAGCACGGGCGGCGGCACGCGATTGACGGGCACTTTGGTCGGATCGACCGCGACGAGGCCGCGATACGTGGCGAACCAAAGCCGTCCGTCGGGCGTGGAGGCCAAGGCCGGTTGCGAGCCGAAACCGACTGTGCTGGCGATGATGCCGTCGGTCTCGCTGGCGACGGAGAACGTGTTGCTGCGACGTTCGCCGCGCGCGATGGCGAGCAGTTCGGTCTTTGGCGCCCATACGATGCCGCGCGGCGTGCCGAGCCACATGCGTCCGTGGGCGTCTTCCGCGATGGCGGAAACGATGTCGTTGAAAGGCGCCGAGAGATCATCCGAGGCCTGCCAGTTGCCATCGGGCTGGAGCAGGAGAAGCCCCATGCCTTTGGCGCCGACCCACAGGCGATCTTCGGCATCGCAATACAGTGCGCGTACTTCGTCGACGGGCGCGCCGCTGTCGGGATTCCACACCTGCACGCGTTGGTCGTCCTTCCATTTCACCAGACCGCCGATGCGCGCTCCGAAATACAGGGCGCCGTCGCGATCCTCGGCGATGGCCATGACGGGAATGGAGGCCGAAATGCCCACCGCCTCATTCATCGATGTGAATTCGCCGTTGGCGAAACGGAGCAGCCCGTTTTGTTCGGTGCCGAGCCAGATGTTGCCGTGGCGATCTTCGAACAGGCTGCGCATGCCGCGTACGTTGCTCATCGTGGCGGTGGTGCCGTCGGCGTGGCGGACGAGCAGCGAGCCGCGTCGGCCGATCCACAGGCGACCGACGCGATCGTGGAGGATGGACCAGATTTCCGCTTCGGGGCCGGTGTCCGCGGGCAAATCGATGGGCGTGATTTTGCCATCCGGTGCGATGCGAACGACATGCCCGGCCGGCAACGCGGCCCAGAGGTTGCCCTCGGGATCGGCGGCCACACTGCGCACGGCGGCGGCGGGCAGGCCGCGGTTGGCGTCCCACATTTGGAAACTGGTGCGGCGGATGCGCGAAATGCCGTAGCCGGCGGTGCCGATCCACAGACCGTCTTCGTGATCCTGCAAAATCGCCCGGCAATGATCGACGGCGGGCAGCGTGAGGCGGTGGAAAACGTCGTCGTTGGCATTGCTCATCACGAAAAGCTGGCGGGCGAGCGCCCACATGCGCCCGTGACGATCTTGCCAGATTTGCGTGACGGGTTCGTGGCCGAGACCGTTGTCCGCGCCGTAGTGCGTGAGCGTGTCGCCGAGGAGACGGAAGAGTCCTTGATTTTCCCCGGCAAACCACACGCCGCCGTCGGTATCCTCCGTGATTTGGCAAATCGAAGTCGGGCGGTAGTGCTCGTTTTGGAAACGTTCGAAACGTCCTTCCTGCGTCCGGTAGATCAACTCGCCCTCGCGCGGGCTCAGCCACAAGCGTCCGGAACTGTCGGCAAACGCGGTTCGCAGGACGGCATCGGCCGGCAAAATGCCCTCGACCACGTGCTGCACCAACCGATCGCCCACGAGTTCATGGAGACCGTTGCCCAGCGTTGCGATCCAGAGGCGATTATCGCGATCGCGCGTGATGCCGGTCACGCCGACGGTGAGCCCGGCGATGAGCTCGATTTTTCCGTTTCGCCAACGCGAAAGTCCCTTTTGCGAACCGATCCAGAGAGTGCCGTCGGGTTCGGCGAAGAGCGAGCGGATGAGATTGTGCGGGAGTCCGGGGGTGTTGCGGACGCGGTAATTGACGAACCGAATGCCATCGAAGCGCGCCAGGCCGTTTTCCGTTCCGGCCCAAAGGTAGCCGTCGGCGGACTGGGCGAGCGTAGCCGCGACATTATGCGGCATGCCTTCCTCGACACCGTAAGTATGTGCCGCGTGAGGGAGATGAGAAAACGCGAGGGGTTCTTTCGCTTCGAGCGATGAAAAGGCCGCTCCTGCGCAAAGGGTTAGGATAAACCTGCTCGCACGCCACCAGCGTCGAGTTCGCAAGAAGATGCCGACTTGTCCCGACGAGTCAGCAGCAGGCAGGGTATCCATCGCGGCTTACATCGGTGCGAACCGGGTAAAGTTAAGAGGGAAGCAACTGCTGAGGAATGCCATGCAACAGGGGAAAACGGGTGGGAAAGCGGGGGGAAACGCGAAGCGCTAAGAACGCGCCGGCGAGGCGGCGTCGGCGTGGATTTTCCATCTTAGAATGACCACGGGATCAATGGGAAAGAAGAGGTAACGTCGTTGTGGCTTGAGTCCGAAGTCGCGCACGTCCAGCCGCGCTTCGCCTTCCGTGTAAACCTGTGTGCCGTCGCGATGGATGGTGACGGGAAAAATCAGGTCGCGGCTATGACCGTGGAAAATGATCTGGCCGCGCGCCGTGAAACGATCCGCTTGCTGAGTGGGTTCGAGCGCCGTGAGCGTGAAGACGCATTCGGGGAATTGCTCGGTGTTTTGCCAGTCGCGCATGGCTTGGTCGCGCTTGTTCACGCCGGAACGTAAATCGGTGAAACGAAAACGTAACTCCGCGCGCCCGAGGCCGCCCGGCGTGGCGGGGTCGAGGCTTAGATCCAGCGTGTAGGCCACGAGTTTTCCTGAGAAACCGCCGGAGACATCGGTGACGTGATATTCGATGCGCGAGCGTTCGAAATCCACCGTCAAGGGGATTTCCGCCGCAAAGGCGGGCGTCGATGCGAGCAGCAAGACAGGCAGCCAAATCCACTTCATGCTTCGACGCTGGTGCATGAATGGCTCGCGGGGAAGCGCGATGTGAGGCCGCTGCGGCGGATTAATACTTGTTCACGCGAAGCGACCCCGCATCGTCCCCGCCATGGCCGGCGCCAAACCGTTTATTTTTATCTGCGGAGCGGATGACTTTCTTGTCAGCCGCGCGGGCAAGGCGCGCTTCGACGAACTCGCGAAGGACGTGGAAGACGAGTTTTCCCGCGAAGTGCTCAGTGGGTTCGCGGGCAATGTCGGCGAAGTGGAAAACGCCATCAATCGCTTCCGCGAAAGCGTGCAAACCGTCTCCATGTTTGGCGGCAAACGCCTCGTGTGGCTCAAAGACGTGAATTTCCTCGCGGACTCCGTGACCGGCCGCGCCGAGAGCACGCTGAAGCTCGTCGAAGACCTCAAGGAATTGCTCGCGGCCAACGATCCGGAGCAAGTGACCATCCTCATCACGGCCACGCCCATCGATCGCCGGCGTGCGTTTCCGAAATGGTGCGAAAAAAACGCGGAGTTCACGCTCGTGGGCGGCGATGGCGACAACGCCGAAGCGCTCGCCGGCGTGGTGCTCGCGGAAGCGCGTCAACTCGGCGTGACGTTTGGCGAAGGCGCGCTGGAGCTCCTGCTCGCGAAAGTCGGCGCCAACACACGTCTGCTCATCGAAGAAACGCACAAACTCGCGACCTACGCGGGCGAGGGAAAACCCATCGAGGAAGCGCACGTGGCCGAGCTCACGCCCAACGTGGCCGAAGGCGATTTTTTCGAGGCGGCCGAAGCGTTTTTCAGCGGCGATCTGAAGTGGACGCTGCAGGCGCTGCACCGGCATTTTTTCACGGGCGGCGATGCGCGCCCGATCATTTCCGCGCTGCAAAATCGCAACCGCATCCTGCTCCAAGTGCGCGCGCTGCTCGACGCGGGCGAGGTGCGGCTCGGACCGCGCGGGCTCGATGGTTTGCCGAAAGCGCAGAGCACGTATGGCCGGCATTTCGTCGGGGCGACGGAGAAAAGCGCGTACAATATTTTCAGCCAAAATGCCTGGTATGTCGGCAAACTCGCGAACACGGGAAAGCTGCCGACACTGCGGCGTCTGATCGATAATCAACATGAGTTCATCGCAGCGTTCGATGCGCTCGTGAAACGCCCGCAGGAGCAGGAAGAAGTGCTGCGCGAGATGGCGGTGCGCTGCCTGTCGACGTGAGGTGCGCTGGCGATTTGAATGAACGTTGAAATCGATCTCCCCGCGAGACGGCGTGCGTTGGTCGCGTCGCTGCTGACGGTGTCCTTCGGCTGCAACATCGCGATGTTGTTCCTGCCGTTCATGGATCTGCGCACGGGCCTGAGCACGGAACCGTATTCGTTGGTGAATTCCATCGAGATGTTGTGGAGCTCCGGGCTCTACGTGCTGGCGGCGTTGGTGGTCGGATTCTCGGTGGTGTTTCCCTTTGCGAAACTTGCCGTGCTCGCCGCGGTTTGTCTCGCGGGCCGCATCGATGCGCGCAACGCCACGTGGCTCGCGTGGGTCGAGCGACTCGGCAAGTGGTCGATGCTCGATGTGTTTCTCGTGTGCATCATCCTCACGCTGACGTCCGGCCAGGTGCTCGTCGGCGCGGAGCCGCGCAGCGGAATTGTTGTATTCGTGGTGGCGATACTGCTGAGCCTGCTCGCCGGACAATTGCTTGCGGCGTTGGAAAAGCCGACTCCCGTGACCATCGCCGACGGATCGCGCGCCGATGTGTGGCGCGGCGGCGTGTGGCTGGTGTTGTCGGGCCTCGCGCTCGCCGGTGCGGTGGCGCTGCCGTTTTTGCGCATCAGCGACTGGCTCCTCGCGGATCGTGCGTACAGCATCGTGCAACTTGTGCCGACGCTTTGGGGCGAAGGCGCGTGGACGCCTGCGATCGTGATCGGTGCGTTTTTATTGCTCGCGCCGTTCGTTTCCTGGCTCGCCAGCTGGCAATGGTGGTGGCGCCGCCGCGCGGGCAAACCCGCCGATGCCGCGTACCGCCGCCTGACGATCGCGCGGCGCTGGAGCATGCTCGATGTGTTTGGTCTCGCGCTCGCGATCTTCCTCGTGGAAGGCGAGTACCTCATGAAAACCGAGGTGCGCTGGGGCGCGCTATTTCTCGTGGCGTTGGTGGCGGTGCAAGTGATTGCGCAGGCCGCGCTCAATCGCGCGTTTCCGGCGGAGAAATAAGCGCGAGGCGAGGGCAGGGGGCGCGGTTGTGCCTCGTTTTGGAGTTTGCCGAGCGGCGGTTGGCGTCACTTACCTTGGGCCAATCATGTCCCAAGCCACCGCCTCCATTCCCAACGTGCTCGCCGAACGCTACGCCTCGCCCGCGTTGAAGGAAATCTGGTCGCCCGCCGGCCGCATCGCCATCGAGCGCGATTTCTGGATCGCCGTCATGAAGGGCCAGCGCGCCCTCGGCGTGAAGATCTCCGCGCAGGCCATCGCCGACTACGAGAAGGTGAAAAACAAGATCGACCTCGCCTCGATCGACGCGCGCGAACGCACGACGCTGCATGACGTGAAGGCGCGCATCGAAGAGTTCTCCGGACTGGCCGGGCACGAGTGTATCCATCTGGGCCTTACAAGCCGCGACCTCACGGAAAACGTCGAGCAGCTGCAGGTTCATCGCTCGCTCGCCATCGTGAAGATGAAAGCCGCCGCCGCGCTCATCGGTCTCGCGAAACAGGCGAAAGCGCACCGCGCGCTGATGCTCACCGGCCGCACGCACAATGTGCCCGCGCAACCGACCACGCTCGGCAAACGCATCGCGATGTTTGGCCAGGAAGTGCTCGCGGCGTACACGCGACTTGACGAGTTGATCGCGCGTTATCCGGTGCGCGGCCTCAAAGGCGCGGTCGGCACGCAGCTCGATCAGCTCACGCTGCTCGGCGGTTCCGCGGCCAAAGTGGCGAAACTGGAGCAGGCCGTTCTCAAGCACCTCGGTTTCAAACAAGCGCTCTTCGCCGTCGGTCAGGTTTATCCGCGCTCGTTGGACTTCGAAGTCGTCTCCGCGCTCCATCAACTCGGCGCCGCCGCGGCGAGCTTCGCGACCACGCTGCGCTTGATGGCGGGACAAGGGCTGCTCACCGAAGGTTTCCAAGCGGGCCAGGTCGGTTCGTCCGCGATGCCGCACAAGGTCAACGCGCGCAACTGCGAGCGCATCTGCGGTTTTTCGACGATCCTCAGCGGCTATGTCACGATGACGGGCGCGCTCGCCGGTCATCAATGGAACGAAGGCGATGTGTCGTGCTCGGTCGTGCGCCGCGTGGCCCTGCCCGATGCGTTCTACGCGATCGACGGTTTGCTCGAGACGTTGCTCACGGTGTTGAAGCAGATGGATGTTTTCCCGGCGGCCATCGCGGCGGAAAACACGCGCAACCTGCCATTCCTCGCCACCACGACCATCCTCATGGAAGCGGTGAAAAACGGCGCCGGTCGCGAAACCGCGCACGAAGCGATCAAGGAGCACGCGCTCGCGGCGGCCAAAGCCATGCGCTCCGGTGGCGGCGACGCCGATCTCGTCGGCCGTCTCGCCGGCGATGCACGCCTCAAACTCACGCGCGCCAAGCTTGAGAAAATCCTTTCCGAAGGCAGCCGCTTCGTCGGCGCGGCCCCGCAACAAGTTGATACCTTCCTCGCCGAAGTCGCCCGTGTGACCAAAGGCGTGAAAGGCGCGGCGACTTACCAGCCCGGCAAGCTGCTGTGAGTTTCGCAGAGTGAAGGATCGCCACTCGGGAGCGCCGGCGGCTCGCCGGCAATTCCCGACAAGCCGGCCAGCGGCCGACGCTCTCAATAGCCATGTGACGACGGCCAGACTGCCCAAAGTGCGGATAAATAACTTGGGCGGCTTTCCAGTTTATCAAAGACTACGAGGAATCGCCTTCGCCGATGTCTATCATCGCAATCCGCTGGCAGTGGCGGGCTACGGTGTTAGCTGCCGTGGAAATTTGAGTTTGCCAGCGGGAAGCGTGCTCCGCTTCCTTGGCCCCTCACGTTTTTTTCAACCTTTCATACACAACCATCGCCATGTCCGAACTCGTAGGAAACGTCTTGGTGGGCCAGTCGGGAGGCCCCACCGCCGTCATCAATGCCAGCCTTGCCGGGGTTGTCGCCGAAGCGCTTAATCATGGCGAAATCGAGGAAATCTACGGCGCGCTCAACGGCGTGCTCGGCATCCTCAACGAAGACTTCATCGATCTCGCCGCGCAATCGCAGCAGACGATCCGCAATCTCCGTCACACGCCGGGCGCCGCTCTCGGCACCTGCCGCTACAAGCTGAAGAAGCAGCAAGACTTCGAACGCGTGCTCGAAGTGTTCAAGGCGCATAACATCCGCTATTTCTTCTACGCTGGTGGCAATGATTCGCAGGACACCGCAGACAAGATTTCCAAACTCGCGCAGGAGCAAAACTACGAGCTGCGCGTCATCGGTATTCCGAAGACGATCGATAACGATCTGCCCACCACCGATCACTGCCCCGGTTACGGCAGCGTGATCAAGTTCGTGAGCACCACCGTGCGCGAACTCGCCTGCGACAACGAAGCGATGGGGCAGCATGATCTCGTTTCGATCCTCGAAGTCATGGGCCGCAACGCCGGCTGGATCGCCGCCGGCTCCGCTCTCGCGAAACGCCGCGATCATCCGCACGATCCTCCGCACCTCATCTATCTCCCCGAAGTCGCGTTCTCTACTGAGAAGTTTGTCGCCGATGTGCAGCGCGTGTTGAAACGCGAGAAATACTGCATGATCGTCGTCGGCGAAGGTCTCGTCGATGCCGACGGCAACTACGTCTCCGCCGCGGAAACGACCGACGCTTTCGGCCACGCCCAACTCGGGGGCGCCGGCGAATACCTCAAGTCGCTCGTCGAACAATATCTCCCCGGCATCAAGGCTCGCGTCGCCAAGCTCGGCATCACGCAGCGCGCCGCTGCGCACGCCGGTTCCAAGACCGATGCTGACGAAGCCTTCCTCGCCGGTCAGGCCGCGGTGAAGGCCGCGGTCGCGGGTGAAACCGATGTCATGGTCACGCTCGTGCGTGGCGACACCGATCACTACAGCGTCGAAACCGGCCTCGCTCCCTTGAGCGAAATCGCCAACGGCGTGAAGAAGCTCCCGCGCGAGTGGATCAACGAAGACGGCACCAGCATGAACCACCAGTTCGTGCGTTATGCGCAGCCCTTGATCCAAGGCGAAACGCCTGTGCCGTACGAAAACGGCCTGCCGGTTTTCGCGCGTTTCGAAAAACAGCGCGTCGAAAAGCGCCTCGCGCCCTACCAGGTCTGATTTGCGGCCAGCAACGACTGTCCACACACCAAACTAAACCGCATCGCGGCGACACGTTCCTCCGGAAACGCTCCCGCTCTCCGAGGCCGGTCCACACGACCGGCCTCGGCCGTTTCTGGAAACGTCGCTTCGGCTTGCGACGGCGGCGCTGCGCTGCGATGACGTCGCCTCTTATGGCATCACTCCCCGCTCAATTCGCCGACGTCACGGTCCTCACCAAGGCCAACATTTATTTCGACGGCAAAGTCATCAGCCATTCCGTCCTCTTCGCGGATGGCTCCAAGAAAACGCTCGGGCTCATCTATCCCGGTTCCTACCACTTCGGCACCGATGCCGCGGAGCGTATGGAGATCGTCGCCGGCTCGTGCAAGGTCACGCTCGACGGGCAGACTGAAACCAAGGCGTATCAAGCCGGTGAATACTTCGACGTTTCCGCCAGGAGCGGTTTCACCATCGAGGTGGCTGACGGCATCGCCGAGTATATCTGCTCGTTTTTGAAGTAAGCGAATAAAGCGCGCGCCGCGGTAGATCGCGGGCGCGCTTTTCTGTTGGCGGAGAGAGCAAGCATCCGGCGGTGTATCCAATAATCGAATACAGGCATCTAGGATGCTTGCGCGCTGGCAGGTGAATGGGCGCGAATCTGGCCATTTGTTGATAAACACGAATAGTGGCGGCGAGCGCATCGGTAGCACGGGATGCGAAATGTTCGGCGCCGCTACAGCGTGATCAATTTACGCCGTTAGCGCATTTCAAATAATAGCACCTTGGGCGCGCAGGCGGCCCATCGGCAGCTGACGGCGGGCCTGGCGCCCCCGGTTCAACGGCTACAACGTAATTAAAAATGCCACTGATAAAATTGTCGAAAATGCGCGTGCTTATTGCCGTGCTGTCTGTGTGTATCCATACGTAGGATACGTGCTTTAGGAGAGGATTCACGCGCGCACGTGTCCTAAAAAAGCGGCTCTCTGCAAGCGGGTTGCGTAAGTTGAGTCAACAATGCGCACTATGGTCGCGTTGAGTGGGAAAATATAAATAGCACGCTGTGGCTCTCCTCTCGGAGCACGTGTGTCTCCGCCGACATTTGTTGGTGTAGTGTGCCGTGGCTCCTGTTTTGCAGACTCTACTCCACACTCCGTTCAACTCCATTTGACCCCGAATCCTCGCGTTGTTTCGCCGCCTTGCCGGCTAAATATCGACCGCATGGCCCTTAGTTATGTCATCACAATGATCACGCGTCTTGATCACCCAATGGCGAGTATAATCGCCCGCCTTTTTCGCCGACTGACACGGAGCAAATGTACAGCTGTTTTCGCGGCCACGTTTGTATTTACCGTAGCGGCTGTCGCGCAATCGAACACCGGTATTGTTAAGGGACGCGTTTCCAACGCGGCCACGCAAAAGTATCTGATGAGCGCGGAGGTGGTCGATAAAACCACGAAGCGCAGCGTTTATACAGACGCCGATGGCACGTTCATCCTGATATTGCCGGAGGGCGAGCATACACTTGTCGTCAGCTACGGCGGACTCGATAGCAAAGAAGTTCCGGCAACGGTCGTTGCGGGCGAAACCATCCAGGTGGACGTGCGGCTCACGAGCGCTGATTACGGTGCTGAGTTTGCGGACGAAGAAGTGTTGGTGCTTTCGCAATTTGTCGTCTCGGCGGAACGCGAAGGCCGCATGGCGTCGATCGCGCAGCAGAAGGCGTCCGACGTGATGGTGAACGTGCTATCGTCCGACGAATTTCCAAATGTCGCCGGTGCGAATCTCGGCGATTTCCTGCGAAATATTCCTGGCATCGATGTTATGGATAACGGCTCCGATCCGCGCGATATCATGATTCGCGGCATGGATTCGCAGATGGCGAGCGTCACGTCGGACGGTATGCGTATGGCCAATGCGGCGGGCACGGATGGCAACACGCGCGCCTTCAATCTCGATCAGATTTCCATCCAAAACTACGAGACCATCGAAGTGTATAAAACACCGACCGCGGCCATGGCGGCGGACTCCGGTGGCGGCTCGATCAATCTCGTCAGTAAAAGCGCCTTCAACCTCAAGGAGCGCCGCATTTCGTTCCAGGCGGGCGGCATGGTGAACGGAGACAATCTCAAATTCGGTCGTAACCGCGGTTCGAGCGGCAACGAGTACAGCACCCGGCCGGTGGGTAATTTTTATTTTGCTAATTCGTTTCTGAACAACCGGCTCGGCGTCGTAATCACGGCGAATTACAACGATATCTACGCGATCGCCGAGACCGCGAACGCTAATCGCCGCACCCTCTACGAAGGCAATCAGACGGCGAGTGCTTATCATCCGGTGGGGGATGAATTCGGCAGTTATTTGCGCAGTATGAACTACTCATACAATACAGGTCTCACGCGTCGCACATCGTTCTCCGCCAACTTCGATTATAAACTCACGTCGGACATCAAGCTGTATCTCAACAGCCAGGTAAACACGAGTTTCATCAGCAGCGGCGCGCAGAATTTGAGCACGGATAACGCGGAGCCGGACTCGCGTGTGGTCACTGCCGGCACTTTTAGCGGACAGATGCCGGATCATTATATCACGAGTGAGGAAGGCTATCAGATTCCGATCTGGGTAGCCAATCGCTCGACGGTGATCACCGGTTCCAATGACATTCGCGCCAATACGATTCAAGACGCGGCGAACAGCAAAGGCGCGGGCATTTCCACCGGATTGGAAATCCTCAACAAAATCGGCCACGGAACGATGTTCTCCGGTGGGGCGGAGTATAAAAAGGGTCCTTGGAAGATAAACCTCGATGCGGGCATCTCCCAGTCGACCAATCACTACACGACCCCCGATGGCATGACTATCAGTGCGGCGACGGCTTATCTGCGTGGTATCGATTACCGGATCGATATGCCGTTGGGCACCGATTATCCGATGATCACGCAGCTCAACGGTCCGGATATCTACGATTTGTCCAACTACGTGAGCCGCGCCGTCGGCGGAAACAATGGTCCGCTGGTCAGCGTTCCGGGTACGAATCGTAATGTTCCCACGGCCGCGGGCGTTCCGCTGGTGATTCCCGGCGTGAGTCTTGTGGATAATAACACCGGCGCGGTCGTTCGCACTTATCCGCAGGTGCAGATGGCGCGTGGCAACTACGGTCCTTTCCAGGTGAGCAACGGTCGCTGGCTGAATACCAAAGATAAGTTCACGACCGCCAAGTTTGATGCGAAGCGTTCCTTTGTCGCACCGATACCGATGTATATCCAAATCGGCGCGCTTTTCCGCGAGCAGGAGCGTCATACGGATAAAAACGGGCAGTCGCGCTGGTTCTTCAATGGCACGACCGACGAGCTCCAGCAGGTTCTGGAGGCCGTCAAGTCGCCCGATCTCAATGCGTCGTTTGGGCCGTACCATCCGGTCCCATACTTCAGTCTGCCGTATATCGATCAGTATTTTCAGGCCAACCGTCACAAGTTCACCGAAGACGTGGTGTGGCGTACGGAAACGCAGCGTACCGGGGACAAGCTTTCGCGCGAGCGTGTCGAGGGCGGTTATGGCATGTTCAACCTCAAGCTGTGGGGGCTGAGCGCGCTGCTCGGTGTGCGTTATGAACGCACGCAGCAATCCGGCCGCGGCCAGATCACCGACAACGACGCCACCGCCGAGCGCGCGGCGGAGATGCTTATGGATTACGTGCGCGGTTACGGTTATGCCGACATCACGGCGGCCTATAACGACACGGGCATAAATCCCATCACGGGTAAGAGCGGCCGCGAACTGGTGACCGGTTTCACCGTGAATCAGGCACAGGCGCTGGAGCTGACCAATCTGCGTTTTGCCCGTGTGGGTACGGTGAATAAAACCTACGGCGATTGGTTCCCGAATGTTCAGCTGAAATATAATCTAACCCGCGATTTGCTGGCGCGTGCCAGCTACAACAAATCGATCGCGCGCCAGCCATTCGATCGACTCCTGCCGGGCTACACCGTCTCATCGAATACCGAGGGGTTTTATACGGTGACGATGAACAACCCGTCGCTGAAGCCGATCTACTTTAATAACTACGACGTTTCGCTAGAGTATTACACGAAGCAGGGCGGTTCGGTCTCGCTGGGCTATTATTTCAAGGACGTAGAAAACTACACCGCCAATGTGACGGAGGCGATCACGCCCGACGGCGTGTACGACTATGACTTGAGCAGTTATGTCGGAGGCAATTTGGAGCGTCCGATCAACGTGGGTGGAGCCAAACACTGGGGCATCGAGCTCTCGGTGTCCCAACGCCTGGGAATCGTCAGCGATTATCTTCGCGATTTCCAGATCTACGCCTCGTACACCTACCAGGATGCCAAGACGAGCTCGGCTTTTAATAGCACGGATTCTCTGACCGGACTCGACGAGCGGCCGAAGTATATGCCGGTCCGAAACGCGGTTCCCAAAAAATATAAAGTCAATCTCAGCTATCGTCGCAATGCCCTGAATGCGAGTCTGTCGTATAGCTGGATCGGTACGTACATGACCAATGGTCCCTATCGCATCAGCGGAGGCGCCGACGATTCGGCGTTCGTTTATCTGTATCGCGATGCGCGCGGCACGTTCGATACCGCCGTGTCCTATAAGTTCTATCGAAGGTATAGCGCATATATCGAGGTGAAGAATCTCACCAATGAGCCCGTGCGTAACTATCTCCATTCCCGCAATTGGGTACAGAACTACAACATCTACGGACCCTTCATCTACTTCGGCATCAAGGGCACGTTCTAATCCCAGCCACAGGACGACACGATCATGGAAACTTTCTCTTCATTCCGCTCTCTCTTCTCCTCACTTCTCGGTCTGGCCGTGGGAACATCTGCAGTGACGGGTGTTGTTTATGCACAGGAGGCGGTGCCGGTTGCTATTACGCTTACGCGTACTCCGACGCGCGGAGCCCCGCCGGTTGCGATTACCATCGATCCGCCTGGCGACGGCTGGGATTACAGCGCCGCGGCGCCTGTCCCGGGCAGCACGTGGAATCGTGTTTTTGCGCCCACGCAAACTCCGGGCGCGACGGGGACGTGGACGGAGGAGGTTCCGTTCATTTTCGACTCCTTGAATAATGCCCAGCTTTATAGCATGTCGGGCGCGCTCAGCCAGGTTCGCCTGACGGCCGCTTTGCTGGGCACGCACGCCAGTCGCGCGGAGCCGACCGATGCGAGCGTGGGCGAAGCGCAGGCGCCCAAGGCTCTCCTCGACGCGTATTGGCGCGTTTTCGACGGAACGGCTTATATTCGTTTCACCTTCACCGGCCTGGCGCCCAATACGCACTATCTCCTGTATTGCTATTCGAGCACCAACAACCAGGGCGGTAAATATATTCTGCATCCGTCCAATTTCCCGGCCGGCAAGGAATCGGATTTTATCTATCCCGGCATGGTCGGCGATGAATATAAAACAGCGTTTGTCGATCTGGCCGGGCACGCCGGTTCCGCGACGTTGTTCAAAGTAGATTCTGCGGGTAAAAAGACGATCATCCCGCCCGCGCGCGCGAACACGCCGGCGGTTTCCGGGAGTAACACGATGTGGGGCGCGATCCATGCAGTCTCCACGGCTTCCGGTGAGATCGTGTTTCGCACCGACACTTCAGCACTGGGCAACCGCCGCCAATATGCCGGCTTCCAACTGATCCCGTATCCCGCGCCCACGATCGTCGAGCAACCGGATGCCGACATGGTCGGCGTGCTCGATCAGATCACGGAGTTTTTCGCGGTGGCCAAAGACATGCCGCATCTGCACGACGCCGATCAGAATCCCCTCACGTATCAATGGCAGATTTCGAAGGACAACGGCGCGACGTGGACCGACATCCCCGTGATTGCGCCCGGCACGGAGGGGCAGCGCATTTTCACGAGCGAGCTTCGCGAGCCCGCCTTGCCGGAGGATCCCGAGGCGACGCCCGAGCCCGCCAAAAAAATCACCAGCGTCCTCGCCATTCACGGCACGCAACAGTCCGACGAGGCCCGCTATCGCTTGAAAGTCACCAATGTCGCCGGCGGCGTGACGTACACCCAGGCCAGCACGCTCAGCGTTATCTCGCAGCCGGCTCCGTTCCTGATCACGCAACAACCGCAGTCGCGCGACACGGTGGTCGGTGACGAGGTCAATCTGTCCGTGGCGGTCTCGGGCACACCGCCGTTTGCGTTCACGTGGCAAAAGAGCGACACCGCGGACTTCACGACCTTCACCGAAGTGAAGAAGGGCGAACGCGGCACTGCGGCGAGCGACACGCTCTCGTTCCCGTTTGTGCGGCGCTCCGACCTCGGCTTCTACCGCGCGGTCATCACCGACGTCACCCGTCGCAACCCGATCTACAGCGAAGTCGTGTATTTGTATGTTGAATACGCGAAGCCGATCATCACGACGCCCGGACCGCAAACGGTGACGCCGGGCGCGGGGATCAGTCTTTTCGGAAATGTTTATAGCGAGATCCCGGTCTCCTCGTATCAATGGGAAGTTTCGCACGACAACGGCGCGACGTGGACCGCCGTGACCGATGGCGGTGCCTACTCCGGCGCGACCTCCGAGACGCTTCACATCTCTCCGGCGAGTGCCGCGGAGGGCGGTCTCTATCGCATTGTCGCCACCAACGACATGGGCACCACGACGGGCGTGTCGATCCCGCTCTCCGTGGCCGCGCCCGTGATCGCGCACCCGGTGGGCGTGGCGCTCGACGACGCCGGGCATTTGTACGTCACCGACGACACGGCGAACACCGTTCATCAGCTCACCATCGCGGACAACAAAGCCGTTGTCTTCGCCGGCAAACCCGGCGTAACCGGCAATGCCAATGGCTATTATAGTCAGGCGACGTTTAACGCGCCGTCGGGCATCGTCGGCGGTGCGGCCAACACGGTCTTCCTCGCCGACACCTTCAACGCGACCATCCGCTCGCTGCAGGCCAACGGCCTCGTCGGCACGATCGCGGGCTCGACGACCGTGCGCGACAATATCGACGGCACGGGTGCCGCCGCGGCGTTCAACTCGCCCGTGAGCACCGCGCTCGACGCCGCCGGCAACATCTATGTGGCCGACAATGTCGCGCACACCATCCGCCGCATCACGCCGCTCAATTTCGATGTGACCACGCTGGCGGGCTCCGCGGGCAATCCCGGTTTCGTCAACAGCACCACGACGAACAGCAATTATAACGACGCCACGCGCTTCAACGCTCCCGGCGCCATCGCGGTTTCGCCGGTGAATGTTTCCAACGCCGACGTCGTCACCGTCGAAGGCCCCACCACGACGGCGACGACGCTCTACGTGGCCGACACGGGCAACAACGTCATCCGCAAGATCGCGCTTTCGTGGTATCTCGATCGCGATCCGCTCACCAACATCCAGACGCGCACGCGTCTCTCGCGCAACGAAGTCACCACCGTGGCCGGTCTCGCCGGCGCGTCGGGCTCGACCGATGGCGCGGGGCTCGATGCACGCTTCAACGCGCCGGCGGGAATCGCGGTGAGCGATGCGGGCGTGGTGTATGTGGCCGACACTGGCAATCACACCATTCGCAAGATCACCTTCAGCGCCGGTGCCGCGACCGTCACCACCATCGGCGGCTTGCCGGGCATTGCGGGTTACCAAGACGGCCCGACCGCCAACACCAGTCTCTTCAACCAACCGCGCGCCCTCGCCGTCGCGGGCGATGGCACCGTGTACGTGGCCGACACCGGCAACGCCGTCGTGCGCAAGATCGCGCCCAATGGCGTTGTTTCGACGCTCGTCTTGTCGCGCGCGACCGATCCCGTCCCGCCCACCAATCCGGGCGGCGGCAACGAAAGTCCCGCGCCCGACATCCCGCCCGCCGGCTCCGGCGATCGGGGCGGCGACCTCGGCATCGGCGGCGGCGGCGCGCCCTCGCTGTGGTTCTTCGCGGCGACCGGCCTGCTGGCGCTGATCCGTGCGCGGAAGTTTTTTATGAAACACGTCTTCCTCTTTGTGCTCACGATCGTCGCCGGCGCGCCCGCGTTCCCGCCGAGCGCCTCCGCGGCCGACGCCCCGGCGGTGTTCGTGAATTTGGCCACGACGCAAGCCGCATCGGGGGCAGCGCCGACGAGTGCCGCCACGATCACCATCGCAGCGCCTGCCAATGGTTGGAATTTCAGCGCGGCCGCGCCTTATGCGGGTGAAACATGGAATAATATCCTGGCGCCCCACGCGGACGACGAGATCAAGCCATCGATCAAAGGCTATGTGCGCTACCAAGTGGTGCCACTCAACACGGCGAACAACATCGCGCTCTTTCAGCCGGACGGTTCCGCATCGGGCGTTTCGTTTACCGCAGCCGCCATTCTCGACGACGCGGGCACAGCCTCCAACAATCGCGAAGTGCCGCGCCGCGTCAGCCCGTCGGGCGGCACGCCGGCTGCGTTGCTGAACAGCTCGTGGCGCATCTATGAGGGAGGAAATCTCCTTAGCTTCACCTTCACGGGACTGCCCGCGGAGGCGCATTATCTTGTTTACGGTTATGCCACGACCAATGGAGCCAACCAAGGCGGACGTTTCACGGTGGTGGACGCCAATGCTGTGGGCGCGAAATGGTTTGAAACGAAACCCATCGATAATGGCGCTCCAAATCTGTTTGCGGAATCGGCAGGCTCTCTCGCCCCGACTGGCAAGGCGACTGCGGAGATTTTGTCCAACGCTGCGGGAGATCCGAACCTCAACACCATTTGGGGAATCCTCCACGCCAAGGTGGACAACACCGGGAAACTCGAAGTGCGCGCTTCGCGAAATGCGAACAACAACGGCTTCATCAACGGCCTCCAACTCATCCCGTATCCGAAAGCCGCCATCACCACTCAACCGTTGGCCAATGCATCGGCGACGATCGGAGGCAGCGTCACCCTGACGATCGTCGCGAGTGGTTTCGACGCTTCGGATGTCCTCACGTATCAATGGCGTAAAGATGGCGTCGCCATCGATGCAGCCGGGAATCCTTCCGCGGCCACCGCGTCGTTGACGCTCACGAATCTGCAAGCGGACGATGGCGGCGATTACGATGTCGTTGTTACCAACTACGGCGGCGAAGCCGTCAGCACCGCGACCGCGCTCACGGTGACTTCGAGCGCCGTCGCGCCGTCCATCGTGACACAGCCTCAAAACGCGGCGCTGGCCGTCGGTGCCGCGCATACGTTGACGATCGGCGCCAACGGAACCGCGCCGCTCGCTTATCTTTGGGAAAAGAGCGACGACGGCAGCACGTACACCGCGATCGGCACGAATGCTCCGCAACTCGCCATCCCCGCCGCGCAGGCCTCCGACGCAGGCAGGTATCGAGTCACCGTCAGCAACTCTGTCGGGTCGATCACCAGCGATGTGGTCAGTGTCGTCGTTGCGCCCGTGCTGACCGCGTCTCCCGAGGCTTCTGTCGTCGTGGCGGGTTCTACGCATACGATTTCGGCGGCGGTGGATGTCGGCGCGGGATCGCCCGAACCGGTGACGTATGTTTGGAAACGCGATGACGTCACGGTGGCGGACGGCGCGGGTGTCAGCGGCGCTGCGACGGCCAGTTTGCAGATTGCCGGTTTTTCGACCGCCCATTCCGGCTACTACACGTTGACGGCTTCCAACTCGGCCGGGTCCGTGACCAGCGCCCCTGTGTACGTGGGCGTCCCCAGCACGCAGAGCATCACCTTCGCTCCGGGCAACAACGCCGCCGGGCTCGCGATCGACCAGCAGCTCCGCCTGATTTTCCCGTCCGCGCCCAAGCTGGGCAAGTCGGGCCAGTTCCGGATTCACGATGCTTCGAACGACGCGGTGGTCACCACGGTGGATATTGCCGAGTTCGTTTCGTTCACGCTTTTCAGCGCCACCATCGACAACTCCAAGGTTCAGACCGTGCAGGGCAAGGCGATGTACTACCTGCCGGCGGCCGTTTACGGCAACGAGGTCTGGATCACGTTGCCCGCCGCTCAGCGTCTCGCGTACGGCAAAACCTACTACGTCACCATGGACGCGGGTTTCCTGATCGATTCCGACAATGCGTCGGTTCCCGCGATCACGGACCCAAACACCTGGCGTTTCTCCACCAAGGCCGCAGGCCCGGAGACACCGACCGCCTCGACCGGCCCCACCGAAGTGACGGTCGGCCCGGATGGCACCGGCGATTTCGCCACGATCCAAGGCGCTGCCGACTGGATTCCGCAAAACAACACCCTGCCGCGCACGATTCGCGTGTTGCCCGGCACGTACCGCGACGCCGTTTATTTCGCCCAAGGGCGCAACTTCGTCACCGTGGTCGGTGCCGGCGCCGACCGCACCGCTACGAAGGTGATCTACCACTACGGCAATGAAGTTTACGGAGGCGGTGCGCGCGGACTGGGCGGCTTCCGCATCGACACCAACGACGTGACGGTGCGCAACCTCACTCTCGACAACGAAGTTTACCTCCCGGTGCCCAACCTCGCCGGCGGCGATATCGGCGGCGCTCCCGCTTTTGCGGGGCCGGTGCAAACCGTCGCCTACACGGGCAACCGGCTTATCTTCGACAATGTTCTTATCAAGGGCGGCCAGGACACGCTCTACGCCATCAGCGGCTCCGGCTATTTTTATAACTGCGAAATCTGGGGCAGCGTGGATTTCATCTATGGCGACGCGCTCGCGGTCTTCCAGCACTGCGACATCGTGCAGATCCGCAGCACCGGCGGACCGATCTGCGCCCCCAGCACGCCTTACGCGCAGCCTTACGGCCAAGTCTTCATCAACTGCCGTTTCCCGCGCGCGCTCGTGGCCGATGGCTACCCGTATGACGTCGGTGTGAACACCACCACATTCTGCCGCCCGTGGCGCCAGGACGGGCATGTCGCGATCATCAACTCTGAACTCGGCAGCCATTTTACCACCAAAGGGTGGAGCGAGTGGGATGGTCGCGAAAACACCAGCCGGGCCCGCGAGTTCGGCAGCACGCTCCTCGCCGATGGCACCGCCGTGTCTGTGGCGGCGCGTCAGGCCGCAGGTGCCTACTGGCTCAACACCATCGACCCGGATTACACCGGCACCCAGAGCCCGACCGATCCCGCGCTCGCACCGCCGACAGGTCATCTCAACCGCACGCCGGTCACGGTGAATCCCGACGACTACACCCTCGAAGCCATCTTCGGTCATCCGTACTACTCGCTCGGTAGCTGGCGTCCGACGATTGCGCCGCGCATCGTTCGCCAACCCGCTTCGCAAGTCGTCGCTCCTGGTCAGCCGCTCACGCTTTCCGTCGATGCATTCGGCCTGCCGGCGGCGATGTATCAATGGTACAAAGGCGGCTCGCCGATCTCCGGTGCGACTGCCGCGACCTACGCCGTGGCGAGCGCGACGGAAGCTGATGCGGGCAACTATCACGTGGTTGTCACCAACGACCTCGGCTCGGTCAGCAGCGCGACCGCGGCCGTTGTGATCAACGATGGCGGCGCGCCCGTCGCTCCCACGATCATCGCGCAACCCGTTTCGCAAATCGCATCCGCGGGCGGTCCGGTGACGCTCTCGGTTTCCGCGCTCAGCGGCGATTCGTATCAATGGTACAAAAACGGCGTCGCGATCCCCGGCGCCACCAGCGCGACCTATCCAATCGCGACGCTTCAAGCGTCCGATGCGGGCAATTACTACGTGGTCATCACCAACGCCCAAGGCAGCACCACCAGCGCGACCGTGACGCTCACGGTCGAAGGTGGTGAGGCGAAAGCGGCGTTTGTCACCTTGACACGTACGGCGGTGCCTTCCTCGGGAGACATCACGCCGCCCGTGGCGGACATTCCCGAACCGGGAAATGGGTGGAATTTCAGCGCGGCTGCTCGGTATCCGGGCACCAAGTGGAACGCCGTGTACGTGGCGACTGGCGCGGTGGTCGCCGACGGTACATTCACCGAAGAATCGCCGTTCCGCATCAACAGCCTCAACGCGGTGAGTCTCGTGAATCCCGCGGGCGATCCTTCGGGCATTACGTTGACGGGCGATCTCATCGTCGCATCGCCGCGCGCGGGTGAGCCCACCAACTTTAACGCGGCCAACGGTCTTCCCGCGGGCCTCATGGATCAGGTCTGGCGCGTGAACAATGGCGGCAACTATCTCCGCTTCACCTTCGACGGTCTGCCTGCCGGCGCTCATTATCTGTTTTACGGATATGCGGCCAACGCGAATCCCAACCAAGGCGCTCGCTACGTCCTCGATCCCGCCAACGATCCGGCAACGGCTCCTTCGACCTTCATCGAGCTCAGCGGTCGCACCGAATCGAGCAGCGCGCCCAATCTCTTCACGACCAGCGGCGGACAAACAACCGTGATTCCAGGCGCGCCGCTCAACACCGCCGCCACGACCGATTCCAACACGCAGTGGGGCGCGATGCACGCGGTCGCCACAGCCGAAGGAAAGATCGTGATCCGCACGGCGCGCGGCCTCGGAAATCACCACTACGTGAACGGCTTCCAACTCGTGCCTTTCCCCAAGGCCACGATCACCACGCAGCCGGCCGCCAGCGTATCGGTGGTTTCCGGCGAACCCGTCACGCTCACCGTGACGGCGACCGGTTACGATTCGAGCGACACCCTCACGTATCAGTGGCGCAAAAACGGCGAGCCCATCAACACCGCCGACAACGCCACCGCCAACACCGCCACGTTGCAGATCGCCAGCGCGAGCACGGCCGACACCGGCACGTACACGGTCGCGATCACCAATCTCGGCGGCAGTGTGATCAGCGACGAAAGCGTCGTGACGGTTCAATCCGGCGCGGTGGCTCCGACGATCGTCACGCAGCCTGCGGCCACGCAGACGGTCATGGGCGGTGCGAGCGTGAGCTTCACCGTTGTTGTGACCGGTGCGCCTGCGCCCACTTATCAGTGGTACAAAGACGGCGGACTCATTGCGGGTGCGACCAGCGCCACGCACACGATCGCCGCTGCGCAGCTCGCCGACGCCGGCAGCTACACCGTGGTCGCCACGAACTCCGAAGGCTCGGTCACCAGCACGGCATCCGTGCTCACCGTGAAAGATCCTGCGGGCAATCCGGTGGTCGCTCAAGGCTTCGCACGCGAAGTCACCGGCGGCGCGGGCGGTGCGACGTATTTTGTCACCACCGCGGCCGATCTTCACGCGAGACTCCAGCTCGCGGGCCCTGCGATCATCACCGTTTCAGGCACGATCGATGTGCGTTCGCTCTCGGGCAAACGCGTGGACGTGAAGTCCAACAAAACGCTCCAAGGCGCCGACGCCAACGCGACCATCATCGGCACCGTCAACATCGACGGCGTGCAAAACGTGATTGTCCGCGGCCTCAACATCACCAATCCCGGCACCACGCTCGAGAACGGCACCGGCCCGCGCTACTCCGATGGCGGCGACGGCATCAGCATTCGCAACAGCAACGGCGTGCTCGTCACCCATTGCACGTTCTACGACTGCGCCGACGGCATGTGCGATCTCACGTACGACGTCGCCAACGCCACCGTTTCCTGGTGCAAGTTCTACTACACACCCGCGCAGACTTCGCATCGTTTCACGATGATTCTGGGCAACGAGGCCACGGTCGTTCCGATCACCGCCACGCTGCACCACAACTGGTGGGCCGAGCGCGCCGATCAACGCATGCCGGCGTCGTCCAATGCGCGCGGGCACATGTTCAACAACTACTTCACGCCCGCCGGGAATTCGTACGCGAGCAACGCCCGCGACAGTTCCCAGCTTTTCATCGAGCATCATTATTACGGCACCGGTGTGAAAGATCCTGTCGGCAAGAGCGCGGGCACCACCGCGCTCATCCGCACCATCGGCAACATCTACGACGGCACCAGCGGCCAGTACGATCCCGGCACCGACATCGTGTTCACGCCGCCGTATTCGTACGAACTCACGCCGGCCGCCGGTGTGCCCGCGCTCGTCTCTGCCCACGCCGGCAACACCGCCGGTGCGTTCTCCGTCACCCCGGAGCCGTCTGCTGCGATCACCATCACCGGCGCACCGGAAACGGTTTACCCGGGCGATACGATCACGCTCGCGTCGTCCACCACGGGCACGAGCTATCAATGGCGTTTCAATAATATCGAGATCGCCGGTGCCACCTCCGAGACCTTGGAAATCGCCAACATCCAAGGCTCGCAGATCGGCACCTACACGGTCGTCGTCGGCAACGCCGCGGGCAACTTCACCGTGAGCGCCCCCGTCACGCTGCAGGGAGGCGACGCGCCCATGATCATCGGCGATTCGGGCGGTCCCGCCACGGTCGTGAATGGACGCGAGATCACGCTCCGCGCTTCCGTGAGCGGCGACAAGGTGACTTATCAATGGCAACGCCTCGTCGATGGCGTGTGGGTCAACGTGGCCGACGGCCCGAACTTCAGTGGCGCCACCTCGGACGCATTGACGTTGCGCAACGTCACTTCGGCGCTGGCCGGCGAGTATCGTTTTGTTGCCAGCAATCCGTCCGGCTCGACGACGAGCAACGCGTACACGCTCGCCGTCACGGCTTCGCACTTCACGAATCCCACGGGCCTGGCCGTCGATTCCTTCGGCGATCTCTACGTGGCCGATGCCGCGTTGAACATCATCCGAAAAGTCTCCGCGGACGGCATCGCGCGTCTCCACGCCGGCCTGCCCAACACCGCGGGCGCCGTCGATGGCGCGCTCGGCAAAGGCACGCTCAACGCTCCGGGCAATCTCGCGATCGACGCCTTCGGCAATCTCTACGTGGCCGACGCCGGCAACGGCACCGTGCGCGCGATCGCTCGCGATGGCACGATCACCACGCTCGCCGGCGATCCCACGCAGCGCGGCTCCCGCGATGGTGTTGGCACCGCGGCGTTGTTTGCCTCGCCCAGCGGGCCGAGCTTCGACCGCACGAATGGCGTCACGTACATCGCCGACACCAACAACCACACGATTCGTCGCCTCACGCCGCAAGGCCTGCAGGCAGGCCTCTTCGCCGGCAATGTCGTCGCCACCATCAGCGGCGCCGCCGGCGTGAGCGGCGATACCGATGTGCTCGCGGTGACGCTGCCGTTGGAGCCTGGCACGACCAAGCCCGATGTCTCGCGCGCTCGCTACAACCACCCGGCCGCCGTGGCCTTTGCCGGCACGTTCCTCTACGTGGCCGACACCGGCAACAACACCATCCGCCGCATCAGCCTTGCCAGCGGTGACAACCAGTTCACCACCGCGACCCTCGCGGGTACGCCGGGCGTCACCGGCTCGGACGACGGCACCGGATTGGAAGCCTTGTTCAACAAGCCGCAGGCGATCGTCGCCGACGCATCGGGCGCCGTTCTCTACGTGGCCGATACCGGCAACAACGCCATCCGCCGCGTGACCTCGGCCGGCGTCGTGACCACGCTGGCGGGTCTCCCCGGCATCGCCGGCATGGCCGATGGCGACGGAGAAAACGCGTTGTTCAACCGCCCGACCGCCCTCGCGCTTGATGTGGAAGGCCGCACGCTCTACGTGGCCGACACCGGCAACGCCGCCATCCGCAAGATCGCGCTCTCCGGCGCCACCGCCACGGTGACCACGGTCGGCATCAGCGCCACCAACGACACGCTCCCGCCGCCCAATGGCGGAGCCGAACCGCCCGCGCCCTTCGAGCCTTCCGGCGACAGTGCCGGCAAAGGCGGCGGTGGAGCGCCTTCGGTCTGGTTCCTCGCGGCCATCGGCGCCCTTGCGCTGGTGCGCAACCTCCGCCAGCGCCGCGGCAACGCCTGATCTGTTCGAGTGATTATCGGCTGTTAACCTACCAACACCGACGGCTGGCCGCCTAAAAACGGCCAGCCGTTTTGTTTAGGTTTCTCCCATAAAAGAAGTGCGCGAGAGCGCCGGCCGCTGGCCGGCAATTTCCGAGGAGCCGGCGGGTCGCCGGCGCTCCGGGCGTTCGAACGCCGACGTCCACATCGGCGGGTTAATCATGCCTGCACTGTTTTGAAATCGCTACTTTGCCGCGCTCCCATACTCGTTTCCGGCAAGCGATGCGACGGGAACTTACCGTTCAGGAAAAACAGCTCATTGAAGCGGAATTCATCTTAAAAGAAACCGCTCGGGCAAAGCGGGGGCGCTTTTGCCGCAGGGTGTTTTGGATTGGGTTGATCGCGGGAAGCGTCTCGACGCTGCTTCCAAGAGTAGGTCTGTTAGGCCTATCCTCCGTGGCTCTTCGCTGGGTGTGGATCCTCGCCGTTATGATTTACACCGGTGGCGCGCTCCTTCCGCTCTCATTCAGCAAAAGTATCGACGCCCGCAGACTCTTGAATCCATGGGAAGAAGCACTGCGTAATTTATCCGACGGCCGGACATTGACAGAAGGAATCGCCTTGTTGGTCGGTCCGAGTATTCTCGGGATTGTCGTCCGTTCGGTGATCGTGATCGTGCTTTATGTGACTGGAAACCTTCCGACCTAGGTGCGAAAGCGGTATCGAAGCACCTGATAGGAGGGGCGCTTGGATGTTTTTTTAAGGGCTTCCATTCCCCTGCAAACCCTGCCTTGACAGCGGCGAGGGGGTACGGCCACCCTCTCGCTCTTTTTCGTCTTACTACTATGCAACCCACATTTCGCCCTCATCGCAAAAAGCGCGCCCGTCAGATCGGCTTCCGCGCCCGCAAGGCCACCAAAGGCGGCCGCAAGGTTCTCGCCGCCCGTCGCCGCAAGGGCCGCAAGCGTCTGACCGTCGTCTGAGACTTTGCGCCGCGTCTTTCGCTGCGCTGACTGTTCCCTTTCGCGTCATGCGCTTCCGCCCCGAGCAACACGTGCGGCGGCAAAGCGATTTCCGTGACGCGCGTGAAAAAGGCCGCCGCCTCGATTGTGGCGGCTTCACGCTTTGGTACTATCGCCGTCCGGCGGATGTTTCAGCCGCCGCGCCGGGCGCCCGGGGTGGGGACGTTGTTCCTGCGCCCGTGACCGGGCCTCGTTTGGGCGTGATCGCCTCCACCGCCGCCGTGGGCGGGGCCGTGCTCCGCAATCGTGCCAAACGCCGTTTGCGCGAGGTGTTTCGCCTGCATCAGCGATGCGTGCCGGCGGATTATGACGTGTTGCTGGTCGCGCGGCGTTCGCTCAATCGTCTGCCGTACGCGGCCATCGAGCGCGCGTTTGTCGAAACCTGCCGGCGTATTTTTCCCGAGCATTCGTGACTGCCCCTGACTCCACTTCCCGGAATTCGTTTCCCGCCGCGGCGGGACGCTGGGCGCTGGCTTTGCCGAAGCGCGGGGTGTTGCTGGCGATCGCGATTTATCAACGCACGCTTTCGCCGGTGTGGCCGGCCGTGTTTGGGCCGGCGTGCGGCTGCCGGTTTTATCCCACGTGTTCGCACTACGCGGCGCAGGCGGTGGCGCGTCATGGCGCGTTGATCGGTTCCTGGCTGGCGGTGGTGCGCGTGTTGAAATGTACGCCGTTGCATCCGGGCGGTGTGGACGAAGTGCCGCCGAAGCCCTTGCGTCGTCCGTCGTGCGCGCGCGTCGCGTCCTGATTTTTCCCGCTACATCCCTCTCCCTTTGCCTTCGTAATGGACAAAAAAAACACAATCCTTGGCGTCCTCTTCCTGATCGCCGCGGCCGCAGCTTTCTTCTACTCGGCTAAAAACACGCCGCCACCCGCGCCGGTTCCGGCCGCGCCGCAATCGACTTCGGGCGCGCCCGCTCCGGACGGCACCGTGCCGCCTCCACCGGCTTACACGACGCCCTCGGGCAACACGACGTTCGCGACGCTCGCCACGCAGAACGGCGAAGCGCGCATCGTCACGCTTGCGAATGATTACATCGAAGCGCGTCTCACCGATTTCGGCGGCGCGATCCGCGATGTGGCCCTCAAGAAATATCCCGCCACGAAAGGCAATCCCGAGCCGCTCGTGCTCAACGAGGTGCACGTCGATCCGATGCTCGCCTTCGCGCAGGAAAGTCTGCCCGGCCTCGGTCGCGGCACACGCTACGAAATCGTCTCGCAGACCGACACCGAAGTGGTGTTTCGCGCCGTGTGGGAAAACCGCGTCGAAGTGCGTCGCCGTTATGCGATCGTGCCGACGGGTGTGGAAGGGCAGGGCGATCCTTATCAGCTCCGACACGAGCTCACTTTCCGCAATCTCACCGAGCAGACCGTCGCGCTTCCGCACTTCCTTCTGAGCCTCGGCACGGCCGCGCCGACCGGTGAACACGATACCGGCATGCACCTTTCGACCGGCTACAATACCGGCAAGGACATCGAGTTCGTGAATCGCTCGAAGCTCGAAGGCGGCGGTTTCCTGAGCTGGTTTGGTTTTGGTTCGCGCGAACCGCTGCCGTACATCGATACGCCGGTGCCGCTCGTGTGGGCGTCGGTGGAAAACCAATTTTTTGCCGCGATCCTCACGCCCGATCAACCGGGTCGCGGGCTCACCACGCGCCGCGTGGAACTGCCGATTCAAACGGGTGTGCGTTATACGCCGATCGGTGTGACGGGTGCCGCGGGTTTTGATGTGCCCGCGCTCGCCCCGGGCGCGGAGACGACGCTCGGTTTCGATTTCTACACCGGTCCGAAAGAGTACGCGCGTCTCTCCAACGGCGATGTCTTCAAGCACGACCAGGACAAGGTCATGCAGTTCGGCTTCTTCAAATTCTTCAGCCAGCTGCTTCTCTCGATCATGTCCACCGTGCACAGCTGGGGTCCGAGCTGGGGCTGGTCGATCGTGATCACCACGCTCTTCCTCAAGATCGTCTTCCTGCCGCTCACGATCTCCGCATCGAAGTCGGCCAAGCGCATGCAGAAAATCCAGCCGCAGATGCAGGCGCTGCGCGAGAAGTATAAAGACAACCCGCAGAAGATGCAGCAGGCCACGATGGCGCTCTTCAAGGAAGCGCGCGTGAATCCGCTCGGCGGTTGTTTCCCGATCCTCATCACGATCCCGTTCTTCATCGGTTTCTTCCAGATGTTGAACAGCACCGCGGAGCTGCGTTTTGCGGAGTTCCTGTGGGCGTCCGACCTCTCGCGTCCCGACACCGTCGCGCGCATCGCCGGTTTCCCGATCAACATCATGCCGCTGCTGATGGGCGCCACGATGATCATCCAGATGCGTCTCACGCCGCAGCCTTCGGTCGATAACGCGCAGGCGAAGATGTTTAAGTTCATGCCGTACATCTTCATGATCTTCTGCTACAACTTCTCGTGCGCGCTCTCGCTCTACTCGACGGTCAACGGCCTGTTCACCATCGGTCAGCAGCTCATCATCAACCGCATGAAGGATGACGCTCCCGTTGCCACCGGTTCCGCTCCCAAGGGCGGCCGCGGCATGAAGAACGTCACGCCGAAGAAGTAAGCCCGCTGCGCTCCGCGCGCATGGCGCGCGGAGAAGTGCCAAGTACGAAGGTCCAAGTGCCAAGTACGAAGGTCCAAGTGCCAAGTACGAAGGTCCAAGTGCCAAGTACGAAGGTCCAAGTGCCGGGTGTGAATCCGTCAAGCGGCAGGCACGCGTGAGGACAATGCTCCGCATTGTCCTCTCTGGATGAGGGCCGATCCGCCCTGCCATTTCCGCTTACGACTCCATTCGCACCGTTCCGGGCAGCCAGCCCGCGAACGATGTGCAGGCCCTTGGAACTTGGAACTTAGCTCTTGGAACTTGGTGCTTGGTTCCTTTCTTCATCTCTCATGGCCGGGCATAATAAGTGGTCCAAAGTTAAACGCCTCAAAGCCGTCACCGACGCTCGCAAGGGCAAGGTCTTCTCGCGCCTCTCGCGCGACATCACACTCGCCGCCAAAGCCGGCGGGGGCGACCCGAATGCCAACGCGCGTTTGCGCACGTTGTTGCTCAAGGCCCGCGAAGCCAACATGCCCGTCGATAATGTCGACCGCGCGATCAAGAAGGGCACGGGCGAACTCCCGGGCGTGATTTTTGAAGAAGCCACCTACGAGGGTTACGGCCCGGGCGGCGTCGCGTTTGTGGTGAAGGCCACGACCGACAACAAGCAGCGCACCTCGCAGGATGTGCGCGCGATCTTCACGCGGCACGGCGGCAATCTCGCCGGCAGCGGCGCGGTGTCGTTTCAGTTTTTGCACGCGGGTCAGTTTCTGATCGCGAAAGACAAGACCACGGAAGACCGCCTCCTCGAGGTCGCGCTCGATGCCGGCGCGGACGACGTGATCACGAGCGACGATGGATTTGAGGTGCGTTGCCCGATCTCGGCGTTCGACAAAGTCGCGCATGCGCTCGAGCACGCGGGCATCCCGACCGACAGCGCGGAAATCGCGTACATCCCGACGACGTTTGTCCCCGTGACCGATGTCGGCGTCGCGAAGACGCTCCTTACTTTGCACGAGCTGCTCGAAGGTCACGACGATGTGCAGCAGGTGTTTTCCAACGAAGAAATGGACGACGCCATCAGCGCCGCCGCGAATGGCTGAGGCTCCGCGACGGCCGCACACGCATCTAGCTCCGATTTTTCTCCGTGCGCTCCGCCCCGCGCTGGTGCAAACCCGATCCACGCCATGAACGACGCTGACACGATCGACCTGCAAGCCCGCCTCGAGCCGGGCGAAGTCGGGCTGGTCGAGGCCCGCGATTTCGTTTCCACCGAGACCTTTCTTTTCGAAAGCGGCCAGTCGCTGCCGGGCTTCACGCTGCGTTACGAAACGTACGGACATCTCAACGCCGCGCGCGATAATGTCGTGCTCATCTGCCACGCTCTCAGCGGCGATCACCACTGCGCAGGCATCCACGCGCTCACCGATCGCAAACCGGGTTGGTGGAACAATCTCATCGGCCCGGGCAAGGCCGTGGATACAAACCGGTTTTTTGTTCTCTGCTCCAACTGCCTCGGCGGTTGCCAGGGCTCGACCGGACCGTCGTCGATCAATCCCGCCACGGGTCGCCCGTATGGGATCACGTTTCCGTTCGTCACGGTGCGCGACATGGTTCGCGCGCAGAAACGTCTGCTCGATTCGCTCGGCATTCCGTCGCTCTACGCGGTGATCGGCGGCTCGATGGGTGGCATGCAGGTACTGCAATGGGGCATCGAATATCCGTCGTATGTTCGCCGCATGCTCGCGATGGCGACCACGGCGCGCGAGAGCGCGCAAGGCATCGGCTTCAACGAAGTCGGACGCCAGGCGATCATGCAGGACCCGGAGTGGAATCACGGCGATTATCCGCGCAACGGCGGTCCGCGCACGGGTCTCGCGATCGCGCGCATGATGGCGCACATCACATACGTCTCCGATGCGAGCATGGATCGGAAATTTGGGCGGCGCCGCAAAAGCGTCGCTGAAAACGCCGCCTACAGTTTCGACGTGCAATTCGAGGTCGAGAGCTACCTGCGTTATCAGGGCGAGTCGTTTATCAACCGCTTCGACGCCAACTCGTATCTCTACATCACGCGCGCGATCGATCACTTCGATCTGGCCGCCGCGTACGGCTCGCTCGAAAAAGCCTTCGCCGCGGTCGAAGCCGAGACGCTCGTGGTCGGTTTCACGAGCGACTGGTTGTTCCCGCCGCAACAAAACCGCGACATCGCCCTCGCGCTGCTGCGCGCCGGCAAACGCGCCAGCTACGCGGAACTCGACACCGATCTGGGCCACGATTCGTTCCTCCTCGAGTCCGAACAACTCTACGCGCTCGTGCGCGGTTTCCTGCGCTGAGTACGACATAGGTGCGTTCCTGCGCACCGCCCTGTTTGTTTGCTCAACAGTGAGCGCAAGACCCCGCTCGCCGCCCCTTCGTCTGTTTTCCGTTTTCTTCCCAATTATGAAACGTACCCCTGCCTGGCTGAAATCTCTCCTCGTCGTTGCCGCCGGCCTCGCGCTTTTGCCGTCGGCGTTCGCCTCGAAAGAAAACCCCGTCATCGGCCTTTCGCTCGATACGCTCAAAGAGGAGCGCTGGCAGCGCGACCGCGATACGTTCGTCAAACGCGCCGAAGAACTCGGCGCGAAGGTCATCGTCCAATCCGCGAACAGCGACGACGCCCGTCAGACGCGCGATGTCGAGTCGCTCATCAGCCGCGGCGTCGATGTGCTCGTGATCGTGCCGCACAATGGCGCCGCCATGACGCGTGCCGTGCGCTCCGCGAATCAGGAGAAGATTCCCGTCATTTCCTACGACCGCCTCATCCTCAACTCGCGCGTCGATTATTACCTCACGTTCGACAACGTGAAAGTCGGCGAAGCGCAGGCGCAGTATGTCGTCGATCGTCTGCCGAAGGATCGCACCGCACGCATCGTCCGCATTTACGGCGCGCCGACCGACAACAACGCGCGCATGTTTAAGCAAGGTCAGGACAACATCCTCGAACCGCTCATCAAGGCGGGGAAAATCGAAGTCGTTTTTGAGGATTGGGCGCTCGATTGGAAACCCGATGTCGCCAAGCGCATCATGAACGCCGCCATCACCAAGGCCGGCCGCGACATCGATGCGGTGGTCGTCACCAACGACGGCACCGCGGGCGGCGCGATCCAGGCGCTGCGTGAAGAAGGTCTCGCGGGCAAAGTCATCGTCACCGGTCAGGACGCCGATCTCGCCGCGTGTCAGCGCATCCAGGGCGGCACGCAATCGATGACCGTTTATAAGCCGCTCAAAAACCTCGCGGCCCGCGCCGCCGAAGTCGCCGTCGCCGTCGCGCGTGGTGAAAAAGTGGATACACAGGAAACGGTCGATAACGGCGCGATGAAAGTCCCCTCGATCTTCGAAAAGGTCATCGCCGTCGATAAGGACAATCTGCACGCCACCGTGGTCGCCGA